>Ga0335076_10000958_pt1 | contig 27635 bp, 25 predicted proteins | sample Lox_Sample_25_FD_206717 | JGI IMG/M metagenome (GOLD analysis project Ga0335076, IMG submission 206717) | Soil microbial communities from Loxahatchee National Wildlife Refuge, Florida, United States - Lox_Sample_2.5 | ecosystem: Environmental > Terrestrial > Soil > Wetlands | place: USA... | reverse complement strand
TGCCCCCCGGAGAGCACCTTCGCCCCCTCGCGGTTCTGGTCGAGGAGCCGGAGCGCGTCGGCCAGGGTCGAAGGCGCCTGGTAGTCGAAGGAAGCGGGGATCATGGGGTTCACCTTCCCTTTCTCGCTGTCACGGTCGCGCCCGCAGCAAGAGCCAGAGCGCCACCAGCACCACCACCGCCACGGCCGCCCAGAAGCCGGGGCGCCGCACCGACCGGCCGGCGGCGCGCGCCGCCGCGCCCGCCCCGAGCGCCACCACGTCCACCGGGACGGGGGCCGCGGGGGCGGCCGGAGCCGCGGCGTCCCGGGCGCCGTCCTGGCGCGCCGCTCCCTCGAGCTCGGCGCGGACCGACTGGGTGAACTTCTCGAAGATCTGCTCGCCGACGTCCTGGATGAGGCCGCGGCCGAACTGCGCCAGCGCCCCCGTCACGTTCACCTCGGCGGAGGCCACCACCTCGGTCTCCCCCGGCCCGACCTCGACCACGCGGCTCTCGAGCCGCATGCTCGCGCCCCCCTTGCCCTTCACGTCCTGGCCGGTGGCGACGATCTGGGCGGAACGGCTGGCCGGGTCGAGCCGCTCGAACTTCATCGTCCCCCGGTAGCTGGCGGTGACCGGGCCGACCTTCACCACCTCGGTGCCCTCGTAGGTCTGCTCGTCCACCTTCCCGGTCACCGCCGCCCCCGGGAGCGCCCGCGCCACCCGGTAGGGGTCGATGAGGAATGCCCACACCGCGGGGGCGGGAGCCTTGACGACGAAGCGCTTGTCGATCCGGAGGGACATGGTCTTCCTAGGCGGCGAGCCTCGGCAGGAGCCTCTCGAGGGAGGCGAGGTCGTGGGCGGGGAGGAAGTCGTGGACGTAGGGGAGGGCCGCCGCCATCCCGCGCGCCGTCGGCTGGTAGCGGGGGTCGGAGAGGAGCGGGTTCAGCCACACCACCTTGCCGGCGCGCTCGCGGATGGCGGACATGGCCGAGGCGAGCGCCCGGGGATCGCCGCGATCGAGGCCGTCGCTCAGGATCACCACCACCGTGCGGGCGCCCACCCGGCCCTGGAGGTGGCCGGCGACGAACTCCGAAAGCGAGGCCCCGATGCGGGTCCCCCCCGACCAGCCGGGCACCGCCTCCCGGACGCGCTCCAGCGTGGCGGCGAGGGGAGCGCGGCCGAGCGAGGGGGTGATGCGCACGAGCGAGGTGTTGAAGGCGAACACCTCGGTGGCCCTCGCCACCCTGCGCAGGGCGACGGCGAAGGCGAGGAGGAAGCGGGCGTGGGCGTCCATGGAGCCGCTCGTGTCGCAGAGGAAGACGAGGCGGGGCTCGTCCCTCGCCCGGGTCCGGCGCGCGAAGGCGACGAGCTCGCCGCCGCTCGCGAGGGCGTGCCTTAGGCTCCGCCTCGGGTCGGGCCTCCCCGGGCCGCGGGTGGGGACGAGCCTGCGGCTGCGGCGACGCGCCAGGCGCCTTGCGAGCCGGGAGAGGACGCGCTCCATCTCGCCGAGCTCGCGCTCCGAGCAGTCCCTCGGGGCGCCCTTCACGAGGAGGGCGACCGGGCTGTAGGCGGGCGCACCGCTGGCGGGGCGATCGGCCCCGCCCGCGCCCTCGGGAGCGGTGTCCGCCCGCCCCCGGCCGAGCGCGGCGCCGCGGCCGGCCGGGCGGGCCACGCGCCGCCTCCGGCGCGCCCGCTCGGAGAGGAAGGCCTCCAGGAGCGCGTCGAACCTCTCCCAGTCCTCGCGGCGGATGCGGAGCGCGCTCCGCAGCACGAGGCGGAGCTCCTCCCGGTCGGAGCCCGGCAGGAGCGCGAGCGCGCGGCCGGCGTCGATCTCGTCGGAGAGCGCCACCGGCAGCCCCTCCCGGCGGAGGAACCGCCCCAGGCGCGCCACCCGGAGGGAGAGGTCGGGCCTCACTGGAGGGCCTCGCCCGGGAGCATCGCCGCGAGCTCGCCCCGGGCGAGCTCCTTCAGATCGCGCGGGTCCTTGAGGATGGCGCCCAGGGTGGCTTGGGCCGTGTCGAGGTCGAGGTGGGCCACCCCGAGCCGCACCAGCGCCCGGGCCCAGTCGATGGTCTCCGCCACCCCCGGCAGCTTCGAGAGGCGCCGCCGCCGGGCCGCCTGCATGAAGGCGCCGATCTCGGAGGCGAGCTCGGCGCTCGCCTCCGGCACCTGCCGCCGGATGATCCGGACCTCCTTCTCCAGGTCCGGGTGCTCGAGGTACAGGTAGAGGCAGCGGCGCCGCAGGGCGTCGCCGATCTCGCGGGTGCGGTTCGAGGTGAGCACCACGAAGGGCAGGTGGCGCGCCCGGATGGTGCCGAGCTCCGGGATGGTCACCTGGAAGTCGGAGAGGAGCTCGAGGAGGAAGGCCTCGAAGCCGTCGTCCGCGCGGTCGATCTCGTCCACGAGCAGCACCGGGGAGCGGTCCTCCCGGGTGATGGCCCGCAGGAGCGGCCGCTCGAGGAGGTACTCCCGGCCGAAGATGGCCGCCTCGGTGGCGGCCGGGTCCTCGCCACGCCCCTCGAAGATGCGCGCGTGCAGGAGCTGGCGCGGGTAGTTCCACTCGTAGAGGGCGGTGGCGGCGTCGAGCCCCTCGTAGCACTGCAGGCGGATGAGCTCGGTCGAGAGCACGCGCGCGAGCGCCTTGGCGGTCTCGGTCTTGCCGACGCCCGCCTCGCCCTCGATGAGGAGCGGCTTGGCGAGGGCGGTGGCGAGGAAGAGCGCCGTGGCGACGGGCGCGTCGGTCACGTACCCGGCGCCCTCGAGCGACTCCGCCAGCGCGCGGATCTCCGGGCTCACGAGACCGCCCCCGCGTGGGCGCCGGCCAGGTACCTCTCCGGGTCGGCGAGGAAGCGCTCCCGGCACCCGGCGCGGCAGAAGAAGTAGCTCCGGCCCAGGTGCTCGGCCCGGTGCCTCGCCCCGGCCACCGGCACCGTCATGCCGCACACCGGGTCGATGGCCGACTCCTCGGCGCGCCGCTCGGCGGCGCCGGCGGCGACCTTGGCGGCGCGGCGCACCTTCACGATCTCCGCGAGCACGCTGAGCGCGATCTCCTCGGGCGTGCGCGCCCCGATCTCCAGCCCGGCCGGGTTCTTCACCTGGGCGAGCGCCGCGGCCGGGTGCCCGCGGGCGGCGAGCGCCTCCCTCATCTGGGCGAAGCGCTTCCGGCTCGCGATCACCCCCAGGTATACGGGCGCGTGCGGGAGCGCCTCGGCGAGCGCCTCCTCGTCGCGCTCCCCCATGGTGGCCACCACCGCGAGGATCTCCCGGGGGCGCCGGCGGCCCGGCTCCGGGGGAGGAAGCGCGGGGACGATCCGGTCGGCCCCCGGGAAGGCGGCCGGGTCGGCGCCGGGCTCGACCACGTCCACCGCGTAGGCCATGGCCTTCCCCAGCCGGCAGAGCGCCTTCGACACCGGCGCCTGCCCGAACACCACCAGGCGCGGCGCCGGCAGCACCGGCTCGAGGAAGATGTCGACCGTCCCCCCGCTGTGGCAGGCCATGGGCCGGGCGAGGACGCCGGGGCGCGCCTCCGCGTCCGGGTCGGGGGTGAGGGAGAGGAGCCGGGGCTTCCCGTCCGCGAGCACCTCCCGCGCCTCCCGGATCACGGTGGGCCGGGTGCAGCTGCCGCCCAGCCAGCCGTGGAACTCGCCCTCGGCGGTGACGAGCGCCGCGTCGCCCGGCAGGGCCGAGCTCGAGGACTCGCGCCGCACCACCACCGCCCGCACGAACGGCTCTCCCCGGGCGGCGAGGTCGGCTGCGATCTGGAGGAGCTCGGTCCGGTCCATCTCGTCACCCCGCCTCGATGAGCGCCCGCAGGCGCCGGTAGTCCTCCGGCCGGTCGAGGTCCCAGAGCGCGCTCGCCGGTTGCGCCACCGTCAGGGCCTCGTCGCGGTGGCGCTTGTAGACCCGCTTCCCGCAGCCGTCCCCCTCGAGGAGCGCGAGCTCGGGGAAGAGCGAGCGGTCGTAGAGCATGGGGGGCGCCACCACCTCGCCGAACAGGGAGACCACGACGGGAGCGGTACCGCTCCGGTAGCGATCGACCACCGCCTCGATCATGGAGGGGGTGACGAGCGGCATGTCCGCGAGCAGCATCACCGCGGCCGCGGACTCGGGGGGGACGGCGGCGAAGCCGATCCCGATCGAGCCGTTCATGCCCCGCTCGTGGCGGGGGTTCACGACGGGTCGGCACGGGAGCCCGCCGAGGTCGCTCCGGGCCCGGTCCGCCTCGTGGCCGAGCACCACCACTACCGGCGCGAGGCCGGCGGCGCCGGCCCGGCGCACGGCGCGCCGCAGGACGCTCTCCCCCCCGAGCGAGAGCAGCATCTTGTTCTCCCCCATGCGGGCGGAGGAGCCCGCGGCGAGCACCACGGCGGCGACCGGTCCCTTCCGCTCAGGAGGCATGGATCGGCCCCTCCCGCGCGCGCAGGTGCCTCTGATCGCGCCCGGCGCGCACCGCCAGGAGCTCCGCCACCACGCTCACCGCCACCTGCTCGGCCCCGTCGGCGGCGAGGTCGAGCCCCACCGGGCCGTAGATGCGTGGGTCGCCGGCCGCGCCCGACTCGCGCAGCACCCGCTCCACCCGCTCGCGCGGGCCGAGGAGCCCGATGTAGCGGAGATCGCAGCGGACGAGGGCGGCGAGCCACTCCCGGTCCGCCGCCAGGGAGTGGCTCTTCACCACCGCGAAGCCGCGCGGACCGAGCGGCAGCGAGCCCGGCCCCTCCTCCGGGCGCCGCAGGGCGAGCGACGTCGCCCCCGGGAACCTCTCGGCGGTGAGGAGCGCGGGCCTTTGGTCCACCACCGTCACGCGGAACCCCACGTCGGCGGCGTACCCGACGAGGGGGACGGCGTCGTCGCCGGCGCCGAAGACGGCGAGCCGCGGCGGCGGGTCGAACACGTCGGTGAACACCTCCACCCCCTCCATGGGTCGGAGCGCCGAGCGCCGCTCCCGGAGCCTCTCCTCGCCCTCCCCCCGGAGGGCGGAGTCGAGGGCCTTTGACCCGGTGCTGCCCTCGATGGCTCCGCCCGCGAAGACGACCGAGCGCCCGGCGCGCTCTCCCTCGAGGACGGTGGAGACGGCGAAGGGCTTCTCGCCGCGCAGGAGCTCGAGCACCCGGCGCACGGACTCGAGCGCCTCCGGCGTGGTGGCGGGCTGCACGAAGACGTCCACCGAGCCGCCGCAGCCCAGTCCCAGCCCGAACGGGTTCTCGTCCGCCGAAGCGGTCTCGTAGTGAAGGAGCCTGGGCCTGGCGCCGCGCACCACCGCGCGCGCCACCTCCCGGACGTCGGCCTCCAGGCACCCGCCGCTCACGCCGCCGCTCGTCTCCCCCGCGGGCTCGACGAGGAGCTTCGCCCCCGGGCGCCGGTACGCGGAGCCGACGATCCGGACCACCGTCGCGACCGCCGCCTCCCGGCCGGCGTCCGCGAGCCGGGCGACCCTGCCGAGGACGGCGGCGGTCTCCTTCCACTGCTTCACGATTTCACCTGCGGTGATGCTTCTCCGCGTCCGCCCTCCCTCGGGCTTCGCTAACGAGGGATTCCGCGCGCTTCAAGGAGCGCTCCCCCGTCCCGATGGGTCCCCTGCCGGCGTAAGTCAAACTTTGCTTAAGCTCCGACGGGGGGCTCGGGGCGCCGCCCCCTTCACCGGTGGCGAAGGACGGCGACACCCCTGCCACGGAAGACCGGCGCGGGGCGTCCCGGCGGCCCGCCGGGGCCTCCTCCGTCACTCCCGGTGCGCCCACCGACGCCCGGCCGGGTTCCCTCCCGACCCTAGCTCGCCGCCGGGTACCAGGCGCCGCGGTTCCGGGGCAGGCCCTCGAGCCGGCCGCTCGGCGGACGCTTCGCGAGGAGCAGCTGGAACACGGTGATGCGGCCGAGCCGGAAGGCGGCCGCCGAGGAGGCGAGGTAGAGCCGGTAGGCGCGGGCGCGGCGCCGCCCCACCAGCGCCGCCGCCTCCTCGAAGCGCGCCTCCAGCCGGGCGAGCCAGGAGTGGAGGGTCGAGGCGTAGTGCTCGCGGAGCGACTCGAGGTCCCGCACCTCGAAGCCCGCCCGCGCCGCCGCCGCCACCACGAGCGGCACCGGGACGAGGTCGCTGTCCGGGAAGATGTAGCGGTCGATGAAGCCTCCGCCGCTGCGCCGGGCCCAGGGGAGGGTGTGGACTCCCCCGCCGTCGGCGATGGCGTGGTTCAGGAAGAGGCCGCCCGGGGCGAGGAGGCGGTGGACGGCGGCGAAGTAGTCGTCGAGCCGCTCGCGGCCGACGTGCTCCATCATGCCGACGCTCGCCACCTTCTCGAAGGGCGCCTCCGGCGCGAGGGCGCGGTAGTCGGCGAGGAGCACGGTCGGGCGCTTCTCGGCGGGCAGGGCCTCGAGGCGGGCGCGGGCCGCCTCGGCCTGGTGCTCCGACAGGGTGATCCCGGTCGCGCGCGCCCCGTGGCGGGCGGCGGCGTGCTCGACGAGCGCCCCCCAGCCGCAGCCCACGTCGAGGAGCCTTTCCCCGGGAGCGAGGGAGAGCTTCCGGCACACGAGCTCGAGCTTGGCCCGCTGCGCCTCCTCGAGCGTCGCCCCCTCCCGGGAGAAGAAGGCGCAGGAGTAGACCATCCCCGCGTCGAGGAAGAGCCGGTAGAACTCGTCGGAGACGTCGTAGTGGTGCTGGACCGCCGCCCGGTCCCGGAAGAGCGAGTGCAGGCGGCCGGGAACCCTCGCGAAGCCGCCCTGCCCGGCCCGGGCCCGGGCCCTGCTGGCGAGGTGGGCGATCGCCGCCGGCAGGAGCCGGGCGCGGCCCGAGGGCCCCTGCCACCTTCCCGCGGCTTCGAGGACCCCGATGGCGTCCCCCTCGATCTCGAGGTCTCCGTCGAGGAAAGACTCGGAGAGGCGGAGCTCGGAGGGCGGCAGGAACGCCGCCAGCACCCGGGGGTGTCTAAGCACCACCCGACCGGCGACCCCCTCCTCTCGCGGAGCCGGGAGGAGCGTCCCGTCCCAGAGGGAGACGGCGAACGCGCGCGAGGGGCTCTCGAAGAGCGCGGCGGCGATCCTGACCGGATCCATGGAGAACCACCTTCTCGCCGACGACATAAGGCGCGGGCGGCCGGGCCGGAAGCGCACCCGGTGGGGAGCCCCCTTCCGGACGGCTCCCGGCCGCGGCGGCCGCGAGCTTCACGCAGGGTCGCGCCGGGGCGGAGCGGGCGCGCCCGCCCCCCTCCGGGGCCGTCAGCGGAAGGGAGAGGCCGCGAGCGGCACCCCCGGCGGGTCGAGGACCGGCGTCGCGGTGTTCGAGAAACGGTTGTTCGCGAGGACGTTTCCCGTGGAGCCCGCGAACTTCCAGATGCCCACCGGAGCCTCGCGGATCCGGTTGCCCGAGACGAGATTACCGTCGCCTTCGACGAAGATCCCGGCGTCGTCGCTGTGGGTGACCGTGTTCCCGGCGACCTGGTTGCCGTCGCCGTCGACCACGATGCCGTCGAAGACGGAGGTGTCGAAGACCTCGTTCTCGATCACCGCCGCGCCGCTGGCGGCGAGGTAGATGCCCCCCTGGCTCGCCCCGGCGTGGTTGCGGGCGACCTTCGCCAGGGCCGCCCCCGAGACGAGGATGTCGGTCGCGACGAAGGCGCAGGCGCTGGTGGAGGCGCAGCCCGAGTAGAGGTGGTTCGCCACCGCGCACCCCTCGACCTCGCCGCGGGCCCCCGGCCCGATCTGGATCCCGTTCTGTGCCGCCCCGGAGGTGGGGCCGATGCCGGTCACCACGCTGCGGCGGACGGCCAGCTCCGTCCCCGCCTCGTTCCCGGTGATCCCGTTCTTCTGGTAGTCGTGCACGCTCGACTCGGCCACCTCCACCCACGAAGAGCCGCCCGCGCCGCTCTGCACCAGGACGCCGTTGCCGCTCTGGCAGCCCTCGAGACCGGCGCCGAGGCGGAAGTTGCGCACGACGACCTCGTCGAGCCGCCCGGAGGCGTTGCGGTACATCACCCCCACGAGCACCGGCGCGCAGGCGGCGACCCCGTTCTGGGCGCCGTCGACGGTGAGCCCCGCGAGGGTGACCGGCCCCGCGCCTGCCACCAGGACGGCCGCGGCGATGGCGCTCCCGTTGAAGAGGCTCGTGGTGTTCGCGACCATGCCCTCCGGCATGAGGACCGCGCCGTTGTCGCCCTGCAGCCGGAGCGCCTTGCCGATCGATACCTGCTCCCGGTACACCCCGGCGCAGACGCGGATGCACGCGCCCGGCGGCGCCGCGTCGACGGCCGCCTGCACGGTCGAGTAGGTCGCGCCGGGACAGCTCGCGGGGTCGGCGCCCACCACGATGTCGGCGCCGCCGCTGGGCGCGTTCCCGGCGAGGAGGGCGGAGAGGGCCGCCAGGGCGGCGCGGGCGGGGGTCATGGTTCCTCCGGGGCTCTCGGGTGGCTCCTCGATCGCGAAGCGAACCACCTCGCGCACGCGAAGTCGAAGCCCCTTCGAGGGCCGTATGCGGGGCGCCGACCGTTCCCCACAGCTCGGGCGGGAGCGGCGCCCCGCCGCCGCTCTCCGACCTCGCCGCCCGCCCGGGCCCCGGCAGCGCGCCGGGGCCGGCGGGCGCTCATCCCTCTACAGCGTGCAGGCCGAAGGCGCCTGGCAGGTGCCGGTCGTCCCGGTGCCGACGCAGTTCCCCGACTGGCACTGGAGCCCGCCCAGGAGCGGGTTGCAGGAAGCGCCGTTCGCGAGATAGGCGGTGCAGGTGGGCGAGGTGGCGAACACGTTGCAGAAGCTGTCCAGGCAGTAGGGCGCGCTGATGCTGCAGGGCGACCCCGCCCCCGGCCAGGACTGGCAGGTTCCGCTCACGCACAGGTACCCGTAGCCGCAGACGTCCGAGGACGCCGTGCAGCTCCCGCCGCTTCCGACGAAGGGCAGGCAGGTGAGGGTGGCCGACGCGCACACGTACCCCAGGGCGCACTGGTCGTTCGAGACTGCGCAGGCGCCGCTCGTCTGCTGGGCGGTGCAGGTCCCGGTCGACCCGCCGCTCTTGTCGGCGGAGTTGCACCAGAACCCCTCCGCGCACGGACACGCGCCCCCGGCGCCCGAGGGCGTCACGCAGGTGAGGGTGGAGCTGCAGACGAGACCCGGGGCACAGTCGGCCGAGGCGCAGCTCTGGCCCTGGGTGGCATAGGCGACGCACGTGCCGGGGCAGGTGCTGGTGGTCGAGTTGCAGGTCCCGCTCGCGCAGTCGAAGGAGACGTAGCAGGAGCCGCCGTTCGCGACCGCCCCGGCGATCACGCCCGTGCAGACCGAGGGGATGTTCCCGCTCTCGAGCTCGGCGCAGGTCTCCCCCGTCACCGCCGACTCGCAGGCGGCGGCGTTGGCGGCGTTGAAGGTGGCGCGCCCGGCGGTCACCTCGTTGCCCTCCACCGCGCAGACGTCGTTGAGGATGGGGTTGCTGCCCGTGAAGACGGACGGGTTGGCGTGCAGGCAGCCGGTGAGGATGTTGATGGCCGAGCCGTAGATGCTCGAGCAGAAGCTCGCGAAGGTGGTGGTCCCGGAGTTGATGGTGTAGGTGGCGCTCCCCACGTTGCTCGTGGTGTAGCCGGTGGCGGTGGCGATGGCCATGACGGTGGTGGTGGTGCTCACCTGGAAGGCGCCCGAGTAGACCGCCCCGTGGGTGGGAGTCGGGGTCGTTCCGTCCTCGGTGAAGTAGATGGTGGCGCCGGGGGTGCTGCAGGAGATCGAGACCATCTGGGCCGAGGTGTAGGTCCCCGCGGCGGGGCTGAACGTCGGCGTCGCCGCCTGGGTGGCGGTGGAGTTGATGACGTAGGCCGCGGTGCCCACCGGGCTGTTGCCGTAGCCCGCCTTGGTGGCGATGGCGTTCAGGGTCTCGGAAGCGGAGACGAGGACCGGGCTCGAGTAGAGCGTCGAGGAGGTCGTCGGGGTGGTGCCGTCGTTCGTGTAGTAGATGGCGGCACCGCTCGTCGCCGACGAGATCGTCACCGACTGCGCGGTGGTGTAGGTCCCGGCCGGCGGGCTGAAGGTGGGCTGGGCGGCCACGTTGATGGTGTAGGTGGCGGAGGCCACCGCGCTGATGGTGAACCCGGGAGCGGTGGCGACGGCCTTCAAGGTCTCGGTCGACCCGACCGAGATGGCGCCGGAGTAGGCCTTGGACGACTGGGTCGGCGTCGTCCCGTCGGTGGTGTAGTAGATGGTGGCACCGGCCGTGGCGCAGGAGAGGGTCACCGACTGGGCCGAGGTGAAGGTTCCGGCGGCGGGAGAGAAGGTGGGCGTCGCCGTCGGGGTGGCGTTGGGATTGATGGTGTAGGTGGCGGAGGCGACGTTGCTCGCGGTCTCGCCGGGCGCCGTGGCGATGGCCATGAGAGTCTCGGTGGCGGTGACCGAGATCGGGGCCGAGTACACGGCCGACGACGTGGTCGGCGTCGAGCCGTTGGTGGTGTAGTAGATGGTCGCCCCGGCCGCAGCCGAGATCGTCACCGACTGTGCCGTGGTGTACGTGCCCGCCGACGGACTGAAGGTCGGCTCCGCGGTCTGGTTCTCCCCGCCGCCACCGCCGCTGGTGCTACCCGAGTTGCAGGCGGCGCCGAGCACCGCCACGAGCAAGGTCAGCTTTCGCATAGGGCGCCCTCTCTGCTGGTGAACAGAAGGTTCGGCTAACTTCGGCGGCCCGCCATTGCAACCGATGCGCGGCCGCCCTGTGGGGTCGCGGTCGAGGTCGACGCGCCGCGCGATCGCCGACCCGGCAGGCGAGAGCCACGGCTCGCCGGGGCGCGAACGCAAGGGAGCCCCACCTCGGGCGCCCACGGTCGTGGGACAGCGGCCCCCTTCCGGCGCCGAGAAAACGATTGGTAACCCCCGGGAGGAGGTCTCATGGTCGCGCGCACCGACGCACCGGCGCGCTCCCGGGCCGTCTCAGCGGGGCCGCCTTCGCCGCGCCTCGCGCCCAGGGCGGGAAGGCAGCCGAGGAGGTCTGCCCCAGGCCGCCCGCACGCGCCCTCGAGATCCCGCCTTACCCCCCGGGCGTCCTCCTCGGACGAGCTCAGGGGCTCGTGGAGAGCTTGAAGGCCGTGAGCCTCGTTCCCGCAGGAACGACGAGGAGGCCGTCGCCGGCCGCGAGGCCGGAGAGCGGCATGCGCGCGCCCCAGCCGGCGCCGGCCGGCAGGGCGGCGCCCAGGTTCGCGGACCAGACCACGCTCCCCGAGGTCCCGTCGAGCGCGTAGAGGTTGCCCGACGAGGAGCCGACGAGCACGTACTGGTTCACCGCGATGGGCGAGGTGACGAGCGTCCCGTCGCCCGCGAAGCTCCAGACGACCGTGCTGGTCGCGAGCTTCACCCCGCGCAGGGTCCCGCTCTGGAGGAAGTAGCCCAGCTGGGCGCCGATCGCCGGAAGGTTGTCGGCCACGTAGGTCTGGAGAACCGTGCCCTTCTCCGCGTCGAAGACGGTGCCGCTGTAGCTCCCGAATCCGTTCGGCGCGTAGAGGAGGCCGTTGGCGACGACCGGCGTTCCGCCTCCGCCCCCGTCGCCGCCCCCGTTGTTGTGCCAGACCGGAGTGCCCGTCGCCGGGTTGAAGTCGTAGGTCTGGTACGGATAGGCGACGTAGACCCCGTCGGCGGTGACGGCCGGCGTGCTCGAATCGCCGTTCGCGACCGGCTGGGTCCAGGCGAGGGCGCCGGTGGCCTCCTCGAGGGCGTAGAGCGTCCCGCCCTCCCCGGCGCCACCGGTGTAGACGAGCCCGTTCAGCGCGGTGGGCCCGGAGGAGAAGGACCACTGGCCGGGCAGGATCGCGCTCCAGATCGACGCCCCCGTGGCGCCGTCGAAGGCCTGCATGAACCCGGAGAGGGTCATGCTCCCGGACACGACGAACACGGTGCCCGCGTCGTAGGCGGCGTTGGCCGCGCCGGCGATGGGGATGGGCCCCCAGGCGACGGCTCCCGTCCCCTGGTCGAGCGCCACGAGCTGGCTGTTTCCGGAAAGGTACACCGTCACGTACACCAGGCCGTCTGCGATGAGGGCGTACGAGGGGGGCCCGCCCAGGTCGACGGTCCAGGTGGTCGTCGCCGGGAATGCCACCGACTGAAGGTTGATGGCCCCGCCGTGTCCCGGCGTGATCTGCAGGGCGACCGCATCCGCGCTGGCCGGGCCGATGGTCAAGGTGAGGTCCGCGGACGTCGTTCCCTGTCCTTGCACCGCGATCGAAGCCGTCCCGGCGGTCGCGATGTCGGAGGCCGAGAGCTGCGCGGTGACCTCGGTGGGGGAGACGTAGGTGGTGGGCCGGGGGGAGCCGTTCACCTCGACCGTGGCCCCGACGGGGAAGCCGGCGCCGATGGCCGCGAGGGTGAAGGCCGGGCCCCCGGCCGTCACCGAGGACGGCCGGATGCGGGTGAGGGCGAGCGGCACCGGCGGCTCGATGGTGAGGACGACGGAGTTCGAGGCGCCGCCCGAGGGGCTCGCCACGGCGACGTTTCCATTGCCGGCACCGGCGATGTCGGCGGCCCCGATCTGGGCGGTCAGCTGAGTGGAGGACACGTAGGTCGTGGGGCGGCTGGTGCCGTTCCACTCCACGCTGCAGGAGGGGTCGAAGCCCGTGCCGGTCGCGGTGAGCACGAACCCTGCTCCGCCCGCCTGGACGGTGCTCGGGGAGACCGAGGCGAGCATGAGGGGCACCCCCGACTGCACGAAGAAGGTCGCCGGGTCGGACGTTCCCGAGGCGCCGTTCGAGACCGTCACCGAGGCGGTCCCGGTGGTGGCCACGTCGCTCGCCGGGACCTGCGCGGTGAGCTCCGTCGTGGACACGAAGGTCGTCGAGAGAGGGCTCCCGTTCCACTCCACCACCGACGAGGCACCGAACCCGTTCCCGAAGACGGAGAGCACGAACGCCGGGGTGCCGACCGTCGCGCTGCTCGGCGAGAGCGAGGTGATCGACGGCCCAGTCCCGCCGGCCCCCCCGGTCACCACGTAGGTGACCGCCACCGTCTGCGGGCTGCTCGCGATCTGGCTCGTGCATTGCGAGTCGTTGCAGACCGCCAGCGCCACGCTGTCGTCGTAGGTGCCGACGCCGAGGGAGGCCGGCGGCTTGAAGGTGATGACCACCGTGGCGGTGTTCCCCGAGGTGCCTCCCTCGGTCACGCTGGCGATGCCGTTGCTGGTGTTCTCGTCGCCGATGTAGAGGTTCGACTTCGGCATGTTCTTGACGGTGATGGTCACCGTCGCCGTGGGCGCGGGGTCCGACAGGCTCGCGGTCACCTCGACCTGGTGGGGAGAGAGCGACATGCTCGGCGCCGCCGACCCGCCACAGGCGCCCAGGAGCCCTGCCGCCGCCAGGATCGCAAGGGGCGCCGCCGCCCCCCGCAAACGATCGCCGGAGCTCCGAAGAGCGGCGAGAACCGCACCCCGCCGGGCACGCAAGGGGAACATGGGCGCTCCTCCCGACCCGGGCTCAGCGCAGGGGGTGACCCGACGGACCGGAACCCAGTTCACTCAACGCGTATCACGGGGCGCGGCGCACCCGGCTTGATGCCCGTCAACGCAGGAGCGACGCGCCCCTTCCGTGCCAAGGACCGGACCCGCGGCGCGGGGCGGCCGCGACCCGGCACGCGGCCGCGGAGGTCGTCAGGGCCGCGAAAAAGGGGAAGATCGTCCCAGGGTCGAGGCCCGGGCCGCCAGGACCAGGCACAGCGGGAGGGACGGCCCGGCCGCGAGCGCGCCCTGCCAGAGGCCGACCCTCACCGTTCGACGGCGATCTCCTTCGCCATTCTCGATGGCCCTCGCGGCGGTGAGACCACCTCCGGCGGCGCTGCCAGCACTCGAGCCCACCGGGCGCGGGCGCGCACGGAGAGAGCGGAACCGTCGCCCGCCCGCGGCTCGGCGGGCCTCCGGCTCCGCGCAGGGTACGCCCCGCGCTCGCTTGGCCGCCCGGAAAATACGAAGCCCCCTGGGAACTCCGCAGGGGGCCGAGTAACCACTTCGGTCGGAGTGGATTTTGGTGAGCGCAGAAGGAATCGAACCTTCAACCTATGGATTAAGAGTCCATTGCTCTGCCAGTTGAGCTATGCGCCCGGATGGGATGGCCGAAAGGCGGCGGATCTAACAGCGCGAAGCGCGCCTTGTCAACGGCCGTTCCTCGCCTTTTTCCTCCTTCGAGGGTGGAGCGCGCCCGGAGGGAATCGAACCCCCGACCTGCGGCTTCGAAGGCCGACGCTCTATCCAACTGAGCTACGGGCGCGAACGTCGTCTCTCTTTCTCGGTTCGTGAATGAGGTGGGTGAGTGAAGGGGCTCGAACCCTTAACCCCCGGATCCACAGTCCAGTGCTCTACCGATTGAGCTACACTCACCACATTTCTTTCGAGGCCCCTCCTAGGGAGCGCGCCCGGAGGGAGTCGAACCCCCGACCCGCGGCTTAGAAGGCCGCTGCTCTATCCAGCTGAGCTACGGGCGCAGAGCCGATGTCGTTGTACCACTTGCCCCGGGGCCCTCGTCCGCCCCGTCCATCCGATCCACATGTCAAAGAGTCGGGGCGGCGGGATTTGGACCCGCGACCTCCTGCGCCCAAGGCAGGCGCGCTACCAGGCTGCGCTACGCCCCGGAAACCACTCGGGGAGACGCGTACCCTCCGGCCCCGTTCCGAGAGGGCCGTGTCTAGCGCCCCGCCCCGGTTTTGTCAAAGGGTCGCCGCGACCTCGCGCAGCTTGGGGATGAGCTTGCGCATGGCCTCGCCCCGGTGGGAGAGGGCGTCCTTTTCCGCGGCGGTGAGCTCCGCCATGGTCCGGCCCGGGGCGGCCTCCGGCGAGAAGACGGGGTCGTAGCCGAATCCCTCCTCCCCGCGCGGATCTTCCCCGATCACCCCCCGGCACGAGCCCTCCTCGGCGGCGACGACGGTCCCGTCGGGGGCCGCGAGCGCCACCACGGCGCGGTACTCCCCTCCCCGGTGCTCGGGGAAGACGCCCCGCAGCACGAAGAGCAGCTTCTCGTTGTTCGCCCGGTCCCGCTCGCGACCGGAGAGGCCGGGGGCCTGCTCCTCCGAGTAGCGCGCCGAGTGGATCCCGGGTTTGCCCCAGAGCGCGTCGACGCACAGGCCCGAGTCGTCGGCCACGGCGTGGAGGCCGGAGGCGCGCGCGTAGGCGGACGCCTTCTTGCGGGCGTTCTCCGCGAAGGTGCTCCCGTCCTCGACCACCTCCCCCACCTCCGCTGGAAGGTCGTCGAGCGAGAGGACTCGGATGGGAAGGCCGGCGACCAGGCGTCGCAGCTCCCTCAGTTTCCCCGGGTTCCGCGTTCCGAAGAGGAGGTCCATCGGGTCCCGGCCTACTGGAGCGCTCGCTGCTGCGCGGCCTTGAGCTCGGCGATCCCCCGCAGTGCCGCGTCGAGCATGCGGTCGAGCAGCGGGCGCCCGAAGGCCTTCCCCTCGGCCGTGCCCTGGACCTCGACGAGCTCGAGCTCGCCGGTGGCCACCACGTTCATGTCCACCTCGGCGGTCGAGTCCTCCTCGTAGTCGAGGTCGAGGCGGACCTCGCCGTCGACGATGCCCACGCTCACCGCCGCCACCTGGCGCCGCACCGGGTCCCGCGCCACCACCGCGTCCCGGCGCAGCCGCCGGGTGGCAAGGGCGAGGGCCACGAAGCCGCCGGTGATGGCGGCGGTGCGCGTGCCGCCGTCCGCCTGGATGACGTCGCAGTCGATGGTGATGGTCCGCTGGCCGAGGTCGCGCAGGTCAACGGAGGCGCGGAGCGCCCGCCCCACCAGCCGCTGGATCTCGAGCGTTCGCCCGCCCTGCTTGCCGCGCGAGGCCTCGCGCTGCATGCGCTCGTGGGTGGAGCGCGGCAGCATGCCGTACTCGGCGGTGACCCAGCCGGCACCGGTGCCGAGGACATGGGGGGGCACCCGTCCCTCGATGGAGGCGGTGCAGAGCACCTGGGTGTCGCCGAAGCGCGCCAGGCAGGAGCCCTCGGCGTGCTTCGACACGTTCACCTCGAGCGAGACGGGGCGGAGATCTTCCGGACGTCGGCCTTGGGCGCGCATAGGGCCGGGCATCATAACCCGCGCGCGCCGGGAGGGCAGCGTCCGCCTACGGCAGCGCCGCGCGCCTTCCGCGGAGGCGCCAGGCGAGGATCCCGTCGGCGATGGCCCGAGCCAGCGCGTCCTGGTACGAGGCGCTCCGGAGCAGCCGAGCCTCGGCCGGGTGGGAGAGGAACCCGAGCTCGAGGAGCACCGCCGGCATCCTCGCCCCGGCGAGCACGTAGAAGGGGGCCTGCTTCACCCCGCGGTCCTCGCCGCCGGTGCCCCGGAGCAGGGACTCGTGCAGGGTGTAGGCGAGACGCGAGCTCTCGGAGAGGTTGGCGGTGTCCTCCAGGTCGGCGAGGATCCCGGCCACGGCGTCGGAGGAGTCCACCTCGGGCTCGCCCGAGAGGCGGTCGGCGTTCTCGCGCGCCGCCACCGCGGTCGCCGAGGCGTCGCTCGCGTCGGCCGAGAGGAAGTAGGTCTCGAAGCCGCGGGCCCGCTTGCGGGCGGCCCCGGGCATGGCGTTCAGGTGGATGGAGACGAAGACGTCGGCCCTCTCGGCGTTGGCGAGCGCGGCCCGCTGGGCGAGCGGCACCGAGTCGTCGCCGCTCCTCGTCAGCAGGACCCGGGCCCCGAGCCGCTCGAGCCTCGCCTTCAGCCGCCGGGCGATCTGGAGGGTGAGGTCCTTCTCCGCCGCCCCGTCGGCGGAGACCGCACCCTCCCTCTCCCCGCCGTGGCCGGGATCGATCGCCACCAAGACCGGGGTCGGCGGCGGGGCCTTCGGCTTCGGCGCGGCGAGGGCCAGCGCGGCCGCGAGTGCCCAGAGCATCGCCAGGAATTCTACGGCCGGACGGCACCCTAGGCCACCTCGAGCACCGCCTCCTCGGGCGCGTCCCGCACCTCGCCCACGCGCTCGGCCCGGACGCCCCGCCCGGCGAGCTCCTGCAGGAGACCGGGAAGCTTCTCCGCGCGCACCGCGGCGAGCAGCCCGCCGTTCGTCTGGGCGTCGGCGAGCACGAGCTCGGTGGTCCGGTCGATCCCCTTCCCGAAGCGCACGTGGGGCCGGACCCACTCCAGGTTGGCCTTGCTCCCGCCGGGCACCACGTCTCTCTCCGCCAGCTCCCGGACCCCCGGCAGGACCGGCACCCGCGCCGCCTCGATGCGGAGCCGAGCGCGCGAGCCCTCCGCCATCTCCCAGGCGTGGCCGAGGAGCCCGAAGCCGGTGACGTCGGTGAGGGCCGAGACGGCGCCGCTCGCCGCCAGGACCTCGCCCGCGGCCCGGTTGAGCTCGGCCATCACTCCGGTGACGAGCTCCACCTCCGCGGCGCTGGCGGTGCCGCGCTTGATGGCGGTGGTGAGGATGCCCGAGCCGAGCGGCTTCGTCAGGAGGAGCTGGTCGCCCGGGCGGGCGCCCACGTTTCGCAGGATGCGGTCGGGGTGGACGATGCCCGTCACCGCCATGCCGTACTTGGGCTCGGGGTCGTCGATGCTGTGCCCGCCGAGGACCGGGGCGCCGGCCAAGGCGGCGGCCTCCGAGCCGCCGCGCAGGATCTCGCCGAGCACCTCGAGCGGCAGCTGCCTCGCCGGGAAACAGACGAGGTTGAGGGCGAAGAGCGGCCGGGCGCCCATGGCCCAGATGTCGGAGAAGGCGTTGGCGGCGGCGATGCGCCCGAACCAGTAGGGGTCGTCGACCACCGGGGTGAAGAAGTCCGCCGTCTCCACCACCGCCTCGGTGGCGGAGAGGCGGTACACGGCGGCGTCGTCGCGCGTCTCGTGCCCGACGAGCGCGCGCGCATCCTCCACCTTCGGCAGCCGGCGCAGGACCTGCGCCAAGTCCGCGGGGCGGATCTTGCAGGCTCAACCCGCCCCGTGCGACAGGGTGGTGAGCCTCACCCTTCCGGTCTCCATAGGGGGTCTATTCTAGGTGGAGGCGGCCGGCGACGCATCGGCGCCGTTCGTGCCCGCGAACTTGAGGTACATCTCGGCGCTCCGGTTGCCGGGGGAGACGCGCAGCACCGTGTCCCACTGCTCGGCCGCGAGCTGCCTCTGCCCGGCGGCGTACAGGCACAGCCCCAGGTTGAGCCGAGCAGGGATGAAGTTCGGGTTCTGGCGCACGATCTCCGAGTACTCGGCGATGGCCTCGTCGCGGCGCCCCCAGTCGCGGTAGGCGCCGGCGAGCTGCGCCCGGATGTCCACGAAGGTGGGGCAGAGGCTGAGCGCCCGCTGGTACTCGGCGATGGCCTCGGCGTAGAGGCCGGAGGAGAGGTAGACGTCCCCGACCTCGGCGTACATGTTGGCGAGCTTGCCGCGCACGAAGTGGTCGAGCCGGCCGGGGGCGGCGCCGGAGCGCATGAGCGCCTGCTGGTACGCCTCCTGGGCCTCCCGGTACTTGCCGGTGTCGTTGTAGGTGATGGCCAGGTTGAGCGCGGCGTCGGTGTAGCCGGGGTTGATGCGCAGGGCCGCCTCGAAGGCGCGCTGCGCCTTCTGGTACTGCCCCTGGTCGTGGTAGCAGACGCCGAGCATGTTGTAGACGTCGGCGAACGACTGGTTCTCCTCCACCACCTGGGTCAGGTACTGCTCGGCGCGGGCGAACTCCTTGCGAGTGTAATGGAAGCGCCCCAGCGCCAGTTTTTCCTTGAGGAGGTCGTCCATCGCATTCTCCCGGAAGGGCGAAGTCTACCACCTGGGCTCCCGCCTCACAGGCCCGACGCGAACAGCCAGCGCTCGCCCTCGCGCACCAGGCGATATCGCGAGCGGCCTCGCCGGGTTTCGCCGCCCGGGGCGGTGACCTCCCGGTCCTCTCCCACCTCGGCCCCGTCGCGATCGACCCGCACCTGCCATGCCACCAGGCGCACCGCGCCCGGCGGCGGGCGCGAGAGCTCGGCCCGGAGCCGGGCGAGGAGCGCGGCCCGGTCGGCGGTGCCGTCCCGGTAGCCGGCCGACACGAGGGCCGCGTAGGCGGCGGGGTCGCGCCCCTCCTCGGCGTCGAGACGGCGAAAGAGGGTGCGCAGCACGCCGCGCAGCCGCGAGAACTGGTCCCCCTCCGCGCACCAGAGCGCGATGGTGCAGGGCTTCATGTGGAACTGCTCGCGCCCGATGTAGGAGACCTCGGCCTTGCGATCGCGCCAGGCGGCCCGGCCCTCGGCGTCGAGCAGCGCCACCACCGTGGCGCGGTTCCCCTCCACCTGCGGCACCACCTCCGAGTAGCGCACCGGCACGAGCTCCAGGGTGCCGCCGGACTGGAAGCCGTAGACGTCCTCGAGGTGGGCCCGGTTCTGGTGCTCGAGCGCCCTCCTCACCTGGGTCTCGGGGCTCTCGAGCGTCAGCGAGCTGCCGGCGGTGGCGATCTCTCCGCGCCAGATCCACAGGGCCGCGGCGGCGCCGCCCGCGAGCAGCAGCGGCACGAGGTAGGGGGCGCCGTGGCGGAAGCTCGGGCGGAAGCGGCGGCTTCCCAGCCCCAGGTCACTGGTTGGGCTTCGCCGGCTCGGGCTGCGACCGGAGGTCCGCAAGGAGCTTCTCCGCCCGCGGCTTGTAGGAGCTCGCGGGGTAGCGCACGATGAGCTGCTGCAGCGCCTGCTGGGCGCGGTAGCGCTCCTGGAGCTTCGCGTACGCGCCCGCGAGCTCGTAGAGCGCCTCGGGCTCGCGCGGGTTGCCCGGGAAGTCCTTGAGGATGCGCTCCAGCCGGTAGGCGCAGCCCTGCCACTTCTCCCGCTTCTGGTAGAACTCGAAGGCGTACCAGTCGCGCGCCATCATGATGCCCTGGATCTTCGCCTGGAGCGCCTTCGCCTCCGCCAGGTACTTCGAGTCCGGGTACTTCTTCAGGAAGTCGGAGATGGCGGCCTCCGCCTGGATCACCTGGGTGAGGTCCCGCTCGTAGACCGGGGGGAAGAAGAAGAAGTCGCTCGGGGCCTCTTGCCAGCGCGACACCGCCGAGCGATACGCGGCGTAGTCCACCTCGGGGTTGTTGGGATGGAGCTTCACGAAGGTGGTGTAGGCGTCGGCCGCCTCCACGTACTTCTGCTGGGCGAACTTGAGGTCGGCGAGCCGGAGGTCCGAGAGCGCCGAGTACTTCGAGTAGGGGTACTTGGTGCGCACCCGCTCGAACATCTTCTGCGCGTCGACGAAGTCGTGGCTGTCGAGGAGCCGGGTGGCGGCCGCGTAGTCCTCCTCGGCCGGGCTCTCGTACTTCACCGCCGGGGCCTTCCTGGCGCAGGCGGAGAGGAAGAGGGCGAGGAGGGCCGCCGCCAGCGGCGCGGTCGATTTCCGGCGCATCGGGGCGCGAAACATATCAGCGACCGAAGTCGTCGTCCACGTGCACCCCGAGTGTCGCCGAGACCGCCGCGCCCGAGAAGCCGCGCCCGAGGAGGAAGCGGGCGAGGCGCGCCCGCTCCTTCTCGTCGAGCTCGCCGAGGGGCCCGGGCGCCCGCCGGGCCGCCAGGGCCCGGCAGCGCGCCGCCTCGACGCCCCGGGCCCCCTCCCCCGCCCCGAGCGCTCCGGCGATCGCCCGCCGCGCCATCTCGGGCGGGATGCCTGCGCTGGCGAGGCGCCTCTCGGCCATGCGGGGCCCGAGCCGTCCCGGGGCGAGCAGGCTCTCCGCCCGCGCCCTGGCGTAGGCCTCGTCGTCGAGGTAGCCGAGCCCCTCGAGCCACGAGAGGACCTCCCCCGCCTCCGCCTGGTGGCCGGCGCGCTCCAGGCGGGCGCGGATCTCGGCCGCCGTCCGCGGCCGGGCGGCGAGGAGGCGCAGGGCCTTCGCCCGCGCCCGCGCGAGGGGAGACTCGTCCAAGGTAGAGCAGTGTAACCGGGCGGGCAGCCCGGGCGATCGCTAGAAGCGCTCGATCTGAAAGTCGTCCTCGGCGTGCGGCCCCTTGGCAGCCGGCTCCGCCGGGCGCGGCGCGCCCCTCACCGGGGTGACCCGGCCGAGGGCCGCCGCCTGCGCGGGGCGGCCCGCGGCGGGCGCCCCCGCCGCTCCTGCCCCCTCCGGAGACTTCTCGAAGGCGTCCCACTTCGAGTCGCTCGTGCCGGAGATGCCCGAGACGCGCAGGGCGAAGTCGTCGGGGTTGGTGGCCTGGCGCAGGGCCTCCTCGTAGCTGATGACGCCCGACTTGAGGAGCCACATCAGGCTCTGGTCGAAGGTCTGCATCCCGTAGGATACGTTGCCCTGCGCGATGGCGTCGGGGATCTCCTTGGTGCGGTCCTTGTCCTCGATGAGCTCCCGGACCCGGCCGGTGGCGAGAAGCACCTCGATGGCCGGGACGCGGCCGCGCCCGTCCGCCCGCGGCACGAGGCGCTGGCTGATGACCGCCTTCAGCACCGAGCCGAGCTGGAGCCGCACCTGCTTCTGCTGGTAGGGCGGGAAGGCGGAGATGATCCGGTTCACGGTCTCGGTGGCGTCGAGGGTGTGGAGCGTGGACATCACCAGGTGGCCGGTCTCGGCGGCGGTGAGCGCGGTCTCGATGGTCTCGAGGTCGCGCATCTCGCCCACCAGGATGACGTCGGGGTCCTGGCGGAGCGCGCTCTTCAGCGCCTGCCCGAAGCTCATGGTGTCGACGCCCACCTCGCGCTGGTTCACGATCGAGCGCTTGTCGCGGACCAGGAACTCGATCGGGTCCTCGATCGTCATGATGTGGCAGGTCTCGTTGGCGTTGACGTAGTCGATCATCGCCGCGAGCGTGGTCGACTTGCCGGATCCGGTGGTGCCGGTGACGAGGATGAGTCCGCGCTGCTCGGAGGCGATCTTCTCCAGCACCTTCGGGAGCATCAGCTGCTCGATCGTCTGGATCTTGAAGGGGATGACGCGGAGCACCACCCCGAGGGTGCCGCGCTGCTGGAAGACGTTCACGCGGAAGCGGCCCAGGCCGGGGACGCCGTAGGCGAGGTCCACCTCGTTCGTCTGCTTGTACTTCTCCTTCTGGTAGTCGCTCATGATGCCGAGGGCCATCCGAGCGATCTCCTCGGGCGGAAGGCGGCGAGCGTCCTTCAGCGGCACGAGCGAGCCGTCGATGCGGAACATCGGCGGCAGCCCAGCCTTCAGGTGAATGTCGCTCGCGCCCGATCGGAGCGCGATCTGCAGGATCTCGTTCAGCTCCATGCCCAGCGAAGCGTACCACTTGGGGGGGCCCCTCGCCACGCCGCGTCCCGGCGCCGGCGCGGGGGCGCTGTCGGAGGAGAACCCACAGCGGAAAGCCTCGGAAGCGGCGCGGCCGGCGTCCCGAGGGAGCCGGCCGCGAGCGCGACGGGAGTGACGGGCTCTCGCTAGCGCTTGGAGAACTGGAAGCGCTTGCGGGCTCCGGGGCGGCCGTACTTCTTGCGCTCGACCGCGCGGGCGTCGCGCGTGAGGAAGCCCGCCTTCTTCAGGACTGGGCGCCACTCGGGGTTGAAGGCGACGAGCGCGCGAGAGATGCCGTGGCGGATGGCACCGGCCTGGCCGGAGTGCCCGCCGCCGTGCGTGTTCACCAGGATGTCGAGCTTGCCCACCTGGTCGATGAGCTTGAGCGGCTCGACCAGGATCATCTTGGAGGTCTCGCGCCCGAAGTACTCGTCGAGGGGCCGGCCGTTCACCGTGATGGTGCCGCTGCCCGGGGTGATGCGCACGCGCGCCACCGACTCCTTGCGCCGACCGGTGTTGATGCGAAGCAGAGATGCCATCTCGTTTCCCTCTAGGCGAAGAGCTTCAGCGGCTCGGGCTTCTGCGCCGCGTGCGGGTGCTGGTCGGCCGGGTAGACCTTGAGCTTCTTCAGCATGGCGCGGCCGAGCGAGTTGCGGGGAAGCATGCGCTTCACCGCCTCCGCCAGGATGTCCTCCGGGTGGCGGGCGCGGACCTTTTCCGCGGGCGTGAGCTTCGCGCCGCCGGGGTGCATGGTGTGGGAGAAGTAGAGCTTCTCCTTCTCCTTCTTGCCGGTGAACCGGACCTTGCCCGCGTTCACCACCACCACGAAGTCCCCGGTGTCGAGCGACGGCGTGTAGGAGGGCTTGTGCTTGCCCTTCAGGAGGGTGGCGATGCGGGATGCGGCCCGGCCGACGGTCAGCCCGTCGGCGTCGACGATCCACCACTTCCGCCCCCGGAGCGCCTCGCTCTGGGTGGTGCTGTGAGTGCCGTTGTTCATGAAAAACCTGGTGTTTCGAGTGATTCGGAAGCGGCGTACCTAGCGGATGGCCCCACTTTTGTCAAGGACTACGCCGCCGGCACGAGAGATGTCCGCTGCATGAGCAGTCGTAGATTTCCGCCCCACCGGGCCCGCGCCCGCAGCTCACAGCCGGTAGCCGAGGAAGAGCTGCGTCACGAAGGCGAAGTCGGTGAACGTGCCGACGGGCTGGTTCTCGGCCTGGATCGCGGCGCCGAAGCGGGTGTTGAGGCCGAGCGACAGGTTGGGCTGCAGGTGGTACTCGACGTAGGGCCCGACCATCGGCCCGAAGATGAAGCGCGGCGAGGCCACTCCGGTGACGAGCAGGGTCATGTTGAAGTCGATGCCCAGGCCGACCTCGAGCCCGTGCCGGACGGGGAATCCCACCACGATCCCGATCGGGAACTGGAACCCGAAGGCGGCGGTTTCCTCGGTGTAGATCTTGAGGCCGGGATCGACGTGGAAGAGCCAGTGCACGTCGCGGTTCCCCGGCAGCTCGAAGCGGAGCGGGAAGTAGAGGGAGAGGCCGAACTGGGTCGCGGTGGTGCCCTCGTACCCGTAGAGGAGCCCGAGGCGGATCCCGATGTCCGAGGTGCGCGAGAGCGCGAAGGTGTACCCGAAGGTGGTGCTCGGCCATCCGGCCTGGACGTCGATGACCGGCTTGGCCGAGTCCACCTCGGCGCCGACCACGCTCCAGGAGCCGAGCCCCTTGCCGATGAGGGGCCCCTCGTCGGCCCGGGCCCGTGTGAGCGGGGACGCGGCGAGCGCGGCCGCCGCCAGTACGCCGATGCGGGTGATGCGAGCCATCTCCCCTCCGGGGCAGGTCGATCCCGAGAAATCCGGCGCGTAACATCCGCCACGGCTCCCTCCGGTGCAAGCTCCCGGTAGGGAGGGGGTACGGCAGCCGAATCCTCAGGGATGACGCTCGCCCGGGGAGGCCTACAGTTCCTCACCCGCCTTTCGGCCGGCCCGTGTGCGGAGCGCGGCCGAGCTCGGCCTGCGACCTGCCGCGGGCGTCTCCGAAAGGCAAGGCGGAGCTCGCCCGGGGGACGCGGCGCGGCCATCCAACGCGTCGCGGCCCCTCCGGGCGAGCTCGCTCCCTCACGAGCTTCAGAAGAGCCGGTAGCCCACGAACCCCTGGACCCGGAAGGCGAACCAGGTGCCGTAGCCGCTCGCGGTGTTGATGCCGGCGCCGAACCGGGTGTCGAGACCGATGGCGAGCCCGGCTGGCTTCGCGAAGTGGTACTCGACGTACGGGCCCGCCCACGGGCCGATGTAGAAGTTGAAGGGGCTCGTCACCACCGCGGCGAGTTGGACGTCGAGCCCGCCGCCGATCTCCAGCCCGGGCACGTCCTTGATGGGGAAACCGAGGACGACGCCGACCGGGAAGGCGATGGCGAACTGCGTGCCGTTCAAGACCCCCACCTGGATGTTGCTCCCCGCCTCCTGGCAGAGCGCGAGCGCGAGTCCGCTCAGGCCCGAGCAGATGCTGGGGCCGAAGTAGATGGCGATCCCGGGGTCGACGTGGAAGAGCAGGTTTCCGTCCCCCACCTTCCCGAGCTCGAAGCGGATGGGCGCCGAGAGCCCCAGGCCGAACGGGGTGTAGACCGTCATGCCCCCGTACGACCACAGCAGGCTGAACGTCGGCGTGATGTCGATGGTCTTCGAGAGGCTGATGTCGTAGCCGAAGTCCGCGCCGGGGAACCCGACCTTGAAGGTCTCGACCGGCTTCCCGGTGTTGACCTCCGCACCGACGACGCTGAAGTCGCCCGTGCCCTTCGACTGAGCTTGCGCCGCGAGCGGCAGCGCGGCTACGGCGACGGCCAACCACGTCCCGATCGATCGCTTCATTTGGAGATCTCCCTCCGTGTCTCGGTCGCTTCCCGCGCGCCCGGTTGAGTTCCTTTTGTGCGAGGTGGCGGTGTTGTCAAGGCAAAGGCCCCGCGCGGCCACCGACCATATGCCCCAACGTGAACTGCGGAAGCCCCCTCGTGGGGCCCCTCTCGCCTAGCGTCCCACGTTCATGCGAGCGCGGAGCGCGGCCATCACCTCCGCCGAGCGGCTCGCGGCGTCCTCCGCGGCGTCCCCCCCCGCGGGGTCATGCTCGAGGTGGGCCGCGGCCGGGAGGTCGGAGAGAAAGCGGCTCGGGGTGCGCGGGTCGATCCTCCCGCGCTTCAAGCGCACCTTTGCCCACGTCATCCACAGGCGCTCGCGCGCCCGCGTGATGCCGACGTAGGCGAGGCGGCGCTCCTCCTCCAGGTCGCGCGCGTCCCCCTGGATGCCGGCCACCGGGAGGAGGTCCTCCTCGCAGCCGACGAGGAACACCACCTTGAACTCGAGCCCCTTGGCGCCGTGCAGGGTGAGCAGCGTCACCCCCTCCGCGTCCTCGGGCTCCTCGTCGCGCGAGTCGAGCGCGAGCCGCTTCAGGAACCCTTCCAGCGAGGGGTGGCGCTCCCTCTCCCCGTAGGACTCGAGCGAGCGGATCACCCCCTCGACGCCCGCCACCCTGCGCTCCCCCGCCTCCCGCGACTGCACCCCCGACCGCAGCCAGGCGGCGAGGCCGAGGTCCTCCACCATGGCCCGGGCCGCCTGGGCGAGCGGGAGGGCGCCGAAGCGGGCCCGGAAGCGCTCGACCTGCGCGACGAGGTCCCCCGCCTTCTCGGCGGCCCCGCGCGGGAGACCGGGGACCGAGGACGCGAGAGAGAGGGCCTTCCAGATGGGGACCGCCTCCGCGGAGGCCCACTCCGCCAGGCGCCCGAGCGAGACGTCTCCGATCCCGCGCGGGGGGACGTTCACCACCCGGGCGAGCGAGACGTCGTCGTGCGGAGCGGCGCACACCTTGAGCCAGGCGAGCACGTCCCGGACCTCGGAGCGGTCGAAGAACGCCGGCCCTCCCCGGACCGCATGCGGGATCCCGGCCTCGCGCAGGGCCTCCTCGACGGGCCGGCTCTGGGCGTTCAGCCGGTAGAGGACGGCGAAGTCCGAGAGGCTCCTCCCCTCCGCGCGCGCCCGGCAGATCTCGGAGGCCACGAAGCGGGCCTCCTCCTCCTCGTCGGCGAGGGCCACCACCCGGACCGGGTCGCCGCTCGCGGCCCTCGTCCACAGCCGCTTCCCGTGGCGCACGGCCGAGCGGGCGATGACGCCGTTCGCGCACTCCAGGATCGAGCCGGTGGAGCGGTAGTTCTGCTCCAGGCGCACCAGGCGCGCCCCGGGGAAGTGCCGCTCGAAGCGGAGGATGTTCTTCACCTCCGCCCCGCGCCAGCCGTAGATGGCCTGGTCGTCGTCGCCCACCGCGCACAGGCTCCGGCCCCTCCAGGGCGCCCTCGCCTTGCGACCTCCCTCGGCGCCGCAGAGGAGCTCCAGGATCCTCCGCTGGGCGTCGTTCGTGTCCTGGTACTCGTCGACGAGCACGTGGCGGAAGCGGCCGCGGTACTTCTCGCGAATGGTGACCTCCCGGGCGAGGAGCGCGAGCGGCCGGGCGATGAGGTCGTCGAAGTCCACCGCCCGCCGCGCTCGCAGGGCGTCGCGGTAGCGCGGGAACAGGTGGGCGGCGGCGAGGTCGTAGTCGTCCCCCTGCCCCTCCGGGCGCACCGGGATCTCCTCCAGGAGCGCGGCCTTGGCGCGCGAGACGATGGCGAGGAGCCGGCGCAGGTCGAAGCCCCGGTCCTCCACCTTCACCTCCCGCATGCAGTTCTTGAGGAGAGTCGCCTGGTCGCCGGCGTCGCAGACGGTGAAGCGGCGCGGCAGCCCGGCCGCGACGTGCTCCTGCTCGAGGAGCCACAGCCCGAAGCCGTGGAAGGTCGAGATGCGAACCCGCGCCCCCGCCGCCCCGGCGAGCGCCCGGATGCGCTCCTTCATCTCGGCCGCCGCCTTGTTGGTGAAGGTGACGGCGAGGATCGACTCCGGCGCCGCCCCCTCCTCCAGGAGCCAGGCGACGCGGTGGGCGATGACCCGGGTCTTCCCGGAGCCGGCTCCCGCTAGGACGAGGAGCGGCCCCTCGGGAGCCGTCACCGCCTCTCGCTGGGGCGGGTTGAGGGTCGAGAGGTCGAGCATCGGGGCGTGCCTCTTCCCACGCCCGGGGCGAGCCCGCAAGGGCTTGACGGGAAGGCCGTTCCCGCTCCCGCTTCCGTCCCCATCCGGTGGATGCGAAGCGGCGCCGGGCCTGCTAATACTCACGTCCCGCAGCACAACGGAGAGGAGAGGTCGCATGTTCTGGCTCGAGCCGCGTACGCCTGGGCCCCATGCCCCGCAGAACGGGAGCCCGCGGATGTTCCGCGTCGACTGGATCGAGAAGAACCTGTCCCGGGTGAAGCCCTGGCACGTCCTGGTGGTCTGGGTGCCGGCGTCGCTCTACTGGATGGGGCGCGGGCTTCTCGACCCGGGGCTCTCCACGGGCGCCTTCGCCGCCGCGCTCGCCCTCGGGCTCGCCTCCTGGACGCTCCTCGAGTACGTGCTGCACCGCTGGGTGTTCCACTTCACCCCCAGCGAGAAGTCCGAGCTCGCCCGGGACATCCACTTCCTCATCCACGGCGTGCACCACGACTGGCCGCACGACCCGGACCGCCTGGTGATGCCGCCGGTG
>Ga0335076_10000957_pt1 | contig 27651 bp, 25 predicted proteins | sample Lox_Sample_25_FD_206717 | JGI IMG/M metagenome (GOLD analysis project Ga0335076, IMG submission 206717) | Soil microbial communities from Loxahatchee National Wildlife Refuge, Florida, United States - Lox_Sample_2.5 | ecosystem: Environmental > Terrestrial > Soil > Wetlands | place: USA... | reverse complement strand
GTCGTCGCGGACAACGAGCAGTTCATCGTCAGCTTTCTCGGCTGCGTCGCCGCGGGAGTCGTCCCCGTCCCGATCGCTCCGTTCCGAACGTCCCGGTCCGCCGAAGGGTTCCGCGACGCCGTGGCCGGCATCGTCCGCGAGGCGCGCGCGAGCACGCTGCTCACGCTTCAGGCGAGCCGAGCGAGCCTCGAGCCGCTGCTGAGCCGCGGCGGCCTCGAGCGGATCCTCACCGTCGAGGGGGAGCTCTCCGGCGACGCGCCGCGCTTCCGGGCGCCCGACCTACGGCCCGAGGACCTCTGCTTCCTGCAGTTCACGTCCGGGAGCGTCGCCTCGCCCCGGGGCGTGATGATCACGCACGCCAACCTGATGGCGAACGTCGCCGTGACCTCGGGCCCAGACGGCCTGGGGCCTCCAAGGACGGAGCCATACCCGGATCTCGTCGTGAGCTGGCTGCCCCTCTTCCACGACATGGGCCTCATCGGCTGCGCGCTGACGTCGCTCGTGTCGAAGATCCCGGCGGTGCTCATCTCGGCGCTGGCGTTCGCTCGTGACCCGAGGATCTGGCTGCGCGAGATCCACAGGTGGCGCGGCACGATCACCTACGCGCCGAACTTCGCTTACGCGCTGGCGGTCCGGCGGCTGCAGGAGCGCGACCTCGAGACGCTCGATCTGCGCTCGCTTCGTGTCGCCGGCTGCGGCGGCGAGCCGATTCATGCGCAGACGCTGCGGGCCTTCGCCGAGCGCCTCGCACCGACCGGCTTTCGCGCCGACGCCTTCGTGACGAGCTACGGCCTCGCGGAGAGCACCCTCGCCGTCACGCTCCGGCGCCCGAGCATGCCGTTGCGCACGGACCGCGTGGGTGCCGAATCGCTCGCCCGCGGCGAGGCGATCCCCTCCAGTTCGGCCGGCGAGAAGGCCTTGGAGGTGCTCTCGTGCGGGATCCCGCTGCCGGGATACGATCTGGCGGTGCTCGACGAGGACGGTGTCGCGTTGCCGGAGCGCCGCGTCGGAGAGATCGTGGCGCGTGGACCGTGCGTCGCCGCCGGCTACTACGACAACCCGGACGCGACGGCGGCCACGTGGAAGGACGGATGGCTCCACACCGGTGACCTCGGCTACCTCGCCGAAGGCGAGCTGTTCGTCTGCGGACGGCTGAAGGATCTCATCATCATCCGGGGGCGGAACTTCCATGCGCACGACGTCGAGTGCTCGGTGCGGGACCTGCCGGGAGTGCGCAACGGCAACGTGGTGGCCTTCGGAGTCTCCTCGCGCGGGGACGAGACGCTGGTGGTGATGGCGGAGACGGATGGAGCCGACGCCGCAGCCCTGCGCCGAGCCCTCGCCGCACGCGTCTACCAGGTGATCGGCGTGGAGTGCCAGGTCGTGCTCGTCGGCGCGGCGACCCTGCCCAAGACGACCAGCGGCAAACTGCAGCGCACGAAGGCGAAAGGCCTGTTCGAGGAGGGACGGCTCCAGGACCGCTTCGACGCGCCACGGCAGGAGTGCCTGTCCGAAGAGGCCGTTTAGGCCAGCCTCAGGACGCGGGGTGCTCCATCTCGACGCGTGAAGACATCGCCGTCACCTACGACGTCTCGAACGAGTTCTTCCGTCTCTGGCTCGACGAACGGATGATCTACTCGTGCGCGCTGTTCGAAGGGACCGACGACCTCGACGCCGCGCAGGTCAACAAGCTGCGCTGGTTCCACGACGGCGTCCGGATCACGCCGGGCAAGCGTGTGCTGGACGTCGGCTGCGGCTGGGGCGGCAGCCTCGCGTTCCTCGCGCGCGACATGGGGGTCGCGGACGTCACCGGGATCACGCTCTCCCGCGCGCAGCACTCCGCGATCGTGCAGAGCGCCGTCCCCGGCGTCGAGGCGGAGTGCGTCTCCTATCTCGATTTCCGGCCGGCACGGCCCTACGACGCCGTCATCAGCATCGGCATGTTCGAGCACATCGCGACCCCGGAGCAGGCGAGGATGGGCGAGCACGTCTCCGTCTACCGGGACTATTTCCGGCGCGTCTGGGAATGGACTACTCCGGGCGCCTGGTTCGGACTGCAGAGCGTCATCAGTCTGAGGTTCCCCCGCGATCGCGAGGATCTGCGGCACCTGGGCTGGGGCACGTCCACGATCTTCCCGGGTGCGATCACCCCGCGGCTCGAAGCGATCGTGGCCGCGGTGACTCCGTACTGGGAAGTCATGGAGCTCCGGACCCGGCGCGAGCACTATGCCCGGACCGCGGCCGAATGGCTGCGGCGTTTGCGCAGCAACGAAGCATTGATTCGCGATCGCTGGGGCGACGAGCGGTTCCTGGAGTACCAAAGGTATCTGAGCGGATGCGTGATGGTGTTCGAGAAGGGCTATCAGTCCCTGGCCCAGCTGCTCCTGCGCCGCACCGATCCGTCGTCCGTCAAACCGGCCACCGGAGAACGCGCGGAGATATGAGCGAGGACGAGATCCGAGAGCTGATCAAGGAGGCGATTCGGTTCGCCGAGCCCGAGCTGGCGGCGGTGGAGCTGCGCCCAGGCAGCACGCTGAGCGAGCTCGGCATCGGCTCCGTCGCGGCCCTGGAGATGGTTGGTTACATCGAGGACAAGCTGGGCATCCAGATCCCGGACGACGAGCTGGCCGAACTGGGCACCCTGGATGCGCTCGTGCGGCTCATCCGCCATCACACGCCGAGCGTGCCGCCGGGCAGTTGAAAGGGGGAGACATGGGCGCTTCCAACAGGCTCCGCGAGGGCGTGTACCGTGCCTATCTCGAGTTCTTCGACGTCGCGGAGAAGAAGCGGCGCTGGCATCCGCTCAACGACATTCCGTGGGAGAAGGTGGACCGGTCGCGGATCGGCGAGGACGATGCCGTCCGCGTCGAGACCTTCTGCGGTGTCGAGCTCTACGTCCCCGATTACACTGCGAACGCCTTCCACCTCACGCGCCGGAGTTTCGGTCACGCCTGGTTCGAGGCGAGCTGGGGTTACGAGGAATCCAAACACGGCCTGGTGTTCCGGGAGTACCTGGTCCGGTCGGGCTTGCGCAGCGAGGAGCAGGTCCAGGCCTTCGAAGACCAGATCTTCTCCAAGGTCTGGACGCTCCCGTTTCCGACCGTACGGCAGATGAACGTCTACGGCGCGCTCCAGGAATCCGCGACCTACCTGATCTACAAGGCGCAGAGGAACTCGGCCCTGGAGCGGGGCGACGAGGTGCTGGAGAAGATGTTCTACTTCGTGGGCCGCGACGAGGCCGCGCACCTCGGCTTCTACCGCCAGATACTCGAGCTGGAGATGGCGGAGGACCGGGAGGGCACGATCGCCGACATCGCGCACGTGGTCTCCCGGTTCCAGATGCCGGGCGTGAAGCTGATCCCGGAGTACGAGAAGAGGATGCAGGTCCTCGGGGTCGGCATCAGCTCCGAGCTCTTCCTGCAACAGGGCATCTTCCCGCTGCTCCGGTCGCTCGGGACCAACCGCCGCGAGCTGATCCAGGCGCTGCAGCGGAGCAAGCAGCGCGCGAAGCGGGCGGACGGGACGCCTGAGCCGGTGGCCGCCGGCGGCGGGGGCTAGGCGCGCCATGGCTGGAGGCGCGCAAGCCCACGACGAGGCGGGATCGGCGAAGCAGAAGATCTCGATCGTCGCGGCCGATGGCCGCCGGCTGGCCGGATGCTGGTGGTCGGGGGGATCGGAATCGGCCCGAAGCGTCGTGTTCCTGTCCGCACTGGCCGCGCCCCAGAGGTACCTGCACGGCTTCGCCTCGCACCTCGCGAAGAACGGCTGGGGCGTTCTGACCTTCGACTACCGCAGCGTGGGCGCCTCGCTGGATCCAGGCTCGGACGCGCGGGTGTCCGCCGACGACTGGGTGGACCTCGACCTCCCGGCCGCGGTCGCCGAGGTGCGGCGTCGAACGGAGAACGCCTTCCTCGCCGTGGTGGCTCACAGCATCGGCGGGCAACTGCTCGGACAAAGCCCGATCCGCCACGAGATCGACGCGGCGCTGTTCGTCTCGGCCCAACGCGGGATGCCGGCGCTCTTCGAGGGCGTGGCGCGGCTGCGCATCCAGTACGCCTACGCCGTCTTCCCCCTGCTGATCCGGGCGCTGGGCCGCCTTCCCGCGTCGAGGCTGACCTTGCCCGAGACGTGCTCGGGCCGGGCCCTGAGCCAGTGGGTGCGCTGGGGCCGCACGGGCGTGTTCACGGACGAGCACGGGCACGACGTCGAGCCGCGTTTCGCGGAGTATCGCCGGCCGCTGACCGCCGTCGCGATCGCGGACGACGACTACTACGCGCCCGCGCCCGCGGTCGAGGCCCTCACGAGCCTCTACACGAAGGCCGAGGTGCGGCGCGTGACCGCTCATCCGTCGGATTTCGGTCTCGCCTCGCTCGGCCATTTCGGCTTCTTCCACCCCCGCGCGCCGCGCGCGCTGTGGGCCCAGGGGGAAGCCTGGTTGCGCGCGATGCAAGCGCGCACGATCGCCGCCTGATGAAGCTGCCCGACTTCCTCCTGGCCGCGGTGACAGGCCAGCTCGCCGTCCGCGGCGAGGCGAGCGGCGACGAGCCCGAAGGGCTCGAGCGCATACGGCTCGCGGCCGGGGACACGCTGTGCTACCAGGGCGAGGCCGGGGACAGCATGTACATCGTCGGCCAGGGCCGCCTGCGCTGCTTCGTCAGGGTCCCGGGCGGCCGCGAGCAGGCGATCGGGGAGCTGCGGCGGGGCGACATCGTCGGCGAGCTGTCCTTGCTGACCGGCCAGATCCGGACGGCCAGCGTGCGCGCCATCCGCGACAGCGAGCTGTGGCGGGTCTCCAAAGGCGTCTTCTTCGACGCCGTCATCACGCAGCCCCACGTCATGCTTCCGTTCGTGCATCGCGTCATCGCGCGGCTGCAGTCGAATGTCAGCGCACCCTACGACGCCGGCCCCGCGCCGGTCTCGGCGGTCGCGGTCGTGCCGATCGGCAAGAGCGTCCCGCTCTCCGACTTCGCCCGGCGGCTCGAGAAGGCCTTCGTTCGCCAGAATTCCACGATGCGGCTCACGAGCGCTTCGTGCGACCAGGCCCTCTGGCCCGGCGCGGCGCAGACTCCCTGGCATCACGACAAGAACCCGGAGCTCGTCGCCTGGCTGAACCAGCAGGAGGAGCGCTGGCCGTTCGTCATCTACGAGACCGACGCGACCTGGTCGGCCTGGACGAGCCGGTGCCTGCGCCAGGCGGACCGGATCCTCCTCGTGGCCGACGCGGAGGACGACCCCGCTCGCTGCGAGCTGGAGGTGGAGTGGGAGAACGAGCGGACGCGCAAGTCGAGCGCGGTCACCGACCTCGTGCTCCTGCATCGAGGGAAGCGGGGCCCGACGGCCGGGACGAGGCGCTGGCTCGACGGCCGTGACTGCGCGGCGCACTACCACGTGTGGACGGAGTCGCAAGCAGACATCGAGAGCGTGGTCCGGCGCGTGACCGGCAGCGCGAACTCGCTCGTGCTCGGCGGCGGCGGGGCGCGGTGCTTCGCTCAGATCGGGGCCATCCGCGCGATCGACGAGGCCGGGATCCCGATCGACATGATCGGCGGCGCGAGCATGGGGGCGTTCATCGGCGCCCAGCGCGCGATGGGCTGGGACGCCGCCGCCATCCAGAGGCACACGAAGGACTACTGGGTGCACGGGCGATGGAAGGACTACGCGATCCCGTACCTGGCGCTCCTGAGCGGTCAGAAGTTCAAGAAGTTGATCAAGGCGCTGTACGGCGACGCCCAGCTCGAGGACCTGCCCACCACGTTCTTCTGCGTCTCGACGAACGTCACGCGCGCCGAATCGATGGTCCACCGGCGCGGCCCGCTGTGGAGATGGTTGTGCGCGAGCATCGCCGTGCCCGGCGTGGCGCCGCCCCTCTTCGACGAGGGCTGCCTGCTCGTGGACGGCGCGGTGCTGAACAACCTGCCCGTCGACGTCATGCGGGGACTGTGCGCTGGCCGCGTGATCGCCGTGGACGTGTCGCCCTTCCAGGACCTGAAGGTCGACCCGGACTACAACGAGCCGCCGGCCGCGTCGCGGATCCTCTGGAACCGTATCAGCCCGTTTGCGGACCGGCTGAAGCTCCCGAGCCTCGGCGAGATCCTGGCCCGGGTCACCTCGCTGCCTTCCGTGCAGGCGGTCGAGACGCTCAAGGCGCAGGCGAGCCTCTACCTGCACCCGCCCGTGGACGACTACAGCATCATCGACTTCAAGCGCATCGACGAGCTCGTGGAGATCGGCTACCGTCACGCGATCCAGGCGCTCGAGGAGTGGGACAAGAGACCGGAGCGGGCGCCCGCGCCGGTCGACTCCGCTGCGGGATGATGCGCTACATCAACGACATCTTCACCGCCACCGTAGGGCGCCCCGTCGACAACGCCGAGTTGCTGGCCGGCTTCGAGCCGTACCTCGGAGCCTTGCCCATCGAGCCCGGGCCGCTTCAAGAGCTGCGCGCCTTCGTCCGGTTTTGCCTGGTGGGACAGCGCTCGCGCCAGATGTACATTGCCTTCGACGCGCCGGTCGACTTCGCGAGCCGGGCGCGCCTCTTCCAGTCCGCCGCCGAAGAAGCCCTCGACCGCCTCGCCGTGCAGATCGCGCCAGCGGCCGAGGCGGCGGGCGTAGCCTTCGACGCCGTCGTGACCACGACCTCCACCGGCAATCTGATGCCCGGCCTCAGCTACCGCACCGCGCATCGGCTCGGCACTCTCGTCCGGCGCGACAGCCTGATGCTGGACCTCGGCAACGTCGGCTGCACCGGGGGCTGCCAGGCGCTCAAGCTGGCGCGCTCGCTGGAGGACTCGTTCCGGAACATCCTGATCGTCTCGGTGGAAGTGCCGACGACACTCTTGGACATGTCGAGCGTCCGCTCCGACGTCTGGCTGGGAAACTGCACGTTCGGAGACGGCGCCGCGGCGATGTGGGTCGCTTCCGCGCCCGAGGCGGGCCGCACGGCGCTGGCGCTCGAGGAGATCCATGGCTGGCAGCACGCCGACACCGGAATGGAGCTGATCCGGTGGGAATACGGCGACTACTACCACTTCGCCATGCAGGACGAGGCGACCTTCGGCGCGCAGGTGCGCGAGCACATGCGCCAGGCCCTGGCCGCCTACTCCGGGACCTGGAACGGTGAGCGGGCCTGGGCGATCCACCCGGCGGGACTATCGCTGCTGATGCGGATCTCGCGCGCGCTCGGCATCGACATGGAGGGCGTGCGCGCTTCGGTCGACCACTACCGACGCTTCTCGAACATGAGCAGCGCCAGCATCATCCACATCCTGAAGGAAGTCGCAGCCGACGCTCCCGTCGGCTCGCCCATCCATCTGCTGACCATGGGAGCGGGCTTCAACGTCATCTACGGTCGCGTGCGGAAGGAGGCTTAGGAATGACCCAGGCTGCCATCCTGGCCTACATGCTCGAGTACGTCCAGAAGCAGAACCCCGCCATGACGGCCGAGGTCCTGGGCGAGCAGAACGTCGTCTCGCTGCTCCAGGACAGCATGGACGTGGTCGAGTTCATGATGTTCATGGAGGACAAGCTGGGCGACGACACGTCGTTCGACCTGGACGAGGTGCGCGCCAGCTTCGTCAACAGCAACTTCCGCGAGCTGGCCGGCGAGATCCTGCGCCGCCTGCCCAATCGGGACACGACGAGCTCGTGAGCCCGGGGCCGGCGGCGGCCTCAGAGCCCGCCTGAGTCGCCGAGCAGCTCCGCCACAGCCGCCTTCAGTCGCCGGGTGGTCTCCGCGTAGTCCCTCTCGCGATCGCCATCCTCCCCCGCGACGGCTGCCGCCCGCAGCGGGCGGCCGAACGTGATCGTGATCCGGGCCGGATGGATCCCCGGACGCACCTTCGACCAGGCCCGAAAGGACCCGCTGATGGCCACCGGCACGATCGGCACCTCCAGCTCGCAGGCCAGGATGGCCGCTCCCTTCTTGAAGGGCTGGAGCCGGCCGTCGCTGGTCATCGAGCCCTCCGGGAAGATGAGGAGGTTCTGCCCCGCCCGCAGTCCGGCGGCGCTGAACTGCGTCGCCTGCACGACGTTCGTGTCCGGATCGATGGGCACGACGCGGCCGATCCCGGCGATGCGCCCCTTGATGCCGCCGCTGAAGAACTCCGTGAGCCCGAGCGTCAGCAGGTGCGTGAACACCCCGTAGGGCAGGACGGCCGCCATCAGCACGCCGTCCAGGTAGCTCTGGTGGTTGGGGCAGAGGATGAAGGGCCGCTCCGGCAGGTTCTCCCGCCCGCGCACCTCGAGGCGAAAGATCCCCTTCGCAATCGCGTAGACGATCCGGAGCAGGGCGTAGTGGGCGAGGACGCTGAACCCGGACGAGCGCAGCAGATGGCGTCGGGCCGCCTCGTCGCCGGCGCCCGAGAGGATCTCCTTCCACGTGACCTGCTGTTCGGGGCCGGCCGCCGCGGCAGCGCCCGCGCCTCGGCTCGCGGCGACCGCGCGCAGCAGATCGCGCACGCTCAGGATCCGGAGCGCGGCGTCCTCGTCGAGGGCGAGCTGCAACGCGCGCTCGACGCGCGCCATCAGCTCGATGCGGTGCAGGGAGTCGACGCCGAGGTCGAGCTCGAGGTTCATGTCGAGATGGAGGTCGCCCTCGACCCGGCACTCGTCGCGAACGATGTCGACGACCCGCTTCGACGACGGGAGCGCCAGCAATCGATCGTCGCCTTCCGCGAACCGGTATCGCGAAGTGGCGGGCCGCCGCTCGCCGCCGTCCTTAGCCGCTTCGGCTGCGACGACGTGGCGCATCAGCTTGCGCGTCGTCGTGCGCGGCAGCGGGTCGGGCCTGATCTCGAAGGACATGACGCGCTTGTGCGCCGGCAGGGTCGCGGAGATCTCCTCCACGTCCTCGCGGATCGCGTCCTTGCAGTTCACGATGCGGCGCGCGCGGAGATGGTCGAAGTCGGGGACGACGACGGCGTGGAGCCGCTCCGAGCGGGCGTAGTCGGAGGCGTCGGCGAGGCCGAGCACGCAGATTTCCTTGATCACGGGCGAGCGCGAGTAGCAGAGCTCGATCTCGTCCGGCTGGACCTTCTTGCCCGAGCTCAGCACGATCATGTCCTTGCGGCGGCCGGTGACGTAGTAGTTCCCGCCGTCGTCGACGCGGGCCAGGTCTCCGGTGTGCAGCCAGCCGTCGCGCAGCACCTCCGCCGTCGCCGCTTCGTCCTGGTAGTAGCCCTGCATGATCGTCGGGCCCGCGATCGCGATCTCGCCCACGCCGGACTCGTCCGCGCCCACGAGCTTCATCTCGACGCCGGGCATGGCGCGGCCCACCGAGCCGAGGCGGTTGTCGAAGTGGGGGGTGAAGGTGCCTCCCGCGCCGCTCTCCGTGAGGGCGTATCCCTGCTGCACCGTGAACCCCAGCGCGAACAGATCGCGGATCACGGCCGGGTCGAAGGACGAGCCCGCGCTGACGAGCAGGCGCAGGCTCCCTCCGAACGCCCGATGGACCCGGGCGAAGAGCTTGCGTCCCGGATTCAGTCCCGTGGCCTGCCGCACGGCGCCGCACGCCCGCAGCATCGGCCGGAACAGCAGCCGAACCACCAGCGGCTTCCGACGCACCTCGTCGAAGATCCGCTCGTGGAGCAGGTAGAAGAGCTGCGGGACGGCGGGCAGGATCGTGATCCCGGTGTCGTCGAGCGTCTTCAGCAGCTCGCCGCTGTTGAGGGCGCGCAGATAGGTGACGCTCGCGCCCTTGGCGAGCGGGATGAGGACGTTGGCGACCGCGCCCAGGATGTGGTGCGAAGGGATGAGGGCCAGGACGCGGTCCGTCTCGGAGCCCTCCACGTATTCCAGAAGGCCCTGGAGGCTGGCGGCCAGGCTGCGGTGCGCGAGGGCCACCCCCTTCGGCGCGCCCGTGGTTCCGGACGTGTAGAAGATCGTGGCCAGGTCGTCCGGGGAGACGACTTCCGCCGTCTCGGCGGGCGGGCACCGGAAGAGCGATTCCAGCGCGGTCATTCCCTCGCCGTCCAGCTCCCGGTCGAGGCCGACCAGGCGGGGAGAGGCGTCGCCGGACCCGCCGATCTCGCGCAGCCCGGACAGCGCGTCCGAGGTCGAGAAGACGGCCCCGGCGCGGGTCCGGTCGAGCACGTCCCTCACCTGTTCCGGCGCATAGTCGGCGTCGAGGGGGACGACGACGCACCCGTGGTGGAGCGCTCCGAGATACGCGAGCACCCAGTGGGGCGTGAGGCGGGCCCACAGGACCACGCGATCCCCCCTCCCGATCCCCATGCGGCCCAGCGAGCGGCTCAGCCGGCGGACTCGCGCCATCATCTCCGCGTACGTGTACTGGCGCAGGCCTCCCTCCTCGCGCATCTGGAGAGCCAGGCGGTCGGGAAAACGCGCCGCCGCCGACTCGATCCTGTCGATCACGAGCAGGCTCGGGTTCAAGCCTCAGTCACCTCGCGCGCTCGACCCTACGCCTCTCGAAGCGCCGAGGTGATCGGGAGCCGCGCCCCACGCAGCGCGGGCAAGAGGCCGCCCAGGATGCCCATCACGACGGCGAACGCGAGCCCGACGCCCACGATCGCGGGCGTGATGCGGAAAGCGAACGCGATCTCGCTGAAGCTCTGGGTCTGGCCGGTGCCGGTCGAGAAGCCGTTCATCGGGAAGGCGAGCAGGCAGCCGATCACGCCGCCCACGAGCGCCAGTATCACCGACTCGACGAGGAACGAGACCAGGATCGAGCGCCGCGAGAAGCCGAGCGCGCGCAGCGTGCCGATCTCGCGGGTGCGCGAGGCCACGATCGCGTACATGGTGTTGATCGCCCCGAACACCGCGCCGATCCCCATCACCAGCGCCACGAAGTTGGCGAGCCCCTGAAGCACGCGCGTGAGCGGCCCCGCCTGGTCGCTGTAGTACTGGCGCTCGGGCAGCGCCTGCAGCTGCATCTGCGGCTGCGCGCGGATGAAGCGGTCGAGCTCTGGGATCGCGGCCGGGTCCTTCATCCGCAGCACGAGCGAGTTGCAGCCGGTGCGCTGGAAGATCGCCGTGAAGGTGTCGTAGTCGCCCCAGACCTCGCTCTCGAAGGCGGCGCCGTCCGACTCGAAGAGCCCCACCACCTTGAAGCGCCGCTGCTGGTACTTGACGCTCTCGCCGAGCGCCACACCGCGGATGCGGCTCGTGAGCTTGCGCCCGGCGATCACCTCGTCGAGCCCGGGCGTGAAGCTGCGGCCCTCGACGATCCGGATCCCCCCGCGCACCTCGAAGGCGCGCTGCGTCACCGCACGCAGCGTGACGTTCGCCTGCACCCCGTCGCGGATGCGCGGCAGCCCCAGCACCTGCACCTGCTCCCAGGACGCGAGCGGCTGGCCGGAGGCGTCGCGCGCCACCCGCTCGTCGACCACGAGCGTGTTGCGGTCCTCGAGCGGCACGCCGGAGGTCAGCTCGGAGCCGGAGCCGCGCTGGATCACGATCGCGTTGTCGGGGCGGCCGGTCGAACGGAGCGCGGCCCGGAAGCCCTCGGACATGGACATCAGCACCGCGAACACGGCGACCACGAGCGCTATGCCGCTGATCGCGAGCAGCGTGACCTGCCAGCGGATCCGCACGTTCCGGACGTTGTAGTAGAGCGGGAGCGCCACCTTACACCGTCCTCAGCATGTCGGTGATGCGCGCGCGGTAGGCGCCGAGCGCCGGCACGAAGCCGGCCGCGAAGCCCAGGAAGATCGCGACCGCGAAGCCGAGCGCGGCGACGAGCGGCTTCAGGCGCAGCTCCGACATGCCGATGTTCGCCATCGCGCCCCGGATCCCGGGGGTGTGCGTGACGACCCACATGATGCCCTTGCTGCCCAGCACGCCGACCGCGCCGCCCAGGAGCGCGATCAAGAGCGACTCCGCGACCACGAGGCCCATCACGCGGCCGCTCGTGAAGCCGAGCGTCTTCAGCACGCCGATCTCCTTGCGGCGCTCGCGCACCGCGATGCTCATGGTGTTCGCCACCACCAGCAGGATCGTGAACGTGACCGCGACGCCGATCCCGTTCAGCAGCATCGCCAGGTTGCCCGCCATCGCGACGAAGCTCGCGGCGAACGCCTTCTCGGTCTCGGTGTGGGTCTGGGCGTCGGAGTTCTCGAAGAGCCGGTCGATCGCCGCCCCGGTCTCGCCGGCCTTGTCGGCGTCCTTGATCTCCACGTAGAAGGTGGCCGCCTGCAGCTTGCGCCCGGTGGCCTCGTACAGGTAGTCGCGGCTGAACAGCATCAGGTTCGAGGTGCTGCTCGGGTACTTCACGGGGTCGATGTCGAAGATCGCCCGCACCACGAACTCGAACGGCCCGTCGGCCTTGCGCTGCGTCGGGATGAAGCTCTCGAGGTAGAAGGTGTCCCCGAGCTTCCAGCCGAACTTGTTCGCGAGCTGGCGGCCGATCACGCAGCCGCGCCGGTCCTGTAGCAGCGCCTGGTACTGGTCGGGCGGGATCTCGTACTCGGGGTACATCGCCAGGAACGGCTCGAGCTCGACCGCGAGGTTCGGGAAGAAGTTGCTGAAGTCGGTGGAGGAGCTGGAGCCGGCCTCGGCCTTGCCTTCCTTCTTCGCCGGCAGCATGCCCCCGAACCAGTTGGAGAGCGCGACGCGCTCGACCCCGGGCACGGACTGGATGCGCCCCTCGTAGGCGATCGGCAGCGGGAAGGTGAGGCTCACCGAGTTGCGGGTCACGAGGCGCTTGGCGCTCCTGCTGTCGAGCAGGCCGTTGACCTGGGCCAGCACCGACTGCAGCGTGCAGAAGAGGAAGATGCACATCCCCATCGCCAAGACCGTGAGCGTGGTGCGGAACCAGTTTCGCCGCAGGTGCTTCAGCAGGTACGGCAGGAACTTCATGACTCGCCTCCTCCCCCGCTGCGAGCGAGCCCGATTCACTCGGGTCGAGCGAGCGGGGGGATGCGGGGGGTGGCGCGGCACCCCCCGCAAGGATCAGTCCCGCAGCACGCCCTTCTCGAGATGGTGCTGCGTCTTCGCGCGCTCGGCGGCGCGAGGGTCGTGCGTCACCATCACGATCGTCTTCTTGAAGTCCTGGTTGAGCGTGCCCAGAAGGTCGAGGATCTCGGTCGCGCTCTTCGCGTCGAGGTCGCCCGTCGGCTCGTCGGCCACCAGCACCTTGGGATCGGTCACGATCGCGCGCGCGATCGCGACGCGCTGCTCCTGCCCGCCGGAGAGCTGCCTCGGGTAGTGGTCGGCGCGGTCGGCGAGCCCGACCACCTTCAGCGCCGTGAGCGCCCGCTCGCGCCGCTGGGCCTTCGAGAGGTGCGTGAGCAGCAGCGGCAGCTCGACGTTCTCCGTGGCGGAGAGCACCGGGATCAGGTTGTAGAACTGGAAGATGAAGCCGACGTTGTGGCTGCGGAAGGCCGCGAGCTGGGTCTCGCCGAGCTGCGCGACGTTGGTGCCCGCGACGACGACGTCCCCGCTCGTGGGCTTGTCGATCCCGGCGATCAAGTTGAGCAGCGTCGACTTGCCCGAGCCCGAGGGACCCATGAGCGCGGCGTAGTCGCCCTCGTTCACCTGCAGGCTCAGGCCGTTCAGCACGACGAGCTCCTCGGCGTCCTTCCGGTACACCTTGGTCACGTTGCGGACGTCCACCATCGACATGGCGCTCTCCCCGTTAGCCCTTGACCCTCACCGTCGCGCCGTCCTTGAGCTCGTCGCCCGGCTTCGCCACGATCGTCTCGCCGCCGGCGAGCCCGTCCTGCACGATCACCTGGCCCTGGCGCTCGGTGCCGAGCACCACGGAGCGCTCCTGCGCCCTGCCCTCCCGCACCAGGAACACCACCGACTTGCCGTCGCGCGTCGCGACCGCCGAGCGCGGCACCAGGACCACGGCCTGCGCCGTGGCGGCCGCGGCCTTTTCCTTCTTCTCGGGCTCGAGGAACGTGACCTTGGCGCTCATCTCGGGCTTCAGGTCCTTGTCCTTGTCGAGGATCGTGACCTTCACCATCACGGTCGCCTTGGTGCGGTCGGCGGTCGGGATCACCTGTCGCAGCACCGCCTTGTAGCGGCGGTCGGGGATCGCCTCGACCGTCACCTCGGCCGGCTGCCCGTTGCCCACCTTGGCCACGTTCGCCTCGGCGACGTCGGCCTCGACCTCGAGCGTCGCGAGGTCGGCGAGCGCCACGATCGCTCCCGAGGAGGTCGAGATGTTCACGCCCGGCGGGATCGGCGCGACGCTCTCTCCCACCTCGGCCATCTTCTTGACGACGACGCCGCCGAAGGGGGCCCGGATCACGGTGTTCTGGAGCTGGGCGTCGGCGAACAGCAGGTCGGCCTGGGACTGGGCCAGCGCCGCCTCGGCGAGCCTGACGCGGCTCGCGGCCGCGTCGCGCTGGTCGTCCGAGATCACCTTCTGCTTGGCCATGTCTTCGGACAGCCGGAGCTGGCGCCTGTTCTCGGCGAGGTCGGCCTCGGCGTGCAGGACGGCGGCCTTCGCGCGTGCGACCGAGGCCTCGTAGTCCGGCGACTCGAGCCGGGCGATCACCTCGCCCTCGCGCACGACCGAGCCTTCCTCGACGCGCAGCTCGGAGAGCCGGCCCTGGATCTTGGCGGAGACGACGGCCTTGCGCCGCGCGACGACGTAGCCCGAGGCGGTCAGGATCGGCGTGCCCGCGCTCGCCTCCACCTGGCGGCTGACCGCGACCGTCGTCGTCTCGACTTCGGTCGCCGAGAACGCCTGGCGCGCGCGCAGGCCGTAGAGCACGAGCAGCACGAGCACGACGGGCAATAGCAACAGCAGCGGCCAGCGCCACGGGCTCGCGCTCGCGCGCGAGCGGTCGATCTTGAGCGAAGCGAGCTCGCCTTTCAGGTCCGTCACGTTCGTCTCCCGCTCTCTACAGACCCCGGTGTCTCTCGCGTCTTACGGCCCCCCGGGTCCCAGGAGCCGCAGGATTCGGTGAGCGGCCGGCAGCGACCGGCAAACGTCAGTACAGCCTCTTAATGTACTCGTCGAGCTGCCGCTTCCAGAAGGGCCAGTCGTGGCCGCCGTCCGGGCCCCAATCGTCGACCGAGTGCCGGATCCCGCGCGACCAGAGCACGCTCGAGAGCTGGTAGGTCGGGCGCGAGTCCTCGTAGGGGCCGTTCCCGGTCACGAGCCGGATGTCGTCCTGCGCGAGTTGCTCCAGGTACCAGGGATCGGAGAGGCTCGCGACGTAGTCGACCGGGTTGTTGAAGTAGAAGTTGTCGTCGTAGTCGCCGTCCATGAAGCGGCGCAGGTCGTAGACGCCCGAGAGCCCGAGGCAGCGGCGGAACAGCTGCGGGTGCTTCAGCAGGCTGTTGACCGCGTGGTAGGCGCCGAATGACGCGCCGGTGGTGGTGATCGCGATCCCCCGCGACTGGCAGCTGTCGTAGACGAACGGCACGACTTCCTCGGCCACGTAGGCGTCGTAGACCGACTGCACGTACGAGCGGTGCCGCGGGTGCGCGCCCTTGTCGTACCAGCTCTGGTTGTTGACGGAGTTGACGCAGAAGAGCTTGATCTTGCCGGCGTCGATGTGGTGTGCGAGGGCGGCGATCATGCCCTGGCCCTCGAATTCGCGTTCGTCCCCGCCGCTCGTCGGGAACACCAGCATCGGCGGGCCCCAGTGCCCGTAGACGCGGATTCCCATGTCGCGGCCGAGCCGCGGCGAGTGCCAGCCGTGGTCCTCGACTTTCACGTAACACCTCGCTTACGACGACAGGCGGTGAGCCGAGCCCGGTCTACTCGGGCGAAGCGAACGGCGGGGTCACCTGAATCTCCTGACCGGCTGCGCCACTCCGGACGGCGCCACCAGGTTGCCGAGGAAGACGGCGTTCGACGGCGTCTTCTGGAGCTTCTCGATCAGGAACTGCGCGGCCTCGATCGGCGAGAGATCCGCGAGCGCGCGGCGCAGCAGGTGGCGCTTGGCGAGCTCCTCGGGCGGCACCAGCAGCTCCTCGCGGCGGGTGCCCGAGCGGAGCACGTCCACGGCCGGGAAGATGCGCCTGTCGGCGATCGCGCGGTCGAGGATCAGCTCCATGTTCCCGGTGCCCTTGAACTCCTGGAAGATCACCTCGTCCATGCGCGAGCCGGTCTCGATGAGCGCGGTCGCCAGGATGGTGAGGCTGCCGGAGCCCTCGCAGTTGCGCGCCGCGCCGAAGAACTGGCGCGGGAACTGGAGCGCGCGGTTGTCGACGCCGCCCGACATCGTGCGGCCGCCGGGACCCATCTCGCGGTTCGACGCGCGGCCGAGCCGCGTGAGCGAGTCGAGCAGGATCACGACGTGGCGGCCCGCCTCGACCAGGCGCTTCGCGCGCTCGATCGCGAGCCGCGCGAGGCGGATGTGCGAGTCGGAGCTCGAGTCGGACGTCGACGCGAGCACCTCGGCCGGCACCACGCGACGGAAGTGCGTGACCTCTTCCGGCCGCTCGTCGACGAGCAGCAGGATCAGGTGCACCTCGGGGTGGCGCTGCACGATCGCCTTGCCCAGGTGCTCGAGCAGCGTCGTCTTGCCGGCTTTCGGCGGCGAGACGATGAGCCCGCGCTGGCCCTTGCCGACGGGGGCGATGATGTCGATCACGCGCAGGCTGATCTCGGAGCCTTCGCCCGATAGATGGAAGGCCTCGCTCGGGTTGATCGAAACGAGATCCTGGAAGTGCGGCAGCGCCCGGTACTTCGCGGGCTCCATGCCGCCAGCCTGTGTGACTTCTACGAGTACGCGGCGTCCGTTACCACCATCGCGCGCCAGGCCTTCTATCTGGGTGCCGTCGCGCAACCCGCTGTCCCGAGCTATGACGTACGGGACCACGACGTCGTCGCGCTGCGGCAGATAGTTCTGTGCGGCCTGCCTGACGAATCCCCCCGCCCCATCGGCGAGCTCGACGACGCCGGCAACCGGCGTGGTCGGCCCTTCGGTCGGAATCGGGGCCTGGCGGGGATCTCGCGGACCCTTCTGACCCTGCGGGGGCCCTCCGGGTCCGCTGTGTCGATGGTGACGATGGCGCCGCGAGTGGCGCCCGTGCCTCACGGCCGGGTCACCCTCCGCGGGTGGTTCATCGTCTCCTCCGGACTTCGACTATGCGGCCTCGTCCGCGTCGTGTCAAGTGCCGAGGCGAGCATCGAGGTCCACGAGCGCCCACACGGGCCGGTGATCGCTCGCCTTCTTGTTGTCGCGCACGACGCCTGACGACACCGCGGCGGAGCCGGGCAGTCCGCGAGCGAAGACGTGGTCGAACGAGAAACGGAGAACGCCCGCCACTGAAACGCTCGGGCCCACGTTCCGCGTGAGCCAGAGGTAGCCGCGCGCGACGAACTGCTCGCCGACTCCGTGCGAGTTGAGGTCGCCGGCGATCAGGACCGGATCCGGCCATCCCGCCGCGTCGGCGAGCAGCACGCCGACCTGCTCGCGCCGGCTCGCGCCGGAAGCCGCGTACGGAGCCGGAAGCTGAAGCGCGTAGACGCGGATGCGCCGGCGTCCACGGACGAGCGTCGCCCCGACCGCCGCCCAGCGGAGCCCCGTTCCGCGAGAGCCGTGGGGCAGGAGCAGCTTGCGGCCGTCGACGAGCGGCCACGGCGAGAGCAGCGCGCATCCGTGGTCGCGTCCGGTGCTCGGGTGCACGCCGCCCGGCGCATAGAAGGAGTTGAGGCCCAGCGCTCGCGCGATCCTCTCGACTCCCGGCGCGTCCATCTCCTGGAGCGCGAGCACGTCGAGCCCCTGGAGTTCGGGCGTGCCTTGCAGCACCTCGATCGCGCGGTCCACGTGGATCGCGTATTCGATGTTGAACGTGACGACGCGCAGCCGCTCGGAGGCCGGGCCGGACTCGGGCGCCGGCGGGGCGTGCCGCGTCTCGTAGAGCGGCCCCGACGGCTCGACGTAGCTGCGGGTCGCACTGCAGCCGGCGTCCGCGAGGGCGCAAGCGAAGACGACCGCGGCCGCGACTACGGGCGCTCGCCGGGCAGGAGCGGGCGTAGCGTGACGGCGTAGCGTCGTTCGTCGACGCAGACGGACGCGGGCAGAGCCCCGGTCGGCCACGACGTGGCGTCGAGCGCGCCGACCGTGCGCCGGCCGGCGAGCGCTTCCGCGAACGCCACCGGGAAGGCCCAGGCGCGGCAGCCGCCGACGAGCTTCGCCTCGCGCACGCCGAGCACGTACGAAGAGGGCTCGTACGGCCGCAGGCTCGGATGGCGGAAGCGCGCGAGCTCGTCGACGAGCGTCGCGAGCGGCGCCAGGGCAGCGGGCGCCTGCGCGGGGTCGCCGGTGGCCACGATCTCGAACGGATCGCCTTCGAACACGAACAGGCGCGAGCTGCGGCCGGGCGCGCCGCCGAACGCGACGGGAGCAGAGGCGCCGGCGAGCTTCCGGAGCGCAGCGGCCCGCTTCGCGAGCGCCTGCGCTTCGGCCTTCTCGAGCCGGCCCGTCTCGACGAGCGACGTGCCGCCCACGAAGACCTGGCCGTCCTTGAGCAGTACGAAGCGCGGCGGCGCGCCCGCGGGATCGCTGCCCGGCGTGCCGGGCGCGGTCTCGAGCACGATCACGGCTCCCGGAATCTCCGCGGCGCCCGCGCCACCGGCGCAGGCCGCGACGAGCGCGGCCAAGAGCGCCCGCTTCACTGCGTGGGGCTCTCGGGACCGACCGTGCAGTTGCGGCCCTGCTCCTTGGCCCGGTAGAGCCGGGTGTCGGCGGCCTTCACGAGCCCGATGTCGTCCTGCGCGTCGAAGGGGAAGGTCGCGACGCCGCCCGAGACGCTCATGCGGCCGAGCGGCTGGTCCGCCTCGCCGGCGAAGCCCTGCGACGCCACCGCGTTGCGGAAGCTCTCGGCGAAACGCCAGACGTCGGGCGCCGCCGCGCCGTAGAGCAGCGCGACGAACTCCTCGCCGCCGTAGCGCGCGAGCACGTCGCCGCGCCGGCCGGTGTCGCGCAGCAGCTCGGCGATCTTCTGCAGCACGCGGTTGCCTTCCTGGTGGCCGTGGCTGTCGTTGTAGTGCTTGAAGTGGTCGAGGTCGAACATCGCGAGCGCCAACGGGTCGCCGGTGAGCTGCGCGCGCTCGAGCTCGAGCGAGAGCCGCTCGCGGAAGAAGCCGTAGTTGTAGAGCCCGGTGAGCGGATCGGTGATCGCCTTGTGGTGGGTGCGGCTCACGCGCCAGGTCAGGCTGCGCACGCGCTCGACCTGCAGCCAGAAGAGCTGCTCGAGCAGGTCCGGCCGCGAGCGCAGGAACTCGCGGAAGCGGCCCGCCGGGATCCGGAGCACTCTCGCTGCGCCGTGCGCGCGCACCGTCGCCGAGCGCGCCTGGCCGTCGAGCGCGGCCATCTCGCCCGCCACTGCGCCGGGATAGAGATGGCGGATCGTGATCTCCTCGCCGTCCGGGGTCTGGTGCGAGACCTCGAGGCGGCCTTCGACCAGGAGGATCACGTGGTCGCCGGGATCGCCTTCCCGCCACAGGACGGAGCCGGCGTCGAGGCGCACCTCCTCGCCCAACGGGCCGAGGTCCGAAAACGACCCCGGCAGGCCCTGGACGAAGAGGCTCGGCCCCTGCTCCGGTGGCAGCCGGCTCACGATGCGCCCATGATAGCGCATGCCGCTTCCCCGCTCGGCGCTCGCAGCGACCCTCGCCTGGGCGCTCGCGGCTCCCGCGCTCGGCGCGTCGGTGCCCGTGCGCGCGCGGAGCGGGATGGTGTCGTCGCAGAAGAGCATCGCGTCGCAGATCGGCGTGGACGTGCTGCAGGCCGGCGGCAACGCGGTGGACGCCGCCGTCGCGACGGCCTTCGCGCTCGCGGTCGTGCACCCCGAGGCAGGCAACATCGGGGGCGGCGGCTTCCTGCTGTGGCGCGGGCGGAGCGGGGCGGCGTTCTACGACTTCCGCGAGCAGGCCCCGGCCGGTGCGAGCCCTACGATGTTCCTGGTCGACGGCCGCTACGACCCGGAGCTCCACCATCGGAGCGCGCTCGCCGTGGGCGTACCCGGCACGGTGGCCGGCCTCTACCGGGCGTGGCAAGACAACGGCCGGCGGCCGTGGAAGGAGCTGCTGCGGCCGGCGATCGCGCTCGCGCACGAAGGCTTCGCCGTGAGCGACGGCCTCGCGCGCAGCCTGCGCGGCGAGCTCGAGCGCATGAAGCCCTACCCGGCCGCGCTCGCGCAGTTCTCGCGCGCGGGCGTGCCCTACGAGATGGGCGAGCGGCTCCAGCAAGAGGACCTCGCGAAGACGCTCGGCCGCATCGCCGAGCTCGGGCCCGCGGGCTTCTACGAAGGCGAGACGGCTTCCCTCATCGAGCAGGAGATGCGCGCGCGCGGCGGCCTCGTGACGCGTGAAGACCTGAAGCGCTACACCGTCTACCGGCGCGAGCCGCTCCGCGGCAGCTACCGGGGCTACGAAGTGCTGACGGCACCGCCGCCGAGCTCGGGCGGCACCTGCCTGCTGCAGTCGCTGAACGTGCTCGAGGGCTACGAGCTCCGGGCCATGGGCTTCGCGTCCTCGGCCTACGTGCACCACGTGGCCGAGGCGCTGCGCCGCGCCTTCGCCGACCGCGCCCGCTACCTGGGCGATCCGGGCTTCGTGAAGGACCTGCCGGTCGAGCGCCTCGTCTCCAAGGAATACGCGGCGTCGCTGCGCCGCACGATCCTCGACGACAAGGCCTCGGTGTCGTCGCCTGCGTCCTTCGAGTGGCCGGCCGAGGGTGCCGACACCACGCACTTCTCCGTGGTGGACGGCGAGGGCGGCGCGGTCGCCGTCACCTACACGCTCGAGGACGCGTACGGCTCGCGGGTCGTGGTGCCGGGCGCCGGCTTCCTGCTCAACAACGAGATGGGCGACTTCAACGCCGGCCCCGGCCTGACCGACGCGAGCGGCCTCATCGGAACCGAGCCGAACCTGGCGGCCCCCGGCAAGCGCATGCTGTCGAACATGACGCCGACGATCCTGCTGAAGGACGGCAGCGCCGCGCTCGTGGTCGGCGCGGCCGGCGGCCGCAAGATCCCGGGCACGGTGCTCCAGATCGTGCTCGACACGGTCGACTTCGGAATGAACGTGCAGGAGGCGATCGACGCACCGCGCGTGCACCACCAGTGGCTGCCGGACGCGATCTTCTACGAGCCGTTCGGGCTCTCGAGCGACACCGTCGAGGCGCTGCGCGCGCGCGGGCACCACGTGCTCGAGCGCCCCGCGGACGAGTGGAGCCGCGCCCACGGGGTCGCGTTCCGGGACGCGATGTTCGAGGGCGGCAGCGATCGCCGCAAGCCGGACGGCGCCGCGATCGGGCGCTAGGAGGAGATCCGATGCCGCGCGGAGAGCTTGCCGCCCTGTCGGTCGCCGCCACCCTCGCCTGCTCTTCGCTCGCGCCGCCCGCGCGCGCGCAGGCGCAGGCGCCGACGCTCGCGGGTCTCGACCTGCAGCTCGAAGCGCTGTCGCGGCGGGTGTCCCCCTCGGTGGTCCAGGTGCTCGCCACCGGCTACACGACAGCCCCCAACACGCTGCTGGCGCGCGGACAGAGCAGCGGCTCGGGAGTGATCGTCGACGCCGACGGCTGGATCGTCACGAACGCGCACGTCGTCGAGGACGCGCGCAGCGTCAAGGTCGACGTGCTGCAGCCCGACGCCAGCGAGCCGCGCGGCTCGATCCTGCGGCCGCGCAGCCAGCGGCTCGCCGCGCGCGTCGTGGGCGTGGACCGCGAGACCGACGTCGCGGTGCTGAAGGTCGAGCGCTCCTCGCTGCCCGCCCTCGAGCTGGGCGACTCGGAGCTGCTCAGGCAGGGGCAGCTCGTGATGGCGTTCGGCAGCCCGCTCGGGCTCGAGAACTCGGCGAGCCTCGGCGTCGTGAGCGCGGTCGCGCGCCAGCTCAAGCCCGACGACCCGATGATCTACGTGCAGACCGACGCCTCGGTGAACCCGGGCAACAGCGGCGGCCCGCTCGTGGACGCGCAGGGGCGCATGGTCGGCCTCAACACGATGATCCTCTCGCAGTCGGGCGGCAACGAGGGCATCGGCTTCGCGGCGCCGAGCAACATCGTGCGCACCGTGTACGAGCAGATCCGGAAGAGCGGGCGGGTGCGGCGCGGGGTGATCGGCGTCCGCGCCCAGACGATCACGCCGGCGCTCGCGGCCGGCCTCGGCCTCGCCTCCGACCGCGGCGTGGTGCTGTCCGACGTGACGCCCGAGGGCCCGGCCGAGGCGGCGGGGCTTCGGCCCGGCGACGTCGTGCTGGCGCTCGACAAGAAGCCGATGCAGAACGCGCGCCAGTTCGACGTGAACCTGTACCGGCGGGCGCCGGGCGAGCACGTCGCGCTCTCGCTGCAGCGCGGGAGCGCGACGCTCGACGTCCAGGTGGCGGTCGTCGCGCGGCCCGACGACACCGACCGCTTCGTCTCGATGGTGACGCCGGAGAAGAACCTGATCCCGCGGCTCGGCGTGCTGGCGATCGAGCTCGACGACGAGCTGCGGCGCGCGGCGGGGCCGCTGCGCGGGAAGAACGGGGTGCTGGTCGCGGCTCGCGCCGGCGGCGCGGACGACGGCGACCTGCGCGCGGGCGACGTGATCTACGCCGTCAACGGCGTCTCGGTCCTGGGCCTCGCGGAGCTGCGCTCTGCCGTCGACCGCCCGGCCCCGGGCCAGCCGCTCGTGCTCCACGTCGAGCGCGCCTCGAAGCTCCTCTACGTTGTGATCGAGACGGAATAGCTATATCGTTTCGATCCGCTTGCGGGCGTCTTCGAACGGCTGGTAGAGCCGCTTGCGCTCCTGGAGCGTCGCGCGGATCAGGTGGTCGCAGCGCGCGGCGTCGTTCGGGTGCACCACCAGGTCGGCCTGCGCCGCCCACGCCTGGATGCCGTCCCCGGAGCGAAACTCGTCGCCCACCAGGATCACGAAGACGCGGCGGCGCGTCTCGGTGGCCATCCGCAGCAGACGCTGCTGCAGCGTCTCGGGCTTGCCCGGCTCGGCCTGGCTGCGCGAGGTGACGGCGACCTCGTAGATCCCCTGCTCGACGAGCCGGGCGCCCTCCTCGATGTCGTCGACCGTGTCGACGTTGAAGCCGAGGCTGGTGAGAGCCGCCTGCACGCCGGCCGCGGCAGGGCCGGCGAGCGCGATGATCGCGTCGTTCGGGCTCGCGGCGGCGCGCTCACGACGCGCGATCGCCGCCGCGCTCGGGCCCGGCGGCGGCGGCTCGTAGGCCGGAGCCGGCGGCGGTGGTGCCGGGGCGTGCACCTCGGCGGCGCCGATCCCCGGCGCCGCCGGCGCCTGTGCCCCCCGGCCCGGAAGCGTGATCACCGCCTGGCACTTGGGGCACTTCACCTTGAACGGCTTGTCGGGGACCTTGCTGTCGTCGATCTGGATCCGCGACTGGCACTGCGTGCACTGGGCCTGCAAAGGTGTCCCCCTACCGCTCGATCAGGTCTTCCATCTCGGACTCGCCGCTCGGGCGCTGCGGCGCGGGCGGCGCGACCGGCCGCGGCGGGCGCGTCGGGTCGGGGCGGAAGCCGCCGGCGCGGCGCTGGTCGATCTCCTTGAGCGGGATCGACTCGCTCTGCGCGGCGCTGTCGCCCTGGGTGTCGAGCCGGAGCTGCAGGTTGGTGCGGTTGGTGGCGTAGGAGAGCGCCACCTCGCGATCGACGACACCTTCGTGGATCAGGCGCTCGAGCTCCTGGTCGAAGGTCTGCATGCCGTCGAGCCCGCCCGCCTCCATCGCGTCCTGCAGGCTCTTGCCCTCGCGCTCGCCCTCTTGCACGTACTCCTTGGTGCGCGAGTTCGAGCGCAGGATCTCGCAGATCGCGACGCGGCCGCCGCTCTGCTTGGGGATCAGGCGCTGGCTCACGATCCACTTGAAGGACTGCGAGAAGCGCGTGCGGATCGAATGCTCCTCGTTCTTCGGGAACACGCCGACGATGCGGTCGATCGTCTTGGCGGCGTCGATCGTGTGCAGCGTCGAGAGCACCAGGTGGCCCGTCTCGGAGGCCTCGAGCGCGATCGAGATCGTCTCCACGTCGCGCATCTCGCCGACCAGGATCACCTTGGGCGCCTGGCGCAGCGCGGCCCGGAGCGCGAGCGCGAACGTCTGGGTGTCGGTGCCCACCTCGCGCTGGTTGACCGTGGCCTTGTCGTTCGGGTGCAGGTACTCGATCGGGTCCTCGATCGTGATGATGTGGATCGGCTTCTCTGCGTTCATCTTCTTGATGATCGCGGCGAGCGTGGTGGACTTGCCCGACCCGGTCGGTCCGGTCAGCAGCACGATGCCGTTGCGCTCGTCAGCGATCTGGTTGAGCTGGGCCGGCAGCCCGAGCTGCGCCACCGTGGGGATCTCATTCGGGATCACGCGCAGCACGACACTGTAGCTGCCGCGCTGGGCGAACACGTTCACGCGGAAGCGCGTTCGCCGCGAGAGGCTGTACGACAGGTCGGCCGAGCCCGTCTTGAGCAGCTTCTCGGCTACGTCGCGCTTGCCCTGCAGCAGCCGGAGCATGATGAGCTCGGTGTGGTAGGGCATGAGCTTCGCGAGGCCTGCGAAGCTCACCGGCCTGAGCGCCCCGTCGATCTCGACCTGGGGCGGGCGGCCGACGGAGAGGTTGAGGTCGGAGATGCCGGGAGCCGTGTCCAGCATCGCGTTCAGCAGGGGATCCAGGTCGAATAGCGCCATCTGGCCGGCCTCCGGACCCGAGATCATAGCACCCCGGCCGGGCCTCGCCCGCGGGAGCCGCTCATTGTGAGCACCGTCACTCGGCGAGCGTATGATGGCCCGGGCGGGACCAAGATGCACGCGACCTCCGGAAGCACGCGTGGAAGCACGCGCGCCAACACGCGCCGGCGCCTGCAGCTCCTGGCGGCGCTGCCGCTGCCGCTGCTCGTCGGGCTCTGGGCGCTCTGGCGCGACGTCTTCGTGCTCGACGCATCGGGCCTCGAGCGCGTGGGCGACGGCAGGGCGACCTTGGCCTGGGCGCTGCTATCGCTCGCTTCGGCTGCGCTCGTGGCCTGCCTCTTCGCGCCGGTCCGGCCGCTGCGCGTGACGGGCTACACCTTCCACACGCTGCTGCTCTCGATCGCCTTCGGCGTGGCCGCGGTGCTGGGCGTGGCGCACGGCTTCGGCGGCCCGTCGGGCGACCTCTCGGCTCCGGCCTGGGCGCTCGCCGCGCTCGCCGTCACGGCGCTCGCGTGCGCGGGGGCGATCGTGGCGACGGCGGCGCTCTTCGTGATCGACGTGCGCGAGGCGGGCGAGGAGGGAGCATGAGGTCGTCGGCCGCGCTGCTGCTCGCGCTCTTTGCTGCCGCTCCGCTCGCGCCCGTCGCGGAGGCCGACGACGCGGCGGCGGTGCAGGCGCTGCTCGCGGCGCAGGTCGCGGCCTGGAACCGCGGCGACCTCGAGGGCTTCATGGCCGGCTACTGGCGGTCGCCCGAGCTCGTGTTCTGCTCCGGCGCGAACGTCACGAAAGGCTGGGACGCGACCCTCGAGCGCTACCGCAAGCGCTACCAGGCGGAGGGCCGCGAGATGGGCGTGCTGCGCTTCGAGGCGCTCGAGGTGCAGCTCCTCGGCAAGGCCGCGGCCTTCGCGCGCGGCGAGTACCACCTGAAGCTGAGGGACGGCCAGGAGCCGCACGGCCGCTTCACCCTGGTGCTGCGCCGGACCTCTGGCGACTGGCGCATCGTCCACGACCACACCTCAGCGGCCGATTGATGGCTTCGTGCCTCGCGTGCGAGAAGGGCGTGCCGAAGCGCGGGCGGCGCCGCTGCCCGCTCTGCAGCCGCACCTTCCGGGCCGGCTGGGAGGGCGTCGAGACCCACTGGCGCGCACGGCACAAGGCGGCCCTCGGCTACGAGGCGTTCTGGTCGTCGCTCTGCCGCGAGCACAAGGCGCCTCGCGCGGCCGACTGCCCGTCGTGCCGCAAGGGCATCCCGCGCAGCCGCAAGTGGCCGCGCCAGTGCCCGGAGTGCGCGCAGGTGTTCACGGGCCGCGGCTGGTCGGGGGTCGAGTCGCACTGGCGCGCGACCCACACCGACGTGACGGCTTACGAGGACTTCTTCGCCTCGCTCTGTCCCGCGCACCGCGGAGGCGGGGATCGCGGGACCGACTACCTGCCGCTCGGGGAGCGCTAGCGTGGCGAACCTCACCGCGACGCGCAGCCTGCTGTTCGCGTCGCTGCTGTCGGCCGCGTCCGTTCCGGCGCAGCAGCAGCGGCCCTTCCAGGCGGACCCGCCCAAGGCCTGCTCCTCGTGCGCCGAGTGGAACGCGCCGCAGGAGCCGTATCGCATCTTCGGGAACACGTACTTCGTCGGCACCGCGGGTCTCGGCGCGATCCTCGTCACTTCGAAGCAGGGGCACGTGCTGCTCGACGGCGGCCTCTCGCAGTCGGCGGCGCGGATCGACGCCAGCATCCGCAAGCTCGGCTTCCGCCTCGAGGACGTGCGCCTCATCCTCAACTCCCATGCTCACTACGACCACGCAGGCGGCATCGCCGCTCTCCAGCGCCGAAGCGGGGCGCAGGTCGCGGCGAGCGCGGCCGGTGCGCGAGCCATCGAGCGCGGCGAGCCGACCGCGGACGATCCGCAGTACGGCTTCGGCCGTGCGTCGAACGCCTTCCCGCCGGTCGCGCACGTGCGCGTGGTGACGGACGGGGAGACGCTGCGGCTGGGCGAGCTCGCGATGACGGCGCACTACACGCCGGGGCACACGCCCGGGGCCACGAGCTGGAGCTGGCGCTCGTGCGAAGGCGAACGCTGCCTCGACATCGTGTACGCCGACAGCCTGAACGCGGTGTCCGCACCGGGCTTTCGCTTCAGCGGCGACGCCACCCACCCTTCGCTGGCTGCGAGCTTCGCCCGCAGCATCGACACGGTCGCCGCCCTGCCGTGCGACATCCTGCTCGCCCCGCACCCTGGCTTCTCGCGCATGACCGCCGCGCTCCGAGAGCGGGGCTCGTCGCCCCAGGCCGCGCCGGTCGTCGATCCAGGGGCCTGTCGCGCGTACGCCGAAGACGCTCGCGGGCGGCTCGAGCGACGGCTCGCGGACGAGGGCGCGGCTCCGCGCTGACGCCGGACCCCCACGGCTCGGGGGCTCAGGAGCCGTCGTCGAAGCTGTAGAGCGGGTGCGCGAGCGACGGGACGGAGTGGCCGCGGATCCTCACGCCGAAGGCGCGGCCCGCCGCTTCCGAGACGAGCACGCTCGCCGGCGGGCCATGAGCCGCGATCCGGCCGTCGGCGACGAGCAGCATGCGCTCGGCCCAGGCGGCCGCGCGCGCGAGGTCGTGGACGACGGCCAGAACGCCGACGCCGCCTCGCCGCACGTCGTCGAGCGTGCGGAAGAGCTGGAGCTGGTGGCCCACGTCGAGGTGGGCGGCCGGCTCGTCGAGCAGCAGGACCTGAGGCTCCTGAGCGAGCCCGCGCGCGAGGGTCGCGAGCTGGCGCTCCCCGGCCGAGAGCGTGCCGAGCCTCCGGCCCGCCAGGTGAGCGATGCCCGTGCGCTCGATCGCGCGCGCGACCGCTGCAGCGTCCGCTTCGTCCCACGGACGGAACGGGCCGCGGTGCGGATAGCGGCCGAGCGCCACGCGCTCCGCCACGCTCAGGCTGTCGGGCCCTTCGTCGAGCGACGTGACGAGCGCGAGCGTGCGGGCGCGCGCATCGCGCGGCCAGGCCGCGAGCGGGCGTCCGCGCAGCAGCACTTCGCCGCCCGCCGGCTGGAGCAAGCCCGCGAGCGCCTGCACCAGCGTCGACTTGCCGGCCGCGTTCGGGCCGACGACGGCGAGCCCCT
>Ga0335076_10000956_pt1 | contig 27657 bp, 22 predicted proteins | sample Lox_Sample_25_FD_206717 | JGI IMG/M metagenome (GOLD analysis project Ga0335076, IMG submission 206717) | Soil microbial communities from Loxahatchee National Wildlife Refuge, Florida, United States - Lox_Sample_2.5 | ecosystem: Environmental > Terrestrial > Soil > Wetlands | place: USA... | reverse complement strand
ACCGACGAGGATGGCGGAGGAAATCAACTTCTACGCTCCACGGAGCGGGGATTTGTTCGTAGTACAGAAGCCGTATTGGCTGGTGGGGGCCGGGGATGAAACAAAGCGGCATACGGGGACGGGGCATGGCACGCCGTATTACTACGATCAACGGGTTCCTATTCTGATGATGGGTTTTGGCATCGCGCACGGAGAGTACTTTACGCAAGTCACGCCGGCGGACATCGCACCTACGTTCGCCGCGTTGACGGGTATTACGTTGGCGACACATGATGGGCGGATGTTGAGCGAAGCACTGCGGGGTCACGCGACGGAGAGCAAACCGCAGTGACGGGGATTCGTGCTATCCTCTGTTGCCAATGTGAATTCCTCAGTTCGCGTAGACCTCAGTGTCGAAGTCGGCGCCCTGCGCTTTACTAATCCTGTCATCACAGCCGCTGGAACGTTCGGATATGGAGCCGAGTTTTCGCATCTGGTGGATCTGAACCGGCTGGGAGGATTCGTCACCAAAGGCATATCGAGAGAGCCGATCGAAGGCGCGCCGTCCCCACGATTGCACGAGACCGCATCGGGAATGCTGAACGCGGTCGGCCTGCAGAACATTGGGGTCGAGGCGTTTCTGCGGGATAAGCTGCCGCTGTTGCGGAAATACAACACTCGCCTGATCGTGAATGTGTTCGGATACTGTTTGGATGATTACGTCGAGGTGGTCCGGCGGTTCGAAGACGCCGAGGGGATCTCAGCGTACGAGCTGAACATTTCCTGCCCGAACGTAAAAAAGGGGGGGATGCAGTTCGGAAGCGACCCGGCGCTGGTCAGTGAGGTCGTCGGGGCTGCGAGGAAAGCAGCGGGGGCTACGCCGCTATGGGTGAAGTTGCTGCCGTTGGTTACGGATATTGGAACGATTGCGAAGGCGGCAGAAGAGGCTGGAGCGGACGCGTTGACGGTGGCAAATACGTATCCTGCTCTGGCGGTGGATGTTAGGACAGGCCGGTCGGTTCTGGGGAATACGACTGGGGGATTATCTGGGCCGGCGATCAAGCCGATCACCCTGCGGCTGGTTTGGCAGGCTCGGAAGGCGGTAAAGATACCGATTATCGGGCTAGGGGGCATAGAAACCGCCGAAGATGCCGTGGAATACCTAATGGTAGGCGCATCTGCGGTACAGGTAGGGACGGCCAGCTTTGCTGATCCGAGGGCCAGTGAGGGGATTGTAGAGGGACTAACGAAGGTCCTAGAACGAGATAAGATATTTAATATCATAGATATACGCGATAAATTCGGAGTCGAAAATGGTTGACATAACGCAGCGCCGCAGGTAGACTTTTTGGAGTTTGTTGCGAAAAGAACACACTATGCGACGACCACTTTTTATGATCTGGGCCGCGATACGGTGGGTGCCACTGATGTTTCTGGTGGCGCCGGTAATGGAGGCGCCGTTGGTGGCGCATTTCAACGCTCCGGTCCACCCGATTAAGGTGTGGGTGGGAAACGCGAGCTGGTATGGGCCAGAGTTCGACGGGAAAGAGACCGCGAACGGGGAGCGGTTTAATGCCGAGAGCCTGACGGCAGCCCACCCGACGCTACCCTTTGGATCGTGGGTGCGGGTCGTAAACCCGAGGAACGGGAAGTTTCAAGTTGCGCGCATCAATGACCGAGGACCCTACCAAGAGGGGCGGGAAATTGATGTATCCTACCGAGTAGCCCGGAACATTGGTTTGATCCATTCCGGAGTGAGCCAGGTGCGGCTTGAACTATTGCAGGTGCCGCCCAAGCGCGCTCCCGGAAGCGGGGATGCAGACTGAAACGGATTCGGGCTCAACCCGAACCCTGTGAACTTCGACGCCCACCCACGTAGTAGCCTGATCGTAGCCCTAGATTTCGATTCCTTGACTACAGCGCTGAAGTTTGCCGAACGAGTAGCCGACGTTGTGGGGACGTTCAAGATCGGGAGTCAATTATTCACCAGCGCCGGGCCGGAAGCGGTGCGGCAGGTGGCGGGGCTCGGTACGGGCGTTTTTCTGGACCTGAAATTCCACGACATTCCGAACACAGTGGCAGGAGCTGTGTTAGCTTCCGCAGCGCTGCCAGGAGTGCAGCTGGTGAATGTACATGCCCTGGGCGGGGCGACGATGATGCGGGCGGCGGCGCAGGCGGTGAGCGCCGGAGTACCAATGGGTGCTGATCGTACTCGGCTGCTGGCGGTAACGATTCTGACGAGCATGGACCAAAAGGCAATGCGGGAAGCGGGAATAAGCGGAGCGCCGAAGAGCAGAGTGGTGAAGCTGGCGAAGTTGGCGCAAGACGCGGGCGTAGATGGCGTGGTAGCGTCGGTGCAAGAGGCTAAGGCCATTCGAAAAGCATGCGGGCAAGAGTTTTTGATTGTGACTCCGGGCGTGCGGCCCAAGGCCAAGAATGGCGTTGCCAAGGTAGATGATCAGACACGAACGGCTACACCACGGGAAGCGATAAAGGCGGGAGCGGATTTCATCGTTGTGGGACGGCCGATCCTGACGGCGGAAGATCCGCGGAAAGCGGCGCAGGAAATCGTGGACGAGATTGCGGCGGCCAAAGGTTAGAGTAGAATCCCACCAAGTCTGTGCGGCCAATCCTAATGGAAAGCATCGGAGTAAAAGTGCCGGTGAAACCTGCCTTGTTGAAATGATAAAAAGCGTAATCGTTGGGACTGCCGGACACATCGATCACGGGAAGTCCACGCTTGTGGAAGCGTTGACCGGCACGAATCCGGACCGTTTGGAAGAAGAGAAGCGACGGGGAATCACGATCGATCTGGGCTTCGCGTTTCTGGAAGAAGGCGGGGTGCGTTTTGGATTCGTGGATGTGCCCGGGCATGAGCGATTCGTAAAGAACATGCTGGCGGGCACGTCGGGGATCGATCTTGTACTGCTGGTGGTGGCTGCGGACGAAGGAATCAAGCCGCAAACGAGAGAGCACTTTGACATTTGCCGTTTGCTGGGCGTGCCGCGTGGCGTGATTGCTTTGACGAAAACGGATTTGGTGGACGCAGAAACGGCCGGGTTGGTCCGGCTGGAGTTGGAAGAGTTCGTGAAGGGATCATTTCTGGAGGGAGCCGCGATTCTGCCGGTAAGTGGGAAGTCGAGTGCGGGGCTTGCCGAGTTGAAAACCGCGCTGTTGCGCGAAGCGTCAGCAGCGCCGGAAAAACGAGGGGACCGCTATTTCCGATTGCCGGTCGATCGGTCATTTGTGGTGAAGGGATTTGGAACGGTGGTAACGGGAACGTTGCTGGCGGGTCAGATGGCGTCAGGGGAAGAAGTGGAACTGCTGCCGGACGGAAAACGGCTGCGAATACGCGGGCTACACAGTAGCGGCAGAACAGTAGAGAAGGCGAGCGCGGGCCAGCGAACAGCGGTGAACCTGGCAGGTATCGAGCACAGCGCAATTCAGCGCGGCATGGTGATTGCGATGCCGGGGCGCTTCGTAAAGACGAAACGGGTGGACGTGAGGTTGGAACTGTTGCGCAATGCCAAGCCGTTGAAACAGGGCAGCAAAGTGCATTTTCACTGCGGGACTGCGGAAATGACCGCCACAGTACATCTGTTCGAAGGCAGCGAATTGCAAGCCGGTGAATCTGGATTCGCGCAGTTGCGATTGTCGCAGGAGGTTGTGGGGGTAAAGGGAGACCGGTATATCGTCCGGCAGTTTTCTCCAGTGGTGACTATTGGAGGAGGGGAAATATTGGATCCGCTGGCGCGGAGACCGTCGCGCAAGGATTCTAATCGAGTGCAGTTTCTGGAGCTGCTGGAAAAGGGGTCGAAGGAGGAAATTCTACAGGGAATGGTCGAACGCAGCGTTCTGGGGCTCGGGATGCGGGAAATTGTTTCTCGATTGGGTTGGATGGAAGAAGAAGTCCGGGGGGTGACAGAAAAACTGGCAAAGGCTGGCGTGATTCGAATCGCCGCCAATGAGCCGCTGTTATTGGTAAGTGAGAGCGTTTTTCGAGACATTGCGAATAGGGTTTTGGCGCGCGTAGAAACATTCCACAGGCAAAACCCGTTGGTGGCAGGAATTGCGCGCGAGGACCTGCGGGCGGCAATGGGGCGTCGGGTGCGCGTAGAAACGTTCGGGGCTGCGCTACGGGATTTGACGAAACAGAACAAGGTGGCGCTTCAGGGGAAGTTGGTAAAGAAGCCGGGGTCGGAAATCACGCTGACGACGGAAGAGGCGCGAGCCAAGCAACAAATCGAGGAAGCTTTTCGGAACGCAGCACTAGCGGCGCCGTCGGTGAAAGAAGTGATGTCGCGGTTGGCGCTGGAAAGCCGGCGGGCAGAAAAGATTCTGCAGATTTTACTGAAGGACAAGGTGCTCGTGCGCGTTTCAACGGAGCTGATCTTTCATCGGGAAGCGCTGGAACGGTTGCCGGGGCTGCTGCAAAATTACAAAAAGGTGAAGGGGGAACGGATCGGAGTGCCGACGTTCAAGGAGTTGACGGGAATCACACGGAAATACGCGATTCCCCTGCTAGAGTATCTGGACCGGCAACGGCTGACACGGCGTCAAGGGGATGAGCGTGTTATCCTGTAAGGGCAGATCATAAGGGATTCCGGCCTGAAACGGTGGAAACGGCGTCAGGATGGTGGCTGGCCGGATGGTAGTTTACGGAGCGGAGAGTAATCATGGGTGAATTTAGTGTATTTCATTGGCTGGTGGTGCTGGCCATCGTGTTGATTTTCTTCGGCGGGCGCCGGATTCCCGAGGTGATGAAAGGATTGGGCGAAGGGATCCGCAGTTTTAAGGACGGAATGTCCGGAGCGGCGGCGCAGGCATCATCGGCCCCGACGCAGGTTGCAGCACCGACGGGAATCACGGTGAAGCCGAGCAGCGGGAAAGTGGCGCTAAGTTGGAATGGGAGCAGCGGCGCGAGCAATTATAACGTGAAGCGCTCGGGAACCAGCGGCGGGCCGTATGCTTTGATTGCGTCGACGGCAGCGACGAGCTATTCGGATGAGAATTTGGCCAGCGGGACCTACTACTATGTGGTGACATCGGTGGGTGCCTACGGCGAAAGCGTCAACTCGATAGAAGTGAACGCGACGGCGTAAGACGGCGAGAAACCTGCTGCTTCGCTCGACAACTAAGTCTTTTGGTGTCAAGGCAGTGGCACATCTGACCCTCTGACCAGTAGAATCCGCGCAACTTTTCGCAGACACTGGGGTACAACCAAGTACCCGGACTTAAGACAAAAACGAGGAGTAGGTCATGAGACTGAAAATGTCGAAGTGGATGGTTGTGCCTGCAGGGATGTTGCTGCTGGGGATGAGCGCGTTTGCGCAAGATGCGCCGTCGACTACAACGCCGGCTACAAAGCCAGGAGAAGTGGCGCAGCGGAAGGAAAATCAACAAGACCGCATCGGCAACGGAGTGCAGAGCGGCCAACTGACTGCAGGAGAGACCGCAAACCTGGAACGCAAAGAAGCAGCGATTAACGGTGAAACGCGCGCGGACCGTGCGGCGAATGGCGGGAAATTGACAGCGGCGGAGAAGCAGCAGATTAACCGGCAACAAAACCATCTTTCCAATCAGATTTACAACGATAAGCACAATGCGAACACCGCGCATTATGGGAACAATGAGGTAGGGCAGCGACGCGAGAATCAGCAAGACCGCATCGCGCAAGGAGTCAAGAGCGGGCAATTGACGGCGGGCGAGACGGCGAAACTCGAGAATCAGCAGAAAAACATCAACCAGCAAGTTCGCGCGGACCGGGCAGCGAACGGCGGGAAACTGACGGCCGGGGAAAAGAAGCAAGTAAACAAAGAGCAGAACGCAACGTCCAAGAGCATCTACAACAAGAAACACAACGCGAGGACGCAAGGAAACAAGTAAAGCGGCACAAAACAGGAGCGGCGCCCGGAGGTTCGGGCGCTGTTTTTGTTTTCAAGGCTATTCGAGACTATTCGGAGTGTTGATCTTCGGACCAACCGAGTTCGCGGAGGGTGACGACAAGGCGGGCGAGAGGAAGGCCAACGACATTGAAATAGCAACCCTCGATACGAGGAATGAAGCGGCCAGCATAACCCTGGATAGCATAGGCGCCGGCCTTGTCGAAAGGTTCACCGGTAGCGAGGTAGTGGGAGATTTGGTCTGAAGAGAGAGGGGCGAAAGTGACGAGGGTGGTTTCCACGAATTGGCGCCGTTCCATTTCAGGGAGGCGCACAACGGTGACGCCCGTGACAACGGAATGGGTGCGGCCGGAATAGAGTTGAAGCATGTGGCGGGCATCTTCGGAGTTACGCGGTTTGCCGAGGTTTTGTCCGTCAAGGACCACGGTGGTGTCGGCAGCGACAAGGAGAGCGGGCCCAACGGCGCGAGCGGCGACGAGTTCGGCCTTGGCGTCGGCGAGGCGCAAGACCATCTGCTGAGGGGACTCACCGAGGTAGGGGGTCTCATCGACGGCGGAAGAGAGCACGGAAAAAGAGATGCCGGCGTCGCGGAGAATCTGCGCGCGGCGCTGAGATGCAGAGGCGAGGATCAGTTTCATCAAGAATGCCCGCGGCCAGAATACTACACGTGGCGAAAAGAGGAAGCTGTGCGTAAGAGCAGAAAATGGAGCACGTCGATTGAGCAGGTAGAGGAATTACAGGGAGCGAGCGCGGCGGAAGGAAGTGACGGCGAAGAAAACGAAGAGCACGGCGACACCAACGGAGACGGCGATAAGCCAATGGGGAACGTCGCGGGTCCAAGCGCGAAAAGCGGAATTAAGCCAACCGAGGGCCAGAATGGCAAACATGGCGCCAACGGTTTCGAAGAAGATCTGCTTAACAACACGCCAAAGGCGTTTAAAGCCGCGAGGAGCCGGTGAGGGAGAGGAGATGCCCGCTGCAGAGGACATAAAAGAAATCTTAGCGCAGAAGAGAAGGAAGTAGATGGGAATCGGGCCGGCCAAAGGGACAGGTGAAAGGAGTGTGAATGGATTGAGGACAACGCCAAAAGGGCGGCTTGTATCCAAATGAGGGTGGGCCTAAAATCAGGTCAGCAGTACTGGGGGAACCGGCTTTGCAACTCGACGATCACCTCAAGAACCTTCTCCGTGAACTCGGTCATGCCATCAATGACACAGTATCGGAATCGGAACGCATTACCGGCGCGATAGCCGGGGTGCGCGCCCATGGGTATGACATCGTGTTGAAGCTGGATGCGACGATAGGTCTGGCGCGGCGCGACGGAAGCGAAATGCCGAAGATGACAACGCAAGACCGGAGGTTCCTGGAGTCGTTGCGGATTCAGGTGGACCAGGAGTCGCTGGAACAAGAGACGGACAAGAGGCAACCGTCGCGAATGACGATGACCCCGCAAGACGTGCGATTTTTGAAGTCGCTGCGGATAGCCACGGACGATATCGAATGAACAGAGTGCTGGCGATTGGCGTGATCGGGCTGGGCGCGGCGATGCTGGGCACGCTGGGGGTGACGCGCGCTGCCGCGCAAGACCCCATCCTGACGCCGATTATCGTCAATGAAGTTGCGCCGATCGTAGTAAAGACGCTGACACCGAAACCGAAGAACGTCGGGCTGGCGAAGTTCGAAGGGTATATTGTGCACGCGAATACGATGCAAGTGACGGTGCGCGCGAAGGACAACGAACTGAGCCTTCAGTCCTTTCCGCTGAGCGATACGGTTGCGGCGAAGATGCAGAAGATCGTCGATCAGGGCGGCTACCAATACGGCGACAAAGTGACGATCTATTACGATCCGACGTCGCGCAAAGCAGAAAAGATCAAGGGAAAACCGTCGCGACCCCTCTAACCGGGAGGGAGTCATGTTGCGTCTGCCTGCGGTAGCTGGCCAGTTTTATCCTGCCGATGCGAAGCAGTTGGCTGCGGAAGTAGAAAAATACACAACAAACGAAGAAGGTGGGGCGAAGAGAAAGGTCCGCGCCTGCCTGGTGCCCCACGCCGGGTATACGTATTCAGGCGGAGTGGCGGGAGCCGTATTCTCGCGAATTGCGTTGCCCAAAACAATTCTGCTGCTGGGCGTACGGCATTATCCGCGAGGAGAGCCGATGGCGATTCTGTCGGAAGGAGCGTGGCGGACGCCGCTGGGGGATGTGCCGATCGATAGCGTTTTGGCGAAGGCACTGAAGCAGAACTGCGCGGAGTTGCGCGAGGACAAAATGGCACATCGCCTGGAGCACTCGCTGGAAGTAGAACTGCCATTTCTGCAAATGTTGACGCCGGAGTTTTCCTTCGTTCCGGTGGCGATTGGAACGCTTCGATATCAAGAGCTCCGGGAAAGCGGGGAGGGCATAGCGCGGGTAGTGGAGAAATGGCCGGAAGAGGTTTTGATCGTGACATCGTCTGACATGAATCATTACGAGGACGACGAGACTACGCGAGTCAAAGATGGAAAGGCGATCGAGCGCCTATTGCGGCTAGACGCGAAGGGGCTTTATGAAACGTGCAGGGATGAGAAGGTTTCCATGTGTGGTTTGGGTCCAGCGGTGACGATGCTGACGGCAATGGAGAAATTAGGCGTGTATAAAGGTGAGTTAGTAAGCTACGCAACGTCGGGCGATGTCAATGGGAACCGCGACGAAGTCGTAGGATATGCGGGAATGTTGTTCGGATAAGGGAATTTCATTTTGAGCAAAGGAACGAGCTCACAGCAGTGCGCTGCGAGCCCCTTGAATTTTCGGCTACCAACAAACTGATCAATGATGGCCGGAAGAACCGCCGCCCGAAGAGTGAGCGGGTGCGGGCATCGGAGCCGGCGCTGGAGCGCTGTGGGAGCCGCCCGAGCTTGGACCGTTCCAAACCGCTCCGCCAGAAGCGTGCGGCGAAGTCATTCCCGGGGAAGATGGCATGGGCGGGTTAATGTGCGGCCGTGCGGGCGCAACAGCAGGGCCACGCGGGACGGGCGGCAGCCCTGTCGATGGAGGCTTCAGCGTACCGGGGACCACCGTGGCTGTGCGATTCTGTACGGTTCTTGGTCCGCCAGCCTGCGTCTCGGAAGAATTGTTCACGACCTTCGGAGGGGTTGTGGAGTTCACGTAGCGGTGCTGTGCCGGATCGTAAACGATGGAAGAGCCGTGGCTGAGAGGCGCCGGACGGGTGCCTGAGGCGGTAGACAAAATTGTGCGAGAAACTGGAACGGGCCTTACCGACGAAGCGAGGGTGGCAGGTGTCAGGGCATTGTGCGGCGGATGTTTCGTGACAGTCCACTTTTCGCCGGTTGAGGGGGTTGCCGCGACGGCGACGTTATTTCCAGTAATGGGATAGACGCCATGCCCAAGGTTTAATGGGGTCTTTCCACGGGAATCGCCAGGATGAAGAGGAACGAGGCCGGTATTCGAGCCCGATCGAACCCAAACCGCAGTGGCAGATTGGTAGTACAGAGGGCGTCCGAATCCGAAACCCGATGGAATCCAGCACCAGCCATAGACCGGGCTGAAAATCCAACCGCCATAGTGATAGGGAAGCCAGCCCCACGGAGCGGAGCCGATAAAATTCCAGCCAAAGAACGGGTCAGAATACCAAGAGCCAAAGGAAAAAGGGTTCCATCCCATGCCGATACCATAGGGCTGCCAACCGAAGCCGTAACCAGGAATGTTGTAAAAGGAGCCGTAGGTGTAGAGGTCGGCAAAGCCAGCCGAGTAGTTCGGGGAGTTCACGTACTGACCGGTGTAAGTGGTTGCGGTAGCGACGGAGTCGATTCGGCCAGAAACCCACTTGTCGAAATCATCGGAATCCGTGGCCCGGGCGATGACCGGTGCGGAGCCCTCGTTGAGATTGAGGGAGTAAGATTGCCCTTTTTCCAGAGGCCTGGAATCGTGTTCCCGTAGGACATTGACGCGACCCAATTCAACATTGACGTTACTGCCGTCGTCGTAATTGTCCAGGCGGAAGCGTGAGCGCCCGTTTGCTTCCACGCTAAAATCACCACCCGTGACACTGAAGTAGTCCTGCTTAGCGGGATGGACGTAGAAAATGGCGCTGCCTTGGCGGAGGATGAGGCGGGTGATGTGCGCGCCTTCGTCTAGAGAAAGATCATAAAACTCCATAACGGTGTTGGCGCTGAGAAAGGCCATGGCACCGTTTTCAAACTCGACCTCCGCACGGCTATTTTGATCAGTGGCTAGAGCGTAGCCTTGGCGAATCGGCAGATTGAGCGGGGCGATTTCCCAGACCGCCTTGGGATCTTCCATCGCATCCTTGTGAAACTCTTTCGTGAACCGGACGTCTCCCTGAACAAGACTGAGCCGGATGATACGTGCGTGGCTTAGGTCGGCGCTGGCTGGCGGCGCGAACCAAAAGAAAGCCGGGAAGATTAGGGAAAGAGCGAATGAAAGGATGGATAGATGATGTTTCATGGGCGACCTCGAGGTGCGCGGCCCTACTGGTTAGACGATAGCGCAGTTTGGGAGGTTGCGTTAGGCAAAAGGAATGGCAGAGCGGAACGTTGGTGATGGAAGAGCCGTGGGCAGAGATCGAGGCTGAATGGGGGGATGGACAGGTGGATTAACGAAGCGGATGCGAGCGATAAGAAATATTGATTGGCAAGTTCTTGACAATAGACAAGTTACGAGCTAGTTTCGTTGACCGGGGTGGGTTCCGTTATGTGTAGCACTCTCTTCAATTCGTAGTTCTTCTGGGGAATCCGGGAATTCGCAAGACACAGTGTGGTTGGGTGGAGTCCTCGATTCGGGCTGCCGGGGAGTCATACACCTATTTTGGAAACTCTCGTGGGGGAAGCAATGAACGGCTTAATACGCGCGGTATTTTTTTTGGTCGTAGCGATAGGAATGCTAGTGGCGCCGAGTGCTTACGGCCAAGGCGGTGCGACCGGAGCAATTAGCGGAACGGTGTTGGATGTGGGTGGAGGGGCGGTTGCTGCTGCAGAAGTGCAGATCATCAACGTGGCGACGGCCCAATTGGTGAGACGGATCAATACGAACGCCGACGGAACGTTCCTGGTGACACTGCTGCCACCGGGAACCTATTCGGTGGTGGTGAACAAGTCGGGATTTTCGGAGGCGAAGGCGGACGACATTCAAGTTCGCGTGACGGAGACGACTCGGCTGACCGTGCCGTTGAAGCCAGGAACGGTGACGGAGAAGATCGAGATCACTGCAGAAGTCGCGACGGTAGATACAACCAACGCGACCACCGGTCAATCGATTGGATCGACAACCGTACGCAGCTTACCGTTGGCGACACAGAACTTTCAACAATTGTTGACGTTGTCGGCGGGGGCGCAAAGCGAGCTGAACAACTCGACGCAATTGGGCCGGGGCGACGTGCGCATGATCGTGAACGGCCAGCGTGAAGACAACAACAACTACCTGATCGAGGGCATCAGCGCCACGGACTACAACGTGGCAGAGCTGGCCAACACGCCGCTGCCGAATCCGGACGTGATTCAGGAGTTCAAGGTGCAGACGTCACTCTACGATGCGACGCAAGGGCGGAATGGGGGCGGAAACATCAACGCAATTCTGAAGACGGGGACGCGGCAGCTGCACGGTGACGTGTACGAGTTCTTCCGGAACAACGCTCTGAATGCGAACGATTATTTCTTGAACGCGAGCGGGCAGGATCGGCCGGTGCTGAAACAGAACATTTTCGGCGGCAGTCTAGGTGGGCCGCTGGGGCCCGAGAAGCTGGGCTTCTTTTTTGTGAACTATCAGGGCACACGACAGCGCAGCGGATTGTCCCCCGGTACGTTCATCAGCACGGTGATTCCCGCCATACCCTTGGATCGCTCGGCGACTTCGCTGACGAACGCATTTTTCCGAGAAGGGCTGCCCGCGGGCGTGACGTTGGATCCCGTGGCCTTGGCGTTGCTGCAATTCAAGAGCAACCAGTTTGGGGGAGGTTCGAACGGTTACCTCATACCGAGCGTGCCGGACACGCTGGGTGGCGAGGGAATCTTTTCTTACAGCACACCCGGGAAGTTTACGGATGACCAGTTCACGACCAACTGGGACAAGGAATTCCATGGGGGGGTGGATAAGATTTCGGCGCGTTTCTTCTTTTCGAATTCGTCGACCTATGAACCATTCGGGGCCGGCGGTTTGCAAGCCTCGTTGGGAGGGAGCATTGCGGCGTCCGATTTGAATTTTCCGTACACGCTGCCTGTGAACGATAGGTTCTTCGGGCTGTCGGAGACGCACTTGTTTTCTGCGGCGATCGTAAACGAGGTGCGGTTCGGATACGTGCGAATCAACAACTCGGCAATCAACAACCCGCCGGTGACTGCTACGGATTTAGGGCTTAACCGCCCGATGAGCAACATCACGGACAGCATTTACAAATTTACGTTTGGCAGCTCGGGTTTCCAAATCGGGCCAACGCCGCAAGCGGACACATCAAATCTGCAGAACAACTTCACGGGAGTAGACACGGTTTCCTGGGTGCACGGGGCGCACGTTTTCCGGTTTGGCGGCGAAGTGGATTTCGTAAACCTGGATAAACTATTCCCACAGACCTTCAACGGGCAGTTGTTCTTCACGAATACTCCTGCGTCGACGACATCGCCGTTACCGTTTGACACAACGGACTTCCAAAACTTCCTGGTAGGCGCGCCGGAATTCAGCTTCGGCGGTGGCGGTGTCTACGACCACAAGTACAAACAGAATGATTTTGCGCTGTTTTTCCAAGACGACTGGAAAGTAACGAAGAACTTGACGGTGAACCTGGGCGTGCGCACCGAAATCATGGGAGCGTGGATCGACGGGGCGTGCCACATCGGAAATGTGCAATCGAGTCTGACATTGGATGGGGAGAACCCGTTTGTGTATCCGACATGCGTGAACAACCTGGGTGTGACAGACTTTACGGGGACGGCACCGGCCACAACGTTCAACCATCGTTATTCGACAGGGATCGGCCCGCGGGTCGGGTTGGCGTACGACTTGCGCGGAAACGGGAAAACGACAATTCGCGCGGGGTATGGAATCTATTACGTGCGCGAAGACGTGGGAAGCGTAGACCAGTTGTCATTCCAAACTCCATTCCTTCCGATCGTGTTCGCGGGAAGCGCTCCCGGCGGTTTCACGAACTTTTTCGCGGCATGCTCACCGTCGAATCCGAAACCATATAGTCCGTATTGCGATCCGGTGACCGGGTTGGGTTCGAATCCGAATGCGTTGCCAGCCGCTGGGGTGTTGAGCGGCGCGTATCTGCCGTGTTTGTCGGTGCTGCAGGGTTTCGTTTCGAATTCGACGGGCCTGCCGACCAACGACTCGACACAGACTCCTGTGTACGCGAACCAAGCTGGTTGCACGGGAAGCTTGCCGTCGATCGGGGATTTCGCGCTGGAGGTGCCGCGTGATTTCAAGGTGCCGAGCACGCAACAATGGAACCTAACCGTGCAGCGGGATTTGGGCAAGCAATGGCTGTTGGAAGTCGGATACGTGGGCACACATGCGGTTCATCTTCGCGAGACACGTGATGGAATTCAATCGGTGGACGCAAGCACTGCAAATCCGTTCACCGTGACGGACGTGAACGGGAACAAATACCAGGTCACGTCGAACACCTTCTCAAACGCGGTTGCGCGTACCCCAACTCCTGGACTGAACGGATATGCGGGATACCAGATTTTCGCGAATGACGCGTATTCGCACTACCACTCTTTGCAGACGACGCTTTCCCGCCGGTGGAAGGATGGATACATTCAGGCGGCGTACACATACTCGAAGTCGACCGACGCTACGTCAACGGGAAATACCGCGTTCAACACGGCGTACAACGACCAGAGCAACATCAATGCGTCACGCGGTTTGTCTGATTTCGACCGACCACACCGGTTGGTAGTGAGCTACGTATATGATTTTCCGTTCTTCCGGAATGCAGAAGGCGTAAAGCGGGCTTTGCTGGCTGGCTGGGGAGTCAGCGGGGTGACTATCTTCCAATCGGGACTGCCGTTTTCGATTTATGATTCGGGGGCTGGGACAGCGTTCCTGGGTGCGGGAAGCACACCGCTGTTAGGAGCGGAGCTAGCTGACGGAGGGTCGATCTCCGGCGGGTACACGCACGGGGACATTCATAGCCGACTGAACGGCTATGTGGACATCAACAACTTCACGACCGTTCCTATTCTTCCGGCGAACCAGGCGATCTGCGACGGTGGGGCCGGTGACACAAATTACTGCGTAACCGGTTTCGGAAATTTGGGCCGGAACATCTACCGTGGGCCGTTCCAGCAGAATTGGGATTTCTCACTGATCAAGAATATCCGACTGACCGAGCGTCAGTCGCTGCGGTTTACGGCGGACTTTTTCAACATTTGGAACCATGCCAACTTCTCGAATCCCGTGGCAACGGACGTGGAAAGCCCGGGCAACTTCGGGGTCATCACGAGTACGAAAGGTGTTCCACGGCTGATCCAGTTCTCGCTGCGGTACGCGTTCTGATCGACCATCGAGCAGATGGGGAGTGCGGCGAGAGCACGTCGTAGTCCCTGTTTTTCTCATCCAGGACGATCTCCGAAACAAAGTGGTACTATTTCCCGACTATGGCAAAAATCGCAACGCGCGTTTCATCTCTGACGGGGGAAGGTGCTCTTGCAGTCTTTTCGCGCGCCAAGGAATTGGAGAAAGAAGGGCGCTCGATCATTCATCTGGAGCTTGGCGAGCCTGATTTTCATCCGGCTGCGCCGGTGGTCGATGCCGTTAGGGCCGCGGTTGCAAACGGACGCGACCGCTACGTAGCCACGCGAGGGATTCCGCCGTTGCGCATCGGGATTGCGGAGTATCTAAAGCGAACACGGAGCCTGGATGTAGCGGCGGAAGAGGTCCTAGTGGCTCCGGGATGCAAGATGGCGCTTTCGTTGGCGATGATGGCGCTGATCGAGCCTGGGGACGAAGTGCTGTATCCGGACCCGAGCTTTCCCATCTATCCGTCGTTTACGCGCGGCCTGGAAGGGAAAGCAGTTCCATACGCGCTTCGCGAGAAAAATGAATTTCAACCGGACTTGGAAGAAATTGCCTCGAAGATCACTCCGAAGACGAGGATGTTCATTTTCAATTCGCCAAACAATCCGACGGGAACGGTATTCCGTGCAGCAACGGTTGCGGGGATTGCGGAGCTGGCGAAGAAACACGATTTATGGGTAATTTCTGACGAGATTTATGCGCGCATCTTGTTTTGCGGCGAGTACAAGTCGATCTGGGCGCTGCCGGGAATGGCGGAGCGCACCGTGATCATTGATGGATTCTCGAAGACGTTCGCAATGACCGGATGGCGGCTTGGATATGCGGTGGCTCCGAAGCGGGTGATCGATGCGATGGATTTGCTGGTACTGAACACGTTCACGTGCACGGCGGAGTTTTCGCAAGTCGCCGCGGTGGAGGCGCTGCTGGATTCGACGGACGCGGTTCCCGCGATGGTTGCCGAGTACCGGCGAAGGCGCGATATATTTGTGGAGAAGTTGAACAAGATTCCGGGATTCCACTGTCAATCACCCGACGGAGCGTTTTACGCCTGGGTGAATATTGAAGATACGGGGAAATCAGCGGAAGAGGTGCAGAGGATTTTGCTGGAAGAGGTAGGGGTGGCGGCGATCGCCGGAGCAGCATTTGGCGCGGAAGGAAAGAACTATATCCGGTTTTCGCTGGTAAGTGCGACGAATCTGCTGGAAGAGGCCTTGGAACGAACTCAGCGAGCAACAATACACTGGCGTACTGCGGTCGCGGGGTAATTGCGGCGAGGTCTGAATAGGGAGAAGGATGGGTATGAATCGTGTGGTGCGCGTGGTGGTTGGGGCGGCATGCAGTGCGGTTCTGGCTTATTCAGCGGTGGGGCAGGCACGGCCGTATCCCTCGGGAGATTTGAAGAAAACGTACGAGCGTTTGCTGAAACAGATTGAACAGATACCCCTCTACGATAACCACGCCCATCCGGGTTTTGCCGACGACAGTGATGTGGACGCGATGGCGGCGCCGCCGGATGAAAGCTCGACGTTGCGGTTGCGGGAAGACAACCCGGAGTTTATTGCCGGAGCGAAGGCGCTGTACGGCTACCCCTATAACGATTGGGCTCCCGAACATGCGAAATGGCTTTCGGAGAAATCGAAGGCCGCGGAGCAATCAGGGAGCACGAAGTATTTCGACGAGTTGCTGGACAAGTTGAATGTAGAAATCTGCCTGGCCAACCGGGCCATGATGGCGCCCTATCTGGATCCGAAGCGATTCCACTGGGTGTTTTTCGGAGACGCGTTCTTTTACCCGTTTGACAACAGCCAACAGAAGGCCAGCACACCGGATATGGGTGTGTATGTTCCGCTACAGGAGAAGATGCTGAGCCGGTGGAAGAAGCAAGAGGGTGTGGAAGGACTACCGGCAGACTTGGCCGGTTACGAAGATTTTGTGCGGCGAACGATGGAGGAGAATCAGCAGAAGCATGGCGGCGTAGCGATCAAGTTCGAAGCTGCGTACTTTCGATCGTTGCATTTTACGGACCCGCCACGGGAGCATGCGGAAGCGGTTTACAACAAATATCGAGCCGGAGGAGTTCCGTCTCCGGGAGAGTACCGGATATTTCAGGACTATATTTTCCGCGTGATGGTGGATGAGGCTGGGAAACTGCATTTGCCGATGCACTTCCATACAGCGGTGGGCATTGGAGACTACTTCAGCTTGCAGAACGGAAACGTGCTAAACCTCGAAAACGTGGTGCGGGACCCTCGCTACAAGAACGTGACGTTCGTGCTGATACATGGCGGGTGGCCGTACGAGCGGGAAGCGGCACTGCTGACCGCGGTGAAGAATGTGTATCTGGACACATCGTTCCAGACCGAACTGTTATATCCCTCGCAGTTTAAGGAAGTCGTGAAGCAGCTATTGACGTTGTATCCAGACAAGATGATGTATGGCTCGGACGCGTTTCCTTTCAACGATGCTTTGGGGGCGGAAGAGAGTATGTGGCTGGCGGCACGCACGACGCGTACGGGTTTGGCCGCGGCGTTGGCGGAGTTGGTGGAAGAAGGAGCCTTGACCGAACCAAAAGCTTTGGAGTTGGCACGGAATTATCTCCACGATAATGCCGCGCGGCTGTATGGAGACCTGAAGAAATGAGCACGAAATCCTGTAAGTACATACCGTGGAGCGCTGTAGAACACGAGACGCTGAACGATCTAATCGGGCGGGAAATGGTCGTGGGAGACAACTTGATGCTCGCGCGGGTATTCCTGAAGAAAGGCGCGCACGTGCCGGAGCACCACCATCATAACGAGCAGGTCACGTACATATTGGAAGGCGCGTTGAAGTTCGCGATCGATGGGAAAGAGATTGTGGTGCGAGCGGGCGAAGTGTTGTGCATCCCCTCGAACATGCCACACGAGGCGTGGGCGTTGGAGGATACGTTAGATCTGGACGTGTTCAATCCGCCGCGGGAGGACTGGTTGAACAAGTCAGATGACTATCTGCGACTGGGGATACCCCGCAAATAGAAGAAGTTCGGGTAACTAGGGAAGGTGGCGGAGGAACGAGAAGAAGTAGGGCGACAGGCTGCCACCAAAACGGGGATTGATCTCTAGAATGTACGGCTGCTTATGGGCTACCTTGTAGTTTACGCAGCAGAGCCCTTGGAAGCCGATGGTTCGCAGGACTTCTGAAAAGAGCTTCAGATAAGGGCAGCGATGAATGACTGTATAAAGGACCTTGTGATGCCCTTTGATTGGAGTGTCTGTTGCGAACTCGTACATGACATTGAGCGCTTTGACGATTCTATTGTTGAGGAAGAGGATGTGGGTGGCGAACTCGCGCGGTCCTGGAATGATTTCTTGACAAAAAAAGTCAGGGTCACGAATCAGGTCGCGATGACTGTTTTCGTCTTCGTAGTTTGAAATAATGTGGCAATCGACGCCCCAGTATCCGATGCGTTTTTTCAAAATGTAGGGTGGTGGCAGGTGTAATCCGACGCCCATTTTGGGGATGAAACGGGCCAATTCCGAGTTTATAAGGGTGCGGTTGAATTCATACTTATCGTTGCAGAGTTGCGTGCACTGCTCGGACGGGAGCGGTATCAGATTGCGCTTCTCCAGGTCGGGACAAGCGCGAGTCTGTTGAGTATCTTCGCGGTTTAGCGGGATAACTAAATCATAGTTAGGGGAAAGCTCTGGCCGGATAGGACCGAATTCCACAATATGCCGCGTGCGACGGAAGCCGCTTTTGATGCTCTCCATCCAGTCGAGCTTCTCGGAGATCAGAATGTGTAGCGTTCTGCGGCGAAGAACAAGAGCGAGCAGTTTCTCTGATCTGGTGTAAAAGCGGTTCCGGCGGCGTGCGAAAGAAGAGCGCAAACAAGAGGATATGGAGCGGTTGCGGAGGAGATTGACGCATGAGAGATCGTTATGGATCCAAAAGGCATAACCGCGTGGGAACACGTGAGTAAATTTCATGACCACACCCCGGATAAAGAGGGGTTCCAGAGGAAGGGACGTAGGCTATCTCCCAAGTCGGGCGGACATCTGTGACTGCAGGCACCTGCCGAGGCAGTGCTGGTCACACGAGAAGGGGTAGCGAGACTCAGTAAATTTTGCCTGAATTGCCGGTGGATTGGACCTTCCCAGTAATAACAGAGAGTGAGTACGACGCACCGTCGCCACTCCATCGTTTCAATTGGAATGATGCGCCAGATTCGACGCGCTGGACCTGAATACCGATGAAGGTGAGCGCCTGACGATATTCGCAGACCGTGGGTGGCTGAGTGGACTGGAGAAAATAAACTGGTCCTGACCCGACCACGGTGGAGCTGCCGTCGGGTTGAACTAAGAGCGAGGCATTTTCTTCGACGGCGATGGCGCGGATTTGCATTGCCCATCCGTCGTGCAAGATACGGGCCATGAAGACGAGAAGGCGGCCAAGGCGATCGCGTTTAACAAAGTGGGTATCGGTGATGGTGTCCGCGAGGAGTGGAATACGGAGGAAGTCGCGGGTGAGAGTGATTTCGTTGCCGTAGGGATTCGCAAGCGCCTCTGGGGAATGGATGGTGTCAATCATGGAGGAAAAGGAAAACTCGCCCAGGATGGCGAGCCCAGCACTAAGGCCGCCGAGGGGTTTAGCGGCTGCGATGTGCCGGTTAAGCGCGTCTTGCACTGGGGTATCTTGCCAGTAGCGAACGTAGTCGGATTGATCCCCACCGGCGAGGTAGATGGTTTCCGCGTTTTCGATGATCTGGGGGATTTTAGGATCGGCGGAGTCGTCACGGCTGGTGAAGGAGAGGATGGCCGTGGAGTTCAAGGGGCAGGTGGCTATCATCTCGTCATTGATTTTTTTCATATAGGCATCATCGTCGTGAGCACTGAGGACTAGAAAGTCGCCACCGTGAGTGCGGTCGCATAGCCACTTGAACGCGGCATCCTGGTGCGGTCCGCCTCCCATCAGGGCAAACCCCGGAAAAGGGGAGGCAGTGGAGTCCGAGGCATTTCCTGCGCGTAGATATTTCCATTTCGCGGAAGCGGGAGTCGCGGCGAGGCTGACGACAAGACAGACTAGAACAAGGCGGGCTAGCAAGAATGGGGAGCGCATTGGCATCCCGCGAGTATACGTGGCTCCAGCGAGCGAGCAAACGCTGGATAGAAAGGTACGTCACCTGGAGTCAAACGGTGCACTTCGTCGTTGACTTAGCGATGTGCTTCGCCCATACTGCGCGGCAACGATGCGAAGTGGAGCAGGGGTATGTGCTCATCAAAAATTTGCATTGACGGAAATTGCCCGACGCAAATTGACAAACAGGTAGCCACCGGAAACCTCGAGTCGGGTCTTTAATTCGAACGCGCGTTGTTCGCATATCGCTGTAGCAATCCTAAAATATCGGTCCGCGTGCATTCTCAATGGGGGTGGAGTGCTTATGAAGGGAAATTCATACAGGCGATTCATCTTGTGGGCGCTGTTACTGAGCGTTTTCCCGATTACAGTTGTGGGGCAATCGAATCGAGGGCGGATTAGCGGTCAAGTCACAGACTCGACCGGTGCGACGATCCCACACGCCAAAATCACAATCGAAAACCTCGGGACGCATGTGGAGAGGACGCTTGAGACAAACGGCGAAGGCGCCTATGTAGCGACGGACATCGAGCCCGGGATGTATTCCGCGAAAGCGGAGGCCAAGGGGTTCAAGACGGTGGTGCGGGATTCGTTGCAGGTAGAAGTCGGGAACGACATCAAGATGGATTTTCAATTGCAGCCCGGGGCTATCAGTGAAGTCGTGGAAGTAAAGGACGAACTGCCGCTGACAGAGACTTCCGACGCGGTGTTGAACGGAGTGCTTTCCAACCAGGCCATCAACGAATTGCCGCTGCAAGGGCGAGATTTCCAGAACCTGCTGAGCTTGCATCCGGGGGTGCAGCGAACGGCAGGAGGAGGGTTTCATTCGACGACTTCGAACGGGCTCAGGCCGGATGACAACAACTACATCATCGACGGCGCAAACGATAACGACGTGTATTACGGGGACACGATCATAAATGGCGCGGGAATCAGCGGAACTCCGGCGAGCACGCTACCGTTGGACGCCATTCAGGAATTCAACACACAAGAACAACCGGAAGCGGATTTTGGGCAAAAGCCGGGTGTGGTGGTAAATATCGGCATTAAATCGGGTACCGATCAGATTCACGGAACCGCATATTATTTCGGACGAAACGACGCATTGGATGCGCGCAATTACTTCAACGTGAAACCGCAGCCGGTATCGGCGGTAAGGCTGAACCAGTTTGGCGCATCGATTGGCGGAGCGTTCATCAAGCAGAAGTGGTTTTATTTTGCGAATTATGAAGGCGTCCGCAGCACGGTGGGAAATCCGTACAACGCGTACGCGCCGGTAACAACGTCACTGGCGACGCCGGACAATCCAGACGGAGATCCGTACTCGAGTGTACCGGATGCGCTTCGGTCGTTGGGATGCGACACCACGCCGACGAACTGCAGCCAACTGAGTTTGAATCTGCTGAAATACTTACCGAACAATCCGGGCTATACGGCAGACAGCAGCGATCCTACGATCATCAATTTCAACTTCAACAATACGAATCGTGCCGACAATCTGGTGTTCAAGACGGATTATCACTTGAATGACAAGAACACCATTTCAGGGCGCTATATCTATGCCAATTCGAATCAAGTAGAGGAAGACGCGGTGCCGCTGCAGCCGTACTGGCTGTCACATGCGGCGCCCATCAGTCAAGTGATTGGGGTTGATTGGACCTTTACACCCAACTCGCGGTGGAGCAATACCGCACGATTCAGCTACAACAGTTTCGACGAGAGCATCGCGCCACAGGACGCAAATACCCCTCCTTCGAAATATGGGCTCAATACGGGCGTCGACGACCCGCGGCTTTATGGTTTTCCGCGGATTAATCCAAGTACTTCCTACTTTGACTATATGGGCGGAAATTCCAGCTGGCCGCTGAACACGACGCCCAGTCACACGCAGAACTACTCGGATACGGCCTCGGTGACCTTTGGCAAACACACACTGAGATTCGGAGGGGTGTTCAGCAACGGAGGCGTCGATTACTTCCGGGCCAGCTACGGACGGGGCCGGGTGGACTTCCATTATCTGCCGGACTTTCTGGTGGGTGACGTGAGGGCCTGGAGATTGCTATACGGAGATCCGGGACGAGACATGAGCATGAAATCCTGGGGCCTGTTCGTGCAAGACGACTATCGCATGACGCGCAAAGTGACGCTGAACCTGGGCCTACGCTACGACGTTACCTATCCGATTCATGATTCGCGGAATCTGCTGGCGAACTTCATTCCGGGGCAAGGATTGGAACAAGTGGGGATGGGAATCAGCGAACCGTACAAGACAAATTACAACAACGTGTCGCCACGGCTCGGTGTGGCGTGGGACATATTTGGCAATGGCAAAACCGTGGTGCGCGGGGGATTTGGAATGATTTACGTGCAGCCGTCGATCCGCACGTTCGCATTCAGCGGAGGTGGGCTGAACCTGAATCCTTCGGGACTGCCCGGGATCATGCCGGACGGAACGGTGGTACCGGCAACGGGAACGATCACGTCGTACTCGCTGCAAGGCGCCGATCCAGGGCTGATCAACTGGTCGCCGGAAGGGCCGATATTCCCGGTGAACAATACGAGTCTGAATACGTGCAATTCGGACGTAGAGAACTATTATGCGTGCACGATTTTTGCGGTGGATAAGAACCTGAAGACGCCGTACGTGCTGAACTGGAACTTTAACATCCAGCAGCAGATTACGCCGACGAGCGTGTTGCAGGTGGCATACGTAGCGAATCACGGCGTGAAACTCTACAGCACAATCGACATCAACCAAACGGATCCAGCATTGGTCGATCGGTCATGTTACGAGGTGGGGGATCCGGACGGAACAAATGGAATATGCGAACAGCCAGCGAAGCCGTTCTACACCGCGTGTCCGCCGAGCCAAGGTGGACTGGGAACGGGCGGCTCATGTTTCCCCTACTACAGCTACGTGAACTACCTGGGGAACAAATCGACGTCAACGTATGAGAGTTTGCAGGTGACATTCACGAAGCGCTATTCGCACGGATTGTATCTGCTGGGCGGATATACGTTTGGGCATGCCATCGACACCGCGGGAAGTACTAGCAACCTCGGATATATTCCGCAGAACAACCTGGACTTCAATGCGGAAAAGGCCAGCGGCGACTATGACATTCGCCATCGGTTCACGTTATCCGCGACCTACGACTTGCCCTCGAAGAAGTCATTCGCACAAATGCTAGAGGGCTGGCAGATGAACACAATCTTCACATACGAGACGGGATCGCCGGTGCTGATGTACGACGACTATTACGACTTTTCGGGAACTTATGAGGGGCCTGGAAACGCGAACAACGACCGTTGGAACATCGTAGGAAATCCGAACAAGTTGAAATGGTCGCAATCGAATCCTATTCCTTTCCTTGATGCGAGCGATCCGATCTGCCAAGGCGTTGCGACAACCGAGGGACTGCAGGAATCGTTGGCGGCGGCGGGCGGGTGCTACTCGCAGAACGGGGTGGTGATTTATCCGAACGCGCCATTCACTTGGGGAAATATGGGCCGCAACATTCTGCGGGGACCCGGTTTCGTGAACTGGGACTTCTCTGTGGGAAAGGTCTGGAGGCTGACGGAGCAATTCAAGCTGCAGTTTCGTGCGGAGTTTTTCAATTTGCTGAATCACCCGAACTTCGCGAATGGATCTGTAGGTGAGGACCTGAGCTCTCCGGATTCGCTGGGAAGAGCATCGGCGACGCCGGACGTGCAAGCGTCGAACCCTGTGGTTGGATCGGGTGGCTCACGACATATCCAACTTGGGTTGAAATTGTCCTGGTAGCCGCAGCGAATAAATCAAAAGGAAAAGGGTGAGCGCGGTTAGGCTCACCCTTTTTTATCCTGTAGTTCAGGGAGAGGAGCTACCAGATCTTGCAGGACTGTTGGCGCACCATGGCATCGCTTTTGGAGCAACCGAAGGCTTTGGCGAAGGCGGCCATGTTTGAAAGTGGACCGTTTCCGCGGAATCTGGCCAAGGGATGCGGGTCTGTGTTGGTCTGGAGTCGTGCGGCTTCCTCGCGCTGGTTCGCGCCCCAGACCTGTGCCCAGCCGAGGAAGAAGCGCTGTTCGGGAGTGAAACCGTCGATGTCTTTGGGGCGTTTGTCCTGAATGGATTTTTCGTAGGCGGCATATGCGATGGTTAGGCCGCCGAGGTCGCCGATGCTCTCGCCGAGAACTAACTTGCCGTTCTGGTGCAGACCGGGCTCGACTTCATAGCCGTTAAATTGATTGACGACGCAATCGCCACGTTCCGTGAAGTTCTTGCGATCCTCGGGCGTCCACCACTCGTTCAGGTTGCCTTTCCCGTCGAATTTGGAACCTTGGTCGTCGAATCCGTGGCTGATCTCATGGCCGATAACGGCGCCGATACCGCCATAGTTCACTGCGTCATCGGCGTTGGGATCGTAGAAAGGAGGTTGCAGGATGCCCGCAGGGAAGACAATCTCGTTGCGAGTGGAGCTGTAGTAGGCGTTGACGGTTGGAGGGGTCATCCCCCATTCACTCCGGTCGACGGATTTACCGATTTTCGAGAGTTGCCGCGCGTATTCGAAGGCCGCACTACGGTGGAGATTGGCGTCGTAGGAAGTGCGATCGATGGCGAGTTTCGCATAGTCGCGCCACTTATCGGGATAGCCGATTTTGACGGTAAAGGCTTCAAGTTTAGCCAAGGCTTGTTTTTTGGTTTCGGGGCCCATCCAGGTAAGCGTAGGGATATCTTCCCGCAAAGCGGCGAGGAGATTGTTGACCATTTCTTTTGCGCGAGCTTTGGCGGCTGGCGGAAAATACTTTTCGACGTAAACCTGGCCGAGAGCTTCGCCAAGATTCCGGTCGGTGGATTGGACACAGCGTTTCCAGCGGGGAAGAATCTCTTTGGTGCCGGAGAGTTTACGCTCGTAGAAGTCGAAGTTCTCCTGAACGAATCTTTCGGGGAGGGCGGGGGCATTGGCATGCAGAACGTGCCAGCGGAGATAGGTTTTCCAATCCGTGAGCGAGACAGTGGAGAGCTGGTTGTTGACCTCTTTGAAGAAATCGGGCTGGCGGATATCAATCTGTTCGAGGGGTGGGGCGTTGACTTGTTGGAGGAAGGCCTGCCAGGTCCATTGAGGAGTGAGCGCATCCGCATCGGCAAGATTCATCAGGTGGTAGTTTTTTTCGGGATCGCGGAGTTCGACGCGGGTGCGGGAGGACTTGGCTAAAGCGGTTTCTATGGTCATTACGACAGTAGCTTCGCTGGCGGCCTTGTCGGAGGCATCGCCCGCGAGTTCAAACATTTTGGCGAGATGTTGAACGTAATCAGCACGCAATTGTTTTGATTTGTCGTCGTCACGAAGATAATAATCGCGATCCGGCATACCGAGGCCCCCCTGGCTCGCTTGGGCGACGACGCGATCGCTATCCCGGATGTCCTGGCCGGAGGCAAAACGAAAGAGTGCGGGGGCGCCATGCACTTGAAGGTCGGCAACAGTGGACTCCAGGGACTTACGGTCGGAAATGGAATCGATCTCCTGAAGCTCGACTGAAATGGGTTTGAGTCCGGCGGATTCGATTGCGGCGGTATCCATGCAACTGGAGTAGAAGTCGGCGATTTTCTGCTCGTTGGAACCGTACGGCGATTTGGCAGTAGCGGCGGCGTCGAGAATTGTGCGGAGAGCGGTGAGGTTATTGTCGCGGAGTTGGGTAAAGGTGCCCCAAGAAGCGTATTCGGGAGGGATGGGATTGGCTTTTCGCCAGCCACCCATGGCGAACTCGTAGAAGTTGTCGCAGGGTTTGCAGGAGCGGTCGAGATTGGTGAGCGAGAAGCCCCAGGAAGAAGTGGTAGACGCGACCGCGTTGACATGCCGGTGAGAGACAAAGAGAAAGAAAGCCGCGAAGACCAGAAGACCGCAGGAGCTCAACAGCAAGCGAAGACGTATGAGGTTCACGTTTCACCTCTGCAAATCGGGAAGAGCCACGCCAGCACGCCGACCGCGGCAGAGTGTAACAAATAATCGAGCGGGCGAGGCAGCCGAAGTTATTCCTGGGCGGCACAATCGACGGGCTGAGCGTTCAGAATGGCGGTCAGGACGCCGGGAGAGAGTGAGACGAGGAAGCCGCGACTACCGCCATTGATGTAGATTGTCGGCAGATTAAGAATCGAACGTTCAACGAAGATAGGGAGCTGTTTGCGCAGGCCGAAGGGCGAGGTACCACCGACCTGATAGCCGGTATGACGCTGCGCGATTTCGGGTTTGCAAGGCTCGACACGCTTCGCGCCAATCTGACGAGCGAAATTTTTAAGACTAACCTGGCGATCTCCGTGCATGAGGACGATCAGGGGTCTGGCGTGCTGATCCTGCATGACTAGAGTTTTGACGACCTGATGCTCCGGGACGGCCAGTTGCCGAGAAGATTCCGCCGTTCCACCATGTTCGACGTAATCGTACAGATGGGCGGTGAAGGCGATGTGGTTCTGCCGCAAAAAGCTGGTAGCTGTGGTTTCAGGAGAGTGGTCTCTGTGCGCCATCAGTCTGGCGGGAGCGCGAGTTACTTTACGGGAGCGCTCGAGGGAGGCAAGAAGTTCTTCGAGTATTTGGTGAGATCTACTTTCTGCCAATCGCCGCGAATAATGGCTTCGCGAATCTGCGTTGGAGTTTTGCCTTTGCGGGTCTGTTCGTACGAGAAGAATACTTCCTTTTGGCAAATGTCGCAGCCAGAGCCGTGGCGGCTGACAAAGCAGTCAAGCAAGCTGCCGTGGCCGTTGCTGCGATCGCAGTGGCAGTAGCAAGGTTGCTGGTACAGAACTTTTTTGACACGGCCAGCAACCACATAAGCATTGAAGACGAGCTTATCCTGACTGTAGAGAGAAGGCTCCATCGTCGGAGGCAGTTCCCCGGAGGGGGGCTGAGAATGATGGGCGGGGACGGGTTCGGTGTCTGTGGCGGCGGGTTGATGCGATCGCGAAGCCGCAACCAAAGCAGAGCTAAAGACGACCAAGGCCAGCACCACTAGGAGTTTTCCGACATTCCTCATGTGACACTCTCTCTTCGGGGTTGATTCCACTCCACTGTACTTCGGAGGCCGACGAAATTCCACTTATCTGATGCGTGACGTGCAACAGGAGGGTGGGTTCAGACGGTCTGACAAAATGATCGCGACGACGAGTTCCACTTGATTAGTTCGTCCGTGGAAACAGAACCGACTTTGTGGTCCGTGCTCCCAGCCTCCGGCTCCGTCCATCGCCAGACGGCCGCGCCAAAGGCACCAGTGCGGCGGCAGATATCGAGGGCTTGCGAAAGAGAGTAGTCGGGATGAGAAGGATCGCGAGCCGGAAGTTCACCGAGCCAAAACGGCTTATCGAGGAGCTGGAGAGCTCCGAGTTGCTGGGAGAGACCGCCGCGATTTTCGGACTCCGTGCCGGGGTAGTAATGCGCCTGGTAGAAGTCGAGACCCAAGGAAGTCCAAGCGCGGGTCCACAGAATCCGCGCTGAACCCAAAGTGACGGGGACTTTTCCGAATTCACGAACCGCTCGAGCAACTTCGATGGCGAAGGCACGAAAATCGGCGAGATGCAACTTTGCTTCGGCGATTGGATGAAACTCGCGGATCGCCCACTCGGGCTCATTGGCGATCTCCCATGCAAATAGCGCGGGGTGTTCGCGGAATCGAACAAAGAGGGGAATCAGGACGTTTTGCAGAAAGGCTTCGCGGCTGGCTGCGAAGTGCAGGATATGCTCGTTTGGATAGGCAGGACGCTTGCCACGATGTTCCTGGAGCCAGAGGTAATCGATCAAGGGGAAGCACAGGCGAATGCCGTGACGCTCCGCGAGGCGCAAGAGCGCGTCGACGTCGACAAAGAGGACGGAATCGGGGGCACGCGGGATTTCGTCCTGTGAGATGAGGCCACATCGTCCGTCACCGAAGAGAAACCAACGTGCGACAGAGGCTCCAGAAAGGCGTATGCGTTCAAAATCGCGAGCGATGGCATCTCGTGCGGCAGGCAGGCTAACACCGAGATGGTCGCCTTGGGCAGAACCGAAATCATAGCCATAGTTTCGCCATGGGTAGTTCACACCGAGAAGAAACGAATTGTTCTTTACGTAAGGCATGCGAGTTTGAGGGCGGAAGAGCTTTAGCGGACGACGGCCGGGC
>Ga0335076_10000955_pt1 | contig 27663 bp, 25 predicted proteins | sample Lox_Sample_25_FD_206717 | JGI IMG/M metagenome (GOLD analysis project Ga0335076, IMG submission 206717) | Soil microbial communities from Loxahatchee National Wildlife Refuge, Florida, United States - Lox_Sample_2.5 | ecosystem: Environmental > Terrestrial > Soil > Wetlands | place: USA... | reverse complement strand
TCCCAATGCCGACTCTCTGATCGGCAAGGAACAATTATTGGGCCGTGTCGTCCGCATTGTTCGCAATGGCAAGCGAATTGACATGGAAGCGCCGCGTCAGCTTGCGCTCGCCCTGCTCCTGGCGAAAATTTCTCTGGTAAGCCGCTTCTGGTATCCCGCCGTGCGCATCCTCGCGGTCACCACCCGGCCCATGCGGCGCTTATTCGCAATGGTCGTCTAGGGCAAGGGAGTCCGCCTTCGCCGGCGATATCTCTCGATTTCCTCAAACTTCTCAGGCCAAAGCAAACTCCACGCGGTGGCGCATCGGATCAATCCGCTCCGCACGGACATGCACGCGGTCGCCTAATCTCCAGGCGACCTCCTTTGCCTTCTGCGAAGCGCCGCGTCGTGCGCCGCGCTGGCCTCCTCCTGGAAGCGCCACGATGGCGTGATCGTGTTCGCGGAAAACGCATCGCGCGCCTGCCGCTTCCTCGAGCGCTCCTATGGGGAGCAGGCCCTCCACAAAAACCTCGAACAATTCCACGAAACATCCGAATTTCTGGACCGAAATAATCAGCCCCTCATATTCGTCGCCCAGATGCTCTTCCATGAATTGCGCGGTTTTCCAATCGCGCAACTCGCGCTCGGCGGAAGCCGCCCGGCGCTCCGCTTCCGAAGTTTCCATTGCAATTTCCTCGAGCTGCGCGTGCGGATACAACACCGCTTCCGCGCGCGGCGCTGCGTGCGGCTCCCGGGGTGGCGCGGCGCTCGGGTTTGCCATCGCCCATTTCAAAACGCGATGAACGATGAGGTCGGGATAGCGCCGGATCGGCGAAGTGAAATGCGTGTACTCGTCAAATCCCAGCGCGAAATGGCCGAGCGAATCGGCGGCATAACGCGCCTGCTTGAGCGAACGAAGCATCAAATACGAAACGATGCGTTCTTCGGGCTTGCCCGCCAGCTTTTTCAGCAGCCTTTGATAGTGCTGCGGGGTGATGAGCAACTCCGCCGCGCCGGGCAACGCCACGCGCATGCCGCGCTCCCGTCCGTGACCGTAGGAATCCGGCCGTCCCGCTTTCGCCGGCGCTGGAGCGCGCCCATGCCGCACGGCAACCTCCCGCTGATGGAGGTTCTCGACGCCCAGGGAATAGCCGAACGCCCGCGCGACTTCTTCGAACTCCAGCACTTTGCGCGTGTCGGGTTTTTCGTGAACGCGGTGGAGTGCCTCCAGCCCACGCTGCAGCAAATAGCCCGCAACGGCGCGGTTCGCTGCCAGCATGAACTCCTCAATCAGACGATGCGCAATATTGCGCTCGCTCCGGGCAATGTTGGTCATGCGCTGCTCATCGTCGAACTCGATGACCGGCTCGGGCAGGTCGAAGTCAATCGAGCCGTGTTCATTGCGCCGCGCGTTCAGGAGCAGGGCCAGGTCGCGCATGTTGCGAAAATGTGCGGATCGCGATGCATACCGCGCGTTCATCTCCGCGTCGCCTTCCAGTACCTTGTTTACGTTCGTGTAGGTCATGCGCTCCACCGAGCGAATCACGCCGGGCGTGAAACGCGAGGCGCGCATCGTCCCTGTCGCGTCAAATTCCATCAGCGCGCTCATCACCAGCCTGTCTTCGCGCGGATTCAGCGAGCAGATGCCGTTCGAGAGCGCTTCAGGAAGCATGGGAACGGCGCGGTCAATGAAGTAAACGGAGGTGCCTCGGAGCCTGGCCTCGTTGTCCAGAGCCGTGCTGGTGCGGACATAGTGAGCCACATCCGCGATGTGCACCTGCAGCTGCCAGCCGCCATCTGCCCGGCGCTCAACGTGCACCGCATCGTCGAAATCTCGCGCCGTTTCTCCGTCAATGGTTACGATGGGAAGCCTTCTGAAGTCCTCTCTGCCTGGCAAGTCGGCATCTTCAACGGGCCGCCCTCGGCGTTCCGCTTCTTCCAAAACCTCCCGGGAAAAAGTGTGCGGCAAGTGGTGCTTGCGGATGATGATTTCCGTGTCAACGCCCAGTTCTCCCGGCCTGCCGATCAATTCGATGATGCGCCCGATCGGTGCCGCGCCGCCTTTCGGATAACGCAACAACTCGACATTAACGACGGCGCCGTCGAGTTCCGGCAGTCGCGGCATGCGTCGTGGCTTGTGCTCCGGAACCGTGGCTTCCGGCACTCCTAACTTCCGTCGTAATTGAGGAGTGAGCTCGTCGCCCGGAGGAATTTCGATTTGGTGCTGTATGCGCGTGTCGTACGGCAGCACGGAATTGCCTCGCGGGCCGTACCGAAAAAGTCCGACGACTGTGGGGTGCGCGCGGTCCAGAATCCGTACAATTTGCCCTTCCGCTCGCTGCCCTCTTGCCTCGATCCGCATGCGCCCTAGTTGTACCAACACGTGATCGCCATGCATCGCGTCTTCTACAGCCTGTCGGGGAATGAAAATGTCGCCGTCCAGTTGCGGCATCGGCGTGTCCGGAACGACAAAGCCATAGCCATCCGGGTGCAACACCAGCCGGCCGCTGATTGTGTTTCTATTGGATGGCGCTGCGGGAGGGCCTTTCCCTGCTCGCTCGGGGGAGCCGTGGCTCGAAGTTTTGGCAGCCCTCAGTTTGTAGCGACCCCCTGCTACTTCCTCGATCAACCCCTTTTTCTTCATTTCCCCCAGCATAGTAAGCAGGTGGGGGCGGTCTGTCTTGGTCAGACGCAATTCTCCGGCGATCTCTCTCAAGGAGACAGGGATCTTGCTAACTGTAAGAAAAACAATGATGTTATCGGATTTTATGCGCATCGGGCTTGACATGGCGCTCCAAAATCAGGGAAAGCATATAAGGCTTTCATTAGGGTGAACAAATATTTTTGAAAAAAGTTGAAACATTCGGACCTTTTTGGTGTTACATAGTTGGGCCAACACACGACGGCTGGCCGCCCTCCGTCAGGCCAGCCGGATTCCCCGAGAGGGGAATAATGGGGGAGGCAGGAAGACCTGGCCTGCTTCCCCTTTCTCATTTTTGGCAGCACCTTTCGAGGTTTTCCTCTGAACTGAATCGTTTTTCGAGCTTCCTCTCCACAACCCTAGTCCTCAAATCACCGGACTCACCGTACAATTCATGTGGCCTTTCAAGTCCTGCAGACCCTGCACACGAGAGGATCGGGAAAACGAATGGCGGAACGAGTGCTCGTCACCGGCGGCGCCGGTTATATCGGAAGCGTCGTAACGGCGCAGCTCCTGCAAAAGGGATACGAAGTCGCCGTCCTCGATAATCTATCTCACGGGCACAGGGCCGCCGTTTCGGCCGGCGCCCGCTTTTTCTCGGGAGACATCGCGGATCGCGTTGCGCTCGATCGCCTCTTCGCGGAATTTCGTTTCGACGCGGTGATGCACTTCGCGGCTTTCATCGAAGCGGGCGAATCCATGCAGCTCCCTGAAAAGTATTTTCGCAATAACTCCTTGAACGCTCTAACCTTGCTGGAAACCGTGCTCGCGCACAAAACTCGCCGCCTCGTTTTCTCCTCCACCGCTGCCCTGTACGGAACTCCGGAGCGTACACCCATCGAGGAATCGGATCCACTGCGCCCCACCAACGCCTACGGCGAATCCAAGCTCATCGTCGAACAAATGCTCTCTTGGCTGCACCGCATTCACGGCTTGAGGTATGCCTGTTTGCGCTATTTCAATGCCGCTGGAGCCTGGCAAGGCCTCGGAGAAGACCACCAGCCCGAATCGCATCTGATCCCTGTCGCTCTTGAAGTCGCCTTGGGAAAGAGAAAAGAGCTCGCCATCTACGGCACCGATTACGCCACTCACGATGGAACCTGTGTTCGCGATTACGTCCACGTGGGCGATCTAGCCAGCGCGCATCTGCTGGTTCTCGAGGCGCTCAAGGACAAAGACAAGCTCATCTACAACCTGGGCAACGGCCGCGGCTTCAGCGTACGCGAAGTGATTGATACCGTGCGTCGCGTGACCGGGCATCCGATCCCGGCGAAAGAATCTCCCCGCCGGCCTGGCGATCCTGCCGTTCTCGTCGCAAGCTCCGAAAAGATCAAGCGAGAGCTTCACTGGCAGCCGCAATATCCGGACCTGGACTCCATCGTTTCCACCGCATGGCAATGGAGGAAAGCCCATTCGGCCGGCTACGCAGAGCGCGAATAGTTTCTCCCCGGCCTGAACGTTCGTCTCCATCCGGGGTCATGCTATCCTCCGTTTATGCCGGTCACCCTCAAGGACATTGCCCGCGACCTCGGTGTCTCCGTCATCACCGTTTCCAAAGCACTCCGCGACCACTCGGATATCAGCAAGGAAACGAAAGCGCGCGTTCTGAAACGCGTCAAGGAACTCGACTACCGACCCAATCTGGCCGCCCGCGCACTGGTCACGGGCCGCACGTACATGATGGGTTTTGTCGTTCCGGATTTATTGCACACTTTTTTCTCGGAAATCGTCGGCGGTCTTTCAGGCGCGCTGCGCGAAAGCGGTTACACCCTCGTGGTGACCTCTTCCGAGCAGGAGCCCAAGCTCGAGCGCCAGGCCGTCGAGCAACTCGTCGCCCGCCGCGTGGATCTCCTCCTCGTAGCTTCCACGCAGTGGACTGTCGAGATCTTCCGCAAAGTCGAGGAGGCCGGTATTCCCTACATCCTGATTGACCGGCACTTCCCGGGCCTCGCGGCTCATTTTGTCGGCGTGAACGATGAGGAGGTCGGCGCCATCGCGACCCAGCATCTGATTGATATCGGCTGCAAAACCATCGCCCATATCGGTGGTCCCGCACTCAGCCCTGTGGTCGGTCGGCTCGCCGGTTACCGGCGCACCCTCGCAAATCGCGGCATGGATTCCGATCCCCGCTACATTGTCAGCACGGAGCGCGTCGAGGAGATCGGCGATTCCGCCGGGTACGACGCCACCAAAAAATTACTTAAATTGAATCCGCGTCCCGATGGAATCTTTTGCTACAACGATCCCGTCGCTTACGGTGCCATCGAAGCGATTCTTGAAGCGGGCCTGCGCATCCCGGAAGATGTCGCCGTGGTCGGCTGCGGTAATGTTTTGTACAACAAATTTCTGAAAGTGCCGCTCTCCAGCGTGGACCAGCAAAGCGTGGGTCTGGGACAGAAAGCCGCGAAACTCGCGCTCCAGATTCTCGATGTTCCCGACCCTTTGCCGCCTCGCAATATTCTTCTGGAACCGAAACTCGTCGTTCGCGAGTCCACCCTGCGCAAGCCCTTCAAAGCCTCCAAAACCGCCGCAAAAAAATAGCCGGCGCCCGCAATTCTGTTCAAAACCCTATCGCGGCTCCAGGTAATGAATTTCAGGCAGCTCTCGAAGCCGCGCGGCAGCGCTTTCCGGCGTGACGTCTCGCTGCGGCATGGCCAATTGCTCATAGCCCACCATGAACTTCTGTACCGTCGCCGACCGCAGCAGCGGCGGAAAGTAGTGCGCGTGCAGATGCCATTCCGGGTGCTGCGCCCCGTCCGTGGGCCGCTGATGAAATCCCATTGAATATGGAAACGCTGTTTGGAACAGATTGTCGTACCGAATTGTAGTCCGGCGAAGAATGTCTCCGAGCAGTGCCAGTTCCGGATCGTTCAATTCCATGAAGGCATTGATGTGACGCCGCGGCAGCACCATCGTCTCAAACGGCCAATTCGCCCAGTACGGCAACAGCGTAACGAATCCTTCGTTTTCGCAAACAATGCGTTCCCGCTTTTCCAGCTCGATCCGCAGGTAATCGCATAACAAACACGCGTTCCGATCCCCTTGGTACGCCTTAAACGCAGCACCTTCTCGCTCCGGCGTGTTGGGTACGGCCTCCGACGCCCAGATCTGGCAATGCGGATGCGGATTGCTCGCTCCTACGAGCGTGCCGCGGTTCTCGAACATTTGCACATTGCGAATCCAGGATCGTGACTCGAGGTCGCGATATTGCTCCGCCAGCACCCTCGTCGTATTGCGCAGCTCCGCATCCGTCATTCGCGGGATCGTCAAATCGTGCCGCGGGGAAAAGCACACCACTCGGCAGATGCCGCGCTCGCTTCGCGCATGAAGAAGACTCTCCCCGCCGGAGGAGATCTCCGGAACGTCGGGTAGCAATGCCGCAAAGTCGTTATCGAAAACGAATGTCGAATCGTACTTCGGGTTGCGCGCTCCGCCGGCGCGCGCATTTCCGGGACACAGATAACACGAGGGATCATAAGCCACTCCAGCCAGACTGGGGACTTGCTCCACTCGGCCTTGCCATGGCCGCTCCGTGCGGTGCGGCGCAACGAGCACCCACTCCCGCAGCAACGGATTGAAGCGCCGGTGCGGGTACCGCTCAATCCAGTCCCCTATGAAATCGCTCGGTGACATTTCGGATTCAACTCACGCGTTCTACGCCGTTCGCCGTGCCGCTCAAATAAACTTCCGGCACGATCCCGAATTTTGCCGCGTATCCAGCGGAAACCCGTTCTCTGAACTGTTCCGCGCTTTCGCACTTCACCAGATTCACCGTGCAGCCACCGAATCCTCCTCCCGTCATCCGCGCTCCAACCACCCCCGGCTCGCTTCGGGCCAGCTCCACCAGGCAATCAAGTTCCGCGCAACTCACCTCATAGTCGCGGCGCAAACTTTCGTGCGACGCGAACATCAATTCTCCCACTCGCGTCAAATCTCCCGCTCGTAGCGCCTCGACGACCTGCAGCACGCGGTCATTCTCCGTTATGACATGCCGGCACCTGCGGTAAATCGTTTCCGGCAGTGCCCTTTTGTATTTATCGAGCGCCCCGATCTCCACGTTTCGCAATGACTGAATCCCCGGAATCCGCTCCGACAGCAGCCGCACGCCTTCCTCGCACTCCGCGCGCCGCGCGTTGTATTCTCCGGCCGCCAGTTCGTGCTTGACCATCGAGTTGCAGATCACCAGGCTCACTGTCGCCGGCAATGGCACGTATTCGTATTCGAGAGAACGGCAATCCAGCAGCAGCGCGCTCCCCGCCTGGGCATGGCAAGCGACAAATTGATCCATGATGCCCACGCGGGCTCCGACGAAATCATTTTCTCCTCGCTGGCAAGCCAGCGCCAATTTTCGCAGATCAATTTTCTCCCCCGCAGCATCGAGCAACGCATACCCTGTAGCCACTTCAATTGCCGCCGACGAACTCAGGCCCGACCCCAGCGGAACTTCGCCGTGGATGTAGAGATTCGCTCCCGGCAACGCGTATCCCGCTTCGCGAAGCGTCCAGACTGTCCCCACCGGATAATCGCTCCACGTTCCCGATCGCTCCAGTCTCTTATCGCCAAGATCTGCTTCGGCAAGCTCCCCGGTGTTTTCCGAAAAAATTCCCAGACGTCCGTCATTCCGCGGGCCTCCGGCCACCCAGCAGGAGAAATCCACAGCCGCGGGCAGCACAAATCCCCCGTTGTAATCCGTATGCTCGCCGATCAGGTTCACTCGCCCGGGCGCGCGGTAGATTCTGCATTTTCCGCCAAAACGGTTCTCGTATTTTCCTTCGAGAAATGCAATTTTGTTCATGGGATGGGCAAACGCCCCTCGTCTCGCGGGGCTGGATCAGGAAGACTTTCCTTCGAGGCCCGGCCACTCTGCTTCCCCGTCGCCGTACGCCCGGTCAAGATTGTAGGCCGCGCTGATCATCGCCAGATGCGTCAGCGCCTGCGGAAAATTCCCGAGCGCTTCGCCGCAATCGCCCGTCTGTTCCGAGTAGAGTCCCAGGTGATTCGCATAGCCGAGCATTTTTTCGAACAGCAGCCGCGCCTCCTCCAGCAGCCGTCGATCCCGTCGCGCCGCCCGCGTCAGCGCCTCCACCAGCCAGAAGGAGCACATGTTAAAAGATCCCTCACCGCCCTCCAGGCCGTCAATGTGGCTCTGTGCGTTGTAGCGGTACACCATGCTATCGGACACGAGCCCGCCCTGCTCCGGCGCCTTTCGGATCGCCTCGAGCGTCTTCAGCATCCGCGGATCGGTCGGCGAGATAAAAAACACCAGCGGCAAAATCAGGTTCGCCGCATCCAGCGAATCGCCCCCAAAAAATTGCGTGAACGCTTGCCTTTTTTCGTTCCAGCCCGATTTTTGCACCTCTTCATAGATGCCGTCGCGGTTTTTCGCCCACGTATCCAGGTCGCCCGGGAAAGATCTCTTCCCCGCCAACCGCAATCCCCGGTCCAGCGCTACCCAGCACATCACCTTCGAATAGACAAAGTCCTGCGGCTCGCCGCGCACTTCCCAGATCCCGTGATCTTTTTCTTTCCAGTGCAGGCAGACCCAATCCAGCAGTCTGCAGACGTCTTGCCACAATTCGTACGAAATCGGGCTCCCGTACTTGTTGTAGAGATAGATGGAATCGAGCAGTTCGCCATAAATGTCGAGTTGGTGCTGTCCGCTCGCCCCATTGCCCACGCGCACTGGGCTCGACCCGCAGTATCCCTCAAGATGCTTCAGCGTTTCTTCATTCAAGTCGTGCTCACCGCCGATTCCGTACATGATTTGTAGCGTTCCGTCCGGCGCCATCTCATGGCACCGCGCCTCGATCCAGGTCATGAAGTTGGCTGCTTCCTGCGTAAAGCCGATGCGCATCAGCGCATACAGCGTAAACGCCGCGTCGCGTACCCACGTGTACCTGTAATCCCAATTCCTTTCCCCGCCGATCGATTCAGGCAGGCTGCACGTCGGCGCCGCCACGATCGCTCCCGTCGGTTTGTACGTCAGCAACTTCAGCACGAGCGCCGAGCGGTTCACCATTTCGCGCCACCGGCCCGTATACGTGCAGTGCGAAAGCCACTCCCGCCAATACCGCACCGTGTCCTCGAACCACTGTTTGGCCTCGTCCTCTTCCGGCGGCCATTGCGTTTCTTCTCCTGGCTTCGCGCACTGCAAAACGAATGCTCGCGATTCCCCAGCGGCAAGCTCAAACTCGCTGATCACCCCGCCGTTTCCGTCGTTGGCCAGCTCGCTCTTCGTCACCAGCTTCATATTGAGAGTGTCCGAGCGAAACGCCGCTCCCCCTGCCACCAATTTCAACGCGTGCGGATCCCTCGCGTAATTGAACGCCGGCCGGCATTCCGCGCGGAATTTCATGGACCCTCGCGTCGCCCCCACGATCCGCACCAGCCGGTGTTTCTCCGGATCGTCCTCTCCCTCCGGCACCGGCATGAAGTCCGTGATTTCCCCCACCCCGCTCGGCGAGAGCAGCCGCGTCACCAGCACGTTCGTGTCCGGCCAGTAGAACTGCTTGTACGTGATTCCGTCCGCGGGCGAACTGATCCGGAATCTCCCGCCCTTCTCGTCGTCCAGCAGCGCCGCAAACACGCTCGGCGAATCGAATCGCGGCAGGCACAGCCAGTCAATCGAACCCTTCCGGCTCACCAGCGCCGCCGTGTTCAAATCCCCAATGATCCCGTAATCCTGTATCGGTTCGTAGCTCATGACTCTGTGCCCACCAAATTTATAATAGAAAGAGCCTCAATCCTGCTTCCAAATGCGCCTTTTCTCTCCCTTCCCTCACATGGCGCTCAAAGGCTATTGCTCCATTCGCCGAAGGCAGTACCTTCGGCCCATAGTTCCGCACCTTGTTTCCTGAGAAAATGCACCGAATTCGAGGTATTTTCTTGTTCTTCGCACCTCTTCTCGCGCTCCTACTCTCGACGCCTCTTGCGATTCCATCGCAAAGCGCGCCGCCCGCTCAACCTTTGTCTTCGCAGCCTCCCCCCTCGCAACTAGCCTCGCCTCCCGCGGCGCAGCAGCCAGCTTCCCAGAAATCGACCGCAAATCCCGCCACACCCGCCAAGCCGCGCAAAAAGCATCCCAAGGTTTACACCGACGACGATTTCAAGAGCGGCGGCGAAGTCGCCGTGGACGGCGAGCAACTCGACTTCTCGCGGCTCAACGATTGCGACCGCTCCTGCTTCGACCGCGTGCGCAACTCGGCCCACCTCTATACCACCAACGATTCGTACTGGCGCCAGAATGTCCTCGCCGCTCTCGATACCGTGCGCAAGGACACCGAGTGGCAGGCGCTTCTCGCCGATCTCTACGCCCTTCATTTGAAGTTCTGCGATCTCGCCAGCGAGAAACGAGCCGAGCTCGCCAAAGTCTCCGACCCCAATAACGTAACCGAGCGCGAAATCCGGGTGGACGAGAAGTACGATGCGAAATTCAGGGGCCTGCAAACCTCCGCGCAGTCCCTCTATCTCCGCGAAGAAACCATCCAGCGCCGCTACGCCACCAAATCCTATTCTCTCGCGTTCATGAACATCCAGTTGGGCCGCATTCAGAATGCCGGTTGCCCCGTCTCATCGCCTCCGGACGCCACCGATAACTCCGATGATTCCAACGACCCGTGAACGCCGCGTAACTTCCGCTACCGGCCGGCTTTCATGGGCCGTCCTCGCGTTTTCTCTGATTTTCTCGCTCTCCGGATCCGTCGCCTTCGCGCAATCCTCTTCGGCGCCGTCGAACCCGGCTCCAGCACCTTCTTCTTCACGACCCGCGTCTCCCCAAAAGCCCGATCCGGAGAAGAAACCATCTGCCACTCCTCCGGCGAAAGCGCCTAAAGTCATCACCAATGACGATCCCGAATTTCAGCACACCATCCGTCCCCGCTCGCCGGGAGACATTGCGCCGCATAGCGGCAGGACCTATCTCCTCAGTTGCGATCTGGATTGTGAGCGCCAGGCCAAAGAGCTCCTCGGCTACGGCTCTCATCAAGAAGCTGATTGGCAGATGCAACTCGTCAGCGCCCGTGCGGCTCTCGCCAAGGACGACGCCTGGCGCGAAAAGCTCTGGCAGGTCATCCAGCAATCGGAACTCTACTGCAATTTTCTCAATCAACAATCTCACGTCATTCTCCCCACCGGCACCGATTTCAATTCCCGCGTCGAGCGCGCCCGGCAGCGGCAATCCACCCGGGATATGGAGCGCGGCCTCCAGCAGTCTCTCGACGCGGCCGTCGGTCAGGCCAGAGGCCACATTCAGGAACTCAACGATCTTTTCCCCGTCCGCTCCGCGATGATGCAGGTCCAGCTTTCGCGCCTGGAAAATCTCTCTTGCGACGAGCTGCAACACGAACAATGAATCTTCCTTCGCATAGCATCCCCTTCTCTGCTTCCCGGGATTCTTACCGGATTCTGTCTCGCCTTGTTGCGGTTCTTTCCATCGTTCTTGCCCCCATCATTCTCAGCGGCTGCCACAAGTCCGCCGCCTCGGCTTCGCAAAAATCCGGTCCCGTCCTGAAGTGGCAGTTCAAATCCTCCTGCAGCGCGGTCTCGCACCCTGCCCTTGGCAACGACGGAACCATCTATTTCAGTTGCAATAAAGGTATCAACGCAATTACTCCCCAAGGCAAGCTTCTCTGGCAAACGCCCCTCAACCAGCCCGGCATTCCCGTCCTCGCTTCTGACGGCAGCCTCTATGTGGACCTCTATCCCGGCCTGATCTTTGGTTACAGCTCCGATGGCAAAATGTCCTGGAACCCTGGCGACGGCCTGATCGGCTTCCGCGCTCCTCCGGCTCTCGGCCCGGACGCGACCCTCTACTACCTCAACAGCGTCTCCGACATTTACGCGTTTCAGCCTCGGCGCTCGAACGACATCCTCTGGAATCGCAACACTTACCGTCCCAATTTTCTCCCGAAATCCCCTCCGCTTCCCGGCGAGGCGTTTACTTGGACGACTGCAACGGACGCCGCTCCCATCGTCGCGCGCGATCAAAGCATCATTATTCCCCGCCAGCATTGGCTGCAATCCTTGTCTTCTTCCGGCGAGGACCAATGGGTCCTTGAACTCACTCCCGGAAGCCTCGATCGGGCCGCCATCGCCGATGACGGCACCATCTATGTTGGCGATAACCAGAGCGTCCTCTACGCGGTCGATCCTTCGGGCAACAAAAAATGGTCCTTCGATGCCGCCGGCATCGTCCTGGGTTCTCCTGTGATTGATACCCAGGGCACCATCTATTTCTCTGCGGGCAGCTCCCTCTTTGCCGTGAACCCCGATGGCTCTCTCCTCTGGAAAACTCCCGCCCACGCGCTTTTCACCGCTCCCGCTCTCGCTGCCGATGGAACTCTTTACGTTGGCGGAGACGAGTCCCTGCTCGCCTTTCGTTCCGATGGCTCGCTGAAGTGGACCATGCGCGTCATGGCTCCCACGTCCGCACCTTCCATCGGCCCGGACGGCACGATCTATTTCGCCTGCGGCTACTTTTGGATGTGCGCCGTCCAGGATTCCGGTTCGCCGCTCATGCAAAGTGCCTGGCCGAAGCAATTTCATGATCCCCAAAACACCAGTAGCGTTCTCACAGGCATGTAAATGAGGAATGATCCGAAGCTTCGCAAACTCATCCCGCCGGCCGCTGGATCCCTGCGGACAGGACGTGCGGCATGAAGTTCGACGGGAAAACCATTGGCGGCGGTGTCCTCGTCGCCGTCCTCATCCTTATTTTCGTCTTCACGTGGAACGGATGCCCCTCGAAGCCCCGCGGCCTCGCGCAGTCCCCCACGATTGAAAAGAAATGGGAATTCTCCGCTACGGGCCCCGTCACCGCTTCCCTGGCTCTCGCCGAAGATGGAACCCTCTACGCCGGCAGCGAAGATGGCTTCCTGTATGCGCTGGACCCGGAAGGCAAGCTTCTCTGGAAATTCTATGCCGCGCCGATCATGGCCGCTCCCACTGTAGGCTCCGACGGCGCCATCTATGTCACGAATCGCCGCGGCCGCGTTTTCGCTCTCAACTCAACCGGCACGCAGCGCTGGCAGGCGGACACCTATGATGGGGAAACTTACGGCAAAACCGGCGGCGCCATTGACTCCAGCAATTTCTACGCGCCTACGCGCGACGGGCTGTGCGCCATCGGCTTGAGCGACGGCGCCATTCGCTGGAAGGCCGGCCTCGGCTTCGAGCAGTACGCTTCCGTCACGCTTCTCTCCAATGGCCTCTTGGTTTTTCCCGGCCATGGCCGCCTCAATGCCGTCAATTCCGATGGCCAGATCGTGTGGCAGTACCCTCCGCTCACTCAGGAGGCCATCGCCAAGAATAGCGGATATCCTCCTCCGGGCAACACGTTCCTCGAATCCGGTCTAGCACCCACTTCGGATGGCTTGTTGCTCGGAGGAGCCGCGGACTCGCGTATGCTCGCCCTCACCTCCGACGGCGATCTCAAGTGGAGCTTTTCGACGAAAGTTCGTTCCTTTAACCGCGCCACTCCGGTCATCGCTTCCGATGGCACCATTTATGAAGCCAGCGCCGATACTACGCTCTACGCCCTTTACCCCGATGGCTCCAAAAAGTGGTCCTTCGACACCCGCACTACCCTGATCGCCACTCCCGTGCTCGCCGAAGATGGCACGATTTACGTCGCGGGCGGTGCCTATCTCACGGCTGTTTCTCCCACCGGGGAACTCGAGGAAAGAGTCCGCCTTCCCAATGGTGTCGAATCCTCTCCGGTTCTCGCTCCCGACGGCACCATTTACGTGGCTACCAATCAGGGCAAAGTCCTCGCTTTTGTCGGCAAGCACGGTGGCCTCATGAATAGCCCCTGGCCCAAATTCCAGGCCGACTCCTCCAACTCCGGCCGCCCTCGTTCCTATTAGCCCTCAAGTAAGTGCCTCTTTTTCATTGACTGGAAGTAACTATTCGTGTATAATGTATTTTGAATTAAGGGGGGAGGAATGTGAGGCGTTTCTGTGTCTCTGTTTTTCGCTCCTTCCAAGCCGTCGGCTCTCGGCCATCTTCTCCGTCCCACGATCCTCTACGCTTCCTGTTTGCATTCTTGCAAACAATCCTGCCTTCAACGGCACCAAATAAACCTTTCCGTTTCTTCGGCTTGCACACTCTTTTGCATCAGTTTCAAAACAAATAGTTTATATCTCGATTATTTTCAATCTCTTGCGCACTCCAGTTTTTGGAATCTCTTTGCTTTCAATCGCTTACGCACTCTTTTGAAAAAGGACGGGGGTGGGGTCTTCCAAATCTCAAACTCCCTCAAGTTTTGCTTGAACAATTCTGAGGCGGGATGCCTTGCAGGGAAGCCTGAGCGCTCAGCAATCGAAGAATACGGTCTCGCCTGTGCCTTGCAGCACTACATTCCATTCCAGCTCGCTTGCGCTCCCGCCTTTTCTGGCGACCAGCGTCTCTCTCCGCGAAGCAGGAGCCAGGCTCAGCGCAAAATCCCCGTCATTTGCGGCCTCGCCTGGAAAGTACATTCGCGTCACCAGCCTTCTCAGCAATCCCCGGCAAAAAACGGATACCACCAGATGCGGCGCCTGCTCTTTTCCATCCGGTCCTGGAACGCTTCCCGGCTTGATGGTCGTAAATTCAAACGACCCATCCTCTTTCGTGGGAATTCGTCCAAAGGCCCGGAAACCTTCTTCGATCGGTTTCTCCTGCGTGTCCTCGGGATGTACATATTTCCCCTGCGCATTCGCCTGCCATACCTCAAGGATCGCATCCGGCACACCCCGCCCGTCTCCATCCAGCACCTTTCCGCGTACCCGCACCCGCTCGCCGGAAACTTCCGCTCCCGCAAGATTTTCGCGGACGAGCCAGTCCATCCCGATGCTAAAGAACGGCCCGACCGTTTGCGAAGTCGTCGCCTGCAATTTCATCGTTTCTCCCACGGCGTCTCATCGCGTCCGCTCAAGACGATGTCGAACCGGAATCCCAGCGCCTCTTCCGGAATCGTGTTCTCCCAATCGAAAAGCGAAATCAGCCGCTGCCGCGCGCTTTCGTCGGCGGTGCAATTGAAAATCGGATCGAGAGGCAGCAGCGCGTCGCCCGGAAAATACATTTGCGTCACCAGCCTTGTGGCAAACGCAGGCCCGAAAAGAGAGAAGTGAATATGCGCTGGCCGCCACGCGTTCGCATGATTTTTCCACGGATAGGCTCCCGGCCGGATGGTCACGAACCGGTAGCGCCCTTCCGCATCCGTCAGCGTGTGCCCGCAGCCGGCGAAGTTGGGATCGAGCGGCGCGTTGTGCTGATCGTTTTTGTGCAGGTAACGTCCCGCGGCATTTGCCTGCCAGATCTCTACCAGCGTATGAGCCACCGCACGGGCGTCTTCATCCGTCACGCGCCCGCTCACGATGATTCGCTCGCCCAGCGGTTCGCCTTTGTGTTGCCGGGTCAGGTCGCACGCTTTCACATCCACCATCTCCTTGCCGAATGCGGGCCCCGTAATCTCGGAAAGTGTGTGCGGCAAAAAAATCAAGGGTTCCCTCGGCGAGCGCTTGTGCGAAGAAACATAGGGCGGGTGAAGGTAATGCGGCTGCGTGCCCGGAGCCGCGCGCCGGTATCCCACAATCTTTCCCGGGTTGCTGCGCGAGGGAGCGCCGATGGATTTCTCGCGGTCCATCGCTATTCTCCAGAAGCTTCGGAGCCGTGCGCCGCGGCGGTGCGCGCATGGAGGTCGCGCAACGCAGCGAGCTCGTCTTTCGTGGGGGCTGCTGTTGTTTCGACCGTGGGTGCCACTCTCAAATTCCAGCCCGTCGCTTCTCGCACCTGCTCGAGCCGCACGCCCGGGTGCAGCGCCGTCAGCACGATTTCGCGCGTTTCCGGATCGGACGCCAGAATTCCGAGATCGGTAATGACCGTCGTTGCCCCGCGTCCCCGCGCGGCAGTTTTGCCGTTTCCGCTCGGAGCATCCACAAAACCCGCGGAAGTCACGAAATCGAGTTTTTCCACGAAAGTGCGCTTGCTCTGCTTCAGGATAAGTGTCACTTCTTTTGCCGAGGTGGCAATCTCCGGCGCGCCTCCGGCGCCCGGCAAACGCACGCGCGGCGATTCGTACGTTCCCCCGATGAAGGTCGTATTGAGCTGCGCGAACTTGTCAATCTGCGCCGCTCCGAGAAAGCCGACGTCCACCCGGCCGCCTTGCAGCCAGTACCGGAAAATTTCCGGAACGGAGACGACCGTATCCGCCGTTTCCGCAAGTTCGCCGTCGCCGATCGAAAGCGGCAGAACATCGGGCTTCGCCCCGATCGTCCCCGATTCGTAGATCAGCACCACGCCGGGCGCGTGCGTAATCCGCGCAAGATTCGCCGCGGCGCTCGGCAGTCCGATGCCCACGAAGCACACCGTGCCGTTTTTCAGCCGGCGCGCGGCCGCGATGGTCATAATCTCCTGCGGCGTATAGGCGGCTTCAGACATGGGTCCCCAGCTTCGCGCTTTCCTCGATGCTGCGGCGGTATTCCGCAAAATCGGAGGTGGAGAGAACATGCTTGTTCATCCAGTTGAGAAACGTTTCGCGGTCGCGCGAAATGGCGTCCCACGCCCTGTAGAAAACATTGTCGCGCTTGTAGTAGCCGTGCGCGTAGGAAGGATGAGCCCCTCCGGGGACCTCGCACGCGCAGGAAACCACCCACGCCGGCAGCACGCACGCGTTCGGAGAAGCTCCCAAATCGTCCACGACCTCTTCAACCGTGACGATCACGCGCTTCGCCGCCAGGGCCGCTTCTTTCTGCACTCCGATGATCCCGCAGATCAGCACGTTTCCTTTCCGGTCGGCCTTCTGCGCGTGAAGGATTGCGACATCCGGGTTGAGCGCAGGCGTCACCGCGAGCTTTTCATCCGTAAACGGGCAGCGCAGGAATTTGATCTTCTCGTTATGCTTCGGCAAATCGGATCCGACGTAGCCGCGCATCACGGCAAATGGCAGTCCGCTCGCGCCCGCTTGATAGCGCGCGGCCATGTCGGCGTGGCTGTGCTCTTCGATTTCGAGCGGCGCCGGCCAGCCGGATTGGATGGCCTCCCGGAAGCGGTGCAGGGATCCGACGCCGGGATTCCCGCCCCAGGAAAAGATCAGGCGCGAAGCGCAGCCCATCCCGATCATCTGGTCGTAGATGAGATCCGGGGTCATGCGGATCACCGTTAGCGAACGGCGTTTCTGGCGGATGATTTCGTGGCCCGCGGCAAAGGGAATTAGGTGCGTGAATCCCTCCAGCGCGACACTGGAACCGTCACGAACAAAAGAAGCAATTGCTTCGCGCAGAGAAGTAATGTCAGCCACTGATCCTCGGCACCCAGAAAGCAAAAAGGATTCCGGACAAAGGAGAATTTGAATCTATGAAGCAGAGCAAGAGTTGTCAAGAGCAGGACGGGCAGGGAACGCCATGGCCCGGGCGGTTCCGTAGACAAAATCCAGTTGCAAAAGGGGTTAATTTCCGAGAGGATGCAACAGACCGCTGAAGTCCGCTTCTGGCCCCCCTGGCACGTTTTTCCCGGCTGAGGGCGACCGGTGTCCCTCTTCGGCGCGCTCCGCGACTCGCAATTGGGTTCCGGGCAGAAGGAGTCCGTTGGTGAAGAAGCTTTACATCGGCAATCTTCCGTTTTCCGCGACCGAAGATTCCGTGCAGGAGTATTTCGCGCAGATCGGTATCAATCCTTCGGCAGTCAATCTCATTCGCGACCGGTTCACGGGACAGTCCCGCGGGTTCGCCTTCGTCGAGATCTCCAGCGACGAAGATGCGGACCGCGCGATCAACTCGCTGAACGGCCAGAATCTCGGTGGCCGTAATCTGGTGGTCAACGAAGCCCGGCCGCAGGAGCCCCGTGGAGGTGGCGGGGGTCGTGGTGGCTACGGCGGTGGGGGCGGAGGCGGCCGAGGCGGTGGTGGTGGCGGCCGGGGCCGCGGCGGCGATCGTGGCGATCGCGGCAACCGCTGGTAACACCCCCGATTGGTCAAGCTAAGCGGCGCCCGTAAAGCCTGGCGCGACGGAAGATCCTTCCCAGTCTGCTAGGCCCTTGCTTTGCGCGTAGTCCCTAGACTCTCGACTATTCCCTCGAAAAAGCGAAAACGTTCGCGCGTCATGGCTTTGAGCCCGTGCTCGACGAGCGCCTCGACGTCGTAGCTTGCCTCGGCGGCGTCCAATTCTTCTACGCTTGCAAACAGTGCCGGCGACTTGGGAAGGAAGACGGGGCAGCAGTCATGAAACTTTTCCGCGGAAATGGCGTGAGTGCCGATCTGCGTGGCGAGCTTCTGAATCTCGAGCTTGTCGTCTCCAACGAGAGGACGATAGAGCGGCAATGTGGCCACGTCACCAAAGGCCTGCATGTTCTGGAGCGTCTGGGAGGCCACCTGGCCAAGGCTATCGCCGGTGATGAGGCCTTTGGATTTATCGCTGAGCGCAATCCGTTGGGCGATTCGAATCATCAGGCGGCGATAGAGCAGGATGCGGAAATTTTCCGGAGCGCAACGCACGATTTCACGCTGGAGCAGTTCGAACGGCACGAGGCAAAGTTTCGCAGTCCCTTGCCAGGGCGTGAGCTTCTCCACCAGTTTACGGACCACGTGGACGGAGGATTCGCCGGGTTCGCCTCCGCCACCCCAGAAATGTACGAAATTCACGTGAGCGCCGCGCTTCATCATTTTATAGGCGGCCACGGCAGAATCGAAGCCTCCACTGAGGAGACAGGTGAGGCGGCCGGCGGTGTTGGCGGGCAGGCCGCCGGGACCCTCGATTCTTCGTGCGAAAATCAGAATCGGGCCGGGAGTGACTTCGATGCGGCAGGTCAGTTCCGGATTCCTCAGTCCCACGCGCACGCTGCGGCCTTCGGCAACGAGGCGATCGAAGAGCTCGCCGCCAACTTCGCGCTCAATCGAGAGCGATCTGAGCGGGAAGCGCTTTTCGCTACGCTTGGCGCGAACGGCGAAGGTGGCGAAATGCTGCTCACGGATTTCCTGCCAGGCAACATCGCAAACTTCCCGCAATTTTCCGGCAGCATCCTCCTGTTTCCATGGAACGGTGCGGGCGACCGCATAGTGCGAGATGCCGAAGACGCGGGAGAGACGCTCGATTGCAGCGGAGGTTTGCGTTGCATCGGCGAGTTCAATCAGGTAACGATGGCCAGGTTCCGTAATTAGAACGACGCGGATTCCACCGAGCGCACGCTTCATCGCTTGCCGCAACTGGTGCTGGAAGAAAAAGCGGTTTCCCTGCTTGAGCCAGAGCTCGTGGTAATGAACCAGGATGAAAGCTGAATCCGGCATTTTTCTCTGGCCTGGAGTTTTCCGCGTACGTAGTATATCGCTCAATTTCGTCCCCAGCGGAATCGTGGCGGCGGCCGCGTGAGCCGGACCGAGTACGCCAGGTATGCGGGCGGAAAATGCTTTTGACGAAACTCTTGTGCCATTTACGTGTTTGAAACAATAGGCGAGGAAAGTTCTTCGCCGGAGAGAAAGTATCGTATCTTGGCGCCTATGTCTGGCGGCCCGGCGCGGAGAGAAGGCGGCAGGTGAACCTTTTCCCGGCCCCCGGCATCCAATGGCTGAGAACGAACGTAGAGAGAAGCAAGAGAGAAATAACGGAATGACGACGTGGCACAAACGAGATTGGGCGCAATTTTACGAACTGGCGCGCCGCCCTTGGCAGCGCCATCGTCCGCCCCGGCCGGTCTATCCGACGGGTTTGAATCGAGTGCTTCCAGCGCAGGGCTTTAGCCTTTCGGAGCTGGATGATGCCGGCGTTGACCTCGATCAAGCCGAGCGTTTGGGGCTGCCTGTGGACGCGGGGCGAATTGGGGCGTACGGCCCGAACGTGACGGTGCTACGCGATTTTGTCCGCTCTTCCCGTCAACCGCTGTAATCCAACTATTTTGAGTCACCATCGTTTCGCAATTTTGCAAAAGCGCAGGTTTGTCCGCGCTGTTTGTTTCAGGGGTTTGCTGCGGGTAAAATGGAGGGATTCTGAGGAGCCTTGTGGCCGCACCTTTTCACATTCTATCGAACGGACTGATCGCTCCGGCGCCGCTGCCAGCCGCGCATCCGAGGCCGGACTGGCTGCGGGTGCGGTTTTTCGGGGGTGATCGCTACCAGGATTTGAAGCGCATCATGCGCACGTTGGATTTGCACACGGTGTGCGAATCGGCGCGATGCCCGAACATGGGTGAGTGCTGGCAACACGGGACGGCCACCTTCATGATCCTGGGGGACATCTGTACGCGGGCGTGCGGATTTTGCGCGGTGCCTTCGGGAAAACCTGCCGGCCCACCGGACGAGGAGGAACCGCTACGCGTGGCGGAAGCGGTCGAGCGCATGGGATTGCGCTATGCGGTGGTGACGAGCGTGAACCGCGACGACCAGCCTGACGGAGGAGCGCAGATTTTCGCGCGAACGATCGAGGAGATCCGGCGGCGGGTTCCAGGATGCAAGGTGGAAGTGCTGATTCCGGACTTTCGAGGCAACTGGGAAGCGCTGGGCAAGGTTCTCGCGGTACGGCCGGACGTGCTCAATCACAATACGGAAACGGTTCCTCGACTCTACCGGCAGGTGCGCAAGGGGGCGGTGTACGAGAGGTCATTAGAACTGCTGCGGCGCGCAAAGGAAACGCATCCCGATGTTCCGACGAAGACCGGCCTGATGCTGGGTCTGGGCGAAGAGAAAGCCGAAGTTCTTTCCACCATGGAAGATCTGGCCGCGCAGGGGACGAACATTTTGACGCTGGGGCAGTATCTCCAACCCACGCGCGAGCATCTTGCCGTGGTTCGCTTTGTTCACCCGAACGAATTTGCGGAATACAAAGTGCTGGGTGAAGAGATGGGATTCAAACACGTGGAGGCCGGCCCGCTGGTGCGGTCCTCTTACCACGCGTTTGACCAGACGGAATCCGCAACCGCCCGCGGATAGTCAATAGATATCAGCTATCCGTAACTCTTACCACGGTGCTTATCGGCCGAAGAACATAGCAAGCGCTCTAGAAAAAAAGACGCCGGAGAACCGTGGGCTCACTTTGGAGCAACCATGGACCAGTCCGTGAACGGTACGGCGCGCCCCCCGCGGATGACCGTGGGAATAACGTGGTCAAGCCCCTTGTGCGATTTCGCGGAATAATTGAGCTCCAATTTGGGACCGAGTCCGAGATCCATGTTATGGATGGATTCGATTGCCCGGATCAAACCTTCTCGCGTTAGATCGTTCCCGCTGCGCTTCAAGCCTTCCACCATGACCATGGCATCCACGAAACCCTCGAGGCTGACAAAATTGGGTTGCTCGGAAGGAAAGAACTTCGAAAGCGTGCGGCGATAGAGAGCCACGGTTTTAAGCTCCGTCAAGTAGTAGGGAGGAACGACCTGAGTGACGACCATGCCTTCCACGTCATCTCCGGCCTGAAGAATCAAATCGTCGGTTCCTACAAAGGAGACGGTCAGGAAGAGGGGATGCCAGCCCTTGGCATGAGCCTGCTTTACGATGGGTCCCACGGTGTTCGAAGGTCCCACGATGACGACCGCCTGGGGATTAGCGGCACGGACCTTTTCGATGGCGTCGTCGGCATGAGTCGTCTGGCGGACATAGGATCCCTCGGCAGAGACGTCAGCGCCCTTCGCCCGAAGGGCGTCTTTCACGCCGTTCAGGACGGCGCCGCCGAAAGCGTCATCGGGATATATGACAGCGATTTTGCGGAAACCCAGCGTGTCCCATAGTCCGTTCACTTGTTCGCGGGTCTCGTCCTCATAGGATGCACGAACGTTGATCACCCAGTGGCGCAGAGGGGCGTAGAGCGTCTGAGCGCCCGTGAACAAACCGATCAAGGGAATTCTGGCGGAATCCGCCAAGGGGACATACTTCACGGCGGTGGGAGTTCCCACGAAGAAACCCATGGCAAAGACTTCCTGCTTCTCGAGGCGATGAAAACACTCTTCCGTCTTCGCCGGATCGTAACTGTCATCGTAGGCGATCAGACGAAGTTTCCGGCCGTGGATTCCACCTTCCGAATTGATGAGATCAAAATAGGCGGAAGCGCCGGTGACCGTTTGTGTTCCAAGAAAGTGGGAAGGTCCCTCGAGCGCCGAACAGGAGCCGATGACGATCTCGTGCTCCGTCACGCCCGGAGTTGTCTGAGCAATCGAGGATGATGCAAGGGGTAAAGCAAGAATTGCAGCAGCTATTCCAGCGATTGCTGGAAAAAAACTCATTTTCATTGTCTTGGCTCCGAGAGGCCCGATTTAGAAGAGAGGAAAGAAACCCAGAGACAAACTCAGAAATAAACCCGGGAAAGAAGAATGTCAACGATGCAGGCTCAGAAAGTTTCCTAAACAGAATCGAGGAGTAACGAAAAACCGGCTATTTTCGAGACCTTACTCCGAAGGCGGATAAGCCGATTCCGGCGACCAACAGAAGAATCGAGATGCCCATTGGTACTGAGGCCGTCTCATCTTTTTCGACGGTGGCCTGGACGGGCCCAAGGCGGGCAACTTCTTCCTTCTTCTGGAAGTGAAAGTCCGGATGAATCAGGCCAACGAGTCCAGCAATGAGGAGGAGGATGCCAAGGGCCAAAATGAATCTTTTCATGGGCACAACGCTAACACGTTCACGGCAGGCTAGGAAATCGCATTGGCTGGGCACACCCCTGCGCCGGAAAGGCGCGGGGCAGTTCATTTGAACAGGGAACTACGAGCGGCTGGCAGCTGCAGCAGCTTTCTTGGCGGCTTTCGCGGCTTTGACGGCAGCGGATGCCTTGCGGCGGCGCTTGGTCTTGGGAGGAACAGCAGGAGCCTCGCCAATGAGTTCAGCGGTCATCATGCTGGTGACAAACAGCTTGGCGCCGTGGTCGTCAAAATCCACGCTGGTGCGTTCCACATCGGAAGAGGTTACGATTCCCAGCCCGTAAACCTCGTGTTTGATGGTCTGGCCTTCCTGCATTACTTGCACAACGTCCTCCTTGGCCACTCGCTGAGTCTTTCTTCTTCGATCGCTTGCGAAACTCTTGGGAGGGGCGTTTTCGGCCCTTCCGGAACTCCCGCTACAGACTAGAGGCTTGTAACGTTCTCTGCCTGAAGGCCTTTCGGACCCTTCTTCACCTCAAATTCCACCGCCTGTCCCTCATTGAGCGACTTGTAGCCGTCCATCTGAATGGCGGAGAAGTGCACGAAAACATCTTCTCCCGTCTGGCGCTGGATGAATCCATAGCCTTTCGAAGCATTGAACCACTTCACAGTTCCTTGTTCCTTCACTTCACAAAACCTCGATCATAAAATTGCATTGCCCCTCTTGGTCCGTATCTCAGGCGACCGCGAAGCGGTCCACGCCCCTCGTCTCCCAAGCGCCGTGACGGCCTCAACCCGCAAAAAAAGGCTGCAAACCTTGTCCTTGCAGCCCCCTGAACGAGTCAAAAGGTATTACAAGAGCAACAAACGCTAGGAAAATCTTACCAGATCGGAGAGGAAATGTCCACGCGAAAGAGAGACGAATTTCATGTTTAAGTGATTGTATTTAATAGCCTTACAGACGAATGGAGGGAAGAAAAGGGAGCACTCTGGTAAGATTTATTCGAGTGCTTCCGGCTGTAGTGAGGGATCGGGGCCCCCGGTCGCTTTTTTTTCCCAATATTTTTTTACCCAGGCTTCCCAGCTTTTTCCCGCAGCGGTGTCCCGGCCGGTAAATGCCAGAGCAGCGATGTCCGCGTAGGAGATTTTGAGACGGCCCGCAGAGTCTTTCTGGAGAACGCGGACAAAGGAATTTTCGAGAGAAGTTCCACTAACACGATCAAAAATATAGCCTTCGATCGTTGTGCCATTCTTGAGCGTTAAAGTTACGTCACCGCGGTAGTCGAAAGCCTTTTCAAGCGCGGCTCGCAAAACATCTTCGGTGGCGAGATCCGGAATCCAGCCTTCTACGCTCTCTTTCGTTCTTCCTGGGGCTACCTCAAGTTCTTCGGGACTCGACCTCGGAGCAATGGAGGGTTGACCTTCGCGATCCACGTGTACAGGAATGCTCACGCGCGGGTCTCCTCGAGTTGAGGCTTCGATGTGTCAATTTGAATCAACGGATTGAAGGCGTGGACGGGCCGAACGGGTTCGTTCAGCATCGCAGCAGCGTCAGGATCCGCATAAGTCGTTTTGAATGTTGCCTTCATTGCGGCCCAAAGTCCGGAGAGCCCGCTGAAGGTGTGATTCATGGCCGAAGCTTCGTAACCGCTGTGGACCATGCAATTGGCGCATTTGGGATTTCCGGATTCGGTGCCATAATTTTGCCATTCCGTACTATCAATGAGTTCCTGGAAGGAATCGGCATAGCCGTCCTGGAGCAGGTAGCAAGGCTTCTGCCAGCCGAAAATGTTGTAGGTCGGCATGCCCCAGGGCGTGCAGGAATAATTTTGCTTGCCCATCAGGAACTCGAGGAACAATTTCGACTGGTTGAACTGCCAGGCTTTCTTGCGATTGGACAAAATGGCGCGGAAGAGGCGGCGGGTGCGCGCGCGACCGAGAAAATGCTTTTGATCGGGCGCTTTCTCATAAGAATAGCCGGGAGAGAGCATCATGCCTTCGACCCCCAGCTCCATCATTTCATCGAAGAAGGCGCGGACGCTCTTGGGATCGGCGCCGTCGAAGAGGGTTGTGTTGGTGGTCACACGGAAACCGCGCTTGACCGCTTCGCGGATGCCTTCGATGGCCTGATCGTAGCCGCCTTCGCGGCAAACGGAAAAATCGTGATGTTCGCGCTGGCCGTCCACATGGACGGAAAATGTCAGGTACTTGCTAGGTTTGAAGAGATGCAGTTTTTCCTTGAGGAGGAGCGCGTTCGTGCAGAGGTAGATATATTTTTTTCGGGCGACGAGGCCTTCGACGATCTTGTCAATTTGAGAGTGCATCAGCGGCTCGCCGCCGGGGATGGAAACCATCGGAGTGCCGCATTCCTCGACGGCCTTGAAGCATTCTTCCGGAGTAAGTTCTTTCTTCAAAATGTGCGCGGGATATTGGATTTTGCCGCAACCGGCGCAGGCCAGGTTGCAACGGAAAAGTGGTTCGAGCATGAGCACGAAGGGATAGCGCTTACGTCCCTGGAATTTCTGTTTCAGGACGTATGTGGCGACCGTCCAAGCTTGTGAAATCGGAACCGGCATAATGCTTCTAAACCCGCCTCAATTCTCTCATCGGAGTCCGAAAATTACTGCCTGCACTCACGCTCTATTATTGTACCCGACAAGTCCGGGAATCATGGAGCGGGATTTCAGTTGGATGCATCACCTTGTTCCTCGGTGGCACTCGGGGTGCCTCATGCAATAGGAGGATCTGAAGTAAGAGGCGGAAGCAAGAGCCACGAGAAATCACAAGAGGCGCATTTCGCGGAGGTGAGATTGAGCGTAAGGCAAGAGCAAGCGCTTGCGGTCGAAGGGCTTACAATCGGAACGAAGGATCCTGCCAATAGGCCGGCACCCATGACGCGGCGCAATCTTATCTCGTTGTTCGACGAATCTACGCGGTTTGGGAGAGATGTGGCTGTTGTGGAAAAGCGCGGGTACCGTCGGCATTCGGTGACATACGCGGAACTCATGGCCTGGGCGCTGTTCTGGAGTCATGGGCTGGCCGGACGAGGGATCGGGCCGGGGGACCGGGTGCTGCTTTGGGGAGCGAATTCGGCGAACTGGATCGCGTGCTTCTGGGCGATTCTGTTGCGCGGGGCCATTGTTGTGCCCATGGACGCGGGAGCGAGCCACGACTTCGTGGAACGCACGATCCGGGAAGCGGGAGTAAAGCTCGTGCTGCGGGATGGCGTGCAGCCGGAGCTTGTCGAGGGAATTCCGTCAGTCTGCTACGACGATTTTACGCCGATCGCGCAGGGACCGGTTCCTTCCCAGGAAGATCATCCGGACCCTGGAGATGCTTCGACACGCGAGACGATTGCGCAAATTCTCTTCACCTCAGGAACGACGGCAGAGCCACGGGGTGTTGTGCTCACGCACGGGAATTTTCTCGCGAATCTCGAGCCACTCGAGGCGGGAATGCAGCCGTATCTCAAATACGAGCGGTGGATGCATCCCTTACGATTCGTTTCGCTGGTGCCGCTGAGCCACGTGTTCGGGCAATTTATGACGCTGTTTGTACCGCCGCTGCTGGGAGCGACGGTCGTATTCGAGCCATCGAACCAGCACGCGGAGATGATTCGGGCGGTGAAGCGTGAAAAAGCCACCGCACTCGTTGCGGTGCCGCGCATGCTGGATGTGTTGCGCAGCGGGATGCAGAGGGAGATCGAAACACAGGGGAAACTAAGAAAGTTCACACGGAGGTTTGAAAAAGCAAAGGACGAAGAAATCCTGAGACGCGCGTGGCGGTTCCGGAGGATTCACCGGCGATTCGGATGGAGATTCTGGGCGTTTATTTCCGGAGGCGCGGCGCTGGCGGGTGAGACGGAACTGTTTTTCAAAAGGCTGGGCTACGCGGTGGTGCAAGGCTACGGGATGACGGAAACGGCATCGCTGATCAGCCTGAATCACCCGTTCCGGGCGGCGGAAGGATCGGTGGGGAAAATCCTTCCGGGGCGGGAATTCAAGCTGGCGGAAGACGGGGAAATCCTGGTGCGCGGGGAGAATGTATCGGCAGGCTACTGGGAAAGAGGCGGGCTGAGACCGGCGGAGGAGCAAGGCTGGCTGAGGACGGGCGATCTCGGAGAACTGGATGCAGAGGGCAATCTGCGATTTCGCGGACGAAAAAAAAATGTGATCGTTACTGCCGCCGGATTAAACGTCTATCCGGAAGATCTGGAAGGCGAATTGAGGAATCGACCGGGCGTGAGAGACTGCGTGGTGATTCCCATCGAACGGAATGGGAATGCCGAGCCCTGCGTGGTGCTGCTGCTGGCTGGGCACGAGGAGTCGTTGGGCAAGGCGGTGGTGGAAGGCGCGAATGCGGGGCTTGCCGAATACCAGAAGATGCGGACGTGGGTTGTATGGCCGGAGCCGGATTTTCCGCGGACACCGACGGGGAAGGCAAGACTTGGAGAGATTGCGAAACGTACAAGGGAGCTGCTCGGCGAACAGGCGGAAGGGGTCGCGCAGGCGACCGGCGGTGCGGATTCGCTTGCGGAGATACTTTCGCAGTTTGCCCGCGGAGGGGGGATGGCGAGTGATGCGCCGCTCGCGAGTCTGTCTTCGCTCGATCGGGTGGAACTGCTGTCGGCGCTGGAACAGCGCTACAACGTGGAGCTGAGTGAAACCGCTTTTGCCGAGGCGCGAACGGTCGCGGATGTCGAGAGGCTGCTCGAGGAGCCCGCGGCGGGGCCGTTGAGATTCGTCTATCCGCGATGGACACAGAGAACACCGGTCCGCTGGTTCCGCTTGCTGGTTTACTACGCGCTGGTTTGGCCGGCGACGCAAATCCTCGCGCATCCGAGGATCGTGGGCCGCGAGAAGCTGAAAAATCTGAAAGGCCCGGTCATCGTGGTGTCAAACCACATCACCCGGCGGGCGGATATCGGGCTGATTCTGGCGGCGCTGCCGGCGCGGTTTCGGCACCGCCTGGCAGCCACGATGGGCGGAGAAACCTTGCAGAGAATGCGAAAGCCGCCAAAGGAGTGGTTTTTTGCGAAGCGATGGGCCTACCGGAGCGGGTATGTCCTGGTGACGGCGCTGTTTAACGTGTTCCCATTGCCCCAGTTCTCAGGTTTCCGGGAAAGCTTTCGGTTTGCTGGAGAAACCGTGGATCGCGGGTACAGCCTGCTCGTTTTTCCGGAAGGAGTGGTGAACAATTCGGAGGATGGCCGGATGGCCCCATTTCAGACCGGCATCGGACTCCTGGCAGAGAATCTGAACTTGCCCATCGTTCCGATGCGCCTGGATGGAGTGTGGCAGATGAAGCGGGAAAGGCGGCGATTGGCGCACCTGGGGGAAGTAACTGTCCACATCGGCGAGCCGATGGAATTCTCGAAAGAAAGCGCGCCGGAGGAAATCGCCAAAGCTCTCGAACAGAAGATTCTGAGTCTCTGAACGGAGCACACAAATGGCGAG
>Ga0335076_10000953_pt1 | contig 27670 bp, 24 predicted proteins | sample Lox_Sample_25_FD_206717 | JGI IMG/M metagenome (GOLD analysis project Ga0335076, IMG submission 206717) | Soil microbial communities from Loxahatchee National Wildlife Refuge, Florida, United States - Lox_Sample_2.5 | ecosystem: Environmental > Terrestrial > Soil > Wetlands | place: USA... | reverse complement strand
GGTCGTGGTCATGCGCCGATTCGACCAGGACACGCTGTTCGACCGGCTCGCCGAGCGGGGCGCGCTGACCGGACCGCTCGTCCTCGACCTCGCCGCGCAAATCGCGCAGTTCCATGCCGAAGCGGAAGTCGAGGCCGACTCCGGCGGCCTTGCCGGCATGCGCGAGACGGTCAAGATCAATGCCGATAACCTGGTCGCCGCGCCGGCCGATGTCTTCGATGCCGCCGATGTCGCGCGGCTGACGGCGGCAACGGATGCCACGCTCGCGCGGGTCGCCGAGACGCTGGAATCGCGCCGGCGCGGGGGTCGCGTGCGCTGGTGCCACGGCGACCTGCACTTGCGCAACATCTGCCTCGTCGACGGCCGCCCGACGCTCTTCGACTGCATCGAGTTCAGCCGCCTCATCGCCTGTATCGACGTGCTCTACGACCTGGCGTTCCTGTTGATGGACCTGCATGGCCGCGGCCTGGACGAGGCGGGCAACGCCATCTTCAATCGCTATCTCGATCTGTGCGACGAGGGCGACGGCCTGCCGGCCCTGCCGCTGCTTCTGTCCGTCCGCGCCGCCGTGCGTGCCCACGTCACGGCTGCGGCCGCCCGCCAGCAGCCCCCGTCGGGGCGGAGGGTCGAACTGGTCGGCACGGCGCGCCGCTACTTGGCGCTGGCCGCGGCGCTGCTGCATCCGGCGCCGCCGCGCCTGATCGCCGTCGGCGGTCTCAGCGGCAGCGGCAAGTCGGTGCTCGCCTACGCGCTGGCCCCCGGCATCGGTGGCGTCCCCGGCGCCCGCGTCGTCCGCTCGGACGTAGTCCGCAAGCAGATGCTCGAGGCCGGATTGACCGACCGGCTGCCGCCGTCCGCCTATGGGAGGGAAACCACCGAGCGTGTCTATCGTCGCATGGCGGAGATAGCGGCCGCTGCGCTGGCGGCCGGACACAGCGTCATCGTCGACGCCGTACACGCCGATCCGGGCGAACGAATGGCGATTGCCAGCGTCGCCCGCAGGTCGGGGGTGCCCTTCACCGGCCTTTGGCTCGATGCGCCGCAGACTGTCCTCGAAGCGCGAGTCACCGATCGCCGCGACGACGCATCCGACGCCGACGCGGCGGTCGTCCGCCGCCAGCAACGCTATGACCTCGGTGGCGTCGAATGGCAGCGGATCGATGCGTCAGGAGCCGCTGCGGACGTCGCGAAGCGCGCGCGCGACCTTCTGGCCGGCGGCACAGGCGCTCAGCCAACGCGGTGACGCGGCTCGCCAACCGACACCAGCGGCACGAACGCGACCGGGAGCACGACGCGCTCGGTGATTTGGCCGGCGGGGGACTTTTCGACGAGCGTCAGCTCCTGGTTGCGTGGGGGACCGACCGGGATCAGTAGCCGGCCGCCCGGACGCAGTTGCTGCAGCAGAGGCCCGGGGATCTCGGCCGCCGCAGCCGTCACGATGACCCCATCGAAGGGTGCATGCTCCGGCCAGCCGTGATTGCCGTCGCCGGCTTTGACGGTCACGTTGCGATAGCCGAGCCGGGCAAGGCGGGCGCTCGCTTCTGCGGCGAGCTCCGGGATGGCCTCGATGCTGTAGACATGACCGGCAAGTTCGGCCAGCACGGCGGCCTGATAGCCGGATCCGGTGCCGACCTCCAGGATCCGGTGATCGGGCTTCGGTCCCAGCAGATCGGTCATCAGCGCGACGATGAAGGGCTGCGAGATCGTCTGGCCGTAGCCGATGGGCAGCGCCTCGTTGACGTAGGCATAGCCCGCCTCGTCCCGGGGCACGAACTCCTGCCGCGGCACCTTGGCCATGGCATCCATGACCCGGCCGTCGAGGGTGCGGCGCCCCGTGTATTCCGCCGTTGCCGCGGCGTCGGCGGCGATCGCCTCCAGCATGGCTTTCCGCCGGTTCATCGCGATCGGAATCCCTGCCGCTGCCGGAATCCCACCGCCCCTAGCGGACCGTGATCACGCTGCACTCGGCGAGGCTGGCGACCTTGTGCGAGACGCTGCCGAGGAGCAGCCCCTCGATGTCGCCGAGACCGCGGCTGCCGACGACGATCAGGTCCGCCTTCTGGCGCTTGGCGACGGCGATGATGGTGCGTGCCACGGGGCCGCTCTCCACGATGGTCCGGACCTCCTTGAGCCCCTTCTTTTTTGCGTGCTTTTCGGCCTCGCCAAGGATCTTCTCGACGGCATCGGAGACCAGCCGTTCCGACGTTCCCGTCAGATTCTCGACCTCCATATAATGCCGCAGTTCCGTGGAGATTCGGGCCGGCAGCTTCTTCGTGACGCTGAGGAACTGCAGCTTCGAGTTGTACTGGTGGGCCAGATCGGTGGCCACCACGGCAGCCCGCTGGCTGTGCTTCGACCCGTCCAATGCAGCCAGGATAACCTTGAACATCTTGTCGCCTCTCCTTCTCTGGGTTTTCTACGCCGAGCGCGGCCGCTCCTCCTCGATGTCGGGTTCGCCGGCCTTGAGTATGTCGTAGACTTCCGCGACCACGCCGGTCAGCGGGCGCTCCAGTCCGCCGGCAAGGTATTCGTCGCTGCCGAGCCAGGTGAACGCCTCGACCAGCTGCGCCGGCGTCGCCCCGGTCGCCAGTATCGCCGACATGCGGTCGTCGCCGATCGGGCCGACGATGTCGCGGACGTCCTGGGCGGTCAGGCGGTGGGATGTCGTTGTCTGAGGCATGATCGCTGTCCTCCAGGTTGGCACAGACTTCACCTGGCTTGCTATGTAGAACTCGCGGCACCGGCGTGAAGGCCGCCTTGATGCAGGTCAACGGGTCCCGTGCCTTGCAAATCGTGGCCGGGTCCGATTTCATGCCAGCGCCGGGGGCGGGGCCTCGGGATAAGCCGGAGGGGACGCCATGTACAAGATTACGCCGGAAGACCGGCAATGGGTGGACGAATTCCGCAACCGGCCGATCGGCCCCCACAGCCCCGGCCTGCTGCGCGTCCTCAATGCCATGCGGGGCGCCCCGCAGCGCGGCAAATACGTGCTGGTCTGCACCAAGCCGCATCGGGAATGGGTGCTCGGACGGCTCCCCGGCGAGCGGGGCAAGCCGGTCGAGACGATCCCGGACCAAGTCTTCCAGAGCCTCGCCGAGGCCGAATGGACCGTCTTCCGCCTGCGTTGGAAGGAACTCACCGGCAGCGACCTGAACTAGACGGAGGGCGCCAGCGATGAAGATCCTCGGCTACCCGGACCGCTTCAGCGTCGCGCCCGGCGAGACCGTCCGCTTCATGGTGAGCTGCGACGGCATCAACACCTACCGCGCTGACATCGTGCGGCTCATCCACGGCGACACCAATCCGGCCGGCCCCGGCTACAAGGACGAGGAGATCGCCACGCCCGTCAGCGGCACTTATCGCGGCCGCTTCCAGCCGGTGCATGCCGGCTCGTCCATCGTGGTTCCGCGCGGCGGCGCCCTCGACCAGCTCAAGAGCTTCACCGTCGCCGCCATTATCTGGCCGACGACGCCGGCCAAGGGGCGGCAGGGCCTGATCACGCACTGGCATGCTCCTAGCCAGAAGGGCTGGGGACTCGTCATCGACGAAGCCGGAGCCCTCGCGTTCGTTCTCGGCGACGGCCGCAAGACCACCACCGTCAAGGGGGGACCGCCGTTGCCGGCGCGCGAATGGTGCTGCGTCGGCGCGAGTTACGATACGGAGAGCCAGGAAGCCCGCGTCTGGCAAAGGCCGTTGGCGAGCTACCCCGGCATGGACTGGAGCGGCGACGGTCGCGAGATCGTCTCGCCCTTCGCCATCGAGAAGAGCGAGTGGCCACTCGTCATCGCCGCCTGGGTTGCCGATGCGCTGGGCGACCGGCCGATCATGGAGGGTCACTACAACGGCAAGATCGACTCGCCGCGCCTCTTCGATCGCGCGCTCGACCCGGACACGGCCGTCCGCCTCGTGCGCAACCAGGCCGAGGCCCTCAAGGCTCCAGGGGCGGTGGCGGTCTGGGACTTCGCCCAGGACACGGCCACGATCCGGGTGCGCGATCTCTCGCCCAACCGCCTCGACGGCCATGTCGTCAATCTGCCGGCGCGCGCCATGAAGGGCCATAACTGGACCGGCGCCGAGATGAACTGGCAGCGTGCGCCTGGCGAATATGGGGCCATCCATTTCCACGACGACGACCTCTACGATGCCGGCTGGCATTCGGACTTCTCGCTGCGCGTGCCCGACGGCTTCCGCAGCGGCGTCTATGCCGCCCGCGTGCGTGCCGAGGAGCACGAGGATTACATTCCGTTCTACGTCCGGCCGCGGCGCGGCACGGCCACGGCCGACATCGCCTTCCTGGCGCCGACCGCGGATTACATGGCCTATGCCAACGACCACAACGCGGTCGACGGCTCGGCCGCCGAGATGGTCATCGGCCGCCTCGTGGTGCTGCAGCCGCAGGACCTGCATATCGGCGAGCATCGCGAGCTTGGCGGCGCCCTCTATGACAGCCACTCCGACGGCAGCGGTGTCTGCTACTCCTCGCGCCTGCGGCCGATCCTCAACATGCGGCCGAGATTCTCCTCCTGGCTCGGCGCCGCCGGATCGGGCCTCTGGCAGTTCAACGCGGACCTGCACCTCATCGACTGGTTGGAGAAGAAGGGCTTCCGTTACGACATCATCACCGACGAGGACCTGCATGCCGAAGGCTACGACCTGCTGAAGCCCTATCGCGCCGTGCTCACGGGGTCGCACCCCGAATACCACTCAAAGCAGATGCTCGACGCCATCCAGGCCTACACGGAGCGCGGTGGTCGCCTCATGTATCTCGGCGCCAACGGCTTCTACTGGCGCATCGCCTTCCACGGCGAACTGCCGGGCGTGATCGAGGTACGGCGGGCGGAGGGCGGCATCCGCACCTGGGCGGCCGAGCCGGGCGAGTACTATCACAGCTTCACCGGCGAGTATGGCGGCCTCTGGCGGCGCCAGGGGCGGCCGCCGAACCTGCTGGTCGGCGCCGGCTTCACCGCCCAGGGCTTCGACATCTGTTCCTATTATCGCCGCAAGCCCGCGAGCTTCGATCCGCGTGCCGCCTTCATCTTCGAGGGGGTGGGCGCGGACGAGCTGATCGGCAATTTCGGCCTGGTCGGCAACGGCGCCGCCGGCCTGGAGCTGGATCGCGCCGACCGCAAGCTCGGCACGCCGCCGCACGCCCTCGTGCTGGCGTCGTCGGAAGGCCACACCGACCTCTACATGGTGGTCTGCGAAGAGATCCTCGTGAACACGCCGGACCTGACGGGGAGCCAGTCGGATCTCGTGCGCGCCGACATGGTCTTCTACGAGATGCCCGGCGGCGGCGCCGTCTTCACGACCGGCTCGATCGCCTGGATGGGCAGCCTGTCGCACAACAGCTACGACAACAACGTCTCCCGCATCACCGAGAACGTCCTGCGGCGGTTCGTCGATCCGAAGCCGTTCTGAAACGGAGAAGGATTCCGATACCTGCGACTGAAGCAACGGGCACTGCTTTCGTCACGAATGTGCGACCGCAGAAATCGGTTGGCTCAGCAGCCTCCTGCCCCGGGCGTAACTCGAATTTCGATGGTGAAGGAAGGTGGAGTACTTTGAATATCTGACCCGATGGCATCAGAACTCACTTCGCTCATGTCTAGTGGGCTGATGATATCATTGCTAACACCTGAGTCATTGAGGGCTTTGACGACGGTCGTTATCTCCTCTTGGGCCAGACCACGGACCGTGCTCTGCCCGATTACTTCAACATATCGTGCATGATGTTTCCGAGCATAATCTGAAGATTCGCCCACTTTATGCTCCTCGGTTGGCGGTATTTCGGGACTAAAATCCCTACCAAAGCGAATTTTCCAAGATCCGACATGGACGGCTTCGGCGGCCGGTTCGATTGTCGCCTCCAGGTCTTCAGACTCTTCACCTGCAATAGCTGCCGTCATTAGTTCTATCGACTTCGCAATCGGCGTCAGGGCGGCGCGCAATTTGAATGCCATACTTCGCAAGGTTGCTTGATCCCAGTATCTTTCGCGCATTACTTGCCGTCGATATTCCCTGACGGCTTGCTCGATCAAGTCGTCACTTATCCATGACAAATCTGATACCAAAATCCTATTGTTCGCTGGCTGCTCACGATTCATTAAAGGTGATATGTTGGACGCAAGATAGATACCGTCTCCCTCCTTGCCTATTCTGCGCAAAAGGTATTGCGCTGTGGTATAATCATAGTGGCACAAGAACCAACTGTCGTTTGCTTGCTCCACATCCGTCACCAGTGGCGAACCTTTCGGGGCCAATGGTAGGTAGAAAATGTTTCGCTCGCTCAGTGAAAAATTCGCCAGACCGGGGTCTGTCGGATTCGAGAACAATTCCCGATGGATTGCGGCAAGTCGCTTGGATCGATTTCTGTCGCTGTTGGTCCCGAATAACAAATAGCTGTAGAGGCCGTAACCTTCACTCTCCATCGCTCCCGCCCAGAGGGGTGCGCGCTCAGTAATCTGAATACTCTTGCCCTGATAGTAGTCGGGCATTTCGTTTGCCGCTGGCACCACGTCTTCGGGATTCAGCCCGAGGGCGACGACGAAGTCCGCCAGGTTCATGGCGCCGCATTTGCAGTCGGTCACCGTTGCGCCCTTCGCCAGCACCCACTCGTCGAAGTTCTCGATCACGGCGACGCCGCCGCTCGGGAATGTCAGCTCCAGGTCGTGTCCAACCTCAGCAGCCTTCACGTCCTTGAACTCGCAGGCAAGCCGCAACGCTTCGCCCGGATGCGCATCGACCAGCACCCGCTCGCCCGCCGCCGGCACCGGGATGTCAACCAACGTCTGATTCGGGATCTCGCAGACTTGTGGTTTCGTGACTGCGTCATCGGCGTGGACCAGTTCCGCTGATTCAATCATGAGTGACAGTACTAGAACTTTGGACAATCGAAGCATTGCGGCTCACCCACGAGACCAACTACGCAGGAACCTGATGATGCGTTCAATCAAAAATGACAATGCCCCGACAATGCAAAGAAGGGCAACGACCTCACGAACGTTTAGAGGCACCTCCGGAAAGAGCCACCACAGGGCGCCCCAGACCAGGATCGTCATGACAATTGTTGCGATGACCCAGGGCTCACGCGGTAGCGATTGAATAATTTTAAGTATTTTTAGAGCACTAATCACGCACTGCTCCCACCTCCAGCATTCTTTGATGGTATACTTGAATATGATACCACGTTTCAGCTACCCCGCCTACTCTGAAAGCTCTGGGGGTTATCTCTCGCAGTCGCCGCAGCAAGCTACTGATTGGCAGATGATCTCGCGCATGTAATTTTGGATCGGTGTTGTTTTCCGATGCCGGATCCGAATCCGGAAGCTACCTCGCTCAAGCGGGCCGTCGTCTGCTCCGTCGCGGCCGCCTCGACACCATGATGTCTTCCAGGGCGCGATTCTGCTCCTCCATGGCGAGATAGGCGCGATAGCGGGCGTCGTAGTGGTCCTGCATCGCCGGCGATGGGGTGACGCTGCGGCCCGGACAGCCCATGGCCGCGGCGGCTTCGGCGAGCGACCGGTAGAAGCCGGCCGCGACGGCCGCCACCATGGCGGTGCCGAGCAGCACGCCGTCCTCTTCCTCGCCCAGCACGACCGTGCACCCGGTGGCATCGGCATAGAGCTCGACCAGTAGCGGATTGCGGACGTGGCCGCCGGTCAGGTGCAGGTGGTCGATGCGGTAGCCATGCTCGCCCAGCCGGTCGAGGATGTGCCGCGTGCCGAGGGCGATGCCGACGGCCCCCGCGTAGTAGAGACGCGCGGCCGCATCGAGCGATGCGTCCATGGCGAGGCCGCTGATGACGCCGCGTGCCCTGGGATCGGCGAGCGGCGAGCGGTTGCCATGGAAATCCGGCAGCACGTGCAGGTCGCGCGCAAACTCGACGCCCTCCTGGCGACGCAGCTCGGCGATGCGCGCGAGAAGGGTGTCGTGACCGCGGGCGCCAAGCTTCCGACCTTCGGCCGTCCAGCTCAGAAGGTGGTCGAGGAGGGCGCCGCTGGCAGACTGCCCGCCCTCGTTGAGCCAGAGGCCGGGCGCCACGGCACCGAAGTACGGCCCCCACACGCCCGGCACGAAGCGCGGCTCGCGCGACAGCGCCATATGGCAGGTCGATGTCCCCGCGATCATCGCGATCCGGTGGTCGAGGCGGTCGCCGGCGATCTCGCCGGCGAGCGCGCCAAGCGCGCCGGCGTGGGCGTCGATCATGCCGACACCCACGGCACACTCGGTCGACAGGCCCAGTTCATCCGCGGCCGTCGGCGACAGCTTCCCGATCGTGTGCCCGATCGGCCTGGCGCGCTCCGGCAGCCTCGCGCGCCGCTTCAGATCGGCGAGGCCGACCCGGTGCAGGAAGTCGGCCTGCCAGCCCGGCCGCTCGTGGGCGAGATAGGTCCATTTGCAGGCGAGCGTGCATTCCGACCGCTGGTCGATGCCGCTGGCCCGCCAGGCCAGGAAATCCGCGAGGTCGAGGAGGCGCCCATAGCGGAGCCATTGCGCCGGCAGCTGGCGCTTCAGCCACATCAGCTTCGGAATCTCCATCTCCGGCGACATGACGCCGCCGATGTGGTTGAGGACCCGGTGTGGCGTCGCCGTGATCTCCTCGGCCTCGGCGATGGCCCGGTGGTCGAGCCAGACGATCACGTTCCAACGGTCGTCGCCCGACAGCGACACGCTCGCCGGCCGGTCGTTGCCGTCGAGCGCCACCAGCGAGCAGGTGGCGTCGAAGCTGAGGCCGGCCACGGACTCAGGCGGAACGCCGGCCTCGGCGCGCGCCGCCTTCGCCGCCGTGCATACGGCTTGCCAGATGTCGTCGCTCGAATGCTCGGCGTGGTCGGTCTGCGGGCGTTCGAGTCGGATGGGGTGACTCGCCCGCGCGAGCACATGGCCGCTCGCATCGAAAAGGCCGGCGCGCGCACTGCCGGTGCCGACGTCCACGGCGAGGAGATGGCCGTCGCGCCGGGCCGTCTTCCCGCGACGGCGCGGTGCCGGTTGCGTGGCGCTAGGCTCTTGACTTGCCGACGACATGAGTGAACATACCTCGCCAACAATGTGCCGGTCCGCGAACCGGCCGACAAGTCAACACTCGGGAGGCGTTGTGTTGCGAGCCGGCCAGCGCGAGCGCAGAGCGGCGCAAGGGGCTGCGCGTTGCAGCGCGCGACCCTTGCGGTCATCCCACCGGCGCAAGGAAATCCGCAGGAATCTGCCGCATGCCGGCACCCGGATCGAAGGAGGGTTCCGGCCGGCCATCGGCATTTCTGATCGCAGGGCGGCTTGAATCATAGGGGCGAATTCTTGGCTGTCGGGCGTAGGTCGATGAGCGGCTTGGGCGGCGCGACGCGGCGGAAATTCCTACGGTCCCTCGCCGCCGGCGTCGGGGTCGCAGTATGCCCCAATCTTCCCTTCCTCCGCACGGCTTCGGCGGCCGACACCGTGATCCTGCCGCCCGGCGGGCGGCTGGCCGACACCATCGCCCTGACCTACTACCAGGACGCGGGTTGGCTGCATGCGCCGCTTTGGCTGTCGCCGATCTTTCGCAAGGACGCCGGCATCGCCATCGCGGGCCGCGAGCTCTATGACGGCAACGACACCATGACGAAGGTGCTGCCGCAGCTGCTCGCCAAGAAGCCCAGCTTCGACTGGGTGCAGTACCCCGCGCCATTCTTCGGCGCGCTCGCGGAGACCGGCCAGCTGGAGCCGCTCGACGGCTATCTGGCCCAGTATCCGAGCGCGAAGGAATATCTGGCCTGGGTGATGCCGGCCTACGGCGAGTTCTATGCGAAATGGAACGGCGGCATTTACGGCATCGTGCTCGACGGCGGCATCCACGTCCTGCACTACCGGAAGTCGCGGTTCGCCGATGCGCGCCTGCAGAAGAAGTTCTCGGCCCGCTTCCAGCGCGACCTGCAGGTTCCGAAGACATGGCAGGAGTTCCTCGACTGCACGCAGTTCTTCACCGAGGAGCTGTCCGACAAGGGCATCCACGGCGCCTCGATGGCGGTCGATCCGCCGGCGGTTGCCGCCGCCCTCTGGATGGATATCGCGGCGGGCAACGGCGTCAGCTATTTCGACTCGAACATGAACCCGGCGATCAACATGTCGCCGGCGGTCGAGGCCCTGGACCTGTACAGGCAGATCGTCAAGTTCGGCCCGGGCGGCAAGCAGCCGCTCGACCTGTCGCAGAGCATTCAGCGCTGGCAGGCCGGCGCCGACATCATGTCGATCGCATCGATGGGCCTGGCCAAGAACCTGGCGCGGCTGCAGAGCCCCCAGCAGGCCGAGGACCAGGGGGCCGACATCCTGCCCGGCTGGAAGCATTCCGACGGCACCATCGGCTTCCGGTCGATCTCCATGGGCGGGCGCGTCGCCTCGATCCCGAAGAATGCCCCGCCGGAGGTGAAGAGCGCGGCGTTCTATTTCATCTACCGGATGTCGCACGCATCGGTGTCCGACTACCTCGTCGCCGATCCCTATTGCGGCTCCAACCCCTTCGGCGCATCGCACTATACGGACGACGAGGCGAAGCGTTACCTTGAGGGGAATCCGCAGCGCGAGACCGACAACCCGCTGTGGCCGGCCAACGACGGCGTGTTCAGCACCTTTGCCACGGCGCGGGAATATCTCGATGGCGGCCTGAAGAATGCGCAGGTGAGCTACCCGCAGCTCTATTGGGACGGGGCCGCGGACTATGCCGCGTCGCTCGGCCACAACATCGCGCGGGCCGTCGCCGGCGAGCTCACCTCGCAGCAGGCGCTCGACCAGACGGCGGAAGAGTGGACCCAGATCGTCCAGCGGCGCGGCCTCGACAGCCAGAAGGCACAGTACCGGAACGTCCTCGATGGGATCCGCAAGCTTGGCTACAAGATCTGAAATGCCATGAACGAACCTGCCCCCCGCCACCCGGAAGTCCCGCCGCCCGGCTACCGGCCGCAGGATGCGGACAGCCTGCGCGCCTACCTCGCGGGCGTGCCCGACCTTGCCGGCGTGCTCGGCGGCCGGTCCGCCGACTGGACGGTCGAGGAAGTCGGCGATGGCAACCTCAACCTCGTCTTCCTCGTGCGCGGGCCGACCGGCGCGCTCTGCGCCAAGCAGGCGCTCCCCTATGTCCGCCTGGTCGGCGAGAGCTGGCCGCTGCCGCTCTCGCGCGCCCATTTCGAACATATCGCGCTGCTGGAGGAGGCGAAGCACGCGCCCGACCTGGTGCCGGCGGTGCGGCATTTCGATCCGGTCGCGTCGATGACGGTCATGGAATGCCTCGACGGCCACATCATCATGCGCAAGGGCATGATCAAGGCGGTCCGCTATCCGCTCTTCGCCGTGCACATCGCGCGCTTCCTCGCGGAGACGCTGTTCCGCACCTCCGATCTGGCGCTCGCTGCCGCCGAGAAGAAGCGGCGCGCCGCCGAACTCTCCGGCAACGTCATGCTGTGGAAGATCACGGAAGACCTGATCTTCACCGATCCCTATCGCATCGCCGCGCTGAACCGCTGGACCTCGCCGCAGCTCGATTCCGACGCCGCTGCCGTCCGCGCCGACGTCGCGCTCAAGACCGCGATCTCCCGGCTCAAGGAGAAGTTTCTCTGCGACACCGAAGCGATGATCCATGGCGACCTGCATACCGGCTCGATCATGGTGACCGCGGAGTCGACCAAGGTGATCGATCCGGAATTCGTCATGTACGGCCCCATGGGCTTCGATACCGGTGCCGTCATCGGCAACCTGCTGCTGTCCTTCTACAGCCAGGACGGGCATGCCGAGGCACCCGGCAGCCGCCATGACTACCAGGAATGGATTCTGGCGCAGGCCGAAGCCGTGTGGACCGAGTTCGCCGCGCGCTTCCTCGCGCTGTGGAACAGCGATGCCGCCGCCGGCGATGCCTATCCGAAGGCGCTCTTCTCCGACGCCGCCGATCGCCGCGCCTTCGCCGACATGCAGCACGAGTACATGCGCCGGCTCTTCGCGGATACCCTCGGCTTCGCCGCCGCCAAGATGATCCGCCGCATCCTCGGCCTCGCCCACGTGCTCGACCTCGAGAGCATCGCCGACAAGGACCGGCGCGCCGCCTGCGAACGCCGTGCGCTTCGCCTCGCGCGGGCCCTGATGGTCGAGACCGCGCGCTTCGGCTCGATCCGCGACGTCACGCAGGGGGCGAGAGAGGTGTTGAAGGCTATGGCGTGACGGTATGATCCGGTTGACTGAGAACGACTGGGCGTTCGTTCCGGGGCCATCCGAAATTCCCGATGCTCCCCAATCGAGCATCGATCTGCAGGACGTTGCGAACTACCCAGCCGATGCCATCGCGCAGGCCTTTCTCGGCTATCCCGGCTTCCGCCTAATGCACGCCGCCGATCCTACGTGGTGGCAATGGCGCGCCGAATGGGAGTGTGACAGGGGATTTCTGCTTGTCGACATGACGCTGTTCGAAACCGATCCAGTCGCATGGGGTGGCTCCGGAATATCCGGATTCTGCGAACTCGACGATCTCCTCGCGCTCTGGCGCGACCTGCGCGAGAAGTTCCCGGCAATCTGGCTGCACAACGGCGATTGCGAGATCCATACGCCGGAATCGTTCGCGCGGTTCGTGAACTCGCAGAGGACCCACTAGTCTAGAAGCGCGCCCACCCGGACGCTCGACCGAACTAGCGCCGCACGCCCACCTCGTCCAGATGGTCGAGGAGGTCCTGCGGATCCTCGTAGACCCGGTAGGCGCCGGCCCGTTCCAATTCGTCCTGGCCGTAGCCGCCGGAGAGCAGGCCGACTCCGAGCGCGCCGGCTCGGCGTGCCGCCAGCAGGTCCCAGATGCTGTCGCCGACGACGACCGAATTGCGGACCTCGATGGCAAGACGCCGTGCCGCCGCCAGGAACAGGTCGGGGTCGGGCTTGGCATAGCGCACCTGGTCGCGCGTCACGATCGGGATCTTGTCCGCATCGAGTCCCAGCTTCGACACGGTCACGCGCGCGCTTCCCATGCGCCCGCTGGTCGCGATCGCCCACGGCACCTTCTTCGCGCTGAGGTAGTCCAGCAGTTCGCGCGCCCCCGGCAGCGGCCGCACCTGCGCCGCATGATGCCCCTTGTACGCGGCGGCATGCGCATCGCGCAGGCGCTGGCCGCGGTCCTCCGTCATCTCCACATCGGTCTCGCGCAGCAGCGCATTGGTGAAGAGGCCGCCGCTCATGCCGATGCGGCGATGGATGCGCCACACCGAAAGCTCGATGCCTTCGGCCTGCAGCGCGTCGTGCCAGGACAGCACGTGCTGATAGACGCTGTCGACGAGCGTGCCGTCGAGGTCGAACAGGAACCCGGCCACGCCGGCGTCGTTCGTGCTGCCTTGGTTGCTCGCCATCGACGGGCTCCATCCTGCTGTTGTTCCGGCGAATGAACCACAGGGGCGGAAAGAAGGGTAGGGGTGACGGCCCGTGGTCGCTTAGACGACGACGTCCACGACCACCGGCACATGGTCGCTGAGGCCGTTGCCGCACCAGGCCTCGAAGCTGCCGACGCTCATCTCGCGGAGGTCCGCGGCCCAGGCGCGCGGCAGGAAGATGTAGTCGATGTGATAGGTCGGGCCATCCTTCCGGCGGTCGCGCCAGTAGAGCGTCGGCATGGTCTCGGCGCCCTGGGTCTCGCCGCGCGCATGGTGATAGGCGCTGACGAGCCCGTAGCGCTCGAGCAGCGTCACCGCATGGGCATGGTTGATGAGGTAGCCGGGCTTGTCCCAGAAGATGTTGTTGTTGAAATCGCCGGCAACGACCGCCGGTGCCTGGCCGAGGAAGTCGCGGTAGTCGCGCGTGAGCGCGAGCCGCAGCGGCCCCGGCTGGCGCTTGCGCCGGATGCCGTCGCTGAAGTTCTGCGCCCACACCGCCAGCAGGTTGAACGCCGTCGGCCCCTCGATCCGGATCGGCGCGATGAAGCGCAGCGAGCGCCGGTAGGCTTCGGTGGCGAGGCGCGCGCGATAGCCGTTGAAGGCGAGCACCGCGAGGCCCTTGTCGCGGTTGGCGCCGATCCACACCGGCTCGCCGCCGAGCGCCTCGGCCCCGAGCCGCGCCGCCAGCCGTTCGGGCGACGCGCACTCCGAGAGCACCGCCACGTCCGGCTTGAGCGCCAGCAGCGCCGCCAGCTTGCGGTGCAGCGCCATGTTGCAGTTCCAGGCGACAATGCGCATGACGCGCCACTGCGTAGCCTCGCTGAATGTTCTCGCAGGCTACAGGATGCGCGGGCTCTCGCCTATCGGCGCATGGCGCTGATCATCACGATGCTGCAATCTCCTGACATTCGTCGAGGTTTGACCTCTCTAGTCCTTCATCAGCCGGCGTTCGTAGTCGGCGACGAAGGCGCGCTTGCCGCGGGTGACCACCGCATGCCCCTCGGCCTCGAGCCGCGCCTTCTGGCCGGCCAGGCCGCCCGGATATTTCGCATTGATCTCGCCGTCCCGCTTGAGGGTGCGCCAGTAGGGCGTGATGCGCTTGCGGCCCTCCGCCTCGTCTTCGGCGGCGGCGTGCGCGGCGATGCTGGCGAAGATGCCGGTCGTGATGCGGCAGGCGACGGTCGTTCCGTGCCGCTCGGCGAGCGCATCGCCGATCTGATTGATCGTGACGAGCCGGCCAGACCGCACCTGCCGCATGATCTCCGCCACCTCGCGCGGCGCCGGGATCACCATCGTTCCCGTGACACCCCAGCGCTTGGCGATCGTCGGGATGATCGGCTCGACCCGCGGCAGGCCGTGGTCATCCGCCAGCTTCTCGCGAAACGATTTCTTCGTCTTCATGTCGTCTCCATCGGCGATTTCCGGCAGAACAACACAACGACTCATGCCCTTATTCCCGGCACGATGACTCCGCGGCACCATTTGCCGTATCACATTCTTCCCTGGTTCATCTGGGAAACTCGGATGTTCCGGGAGCAGCGCGATAGCGCTCGAGCATTCGCGCGAAGCTGGCGTGCAGGGCCGTCTCGATCTCCGGGCGGCGCTCGAGCCGGCTAAGCGCGAGCGCCGCCGCCTCCAGCGTCGAGAGGCCTTCGCGGCGCGGCTCGCGCCGGAGCCTGCCGTAGAGCGACGGCCGGCGCGGGCGCAGCACGATCCGCTTCCCCTTCAGCACCCAGGGGTTGCGCCACCACAGCGTCTTCGCCTGGCTCCAGCTGCCGTCGAAGATCACGACGCCCTCGATGTCGGCAAGCGCCGCGTCCTGGTCGGCGACGGGCTGGCCCTTCCTGTCGACCACGGCGATCTCGCGCCCCGGCGGAACGTCGTCGGCCCGGGCGGAGCCGAGATGCAGGATCGCCCAGCGCCGCGCATCGGCCGGGCGGCCGAGCGCCTTCGCCAGGCTCGCCCAGGACAGGCCGATCCTGAAGACGGCGTTCGTGAGATGCAGCGCCGTCAGGCGCGCCGTGCCGAGCGTCTTATCCTGCTCCTGCGGATGCTGCAGGATGAGGAGGGCGATGCGATTGTCGATCGGCACGATGCCGTCGCACACGCAGAGCGCGAGCGGCTTGCGGCAGCGCGGGCACTCGGCGAGCGGGGCGTCGGGCATCGTCATGTCCGATCCCTAGCATTTCCGCCGGTTCGTGACACCCGTCACAGCCGCCGCCCGCCGCGATCGCCAAATTCAGCCCGGAAACCGTCGTCCGTTTGCTGGAGGTCATGATGGATGCCTGGTGGTCGGAAGCGACGAAGCTCCCGTTCAAGTGGCAGAACGGCGGCACCTACACGGGCGGGCCGTTCCGGGGCGTCATCCACACCACGGAGTACACGTGGTACACGCCTTCAAAGGAGATCTACTACACCCACTACGACCCGCCGCACTTCACGCTGGTGATGGAGTCGGCCGGCGCCAATTTCTACCAGCATTTTCCGATCACCGTGGCGGCCCGCGCGCTCGAGAACCGCCGCGGCGGCGTCGAGACCAACACGCGCTCGGCCATCCAGATCGAAATCGCCTGGACGGCCGCCGACATCGCGAACCTGCCGGAGGCGATGATCGAGCGCCTCTGGGACTGGATGCGCTGGGTCGAGACGCAGACCGGCATGCAGGGCTGGAACTACCCGCAGTTCCGCGGCATCGAGGCGAAGGGCCTCGACGGCGTCGGCCGCATGACCAACGACGAGTGGAACGCCTTCGAAGGCTGGTGCGGCCACCAGCACGTTCCGGAGAACGAGCACTGGGATCCCGGCGAACTCGACATGGGCGCCCTCATGCGCATCAAGCGCCCAGGTTCCCCCGTCAGCTGCCAGGTCGCCGACTGGATCTGACGGACGAGCGACGAAGGCCGACATTCTCAGAGGGACGGGCCTAAAGCCCCTTTTCGACACACCGGCAGTCTGTCGCCACTCTTCCTTGATTCCCCCGCGAAAGCGGGGGCCCAGGGCAAGCGACCTGCGGCGGCCCCCTGGACCCCCGCTTTCGCGGGGGAATCACAAGAGGGGCATCGCGGCTATAGCCATTTGATGAATTCGACTCTGCGACTTTCTGGCGGAACATAAATCGCCGGCCGGGCTTAGATAGGGACGCGGCCCCGGTCAGAGGCGACGCCCCGGCACATGCATCCTGCGCGTCAATCGGTTTTCCGCCTGGTGCTGCAGAGCGGAAGCATCATGGCCGGCGCGACGTTGCTCTGGTCGTCCGCCGCCCTCGCCGCGCAGGGTAAGGAATCCGGTCCCTCCGAGGCGCTGTTCGTCGCCCAGATCGTGCTGCTGCTCTTGCTCGGCCGCCTCCTCGGCGAAGCCATGCAGCGTATCGGGCAGCCGGCGGTCATGGGCCAGCTGCTCGCCGGCATCCTGCTGGGTCCCTCTGTGTTCGGCCTCCTCTGGCCGGCGGCGCAGCATGCGATCTTCCCGCCCGACCGCGAGCAGAAGAGCATGATCGACGCCGTCTCGCAGCTCGGCATCCTCATGCTCCTGCTGCTGACCGGCATGGGCACCGACCTCAAGCTGGTGCGCAAGGTCGGCCGCGCCGCCATCGGCGTCTCGATCGCTGGCATCGCCGTACCATTCGCCTGCGGCTTCGCGCTCGGCGAATTCCTGCCGGACTCCATGCTGGCGCGGCCGGAGCAGCGGCTCGTCACGTCGCTCTTCCTCGGCACCGCGCTCGCCATCTCCTCGGTCAAGATCGTGGCCATGGTGGTGCGCGAGATGAACTTCCTGCGCCGCAACGTCGGCCAGATCATCGTCGCCTCCGCCATCATCGACGACACCATCGGCTGGGTCATCGTCGCCATCATCTTCGGCTTGGCGGAGCACGGCACTGTCGACGCCGTCGGCCTCGGGCGCAGCGTGATCGGCATCGCGCTCTTCCTGATTCTGAGCTTCACGCTCGGCCGCCGCCTCGTCTTCGCCCTCATCCGCTGGACCAACGACCGCTTCGTCAGCGAGGCGCCCGTCATCACGGCGATCCTCGTCGTGATGGGCGTGATGGCGCTCATCACCGATCTGATCGGCGTCCACACCGTGCTCGGCGCCTTCGTCGCGGGCATCCTCGTCGGCGAATCCCCGATCCTCACCCACCGGATCGACGAGCAGCTGCGCGGCCTCATCACCGGACTCTTCATGCCGGTGTTCTTCGGGCTTTCCGGCCTCAGCGCCGATCTCACGATCCTGCGGGATCCCTTCCTCGTGCTGGTGACGGTCGGGCTCATCCTCATCGCCAGCATCGGGAAGTTCGGCGGCGCCTTCGTCGGCGGTGCCATCGGCGGCCTCCGCCGCGCGGAATGCCTGGCGCTTGCCTGCGGCATGAACGCGCGCGGCTCGACCGAGGTGATCGTCGCCTCGATCGGCCTCGCGATGGGCGCGCTCACGCAGAACCTTTTCACGATGATCGTCACCATGGCGGTGGTCACCACGATGGCCATGCCGCCTATGCTGCGCTGGGCCCTCGGGCGCCTGCCGTTCGACGCGGCCGAGAAGGAACGGCTCGAGCGCGAGGCTTTCGAGGAGCAGGGCTTCGTCACCAAGCTCGAGCGCATCCTGCTCGCCGTCGACGACAGCGCCAACGGCAAGTACGCCTCGCGTCTCGCCGGCCTCGTCGCCGGCTGGCGCGGGCTGCCCATCACCGTGCTGAGCCTGGAGCCGGAGGGCCTGCGCGCCGGCATCAAGGCGGCGACGGCGCGCAGCGCGGAAGAAACGGTCAAGGCCGCCGCCGCGACGGCCAAGACCCTCGATGCCGCTCCGGAGGAAGAGAAACCGGCGCCGGTCGAAGTGACCAGGCGCGCGCCCGACGCCCAGCCCGAAGAGGCCGTCGCCAGCGAGGCGCGCAAGGGCTACGACCTGCTCCTCATCGGCATCGACAACACGGTGGCGCCGCAAGGCGGCTTCCACGAAGAGATCGAGCGGATCGCCGCCGCCTTCGAGGGCCCGGTTGCCGTGCTCGTCTCGCGCGGCCGCCGCTTCGACCGCTGGCTGGAGCACCCGACCGACATCCTGGCGCCGATCTCCGGCACCAAGGTGTCGCGCAACGCCGCCGAGATCGCGCTGGTGCTGGCGCGCATGAGCGACGCCGCGCTGACCGCCCTCTACGTGCGCAGCAGCGGCGGCAGGGCGGGCGGCCGGCGCGGCGGCGGCGGCGAAGCGACGGCCACGCGGCGCTACGAGGAAACCATGCTCAAGGACATCGTCGAGCTGGCCGACCGCTACCGTGCCCCGATCCGCACCGCGCTCCGCGTGAACATGGCCGCCGAGGACGCCATCCTCCGCCAGGCGCGCCGCGGCCGCCACGACCTCATCGTCATGGGCGTCAACCGCCGCCCCGGCCCGACCCTGTTCTTCGGCAACGTGGCCGCCGCGGTCCTGGAACAGGCGGAGTGCTCCGTGCTGTTCGTGTCGACGTGAGCACGGCGAAGTGAGCCGCGAGCCCCCGAAACTCAGTCGCGCCGACTCCGGTAGACGGGGCCGCTTTTCGCGCGGCCGGCGGCAGCCTGCCGCGGCGCGACGAGTCGCCGGCAGCCATTGACCGCAAGGGCGATGATCAGACCCACCGTCGCTTGACCCAGGGCGAGCATGGCGGAGGCCCCGATCGGCGGAATCGGAAGCCCCGCGTTGTTGAGCATGACATCGGCAACGATCTGCATCAGCACCCCGGCAGCCAGGGCGAGGACGACAAGCAGCGAATGCCGTCTGACCAACAGGCCGACCAGAATCGCGACGCCCCAGACCACGGGCGATCGGATGCTGCCGACCAAGGCGCCGAGATAGAATTGCAACAGTTCCATGCGACCCCTCCATCGGGAACGCGGCAGCAAGAAATAGCGCTGAGCGGCGTTCGCTGGCTTGTCTGGCATCAGGTCCAGTGCGTCAGCTTCGTACTATTTCCGCCGCCTGTCGTCCTCCGGTATTACCGGTCGCGTTGTGTCGAGGTGCAAGGCATCTGTCTCAGGCAGAATTAGCTCCCGGTCCGTGGCGATGCGTCTATGCTGGGCGCGAGCCCCGGATTGATCTGTTCTGGGGTGGCCCCCGACGTTGCCGTGTCCGTCGGAAGACTTTCTGGGGTTGCTTGGTCAGTCGTGGTCGCTGGAATGCATCCGGGACGAGCGGGTGGACCCTCCAGCACGTCGGAGAGCCGGGTCTCGACGGCCGCGATCGCGCGGCCGAGCCAGGTGCGGCCACCGGCGTCACCGGCGTCCTTGATCGTTATGGTCGCCGTCATGCCGGAGACCAGCGGAATGCCTGATGGCACGCTGTCGATCGCGATGCGCACGGGCACCCGCTGCGCCAGGCGGACCCAGGTGTAGACCGGATTGACGTTCGGCAGTCCCTGCGTGCCGCCCGCCGCATCCGACACGCCGATGCCGCGCGTCACGGTGGCGACATGTCCGAGGATGGGCTGTGCGTAGCCCATCAGCTTCGCCTCGACGCGGTCGCCGATGCAGATTCGCGCCAGCTTGGTCTCCTCGAAGTAGCCGTCGATCCAGTAGCTGTCGGTGTCGATCACCGAGATGTTGGTTGCCCCCTCGTGCGCAAAGTCGCCGACCCGCAGCAACAGGTTGGTGACGTAGCCGTTGACCGGGCTGCGAATTTCGGTCCGGCGCAGGTCGATCTCGGCCTGCGCGACCTGTTGCTGCGCTGCCTCGAAAGCGGCCTTCGCCTGGACCGCGGCCCCGGCGTAGACCTGCTGTTGCTCCGGGTTGGTCGCGAGCTCCGACAGGTGTTGCCGCCGATCCGATTGCAGCTGTTTGACCTGTAGATCGGCTGCCCGCTGCTGTAGCTGCGCATTGTCGGCGCGCAGCGCCACCTGGAAGTCGAAGGGATCGATCACATAGAGCACATCGCCCCGGTGAACGTACTGATTGTCGCCGACGCTGAGTTCGGTGATCTGGCCCGAGACCTGCGACGCCACGCTCGCGACCTGCACGCGCACGCGCCCGTCTCGCGTCCACGGCGCCGTGACATAGTAGTCCCAGGTCGTCAGCCCCATCAGAACGGCGACCAGCGCGATACCGAGCGTCGCCAGCCGCTTGGCGCCGGCCAGCATCAGGCGGCGCATCAGCTTTCGCTGGCGGGACGCGGCGGCTTCGGCGATGGGTGCCGATGGGACCGAGGTTTCGGCGGGCTGCGGCGCCATCGGCGCCACGACGTCCGGCTCGGTCGGCTGGAGCGGCGCTGCCCGCGAAGTCTCGGCCGACGGATTGGCCTCGAATGAGCTCGGCGCAGAGTGCTCGACCGCCTGATCCGCTGTTTCAAAAGCATCCATGAGCGACTCCTACAGCATGACCGTGAGCAGCCCGAGGATCACGACATAGAGGCTGAGCGCGGCGATCGACGGATGACTGAATATCTTCTGGCACCTGGCCAGGCGCAGGATGCGTCGGAGAGCCAGGATGATGACCAGCGATGCCACCGCGTACGCGACGAACGGGGCGAGCAAGACGCCGCCGATCACCAGCTCGGAAAAGGAATGCATCATGCCGCCTGCTCCACGGTTGGTTTGACGACCTGTCGCGCCGCCGCCTCGATGACGATGCCGGCAACGACGAGCGCGTCGTGGGCCTGGGCGGTGTCGGCGAGCTTGTGCGCCACGTCGCGGATCCGCTGCGGGTCGCGTGCCGAGAGTGCCGCCTGGGCTGCGGTGACGACGTCTGACCGAGAACCTCCCGCCGTCCGCGCCAAACCGGCGTGGCAGAGACGGATCACCGCTGCCTGGTCGAAACACGCATGCGCTTCGCGCAGGACGGCATCGTGCTGCGGGGCTGCAGTCTTCGCACCGGCGAGCTGTCCGATCCGCACGGCATCGCGAAACATCGCCTCATGCGGCGACCATCGGCGATCCCGGCGCGAGAGCACATGGTCGAGCTCGCGGCGCACCGACGCCAGCAGCCAGCTCTGCCGACTCTCGCCCGAGGCAGGGGGGACGAGGAGTTGCGCGGCGAGCAACGAGCCGATCCCCGCGCACAAAAACAAGACGATGAACAGGAAGCTGTTCGGATCGTAGGACTGCGGATTGCTCGGGGACAGGATGACCAGAATGAAGATCAGGCTGAACCGACCGAGCGCCGAGACAAGGGGATGCGGCCATGTCTTCGCCACCGCCGCGCCGATGATGAACGGCGCGAGCGCGAGAGCGAGCAGCGGAAATTCGGTGACGCCGTCGAGGATCAGAAATTCCAGAATCCCCGCCAGAACTGCCGTGATCGGCGCCGCGACGAGTGCCACCTTAGTGAAGCCCTGCGGATTCGGAGTCGTGGCACCCAGCCCGATAACGACGGCGACGAGTGACAAAGCGACGTCGGCTGAAGGCCAACCCGCCAGGACGAAGAAGATCGATGCCAGCGCTACCCACAGAGCCGCCCGGATCCCCGCCGCGGCGGCCGCCCGGTGCGAGCGGTAGAGCGGCGCGCGCCAACCATGTCGCGGCCGCGCGCCGGACCGCAGCGCTTCGAGTTCATCGCGGACCTCCTCGTCGCGTCGCAGTACTTCTCCAAGCGCCCAGGCCGCCGGCGTGGAGAGGGTGGTCGGGAGATCGGGCGGCGCACCGTCCCGTTGGTCCAGCGCCGAGGCGATGACGTCGCGGGAGGCCGGGTCGGTGGTCGCCACAACCGTACTCAGGACACGCGTGGCGTGCACCTCCGCCACCAGAGCGACGGCGGTGCTGTGGGCGGCTGCGCTGCGGATCGAGCCGCTGGGTGACTCCGCGGCCAGGCTGGCGATCTCGGGACGGAGAGCGACGATGTCGCTCAACAGCGCTGTCGCTGTCGCGGGGTCTGTCTCCGTATCGCAGAGGATTTCTTTGGCATAGCCGCGCACCCGGCGATGCAGCGCGGCCAACCGCGATGCCAGCTGCGGGTGGCTGTCCGGCGCGGCCAGCACGTCGTTCACCAAGGCGATCGCGGCGATGCCGATGGCGATCGCGGCGCCGCGCGCCATGCCGGATTCGAAGACGTGGTCCGGCGTGTCAAGCTGCTGGATGGCGATGAGCGCAACGGAATAACCGGAGAGCACCGCAGCATAGGCACGGTTTCCGTCGAGCAATCCCGCGGCATACACGCACAGCCCGATCCACGCGGCGAATGCCGCGAGTATCAGATCGCGCGCCTGCGAGAAAAGGCCGACGATGACGATGGCCGCCGTGACGCCGATGATCGTGGCGATCACTCGAAAGAACGCCTTCTCCAAGGCGCGTCCGCGCGTCGGCTCTGCCAGGATTGCAACCGTGACGGCCGCCGAGGCCGGCGCCTCGAGCTGAAGCCAGAAGCTGGCGGCCAGCGCGACGACGACAGCAATCCAAATGCGGACTCCGAAGGCCCAAGAATCCACGGGAATCCCGGCAAAGCTCAAAGGACGCGTGATCGTCGCAGTCGTCATCGGATCGTTTCCCGCCTGGGCGACAGCTTGAGGTCGACGAGGCCCAGGCGCCCGGCGTGAACCGCACCGGTCGACCGAATGCTCATGGGGTCAAAGCGCTGTCCTTGCATCGAACGCCGCATCAACATGGGCCAGCTGCCGCTCCGTTTCCTGTATGAATTTGATCAGTTTGGGATGGTTGAAGCGATGCGTGATGCGTTGACATTCGCACTGGCCGCTGCCGTCGATCCGGGGATGTCTCCGGTCGGATTCACCCGAGATAGCCGGAAACGCCGTCCCACAACAATTTCACTGCCGTCACGACCAGCAATCCGTAGCAGGTCCGATAGACCTGACGCTGGTTCAGCCGGCCGTGAAGCCGCCAGCCGAGCCACACACTGGCGGGAATGGCGAGCAGGCAAAGCGCCATCAACGTCCAGACGTCGGCGGTCGGCTGCACCAGCAGCAGCCACGGCACCGCCTTGGTCGCGTTGCCCACGGTGAAGAACAGGCTCGTGGTTCCCGCGTAGAGTTCCTTGCTGAGGCCGAGCGGCAGCAGATACATCGCCAGCGGCGGTCCGCCGGAGTGCGCCACCATGGTCGTGATTCCAGAGCCGAGGCCGGCAGCGAGCGCCTTCGGCGTCGAGCGCGGACGGGCCGTCACCTTCGCGCCGGCGACGAACCACAGCCCGACGAAGACCAGCGTGATCGCCGCCATCACGATCGCGATGGCGCGATGGTCGAGGACGCGGAACAGCAGATAGCCGAGCCCGATGCCGACCAGGAGCCCCGGCACGAGCTGCACGAGGTCCGGCTTCGACCAGGTCGAGGGCTTCCAGTAGCGCAGCGCCACCAGATCCATCGCGATGAACAAGGGCGCGAGCAGACCGCCGGCGGTGACCGGGTCCATCACCGTCGACAACAAGGGAATTCCGATGATGGCGAAGCCGCCGCCGAACGCGCCCCGCATGAAGCCGATCAGGAAGACGCCGGCGAAGGCAACGAGCATCGTGGCAACTGTCAGTTGCACGGTAAGCGGCCTTCTGACCCCACGGTTGTGACGGCATGGAGGTCGCGGGTCAGGCTGCGAGGCTGCCAGCGGATGGCTTGGCCGTCCACGCCCAGGGCATGAGCTCGTCGAGCCGCGAGGCCGGCCAGAGGTTGACGAGCTTCGTGAGCACGTCGGCGAAGTAGGTTTGCGGATCGACACCGCAGAGTTTGCACGTTTCGATGAGCGAAGCGATGCAGGCCCAGTTCTCGGCACCGTCGTCGTGGCCCGCGAAGAGTGCATTCTTGCGATTGAGAACAATAGGACGGATGCCGCGCTCGACGATATTGGTGTCGAGCTCGATGCGCCCATCGTCGAGGAAGCGGGTAAGTCCCTCCCAGTGGTGCAAGGCGTAGCGGATGGCGTCGGCGATCGGCGCCTTACCCGAGACGCGCGCGAGCTGGTGCTCGAGCCACACCTTGAGGGCGACGACGAGCGGTTTGCTTTGTTCCTGGCGCACCGTGCGGCGCGCGTCGGCGCTGTGGCCGCGGATGGTCTTCTCGATCGCGTAGAGTGCCGCGATGCGCTGCAGCGCTTCGCTGGCGATCGGAGCGGAACCGCCCTTGGCGATCTCGAAGAAATGGCGTCGCAGATGTGCCCAGCAAAAAGCGAGTGCGATGCCCGCGCCGCAGGCAGCGTCGGCAATGGTCTTGTAGGCGGCATAGCCGTCGCATTGCACGATGCCGCGATAGCGGTCGAGCAGCTTGAGCGCGTGGACGGCGCCGCGACCGGGAGCGTAGCTGTAGGCGATGGCCGGCGGGTCGGTCCCGTGCCAGGGCCGGTCGTCGCGGGCAATGGCCCAGAAGTACCCCTTCTTCGTGCACCCGCGGCCGGGATCGAGCACCGGCGCCACGGTCTCATCGACCGCGATCTTGCCCGAGGTCAGGATGAGTTCGCGCAGCCGCAGGTAGATCGGTTTGAGTTCGGCGGCGGCGTAACCCACCCAGAACGCCAGGATCGAACGCTTGATATCGAGGCCCTGGGCGAGGAGCATCTGGGCTTGCCGATAGAGCGGCAGGTGCCAGGCGTACTTGGCGACCAGCACGGAAGCGACCATCGCCTCGGTCGGCAGTCCGCCCTTGATCAACCGTTCGGGTGCCGGCGCCTGCACCACCGCCTCTTCGCAGGCTCGGCAGGCATACTTGGGACGATGCGTCACGATCACTCGGTACTGCGCGGGGATCACATCGAGCCGTTCTGAGCTCTCCTCGCCGATCACATGCATGGGCGCCTGGCAGCACGGGCAGTTGGCGTTGTTGGGCTCGATCGTCACATGCACGCGCGGCAGATGGGCGGGGAGCGCGCCACGATTGGCACGGCGCTTGTCGGCGCGCGTGCAAGCCCCCGCCGGGTCCTTCTTGTCATCGGCGGCCTCGCTCCCGGCGATAGCTTGCTCGATATCCTCGAACGCCAAGAGCAACTGCTCGGGATCGAGCTTCTCCGAGCGCCGGCCAAACTGCGCACGCTGCAACTGGCGCAGCAGATGCCGCAGGCGATCGAGTTGCGACAGCGCCTGGTCACGCTCGGCGATCGCGACATCACGCTCGGCACGCGCTGCCGCGAGCAGCGCATGCAGCGCGTCGATGTCTGTGGGCAGCTGAGGTCCGGTCTCGCTCACGCGCAGCACTGAATCAGATTCGCGGGCAGTTGTGATCAGGTCGCGCGCAGAGTGATTCAAAAGGTCGCAGCGCTCACGACGTCGCTGTCGGCTGTACAACGTCGCAGGCGTGGAGTCGCGACCAATCCAGTCCGTCGACAAGGGCAGCGAGCTGCGATGCGGTCAGTCGCATGACGCCATCGCTGATCGGCGGCCATCGGAAGGCTCCGTGCTCAAGCCGCTTCCAGAACAGCACCAAGCCGGACCCGTCCCAGACCAGGATCTTCAGGCGGTCCGCCCGCTTCGACCGGAAGAGGAAGAGCGTTCCCGAGAACGGATCGTGCCGGAGCTGCTCGCGCACCAGGGCGGCGAGACTATCGGCACCGCGGCGGAAGTCCACCGGCTTGGTCGCCACCAGCACCCGGATGCCCGCGGGGACCGTGATCATGCCAGCGCCGCCAGGGCTCGCAGCACCGTCTTTAATGTCGCGGCATCGGTCGCCGGCGGAATCCGAACCGTCGCAGCGCCGATCACGATCTCAATCATCCCGGTGCAAGACTGGCTCGGTCGTGCCGGCGCCTCCGACGCGGCGACAGGCGACGCTCTCGTCACGATCACCGGCGCGAATGCCACGCCGCTCTCGCCAGCCCCTTCGGCTCGCCGCCGTGCATCGCGGCGCCATCCAAACAACTGCTGCGGCGTCAGCCCGTGACGGCGCGCCACCGCGCATACCGACTCGCCGCTCCCATAGCTTTCGGCGACGATCTCCGCCTTCTGCTCCGCGCTCCAGGTTCGGCGCCGACCGGCCCCGGTGAACACCTCCAGTCGGCGAACCGGCTCCGGCCTGGACTTGGGCAAAAGCTCAGTGTCCGACATGTGCCTAACCCGCTTGATTCAGCGGTCAGACAATCGCCCATCAGCAGTCGGCACGAAACGTGGGGTCAGAAGGCCGCTTACATTGCTACCGCATTAGCTCGCAGTGAAAGTTGCGTCAGGTAGGCCGCGCCCCCTGGTGATTAGAAATGCGATCCCTCGATCGATCACCTTCTTCAGGACGCCTGACGATCTCCTTCCTGCGCGCGCCGGGCCTTTCCCGTAGGAGACTACAGACGGCTCCGCAAGCGTGCAGCGCGCTTCTTCCGCACCGCAAGCCGAGACAATCAAGCCCAAATGTTGGCGAGGATATCGGCTGCGAATCATTGCCTGTATGATCGTCGCCCTTCCAATCATCATTCTGGAATGCCGAGCGAAAGACCGGTAGCCCATGAAATAGCGTCACGTATGAGGGCTAGCAGGATAGGGAGGGCGCAAACAGTCCCGAATAGCAGAAGCAAATAGACCGAAAACCGGAGGCGAATCGTCACCGAAGCGGTTTGCGGAGACTGGCCCCTGATGCGCCCGTGAGGCACCGTTCCACCGAATTTGAATTCAATCTTATCCGTTTCAGGATCGTCCGTGCGTCACAGCTGTACTCTGCCTGAACCTGCGCATCAGCTGCGGCGGATCGGTCAGGCCGTCATAGGATCTATTTTCTCAACCCTTCTTAGCGTGGGTGTGTGTTCCTTGGGAAACACCAAGCTGAGAGCGCCTGCGCTCCCAAACAAATTTGCTCCGAAGTTGGGTCAACCACCGCCCGGGTGCCGTTCATGCACCCTCCGTGCGGCCGCCCGCTTCGCATCTTGCCTCTGAATCCACAGATCGAAAGATCGTCTCAGCCCCTCGAGGTCATCCTTGAGGGTTTGGACCACATCATGTCGAGTTGTGTGCATCTATCAGACGTCTGGACCGCGACACGCAACGCGATGGACGTTCCCGTAAGGTGAATGCGATTCGAAATCCTCCATTGATGTGGGTCCGATCGAGCGTTCCTGCAATTGAATATTATAGGTCGTTGAATGCAGATTTCTTGCTGCACCTGCCACGCGCTTCTCAGACCTGGCCGCAAAGACAGACGGGTCAGTCCCATTCTTTCAATGTCGCGCGCGCATGCAGCTTGCCTGGCCAGTGAGTTTCTTGTTGTCGCTGCTCTGGGATATGAATTGACTAGGACGTAGCTCTCTCGGAGTCGAAGAAGGCCTCCACAGCTGCACACATGGCGCGCGCCAAGTGCCTTTGATGCGACCTTTGTTTCAGTAACCGGTCGTCCTCTCGGTTCGTAAGAAACCCGAGCTCTATAAGCACCGACGGGATGTCTGGTGCCCGCAGGACAGCGAAGTTGGCCGAACGGTGACTCACCTCGAGCATTTGTGTCTGCTGCTCTCGGCG
>Ga0335076_10000952_pt1 | contig 27678 bp, 26 predicted proteins | sample Lox_Sample_25_FD_206717 | JGI IMG/M metagenome (GOLD analysis project Ga0335076, IMG submission 206717) | Soil microbial communities from Loxahatchee National Wildlife Refuge, Florida, United States - Lox_Sample_2.5 | ecosystem: Environmental > Terrestrial > Soil > Wetlands | place: USA... | reverse complement strand
ATTGCCGCCGCCAGGGCGGCAATTCGGCGGGCGCGAAGGCGTCGCTGCGCTCCAGACGGCCGAGTGACGCGCGCAGCGGTGCGAGCGGAAGAAATGCCGGCAGTGCCGCGGGCGGCAGCACCGCGATATGCCCGCCCGCCGCGGCAAGATGCCGGCGCGCGAGCTCGCGCATATCGCCGAGCGCCGCATTGAGCCGCGGAGACGATCGGCCGGCGAAAACCTCGTGCGGCGTCACCTTGTGCCGATCGAGAACTTCTTCCGGCACATAGAGCTGACCGCGCGCGGCGTGAAGCGGGAAGGCCTGAACAAGCCGCGTGACGGTTTCAGCCATGCCGGCGGATTCGGCGGCGGCCGCCGCCTCACCGCCGAGAATTTGGGTCGCGAGCGCAAACACGGCCGACGACGTCCGTCTCGCGTAAGCCTCGAGCGCGGCGAGATTGGTCATCGGCTCGTCATAGAGATCGAAGCGATGCGCCTCGATCAGATCGAGCAGGACGCCGGCCGCGAGATGATGCTGTTCGATCGCGGCCAGGAGCGCCGCCGCGACCGGATTGGCCTTGGCTTCTTCGCGCCGGCCGCCTTCGAGCACATCGGTCCACCATTGCAGACGGATTTCGCCGGGCAGCGGTTCGCGCGCCGCGTCGCGCACGCGCCGCACTTCGGCATTGAAGGCATAAAGCCCATAAAGCGCGCCGCGTTGCTCGGCCGGCGCGAACAGCGCGGTGAGATAGCGGTCGCGGTCGGCCTCGCGGACCAGTTCGGCGCAATAGGCAAAGGCATCGTTCATGGAGCAATTTAGCGCATGTCCCGGAAAAGTGGGAACCGGTTTTCCGATAAGGCCATGCGCAAAATCAATCGCATCAGTCGATTGCAATCAGTCCGGCGCCGACGCGGCGGCCTTCCATCTGCATCACATTGTAGGTTCGCATCGCCGGTCCCGTCGCCATTGCATCGATCGAAACATGCGCCTCGCGGAATTTAACCCGCAGCGCCGCCGGCACGGGCCACGGCACCGCGCCGGTGCCGAGGATGAAAAAATCCATTTGCTCGAGGCGAGCCAAAGCCAGCGCGAGCGTCGCGTCGCCGATCTCGGCCGGCTTGGTCACCGGCCAGGCCCACATGCCGTCCGGCAGGCACAGCAGCGAGCCGCGATGCGACATCCCGGCAAAGCGAAAGCCGCCACCGCCATGGGCGTCGATCGGCGTCTGGCGTGGAAGGTGGCGTGCCGTCTCGTCCACTAGCGCATGTCCCGGAAGAGCTTGCCCTCGGACTTGGTCCGAGGGTGAAACCGGTTTTCCGATAAGGACACGCGCAAAATCAAAAATCTACCGGCGTCGCGAGCGCCGCGGCGAGCGAACCGGCGCCGGCGTGGCGGGCGCTGGCGTGGCGGGCGCTGGCGTTGCCGGCGCCGCGGCAGCCGGCGCGTCACCCTCTTCGACCTCCTGCCCGCCGGTGCGGTTCGCGCCGACGCCGAGATAGATCAGGATCGGCGAGGCGATGAACACCGACGTATAGGTGCCGACCAGGACCACGCCGAACATCATGGTCGCGGTGAAGCTGTGGATCGCCTGGCCGCCGAACAGCAGCAAGGCCAAAAGCGACATCGCCACCGTGACGTGGGTGATGATCGAGCGCGACAGCGTCGCGTTCACCGAGGCGTTGAGCAGATCCGGCATCGGCATGCGCTTATAGCGGCGCAGCATTTCGCGGATACGATCGTAGATGACGACCGTGTCGTTGAGCGAATAGCCGAGAATGGTCAGCAGCGCCGCGATACTGGTGAGATCGAATTCGATATGCGTCAGCGACATGAAGCCGATGGTGAGCACCAGATCGTGCACGTTGGCGATCATGGCGCCGAGCGCGAATTGCCACTCGAAGCGGAACCACAGGTAGATCAGGATGGCGCAGATCGCGAGCACGAGTCCGATCGTGCCGTACGACAATTGCTCGGTGGAGACACTCGGGCCGACCACGTCGACACGGCGGTAATCGACCGTGCCGCCGAGCGCGCCGCGCACTTTCTGCACGGCGGCCTGCTGCGCGGCATCACCGCCCGGCTGCTCGGAAATGCGGATCAGCACCTCGTCGGGCGCACCGAACTGCTGCAGCTGGAACTCGCCGAGATGGAGCGCGGTGATGGTCGCCCGCATCTTGGCCAGATCGGCGGGGCCGGCCTTGTTCTGCACTTCGATCACCGTGCCGCCGACGAAATCGATGCCGAAATTCAGGCCGTGAAAGAAGAACAGCAGGATCGCCACGATCGACAGCATCGCGGAAATAGGAAAGCTGATGCGCCGGAAGCGCATGAAGTCGAACTTGGTATTGTCGGGAACGATGCGAAGGAGGCGCACGAGATTTCTTTCAGATCGCTAGATCGGCACGACGCGCGGCCGGTACAGCCGCACCCAGTAGGCCACGATCAGCCGGGTCAGAGTGAAGGCGGTGAACAGCGTTGTGAGAATGCCGACGCCGAGCGTGACGGCGAAACCGCGCACCGCGCCGGTGCCGATATAGAACAGCACCGCGGCGGCGATGAAGGTGGTGATGTTGGAGTCGAGAATGGTCGCAAGCGCGCGCGAGAAGCCGGCATCGATGGCGTTGATCGCGGTGCGCCCGGCCCGCACCTCTTCACGGATGCGCTCGTAGATCAGCACGTTGGAATCCACCGCGATGCCGACGGTGAGCACGATGCCGGCTATGCCCGGCAGCGTCAGGGTGGCGCCGAGCAGCGACAGCACGCCAAAGATCATCGCCACGTTGACCGCGACCGCGATATTGGCGAACAGGCCGAACAGGCCGTAAGTCGCGAGCATGAAGATGATGACGAGAGCCGCGCCGACATAGGCCGCGCGCTCGCCGGCATTGATCGAGTCCTGGCCGAGGCCGGCCCCGACGGTGCGCTCCTCGACGATGGTCAGCGGCGCCGGCAGCGCGCCGGCGCGCAGCAGCACCGCAAGATCGTTGGCCGATTGCACGGTGAAATTGCCGGTGATCTGCCCCGAGCCGCCCACGATCGGCGTCTGAATGACCGGCGCCGATATCACCTTGTTGTCGAGCACGATGGCGAACGGCTTGCCGACATTGGCCGACGTGACTTCGGCGAATTTGCGCGCGCCCGAGGAATTGAAGCGGAAGGTGACGACGGGCTGGCCGGTCTGCGGGTCGAAGCTCGGCTGCGCATCGGTCAGATCGGCGCCGGAGACCAGGACGCGCTTCTCGACGAGATAAGGCGGGCCCTCTTCACTCGGCAGAATTTCCGAATCCTGCGGCGGATGGGTCGCTTGCGCCTGTTGCGCCGTCATCGACAGATCGACCATGCGGAAGTCGAGCTTGGCGGTCTTGCCCAGGACGTCGATCAGTTCCTGCGGATTGTTCAGGCCGGGCACCTGGACGAGAATGCGGTCGGTGCCTTGGCGCTGAATCGTCGGTTCGACCAGGCCGAGCCCGTTGACGCGGCGCTGAATGATCTCGATCGACTGATCGACGGCCTGGCGCACCCGCTCGAGCACCGCCGGATCGCTCGGCGTCAGGGTGACGGCATTGCCGTTATTGCTGATGTCGAGCGTACGTTGTCCGGTGGAAGCGAGAATGCCGGACATCGGCTGCGACAGCTCGCGCAATTTGCTCAAGGCATTGTCGAGATCGGTATCGCGCGTGATGTGGACTTCGACGCTGTTGCCCTTGATGGCGCGGCCGGTGAACGGAATGCGCGCCTCGCGCAGCACCCGCAGCACGTCTTCGTAGACGGTCTGCAATTGCGCCTTGCGCACCTCGTTGGTGTCGACCTGGAGCAAGAGGTAGGAACCGCCCTGCAGGTCGAGGCCGAGCACGATATGACGCTGCGCCCAGCTCGGCCAGGTCTTCACGATCCGCTCGGGAAAGAAGTTCGGCACCGCGAACAGGCACACGGCCAGCGCCAGGAGCAAAATTGCCGCAGCCTTCCAGCGTGTGAAGAACAACATGGACTTTGCATTTCCTTAAAAGTTTACCGCGCCCTCTTCCTTCGCCTCACCGGTAAGAAGGAAATGGCGCGATTATGCGGCGCTGTCGTCCTTGGCCGGCTCGCCCTTGGCGCGCACTTCCGTGACCATCGAGCGCATCTGGCGCACCCGCACGCCGTCGGAGATTTCAACCTCGATCTGGTCGTCGTCGACCACCTTGGTCACTTTGGCGACCAGGCCGCCATTGGTGACGACGGTGTCGCCCCGGCGCAGCGCCTTCACCATGGCCTGGTGCTGCTTCACCTTCTGCTGCTGCGGACGGAACACCAGGAAATACATGATGCCGACGACCATGATCACCATCCAGATCGGGCTCTGGAAGGACAGAAAGTCGCTGGCACTGGCGGCGCCTTGCGCGAACGCTGGCGTAATGAACATAGCTCCTCCGAAAGCGGACATTGCGGGCGGGCATTGCGGCGCGCCGCCCGGATGAAAGGGCCGCTTTTGCGCGCAAAATCGGCGCGGACTATAGCGGCCGTGCCTCCAATTGCAACGCCGTGGCAAAAATGCGGAAAGCTTGCGGCTGGCGGGCAGCCTCGCTAAGGGAAGCGCCGCAAACCGGTGCAAAAATGATCAAATCCCCTTCCCGATCGAGGAAAAAGGCGACGAAAACGGCCGCTAAGTCGCAAATCGTGAGTCGCGCCCCCGGGCGCGGCTTCGATGGCAGCGCTGATCTCCTGGCGCGGATCGCCGGCGCCCTGGAGCGCCTTGCGCCCGCGCCCAAGCCCGTTCTCGATTTCACGGTGGCGGAAGCCTTCGTCTGGCATCCCGAGCGTCACGAACTCACCCCGGTGCGCCGCGTCAACCGTGTCGACATGGCGCTGCTCAAGGGCATCGAGCGGGTGCGCGATCTTCTGGTCGAGAATACCGAGCGCTTCGCCCGCGGCCTGCCTGCCAACAATGCGCTGCTGTGGGGCGCGCGCGGCATGGGCAAGTCGTCGCTGGTCAAGGCTGCGCATGCGGCGATCGGCGCGGGGTATCCGCAAGCCGGCCTCAAGCTCATCGAGATCCATCGCGAGGACATTGAATCGCTGCCGGAACTGATGGCGCTGATGCGCAATGCGCGCGAGCGCTTCATCGTATTCTGCGACGATCTTTCCTTCGATGCCGAAGACACCTCCTACAAGTCGCTCAAGACCATGCTCGAAGGCGGCATCGAAGGCCGGCCGGAGAACGTGATCTTCTACGCCACATCGAACCGCCGCCATCTGCTGGCGCGCGAGATGGTGGAGAACGAGCGCTCGACCGCGATCAATCCCGGCGAGGCGGTCGAGGAGAAAGTCTCGCTGTCGGACCGCTTCGGCCTGTGGCTCGGCTTCCATCGCTGCAGCCAGGACGAATATCTCGCCATGGTCGAAGGCTATATCGAGCGGCACCGCATTCCGATCACGCCGGATGAACTGCGCCGCGAGGCGCTGGAATGGGCCACCACGCGCGGCGCCCGCTCCGGCCGCGTCGCCTGGCAGTATGTGCAGGATCTCGCCGGCCGGCTGGGCGTGAAGATCGGCGGCTGATTACGCGCCGCTGAGATATTGCGCCGGATCGACCGGGGTCGCGCCCTTGCGGATCTCGAAGTGCAATTGCGGCGAGGCGACATTGCCGGTCTGGCCGGAATGCGCGATCACCTGCCCGCGCTTCACGACGTCGCCGCGCTTGACCAGAATGTCGGCGGCATGCGCGTAGGCGGTGACGAAGCCGTTGGCGTGCCGCACCAGCACGAGATTGCCGTAGCCTTTGAGCTCGTTGCCGGCATAGGCGACGACGCCGTCCTCGGCCGCCTTGATCGGCGTGCCTTCCGGCACCGCGAGATTGATGCCGTCGTTCTGCAGCCCGTTCGGCTTCGGGCCGAAGGCCTGAATGATGCGGCCGCGTACCGGCCAGCGGAAGCCCGGCGAGTCGCCTGAATCCGCGGTCTTTGCCGTATTTTCCTGCGCCGAAACGTTCTGCGTCGCCGTCGGCGCGGCAACGCGCGCGCTCAACGGCGATTCCTGGGCCGCGAGCTTCGGCCCGGCCGACTGCGTGATCGCCGGCTGCGTGCGCAACGGCGCCGACGACAAAGCCGGCGCCGCGGACGCCACCGCCGGGCGCGGTTGTTCGCGCACATCGGGGATGACGATGCGGTCGCCGACCCGCACCATCGTGGTCGGCGGAATATTGTTGACCTTGGCTAGCACCATCACCGGCTTTTTGTAGAGCCGCGCGATGCTGTTGAGCGTTTCGCCGGGCGTCACGACATGTACGGTCGACGGCGCGGCAAGCGCGGTGCGCGGCGCGCCGACCGGTGCGGCGAAGCTTCCCGTGTAACGCGGCGCGGCCACCGGAGCGACCGGCGTGCTGAGCGCGGCGACCGGCGCGGCATGATAGCGCGGGATCACGATATGCATGCCCGAATGGACCATCGCCGGGCTGGTGATGTTGTTGGCCTGCATGATGGCCGACACCGGCACGCCGTGCCGGTGTGCGATGATCTCGAGCGTCTCGCCGGGCGCGACGATGATCGGCGTGCCGCCTTCCCAGGTCCAGGTGGGCGGCGGCGGAGGCTGTGCCGCGATCGAGCCGGTCACGTCGGCGCTGGCTATGGGCGGCTGAAAGGACCCCATGCCGCGGCCGCCGCCGGATGTTCCCTCGTCGACGCTGGCGATATGCGGCAGCGGCCGGCTCTCGATACGGCTTGGCGGGACGGGTTGGATCGAGCCGGTCACGTCGCCGCGCGGTGTCGGATTGCCCGAACCGAAGCCTTCGTTAAAGCGGCCGGAATCGGCGCTGCAGCTCGCCACTCCAATGCCGATTAACGATATGGCAACCAGCTGCGGCCAGCTGGCCGACCGACGCGATGCGGACATGGTTACTCACTCGAACGCAATACTGAGACGAGCGAATAAACATCGTTGGGGTAAACAGGGGTTTAAGTGGCGCGGCGTTCGTTACGAAATTCCCTGTGTGGCTTTGCAGTTACAGTTCGCGCGCCCGGCCCGGCAACAGCGGCACGAAACGCACGGCCACGAGATTTTCGCGCGTTAACTCGCCGTTTGCCTGTTTGGTAATTTTGACCAGGCGCTGCGGTCCGTCGTGCGGGCCGATCGGCAGCACCATCTTGCCGCCGGCGGCAAGCAGCGCGACCAGCGGCTGCGGCAGGTCCTCGGCGGCGGCCGTCACCATGATGCGATCGAACGGCGCGGTATGCGTCATGCCGGCGGCGCCGTCACCGACCAGGATGGTGATGTTGCTGTAGCCGAGCGTCCTGATCCGGTCGCGCGCGGCGTCGGCGAGCGTGCGGTATCGCTCGATGCTGACCACTTCGCGCGCCAGCCGCGAAAGGATCGCGGCCTGATAGCCGGAGCCGGTGCCGATTTCGAGGACACGATGTCGCGGCTCGACCTCGAGTTGCTCGGTCATGTAGGCGACCACATAAGGCTGGCTGATGGTCTGGCCGCAGGCGATCGGCAGCGCCTGGTCGGCATAGGCGGTGTCGGCGAATTCCGTATCGACAAAATATTCGCGCGGAACCTCGTCCATTGCGCGCAGCACCGCCTGATTGCTGATGCCGCGACGCCGCAATGCGAGCTGAAACTCCATGCGCTCAACGTCGGCTGCCGGAACTTCCGCCACAATCGCCTCGCCTCAAAAATTTTGCGTACAAATGCCGCCGGGTCCTGCAGGAACCAACGGAGCCGTCCGGCGTTGACGGGGGTCACGGGGACCTGTCTGCGCGGCGGAACTAAGGCATGATTGCGGAAAGCGTGCTCTTGGATTCAATCCAAGGCGTAAGCCAGCTTACGAAATCATGCTCCAACCAAACATCCAAAGACCGATTCAATTGAACCGTACTGAACTCTAGCATTAAATAGGGACGATGAGCCGGGAAATCCATCACAATCTCGCTGTAAGCGTCGGGGTTTGAATGTCATCAACGGGGAAACGCGTCCTGCTGGTCGAGGACGAAATGATGATCCGCATGCTGCTCGAAGGCATGCTGGACGATCTGGGTCACATCGTTGCCGGCGAGGCCGGCGCCATAGACGAAGCGCTCGCGCTCGCCAGGAGCGCCGACTTCGACATCGCGCTGCTTGACGTCAATCTCAACGGCCGGCCGATCACGCCCGTGGTTGAGATTCTGATCAAGCGCGGCCTGCCCTTCGTGTTCGCCTCGGGCTACGGCCAAGGCGGCGTGCCGGAGCCTTATCGCGGCTCGCCGGTTTTGCAGAAGCCGTTTCAGGTCGAAGCGCTGGCCGCAGCGATCAACGCGGCCTCGCCGCGCGCGTAGCGCTAGGCCGGACTGCCCTATACGTTTTGCTTCTCAAACAACGCCGCGAGCCGTGTCATGGTCGGCTCGTCGGTGATGTCGATCTTCAGCGGCGTCACGGCGACGGTGCGGTCTTCGAGCGCGGCGACATCGGTGCCGTTTTCCGGCTCGAGTTTCATCTGCAGCGAATAGGCGATCCAGTAATAGGGATTGTTCCGGCCGTCGAAGCGCTTGTCGATGTGCAGCCGTTCCTGCCGCCGCCGCCCGAGCGGCGACACCGTGATGCCCTTGACCTCGTCCGGCGCGCAATCGGGGAAATTCACGTTGACCAGAACATCCTTGCGGACGCCGTTGCCGAGCACGCGCTTGATGATGTCGGGGCCGTAGCGCAGGCCGGTGTCCCAATGCGGCGGGTTGCCGCTGCGCGACTTGTAGGATTGCGACAGCGCGATCGCGGGAATGCCGAGCAGCGCGCCTTCCATGGCGCCGGCCACGGTGCCGGAATAGATCACGTCCTCGCCGACATTGCGGCCGCGATTGACGCCCGAGAGCACGAGATCGACCTGCTTGCCGTCGAGCACGTGGCGCACGCCCATGATGACACAGTCGGTCGGCGTGCCGCGCACCGCAAAGCGGCGGTCGCCGACCTGGCGCAGCCGCAGCGGGTCATTCAAAGACAATGAGTGCGCCACGCCCGACTGATCGTACTCGGGCGCCACCACCCAGACGTCGTCGGAGAGAGAGCGCGCGATCTCGGCGCAGATATCGAGGCCTTCGGAATGGATGCCGTCGTCGTTGGTGACCAGAATTCGCATGTCAGTTCGCTTCTATTTTCTTCATTCCGCCCATATAGGGCTGCAACGCGTCCGGCACCGCAATCGCGCCGTCGGCCTCCTGATAATTCTCCATCACCGCGATCAGCGCGCGGCCGACGGCGACCCCCGAGCCGTTGAGCGTGTGCACATGGCGCACGTTGCGGCCTTCTTGGCGGTCCTTGGTGCGGTAGCGCGCATTCATGCGCCGCGCCTGGAATTCGCCGCAGACCGAGCAGGACGAGATTTCCCGGAACATGTTTTGCCCGGGCAGCCATACTTCGATGTCGTAGGTTTTTTGTGACGCAAAGCCCATGTCGCCGGTGCACAGCGTCACCACGCGATAATGCAGATCGAGCCGGCGCAACACCTCCTCGGCGCAAGCCAGCATGCGCTCGTGCTCGTCCTTGCTCTGCTCCGGCGTGGTGATGGAGACAAGCTCCACTTTGGTGAACTGATGCTGACGGATCATGCCGCGCGTGTCCTTGCCGGCGGCGCCCGCCTCGGCGCGGAAGCACGGCGTGCAGGCGGTCAGCCGCATCGGCAATTGGGCTTCGTCGGCGATGGAGTCGCGGACGAGATTCGTCAGCGGAACTTCGGCGGTGGGGATGAGCCAAAGGCGGTCATTTTCGATCTCTCTTTCGTAATCGAGTTGGCCTTCTAGTTGCTCAAGCAGAGACACGTCCAAATCGTCGCTCTCAATCCCGTCCCAATCAATTTCATCTCGCAGCCTCTCCAGCAACGCGAGCCTCGCTTCCTGGGAACTGTGGCGGGGGATCGTTGAGAACTGGTCCACCTCAAATTTCGGGAGCTGCGCCGTCCCAAACATCACGTCATCGCGAACTAAGAGAGGCGGCGACACTTCAACGTAATTGTGCGGCTGGCTGGTGTGCACATCCAGGAAGAATTGCCCGAGTGCACGCTCTAATCGCGCCAGGCCTTTCTTCAAAACCACAAAACGCGCACCGGAAAGCTTTGCGGCGGTCTCGAAATCCATCTGCCCAAGCGTTTCGCCAAGATCGAAATGCTGCTTCGGCGCAAAGGCATAGCTGCGCTTCTCGCCAAAACGATGATGCTCGACGTTGTCTTTCTCATCTTCGCCAATGGGAACTTCGGAGAGTGGCAGGTTGGGAATTTGAGCGAGTAGATTGTTCAATTCAATTTCAGCGTCTTTTTGCTCTTTCTCCATTCGGGCAATTGACGTCTTGTCGTCCTCGACTTGCGCCATAAGTCGATGGAACTCGGCGTCGTCTTTCTTCGTTTTGGCCAACCCAATCTCTTTTGATAGCGCGTTCCGACGCGCCAAGGTCTCCTCGCGCACTCGGATAATCGCGCGACGTCGCTCATCTATCGAAATGATCTGTTCCGACGAGAAACGCTTGCGGTCCTCGTCGCTGAGGTTACGTCGGCCCAGCAACTGGTCGAACTCAACGGGATTCTGCCGAATGGCGTGAATGTCATGCATGCGTGTCGGCTCAGGATGTTGATGGCCGACTTAAAAACCGGCCGTGACGAATCAATGACTCAAAGACAATACGCGGAACTCACTCCGCGGGCTTGGCCGCGGCGGCGGCGCGTTCGGCCGCCGCGCGCTTTTCGACCATGCGCACCGACCAGACCGAGCCCTCGTAGAGCGCGATCAAGGGCAGCGCAAGGGACATTTGGCTGAGCACGTCGGGCGGCGTCAGCACCGCGGCGATGACGAAGGCGATGACGATGAAATAGCGGCGCTTGGAGCGCAACTGCTCCGACGTGAGGATGCCGACCCGCCCGAGCAGCGTCAGAATGACCGGCAGCTGGAAGGCGATGCCGAAGGCCAGCATCAGCTTCATCATCAAGGATAGATAGTCCTCGACCTTGGGCAGAAGCTCGATGGTCGCCTCGCCGGGGCCGCCCATCTGCTGCATGCCGAGCGAAAACCGCGCCAGCATCGGCCAGACCACCCCGTAGACGACGAGCGCGCCGAGCACGAAGAAGATCGGCGTCGCGATCAGATACGGCAGGAACGCCTGCTTCTCGTTGCGATAGAGGCCGGGCGCGACGAACATGTAGATCTGCGTCGCCACCACCGGAAACGAGATGAAGGCCGCGCCGAACAGCGACAGTTTCAGCTGCACGACGAAATATTCGAGCAGGCCGGTATAGATGAATTTCGAATTTTCCGGCCCCGCCACCCAGATATAGGGCCAGGTCAGCACGTTATAGATGTGGCGGGCGAAAAAGAAGCAGACGATCGCGGCGAGAAAGAACGCGGCCAGCGCCTTGATCAGCCGCGACCGCAGCTCGATCAGGTGATCCATCAAGGGCGCCTTGGTGGCCTCGATCGCCTTTTCTTCTTCGTCGTCGCGGCTCATCCGGTGCGCTCTGTGCTCTCCGGCGTGGCGGCAATCGCGGGCTCGGGCAAAGCGGCGGCCGGCGCGGCTTCAGCCGCCAGCGGCAAGGGTTCCGGGGCAGGCGCCGGCGCGCTTGGCTGCGCAATCACCGGTTCGACACCGGCCGGCTCGGCAACGACCGGCTCGATCTTCGGCGGTTCAGTCGAGTCTCTCGGCGACGCATCACTCTGTTCTTGCGGCTTCAACAAATCGAGCGGCTTATTCTCGATATCCTTGTTCAGGTCGCGGCCGATCGCCTCGACATCCTCGCGGGCGCTCTTCAGCGGATCGTAGTTCTTGATGTCGGAAGCCAGGTCATCGACCGATTTTTTCAGGTCGGCCATCTCGGCTTCGCGCATCGCCTCCTGAAACTGACCTTGAAACTCCGCGGCCATGCTGCGGATCTTGCGGGTATATTGCCCGAGCGTGCGCATGACACCGGGCAACTCTTTCGGGCCGATGAAGACGAGCGCGACGATGCCGATGAGCAGGAATTCGGTCCAACTGATGTCGAACATGAATTGAACTCCGGCGGCGTCGCCCGCCGATCAAGTCCCCGCAGCGGTCGTCATCAGCGCCGTCGCCATCGGCGCCAATGACCGCGAGAACGTCCTAGACCTTGCTCTCGGATTTCTTGAGGTCGGCGGCGGCCTGATGGTCGATGGTCTTAATCGGCGCGTCCGATTTCGGCGCCGTTTCGGCCTCGTCGTCGGCCATGCCCTTCTTGAAGGCTTTGATGCCCTTGGCGACGTCGCCCATCATATCGGAAATCTTGCCACGCCCGCCGAACACGACCAGCAGGACCGCGCCGACAATCAACCAGTGCCAGATGCTCAGAGAGCCCATAAACTCCTCCGAATTCCTCCGTCCGCCGCGCGGCGGCGGCCACGCCGCTTAAGCCAGAAACTAGGCGTCGGGGGCGGCAAAAACAAGCGTGGCGGCAAAGCCGCCACGCCGCAGGGAGAGAGCCCTTGGAGTTAACCCTACGCCGCCGTGCTTTCCGGCAATTGATTGCCGAAACGGCGTTTTATTCCTCGCTTTTCGCGCCCGGCTCCTCGCCGCGGGGGACGAGGCCGAGGTCGAGATCGCTCGGCTCCAGGGGATCCTCGTCGTCGCGCAACGCCGGATCGTCGGAGGGAACCGGCACCGAGAATTCGGCCGGCAGCGCCGGATCGACCAGCCCCGCTCCCTTGAGCTCGTCGAGGCCGGGCAGATCGGTCAGCGCTTCGAGCCCGAAATGCGACAGGAACGCCTCATTGGTGCCATAGGTCACCGGCCGCCCGGGCGCCTTCCGGCGGCCGCGCAGCCTGATCCAGCCGGTCTCGAGCAGCACGTCGAGCGTGCCCTTGGAGGTCGACACGCCCCGGATCTCCTCGACCTCGGCGCGCGTCACCGGCTGGTGATAGGCGACGATGGCGAGTGTCTCGATGGCGGCACGCGACAATTTCCGCGTGACGACGGTTTCGTGCGTCAACAGCCAGGCGAGATCGCTTGCGGTGCGCATCGTCCACTTGCCGCCGACTTTCACCAGATTGACGCCGCGCGCGGCATAGTCGCGCTGCAGCTGCGCGAGCAGCGCCTTGACGTCGACGCCCGCCGGCAGGCGCGCCGCGAGAGTTTTTTCGTCGAGAGGCGCTTCGGCGGCGAACAGCAGAGCCTCGAGGATGCGCAATTGCTCGGCCATCTGCTCGGACACCGAGTCGGCAACGGCCTCCTGCGGCGGCTGCTTGCCGCCTTCAATCACACGCATCTCCGCAACATTCGCCATTGAATCTTTCTCCCTTTCACGCATTCCCGGATTCCGCAGACATCACACCGGCCGCGCCGCCGCCATCTCCGCTCTGCTTCTTGCGCAGATAGAGCGGCGTGAACGAGCCCTGCTGATGGGCTTCGATATGGCCTTCACGCACCAGTTCCAGCGCCGCCGCAAAGGTCGAGGCGAGCACCGTCGGAATCATCGTCGGCTCGACCAGATAGGCGACGAGATATTGATCGAGCGGAGACCAATCCAACGACTGCCCGACCAGCCGTTCCAGCGCCGTGCGCGCTTCGGCGAGCGACCAGACGGTGCGCTTGCGCACCCGCACGAAAGAGCGCGCCTTGGTCTGCCGCCGGCCGGCATAGGCCGAGAGCAGATCGTAAAGCGTCGCCGTCCATTCCGGCTTGGTGACTTCGGCAATCGGCTCGGGCAGGCCGCGCGCGAACACATCGCGGTCGAGCTGCGGCCGGTTCATCAATTGCTCGGCAACCTGGCGGATGCCTTCGAGGCGCCGCAGCCGCTGCGCCAGCGCGTTGGCCATGTCCTCGGCGCTGACGCCGTCGGGGGCATGCTGTTCGGGCAACAGCAGGCGCGACTTCAGATAGGCGAGCCACGCCGCCATCACGAGATAATCGGCGGCAAGCTCGAGCCGCATCTTCCGCGCCGCCTCGATGAAGGCGAGATACTGATCGGCGAGCGCCAGGATGGAGATTTTGGCGAGATCCACCTTCTGCTGCCGCGCCAGGTTCAGCAGCAGGTCGAGCGGGCCTTCGAAGCCCTCGACGTCGACCACCAGGGCCGGCTCGTCGGTCGCCCGTTCCGCCACCTGGGCTTCGAATTCCGCAATGCTTGCTTCGTCGGCGTTCATGCCCGTTCGCTCTTACTGCAATTCGCTCATACTGACGTTCGGGCTACGCCCGTTGCGCGGCCGCCTCGGGAACCCAGGCGCCCGCCATAAGATCTAAGAACTCGGCCCGGCTGGTGGCGAGATCGATCGGAGCCGCCGCCCGGCGCAGCGCCAGCGCGGCATCGGCCCGGCGGCGCGCCTGCCCCACCAGCAATGGCGCCTGCCCGGCCACCGCCACCATCTCCTCCATCTTGCCGTTGCAATGCAAGACCATGTCGCAACCCGCTGCGATCGCTGCCCTTGTCCGCTCGCCAAGCGACCCCGATAAGGCCCCCATGGACACGTCATCGCTCATCAGGAGCCCCCGGAAACCGATCGAATGACGAATCACCTCGCCCACTATAGTGGCCGAACTGGTGGCGGGCGCAGCCGGGTCGAAGGCTGTGAACACAACATGGGCCGTCATCCCCAGAGGCAAGCCGGCAAGCGGCCGAAATGCGGCAAAATCAGTGGCTTCGAGCGTCGCCCGGTCGGTTTTGACCACCGGGAGCTGCTCATGGCTGTCGGCCGTGGCGCGGCCATGGCCGGGAATGTGCTTGAGCACCGGCAGGACGCCGCCTTCGAGCAGGCCCGCGGCAATGGCGCCGGCAATGGCCGCCACCTTGGCCGGTTCCAGGCCATAGGCCCGGTCGCCGATAATGGGGTCGGCGCCGGAGACCGGCACGTCGGCGAGCGGCAGGCAATCGACATCGATGCCGAATTGGGCGAGATCGGCCGCTATCAGCCGGGCGCCGAGCTTGGCGGCGCGCAGCCCGGCATCGCGATCCCGGTCGTAGACCGCGCCGTAGGCCGCGCCCGGCGGATAGTTCGGGCAAAGCGGCGGCCGCAGCCGCTGCACCCGCCCGCCCTCCTGGTCGATCAGGACCGGCGCGTTGCGGCCAAGCGCGGCGCGGCACTCCTCGACGAGGCGCCGCAGCGAAGAACCGTCACCGACGTTGCGGGCAAAAACGATCAAGCCCCAAGGATCGGCCTCCTTGAGGAATCCGCGCTCCTCCGCCGTCAGGGAAGCGCCCGCGACACCGGTGATGAATGCACGCATATGTTTGGACGCTTAGAGCATGATCCGGAAAAGTGGGAACCGGTTGTCCGAAAAGATCACGCTCGATCAAAATGCTAGAGCGAACTTCGCTCTAGCGTGCGCCGCCCGCGAGGGTCAAGCGTAGGAGCCGCGGAAAGCGCTTGCGGTCCCCGCCTTAATTCCGCTGCACAAGGCAGCTGCCGCCGGCTGATTTCAGGTTCGAGCACATCTGTGCCGCCTGCTCCATCGAGCCATAGGGACCGACCAGCGCGCGGAAGAAGGTGCCCTTCTCGCCGAGATCGACTTGGCGAATGGTCGGCTCGTGTCCGCCGAGCTGCGACGGATATTTGGCCTGCAGGCTGTGATAGGCGGATTGCGCGTCGGCCTCGCTCCGCTGCGACGACACCTGCACGAAGTAGCCGCTGCCCGCCGCCGGCGCCGCCTCGGCGGCCTGCGGACGCGCCAGCGCGGTCCGCGTCTGCGGAGCAGCGCTGGCTGCAGCACCACCCTGCGGCGGCGCGATCGACAGCGGGCCGTTGCCGCCTTGCGGCGCAGCCGCAACCGACCGCGCGGGCGCCGGACGAGCGGCCTGTGCACGTGCCGGCGCGGCACTGTCGGCATCAGAATTGTCCGGTCCGTTATGGATCGCCACGGTGTGGATCTTTTTTGCGTTGCCCGCGCCCGCCACCGGCGGCGACTGCAGCGGCGGCGGATTCTGCGACGCCATGGCCATTGGTGCCGCGGCCGGCATCGTCGCGGCGCCGCCATAGACCGAGCCTGCGGCCGTCGGGCCGAGCGACATCGGACCGCTGGGTGCGGCGCCGGCCATGTTCTGGCCGGCCATGCTCGGGGTGCCGGGCATCGCCGACGATTGCAGCCCGGCATTGGGATCGGGGAACACCGGTATGGTTGAAACCACGCGCGGCGCATTCGCCGGCGCCGGCACGTCGACCGGCTTCTCCTCGCGCGACACCAGCTTGTCGGGCGCGCCGCTATCGGCGCTCGCCTGGCCGGACGCGTTGGTGGAACTGCTCGCAGGGATGATCTTGTTCGGCGTGTTGTCGGCCCTGATGATCGGCGGCAGCGACGGAAACCCCGATCCGCCAAATACTGCGCCATAGCCGAACCAGCCCGCGGTGCCGAGGACTGCTACGCCGAGCAAAGCCGCGGCGACGGCGACGCCGCGGCGCTTGGGCGCGGGCGCTTCGTCTTCGTAATCGTCGAGCGCGTAGCCCTGATCGTCAGGATCGCCTTCCTGAGCCCGATCATACTCTTGTCCGTAGCCCTGCTCGTAGTCGTCCTGGCCATATTCCTGCTCTTGGTCGTAGTCCTGACCGTAGTTTTGGCCGTAGCCTTGCGCGTGACCTTGTCCGCGCGCCGGCGCGCGCTGGTGCCCGCGTTCTTGTCCACGTTCTTGCGCGTAGCCATGGCGGTCGTCACGGGCGCGCGGCAGGAACGACGGCAGCTCCTGGATCGGATCGTGCGCGTCGTCATAATAATGCGGCTGATCTGAATAGCCGCGCGTGTCGTGGCGCTGCGGCGGCGCGGCGTAGCGATCGGATCGCTCGTCGTCGGCATTGTTATAGGACGGCGCCGCCGTGCGATAAGCCGGGGCCGGATCGGTGAGCCGCGGCGCGTCGTAGCTTTCGCGAGACTGGCTTTCGCGAGACTGGCCTTCGCGATACTGACCCTCGCCGTATCGGCCATCGTTATATTGGCTGTCGCTGTATTGGCCTTCGCCGTATTGAGCGTCGTTGTATTGAGCCTCGTTATATTGCGCTTCGCCGTATTGCGTTTGGCGATCGTCGTACTGGCCCTGCTGCTCGTCATAACGTTGCTCGGCATAGCGCGCGTCGGCCGGCCATTGCGGATCGGACTGCGGCGCATCGAGCGGCGGCGTTTCGTGGTGTTGTTGCTGCGCGGCGCGATCGGGCGTTTGGCCCGGCGGGTTTTGCCCGATCAGACGGGCGAGTTCGGCAAGCGGATCGTCGAATTGCTGGCCGCTAGGCGCGGCAACATTGCGGCGCGTCGTTCTGAAAGTATTGTCGGCCATGATCTTCGCCCCGCCTCAGGCGCTCACGCGGTACAAGTCGCCCCCTGACCGCAGCGCGTTACTTAAACGGTGCAACGACCTTATCGCATCTCGTTGGGCGCTGAGACCCCAAGCAGTCTAAGCCCCGACGCGAGCACGGTCGCCACGCCTTGTATAAGCACAAGCCGGGCCTCAGTTATTTGTCGATCATCTTGGATAATGAAGCGTAAATGAGGCAACGTATTACCTTGCGTCCAAAGCGCATGAAACTCCGACGCTAACTCAAACAGATAAAAGGCAATTCTGTGCGGCTCGTGAGCTAATGACGCAGCCTCGACGATTCTCGGATAGACGGCAATACGCCGCATCAGCGCAAGCTCGGCGGGGTCGCAGAGCCGTTCCAAAGGCGCGCCCGACAGCGCCCCGGACGCGGTGAGATCGGCCGGCAAATCCGGAAACGCGGCGCGGGCATTGCGGAACACCGACTGGGCGCGCGCATGGCCGTATTGGACATAAAAGACCGGATTGTCGCGTGACTGTTCCAGAACCTTGGCAAGGTCGAAATCGAGCGTGGCGTCGTTTTTGCGGAACAGCATCATGAAGCGCACCGCGTCGGTGCCGACCTCATCCACCACTTCACGCAGCGTGACGAACTCGCCTGCCCGCTTCGACATTTTCACGGGCTCGCCGCCGCGGAGCAGCTTCACAAGCTGGATGAGCTTCACATCAAGCTCGACCTTGCGATCGCTCAGCGCGGCGACCGCCGCCTGCATACGCTTGATGTAGCCGCCATGATCGGCGCCCCAGACATCGATCAGGGTACGAAAGCCGCGCTCGATCTTGGAACGGTGATAGGCGATGTCAGACGCGAAATAAGTGTACGAGTCGTCGGATTTTTTCAAGGCGCGATCGACGTCGTCGCCGAATTGCGTCGAGCGAAACAGAGTCTGTTCGCGATCCTCCCAGTCTTCGACCGCCCCGCCCTTCGGCGGCGGCAAGCGGCCTTCGTAAACCTCGCCACGCCCGCGCAGCCAGTCGATGGTCTCTGCGACGCGATCGACCTCGCCGGCGATCAGCGAGCGCTCGGAAAAGAACACGTCGAATTTGATATTCAGCGCGCCGAGATCGCCGCGGATCGCCGCCATCATCATGTCGATGGCCTTGGCCCGCACCAACGGCAGCCATTGCGCCTCGGGCTCTCCTTTGAGCTTGTCGCCATATTCGGCGGCGAGCGCCGTGCCCACGGGTTTGAGATAGTCGCCCGGATAGAGTCCTTCGGGGATGTCGCCGATGTTTTCGCCGAGCGCCTCGCGGTAGCGCAGATAGGCCGAGCGCGCCAGCACGTCGACCTGGGCGCCGGCATCGTTGATGTAATATTCGCGCGTCACCTTGAAGCCGGTGAAAGCGAGCAGGCTTGCCAGCGCATCGCCGAACACCGCGCCGCGGCAATGGCCGACATGCATCGGACCGGTCGGATTGGCCGAGACATATTCGACATTCACCGCCGCGCCGCCGCCGATATCGCTCTTGCCGTAATTCGCACCGAGCTCGATCGCGGTGCGCAGCGCGTCGATCCAGGCCGCGGGCTTGAGCGTCATGTTGATGAAGCCGGGACCGGCGACATCGACCTTTTCGATCAGCGGATCGGCGCGCAGCTTTTCGGCGATGGCGTCGGCGAGGTCGCGCGGTTTCTTGCCGGCCTCCTTGGCCAGCACCATCGCGGCATTGGTCGCCATATCGCCGTGGGAAGCATCGCGCGGCGGCTCGACGGTGACGCGCGACAGATCGATGCGGGCCGGCATGACGCCTGCCGCGATCAGCTTTTCATTGGCACCCCGGACGCGGCCGAGCAGTTCGGCAAATATGTTCGCTGTGGTCATGATTGTTATGTCTGATGCGCCGCGCGCCTAACGCAATTCCGGGGTCGAGTCAAAAAGCCGGGCATGCTCGGCGAGCGCATAGCGGTCGGTCATGCCGGCGATGAAATCGGCGATGCGGCGCGCTTGGCCGGCTTCGTCGAGGTCGCGAAAACCCTCCTGCCATTCCGCCGGCAGGTCGGCCGGATTGGCCTGGTAACGGGCAAAAAGATCGGCAACGACCCGCCCCGCCTCCCGCATGACCTGCATGACGCGCGAGGTGCGGTACATCCGGGTCAAGAGAAACGCCTTGATGGCGACGTCATCCTCGGCGACCGGCGGCGAGAAGCCCGCGACCGGCGCCGCGGCGAGCCGCACGTCATCGGACGATTGCGGATGCAGCACTTCGAGCCGCCAGCGGGTCTCGGCAACGATGTCTTCGATGAGAAAGCCGATCAGCTCGCGCACCAGTTCATGCACCAAATGATGATTGTCGATCTCCGGATAGGCGGCGCGGATGGTGCCGAGGATCTTTGCCGGCAGCGGCACTTCGGCAATCTCGTCGAGCGTGAACAGCCCTGCCCGCAGGCCGTCGTCGATGTCGTGAGCGTCATAGGCGATGTCGTCGGCAAAGGCGGCGATCTGCGCTTCGACCCCGGCGAAGCTCCACAGCTGCAGATCCTGCAGTTTCGCATAGTCCAGGATCGTTGCCGGCACGCCGTTCTTGCGATAGCGGCCGAGCGGCGCACCGGCGCGGTCGGTCAGCGGCCCGTTGTGCTTGACCAGGCCTTCGAGCGTTTCGAAGGTCAGGTTCAGCCCGTCGAAACGCGGATAGCGCCGCTCGAGCGCGGTGACGATGCGCAAGGTCTGCGCGTTGTGATCGAAGCCGCCGAAGGCCGCGAGGCAGTGGTCGAGCGCCCGCTCGCCGGCATGTCCAAACGGCGGATGGCCGAGGTCGTGCGCCAGCGCCAGCGCCTCGGCCAGATCCTCATCAAGACGAAGCCGCCGCGCCAGCGCGCGCGCCACCTGGGCGACTTCGAGCGTATGGGTGAGCCGGGTGCGGTAATGGTCGCCCTCGTCGAAGACGAAGACCTGGGTCTTGTGCTTGAGCCGGCGGAAGGCGGTTGAATGGATGATGCGGTCGCAGTCGCGGCGAAAGGCGCTGCGGCTCCTGCTCGCGGGCTCGGCATGGAGCCGGCCGCGGCTCAGGTCCGGATCGCACGCATAAGGCGCACGTAAGCTCGCGGTTTGCATCGCCTCTAACTTCCGCCCGGCGGCTTTTCGGGCCGCCGCCGCCGATTGACCTCGGCTTGGTCCGCACTTAACTATCTCAGTGGTACTGTTGCAATTGAGCGGGATTCTTCAAGTAGAATCGCGGTTTCCGTACCGGAGATAAGGATGACCGGCAACGTTACTGTGACCGAACGGGCGGCGCACCGAATCGGCGAAATCCTCAAAGGCGAGCCGAGCGGCACCATGCTGCGCGTCTCGGTCGCGGGCGGCGGCTGCTCCGGCTTCCAGTACAAGTTCGATACCGAGCGCGCCAAGGCCGACGACGACATCGTCATTGAAAAGAGCGGCGCAACGGTCCTGATCGATCCGGTGTCGCTCAACTACATGGCCGGCGCGGAAATCGACTTCGTCGACGACCTGATCGGCTCGTCGTTCAAGATCAACAATCCGCAGGCCACCGCCTCCTGCGGCTGCGGCACGAGCTTTTCGCTTTAGATTTGTTTCCCGGCGGCGATCGCCGTTTTTTGCTATGATCGCGCGTCCATCAAAGTAGACTCCCCCGTGCGCATCGCCACCTGGAACGTCAATTCGATCAAGCAGCGCGTGGATTCGGCCGTCGCCTGGCTGAAGGAACGCGAGCCCGATATCGTCTGCCTGCAGGAGACCAAATGCGTCGATGACGCCTTTCCGCGCGAGCCGTTCGAGTCGCTCGGCTATAACCTCGCCGTACACGGCCAAAAGACCTTCAACGGCGTGGCGCTATTGTCGAAACTGCCGTTCGACGAGGTCAATAGCGGGCTGCCCGGCGACGACGGCGACGACCACGCCCGCTTCATCGAAGGCGTGGTCTCGACCGCGACCGGCGCGCTGCGGGTCGCGAGCGTCTATCTGCCCAACGGCAATCCGCCCGAGACCGAGAAATACACCTACAAGCTCGGCTGGATGAAACGGCTCGCCCGATACGCCCGCGAGCGGCTGCTTCTTGAAGAGCCCTTGATCCTCGCCGGCGACTATAACGTCATCCCGGCGGCGGCCGATGCCAAGAACCCGCAGGCCTGGACGAGCGATGCTTTGTACCTGCCGCAGACGCACGAGCAGTTCCGCACGCTGATCAATCTCGGCCTCACCGACGCCATCCGCGCCACCACCGACGATGCCGGCCTCTATACGTTCTGGGACTATCAGGCCGGCGCCTGGCAGAAGAACAACGGCATCCGCATCGATCACTTGTTGCTGTCGCCGCTCGCCGCCGACCGGCTCGAAGACGCCGGCATCGACAAGCACGTGCGCAGCTGGGAAAAGCCGTCCGACCACGTGCCGGTCTGGATCGACCTCGATATCGCGGCGAAGTAACAGCGTCGGCTACAGCGGGATGTTGAAGCGCAGCGCCTGCGCCAGCAGGCCCTGGCGGAAATAGAAGCGGTGCGCGAGATAATTATCGAGCCCGGTGTCGAGCACGAGTTTGACGCAGCCGAGCGCGCGGCCTTCGTCCTTGAGCTTGTCCAGGAGCCGCGCGCCATAGCCCCGGCTGCGTTCACTGCGGTCGGCAATGAGATCGTCGACATAGAGGAATTTGCCGTGCACCAGGTTCTCGGTGATCCGGTAGCCGGCGAGCGCACGCGGTCCGGGATGCGGACCGTGATCCAACCACAGCGCCAGGATGCGATAGCCGTCGGCCGCCTGGCGGCGCCAGCGCGCAATAAACTCCTCTCGCGACGCCAGATGCGGCCGCAACTGCCGCATCAGGTCGTAACAGGCGCCGATCTCCGCCTCGCCCACATCGCGGAAACTCGGTACGTCTGCGGTCATTTGCATTGATATCGGGGTTGAGCGTCGGCGGCGTGCCCAGCGCATGTCCCGGAAAAGTGGAGGCCGGTTTTCCGAAAAGGACATGCGCAAAATTTCAATCGCGCCGGCCCTTCATCCAGTCTTCGAGATAGACGAGCGCCATTGTGCGCTCGTCGTCATTGGCGCGCTGGAAGGCATTGTCATAGAGCGGCTTGATCCAGGCTTCGTCGCTGCCGGCGCAATCCTTGCTCAGCGTCAGCCACATCAGCCCGCGCGCGGCCTGGCGCGGCACGGCTTCACCCCGGAACAGCATGTCGCCCAGCGCGGCCTCGGCACGGCACTGGCCCTTGTTCGCGGCCAGCTGAAACCAGCGCGCCGCCTGATGCGGGTCGCTCGGCTTGTCCTTGAGATAAAGCCGGCCGAGTTCGTATTGCGCATCGGCATCGCCGAAATAGGTCGCGGCATAGCTCAGCATCTCTCGCGCGCGCGCCGGGTCTGCGGTGACCCTCGAGTTCGGAATGCCGGTCAGGTAATAGTGGCCGAGCGCGACAAAGGCATTGGCGACGAAGCTCGCCTGCGGCGTGCCCGGCTGTTCGTCGGGATGCGAATTGGCGATCTGGCTGAAATAGTTGAAGGCGCGCAGGTCGTCGCGCGGCACGCCGTCGCCTTCGGCATACATGCGGCCGAGCTTCCATTGCGCCACCGGCTGGCCCTGCTCGGCGGCATATTGCAACGCGGTCAAGGCCGAGGTCTTGCCGTCCTGAGCATGGTTGCTCGCGCGCAAGGCTTCGCTCGGCGTCAGCGCCGCGGTGCTCGGCGACGCCGTGCCGTCGAAAGCGAGCGCCGGTTCGCTCATCAGACCGCGGCCATTCAGCCCGAGCACCAGCGCCAGGCACAGCCCGCCGGCCATGCCGACTGCGAGGCCGGCCAATCTGCCGTCCACGGCAAGGCTCGTGGCCAGTCGCGCGATGGTGCTAGATATCCGCATAGCACTCTTTCTCGGCGCCCGCTCCGGGATGGGTGAGCGCACCGAATTGCGCCGGCCCCACCTGCTGGGCGTATTTCCACAAATAGCCGGAGCCGTACGCGTCCGCTCGCGGCTTCCAATCCTGCTTGCGCTTTAACAGTTCGCTTTCCGACAGTTCGACGTCGAGCGTGCCCTTCACCGCATCGATGGTGATGATGTCGCCGTCGCGGATGAGCCCGATCGGTCCGCCGACTGTCGCCTCGGGCCCGACATGGCCGACACAGAAGCCGCGGGTCGCGCCGGAGAAACGGCCGTCGGTGATGAGCGCGACCTTGGAGCCCATGCCCTGTCCGTAGAGTGCGGCTGTCGTCGACAGCATTTCCCGCATGCCCGGACCGCCTTTCGGTCCTTCGTAGCGGATGACCAGCACTTCGCCTTCCCGATATGTCTTTTTCTGAACTGCTTCGAAGCAAGCCTCTTCGCCGTCGAAGCAGCGCGCTGGGCCGCGAAATTGCAAGCGATCCATTCCGGCAACCTTAACGATCGCGCCCTCGGGTGCGAGATTACCTTTCAATCCGACCACGCCGCCGGTGGGCAAGATCGGCTTGTCCGCCGGACGGACCACGTCCTGAAATTCGTTCCACTTCACCGACCTGAGATTTTCGGCAATCGTGCGTCCGGTGACCGTGAGACAGTCGCCATGGAGAAAGCCATGGTCGAGAAGCGTCTTCATCAGCAGCGGAACGCCGCCAGCCTCAAACATGTCTTTGGCGACATAACGGCCGCCGGGTTTCAAATCCGCGATATAAGGTGTCCTTTTTAGGACCTCGGCGACATCGAACAGATCGAATTTGACGCCGCATTCATTGGCGATCGCCGGCAGGTGCAGCGCCGCATTGGTCGAGCCGCCGGTGGCGGCGACGACGGCAGCCGCGTTCTCCAAAGCCTTGCGGGTGACGATGTCGCGCGGACGGATGTTCTTGACGATCAGATCCATGATCATCTCGCCGGCGAGCACGCAGAACTTGTCGCGAATTTGGTAAGGCGCAGGCGCGCCTGCGGAATACGGCAGCGCCAGGCCGATCGCTTCCGACACCGTCGCCATGGTGTTGGCGGTAAATTGCGCACCGCACGCGCCGGCCGACGGACAGGCGTTCTCTTCGAGATTTTGCAGTTCGGCGTCGCTCATGGCGCCGATCGCATATTTGCCGACGGCTTCGTAGACGTCCTGAATGGTAACTGGCTGCCCTTTGAAGGTGCCGGGCAGGATCGAGCCGCCATAGATGTAGATCGACGGCACGTTGAGGCGGCACATCGCCATCATCATGCCGGGCTGCGATTTGTCGCAGCCCGCCACCCCGATCAGCGCGTCATAGGCGTGGCCGCGCACCGTCAGCTCGACGGAGTCGGCGATCACCTCGCGCGACGGCAGCGAGGCCTTCATGCCGGCATGGCCCATGGCGATGCCGTCGGTCACCGTGATGGTGCAGAATTCGCGGGGCGTCGCGCCGACGGAGGCGACGCCGAGTTTGACCGCCTGCGCCTGGCGCATCAGCGCGATATTGCAGGGCGCGGCTTCATTCCAGCAGGTGGCGACGCCGACGAACGGCTGATGGATCTGCTCGCCCGTCAGCCCCATCGCGTAATAGAATGCCCGGTGCGGCGCCCGGTCGACGCCTTCAGTAGCATGCCGCGACGGCAGCCGGGATTTCAAATTGGTCTTTGCGTCCATCGAACTCATTGAGGCCAAACAGGCCCTCGCCCCTCCCGACCGGACCAAAAAGCCACACTGAAAAAAAGCTGGTGCGCTTAGGAACCGGAAGCACGCTGCGGCGTTGTCACCTTCCAAGCCACACCAATTGTTTCAAAAAACCCTATGGCTAAAAAGCGGCGTCCGGCGTTCCGGAATAAGGTCTTGTGAAATGTTTCCCCCGCTGTTGCCGGGGAGCCACAGGTTTTTTCCACAAGTATTTAACTAACGATTTACCACAGCATTCGCCCACCCGGCATTTGCTCGCCATTTGCCGCGCTGCGACGATGCGCGCGCATGAGGCCCGCCCGCAAACGCCTGACCAAGAGGTTCTTTGATCGCAGCGTCCTCGAGGTGGCGCCCGACCTGATCGGGGTAACTCTGCTGGTTAACGGTATCGGCGGGCGGATCGTCGAGGTGGAGGCCTATCACCATACCGATCCGGCGGCGCACAGCTATCGCGGCCCGACGCCGCGCAACGCTGTCATGTTCGGACCGCCCGGCTATCTTTACGTCTACCGGTCCTACGGCATCCATTGGTGCATGAATTTCGTCTGCGAGACGCAAGGCTCCGCCAGCGCCGTGCTGATCCGGGCGATCGAGCCGGTCGAAGGGGTGGCGCAGATGCGGCGGCGGCGCGGAGTGAAAGACCTTCGCCTGCTTTGCGCGGGCCCCGGCCGGATCTGCGAGGCCTTGGGCGTTACCGCAGCGCACAACGGACTGGCGCTCGACGCGCCGCCCTTTGCACTGTTTGCCCGTACTGCGCAGGTCGAAGTCGTCGCGGGGGTGCGGATCGGCCTCACCAAGGCCGTCGAAAAGCCCTGGCGCTACGGCGAGAAGGGCTCGCGCTTTCTCAGCAAGCCCTTTCCACAGGCGAGAACGAAAGATCCCCGGCTCAAGCCGTCCTAATAAGCGGCCGAGCGGATGCGAAACGCCGGGTTGAAGCCCAATTCCTTGCGCGCCTTGTCGATCTTCACCGCGCCGTCGTCCTCGGCGATGTTGTAGACGCCTTGCGATCCCTCTGAGACCGCGAGAAGCGCCGCATGCGCCGCGGCGTCGACATGCAGCGGCGCCCGCCCCTTTGCCGTTGGATTCCAGGTGCCGGGTCCATAGAGCCGGCCATAGCGCAGGACGATGCCTTCGAATTCGGTCGGTGAATCGAGCACGAATTCTTCAAGCGCGCGCACGCCCCGCGCCGTGATAGCGCTCGGCGTATTGCCCTCGCCCGAGGCAATCGGGTCGGTCTCGTCATGCGGCTCGGGTCCGCTGGCATAGGCGAAGGCGAGGCTTTGCGCGATGACCCTGCGCGTCCCCGCGACGCGGGCGGCGGAGACCAGATTGCGCGTGCCCTCGACGCGAAGCCGGGCATTTTCCATGAGCATCTGGGCGAGCTGCGCCGGGTCGAACACCTTCGGCAGGCTGGTCAGCTGATGAATGATGACGTCGGGCTTCACCCGGGTCACCGCATCATGCAGGGCGCGCTGGTTGAACACATCGAGGACGACGGCCTGCGCGCCGATGCGTTTGAGCCCCGGCACCTTGTCGGCATCGCGCGTCGTGCCGCTGACGAAATGACCTGCGCCGGTCAAAAGCGGGATGAGCCGGCGCCCGATCACGCCTGTGGCACCTGCGATGAAAATCTTCACAGCGTTCCCCTTACGCTGCGCCCGTCAGCCTTTCTATCGCCTCGGCGATCTTGGCCTTGCGCGCCAGCGCTTCCTCACGCTTCTCTTTCTCCTCCTCTACCACTTCTTCCGGGGCCCGGGCGACGAAATTAGCGTTGTTCAGCTTGGCGTCGACGCGCGCGATGTCGGCATCGGCCTTGGCCATCTCCTTGGCCAGCCGCGCCCGCTCGGCGGCGAGGTCGATGACGCCTTTGAGCGGCAAAGCCGCAACCTCGCCGCGAATGACGAGCTGAACAGCACCTTGTGGCGGTGCGTCGGCAGCCGAAATGTCAGCGACACGGGCAAGCCGCTGGACGAACTCCGACCACTTGCGCGCACGCGCCACGGTTTGCGGCGAGGCAACGAGCACCAGGGGCAGCGGCGTCGCTTGCGGAATATTCATTTCGACGCGCACGGAACGGATGGCCGTCACAAGATCGATGACCCAGCCGATCTCGCCTTCCGCCTCGGCATTGTCGAGACCGTCGTGCTGCGGCCACGCCGACAGCGCCAGCATGTGATGGCGCTTCGGTCCGTGATCGCCGGTGACGCGCCAGAGCTCTTCGGTGACGAAGGGCATGAACGGATGCAGGAGTTTGAGGATCTCGTCGAGCGCCCAGGCCGCCGCCGCCCGCGTCTCGGTCTTAGCCGGACTGTCGGCGCCGATAAGCACCGGCTTGATCAGTTCGAGATACCAGTCGCAATAAACGTTCCAGACAAAGCGATAGGCGGCATTCGCCGCATCGTTGAACTTGTAGGCCTCGATGCCGGCCGTGACCTCGCGGGCGGCGCTTGCCGTCTCGTGCGCGATCCAGCGGTTGAGCACTTCCTTGACCTGGCGCGGATCGAAGTCCGGATCGCGCACGCAGCCATTGATCTCGGCAAAGCGCGCCGCGCTCCAGACCTTGCTCGCGAAATTGCGGTTGCCCTCGACGCGCTGCGTCGACAGCTTGATATCGCGGCCCTGCGCCGCCATCGACGCCAGCGTGAAGCGCAGCGCATCGGCGCCGTACTCGTCGATCAGGCCGAGCGGATCGATGACATTGCCCTTCGACTTCGACATCTTGGCGCCGGACGCGTCGCGCACCAGCGCATGGATATAGACGTCGCGGAACGGCACGTCTTTCATGAAGTGCAGTCCCATCATCATCATGCGCGCGACCCAGAAGAAGATGATGTCGAAGCCGGTGACCAGCGCCGAGGTCGGATAGAAGCGTTTCAGCTCCGGCGTCGCATCCGGCCAGCCGAGCGTCGAGAACGGCCACAGCGCGGA
>Ga0335076_10000951_pt1 | contig 27701 bp, 28 predicted proteins | sample Lox_Sample_25_FD_206717 | JGI IMG/M metagenome (GOLD analysis project Ga0335076, IMG submission 206717) | Soil microbial communities from Loxahatchee National Wildlife Refuge, Florida, United States - Lox_Sample_2.5 | ecosystem: Environmental > Terrestrial > Soil > Wetlands | place: USA... | reverse complement strand
GGCGATACTCGTGCAGGCACGGGCGTAGGTCCTTTCACTTCGATGACTTGGCGGTCTCGAAGCAGAACCTACGCCCGGCCCCTTTTACACCGGCTTTAGGACGCGACCATTCGGTCTGTCGACTGCATGAACCGATTAGTTCGCACAATTCTTGTGCATAACGGCAGTGGAACGCCCCGCCTGGCCACCTGCTCTAGTGACCGCCGAGCATAAAAGCATGTTCGCCATCGCGTAGGACTCGAACAGGTGGGCGCTGGTGCCGTCCGTGAAATGGAGGTGCTCCGCATCAGGATCGCCAGCCGGCACCTCGAACGCCAGCTGCAGCGCCAAGGTCACCCCCTTCATGTGCGGATTGCGCTCCTTAGACGGCAAACGGCCAGAAGCTCGAACCACGGACGTACGACGTGCGACGCTTGCAAATATCTCGCCCCCACCGGCTTCCATCGGCACGACGAGCACCCGAAGGGAACGGCGTCAGCCGTCGAGAGATCGAAGCACCGACCAACCGCGTGTCCCTGGGCCTCGTGGAACGAAGCTTTCAGCGCAGACGCCTTGCACGCCGGGTAAGACGCACAGACCATTTCCTCAAGCCTGGTCTTCGCTACCCGTTTAGTCAGGTAGGGCTGTAGGTCTTGGGCAAGCGCTGTGTCGGGGTCTTCCGGTCGACCTGGTAGACGGGCTGCGGCTTCAGCATGAAGACCTATTGTGCGCCGACAACTCGACGAGATTGAGCAGTCGGAGCGCTAATCGAAGGGTGACTACCGGCGCGAGCCCGCCTAGTCATGGCATCCCCTCGGCCCACTTCATATGCCCCTCGAAGCCAAGCGCTCTAGCCATGTCGCGGTAGCGATTGCGATAGTCGCTGCGCTGTAGGCCAGGATTTGTCGCGTCCTTACTAGTTAAAGCCGAATGTGGTGGCTATCGCATCCCACTGCCCACTCTCCTTGAGGACTCGGGTAAGCGCCTCAACATAATCGGCCCCCTGGAAGGGGCCGTGCATGCCGATTGCGACGTCGAGGAAGCGACCGTATTCCTCGTCATTGACGTGGGTTTCCCACCGCGTGATCTTCCCCTCATCGTTCGTTTCGACGAAACCAATCGAGTAAAAACCCATGGTTTCCCCGTCTTTCGTGGTGCCGTCCCAGCGGACTCGCATTGTGAAGCCGTTGTCGGCCGCCCAGACCTTGAACTCGACCGGCCTCCATTCAGGAAAATTGACCGAGTACGCCCTTGCCTCCATGGTCGTAACCATTTCCGTGCCCGGGCCTAACACATCACGCAACAAAATAAGCTGGCCACCCGTGAAGTAAGGCGAAAGGTATACGGCGTCGTCTGTGAACTGCCATAACTCATAAAACTTTCCGGAGTGTACCCCTTCGGCGTGGCCACTGTGCACGCCGAGCAGGTAGCCGTCACGGTAGGCTTCGGCCATCTTGTGATGCAAAGCGATTCGGTCTTCAAGCTTCATCTTGGTCATTGCTCTCTCCCTCAACTTGGGCACGGCGGCAGCTCCATGCCACACCACCAAGGTGCCCGCGGGGGTGTCCGTTCCTCTGGCGGCTGCTCCTCCGGGGCTCGCGGCGTTTATGGTCACCGACGTCGAGGGTTCGACGCGGCGGTGCGTCTATGACCTCGACCTTGCCGGGGTCCTACCGCTATCGACACCTTCATCAACGAATCCTCGCTGTATCTGTGCTCTTGTTCTGGCGTGGAATGTTGTGCGACTGGCAACCCCTGACCCAAAGGTATTGCGGCTTCCAGTCCCTCCCGAGGAAACACTCTTTCATCAAGCCAGCAGCTACGGCCACGGCATGCATGCCGTGCACGTAAGACACTCCCGCTCCCGCTCCGCCAAGAACTTGCACAGTTCGCGTCACGTCATTCTTCCTGCGCCGACCTATATGAGCCCGGCACTCCCACCGCTGTTTCAAGTTCGGCCAGGCTCCGCTCGGTGAGACCTATCACCGAGCCGATGTCGGGCATCACGTCGGGGCTCGTCAGATAACTGAAACCCACGCGGTCGGCGTACGTGCACACCATCACGGTCAGTGTCAGGCCGTCGTAGATCGTCCCAATCGGGTAGATCTCCTCGACATGTGCGCCGTTCCAATACATTTCGGTCCGCGGGCCCGGAACTTTGGAGATCGGAACGTTGTGCCCGGTGCGCACCTTCGGCGCAAGCGGCATCTTCGGTAACAACACAGTCAGTGCTTGAGCCGGCACGAGCAGCAACAGCGATGCGGCCGAGCCGCGGCTGGCCACCTGCTTCTTTCCTTCGGCCATCGACCGGTGGATCAGATCCAACCGTTCGGCGGGGTCTTCCAGGTGGGTGCCCAGCGGGCACTGCCAAAGACCGAACTTGTTGCCCTGCTCGTCATCGGACCCGTGCTCGTGGCCACGCACGGTGATCGGGCAGAGGGCTGCCAACGACTGTTCGGGGAGTTCCCCACGGTCGAGCAGCCAGCTGCGCAAAACCCCGGCGATCACCGCCACCGCGACATCGTTGCCGGTCACCGCGGCTTCGTCCTGGACGGCGCGGATACGGTTCGTCGACCAGCTGCCGGCCGCGATGCTGCGCTCGTCGCCGAGTTGGCCGTTGAACCGGGTGTAAGGAGCGCCCAAAGGCGGCATCGTCGTGTCTGTCGTCATCCCGGCTACCAAGTTCGATAACTCGCCCGTGACAACTTTCTCGACCAGGGCGGCGCTCGACGTGGCCGCACTTACCAGCGATCTCAACATCGTGAATGGATTAGGTAACCGGCCACGTTCCGAATCGCCCCGCACGGTGAGTTCGGCGTGCTGGGCTCCGTAGATGGGCGGCATGGACCGGCGTGTCGGGTCAGGGCTCAGCGCGTCGGCGAGGGCGTGGAAAGCGGCGACGCCATCCATGACTGCATGATGCACCTTCATGCAGAACGCGAAGCGGCCGTCGTCGAGACCATCGATCAGATAGAACATCCACATCGGGTGCGACCGGTCCAGCCGCTCGGCATACAGCTCGCTGATCAGCTGCCAGAACCCGTCGTGGCCGGCGCCGGGCGGCAGTGTCGCGCGCCTAACATGCTGGCCTTTGTCGAGATTTTCAGCATCACGCCAGACCCACATGCCGCGAGTGTCCCTGCCGCGGTAGGGATATCGACGAAGCCGTGGGTCGATCGGATGCGTTGCGGCGAGCGCCTCCCGATGCAGGTCATCGACGTATCTCGGCCCCGCATCGTCGGGGGGTGAGAGCATCAACACAGCGGCGACGTGCTGCGGCTGGCTCATCGGCTCCACCGTCACCATCGCCGCGTCCAGCAAATCCATCCGGTCCATGGGAGCAGACTCCAATCTGGCGGGAGCGACTGTCGTCACCATAGGCCCGGCAGGCGGCATCGTGGTCAAAATCAGTGTGCCCCGGCCAGACCAACAGCGTCCCTGCTGCGGCCGGCGGCGGTAGTCTGCCTCGCTATGCCACGTTCGTTCGACTTGTCGGCCGAATCCCCGGCCAGCGTCGAGCAGGTCCATGCGGCGCTCGGCGACGAGAATTACTGGGGGGCGAGGCTTGCCGCCTTCGGCGCCGGACCGGGCGCCGCCAGGCTCGACTCGTTAGCTGTCGAGGCAGACGGCACCGTGATCGTGGCCACGACGTTCAGCCTCTTGCGGGACCGCCTGCCCAAGCTGGTCAGCCAGTTGGGCCGCGGTGAACTGGAGATGGTGCATATCGAAAAGTGGAGTCGGATCGGGCGCGGCCAGGTGCGGGGCGATGTTAGCGTCGCGTTGCCCGGGACGCCGGTGTCTGCGACGGGCGAGGCGTTGCTAGCGCCGCTGCGTAACGGCTCCCAGCTGCGGTACAACGCGACGGTGAAGGTCAAACTCCCGTTGGTCGGCGGCAAGATCGAAAGCTTCATGAGCGGCCGACTCGCCGAAGGGATCATGGACATCCAGCGCTTCACTACAGCGTGGATCGCTGAAGACTGCTGAATGCTGGGCCGATGAAGCACACGGTGTTCATCACGGGCGCTGCAACGGGGCTGGGCGCCGCCACAGCTGAGGAGTTCGCCGAGCATGGATGGGAGGTCTTCGCCGCCGGCCATGTCGCGCCGGGCGCCGCCTCGCACGGAATTCCCATCACACTCGACGTCACCGACTCCGAAAGCTGTGCAGCAGCCGCACGACTGGTGGCGGCACATACCGACGGACTCGGCGCGGTGATCAACTTCGCGGGCCTGCTTGATTTGGGTCCGTTGATGGAAGTGTCTGAGGAGCGGCTGCGGCGCATTTTCGATGTGAACGTCATTGGCACGCATCGGGTTAACCGCGCAATGTTCGACCTGGTGCGGGCCGGCGGCGGGCGCATTGTCAACATCAGTTCGGAGTCGGGACGGTTCCGCGCCGGTATCACCACGGGGCCGTATGCGATGAGCAAACACGCACTGGAGGCCTACTCGGACGCGCTGCGCCAGGAGTTGCTGTTCGTCGGCATTCCGGTCATCGTCATCGAGCCCGGTGCTTTCCGCAGCGCGATGAGCCGAGACATCCCCGAACGCCTGGCCGCCTCCGTCCCTCCCGGATCGCCGTTTCAGCCGATCGTCGCGTTCACCAGACGCACGAGCGCAAGGGAGGAAAAGCATGCCCGAGATCCGAAGATCCTGGCACGCGCCGTGTATCGCGCGGTCACCAGCAAGCGGCCCAAGCCGCGGTACCTAGTCAAGGGAGGGATGCAGAGCAGGATCATGGACCTTCTGCCCAGGACGGCGGCCGACCGGCTCGTCAAGCTGGTGGTGCGCTGAGATGGCCGGTCTTGCACACTGCCTGCTGGCCTGCGCCAGTGCGTTCCGTTTGGACCAATGGCTCCGTTCGTCGGCAATCGGGTGGGATGATCGGTCCCTCACCGCCAAGCGCGGTAGAAGGCGGTGAGCGGGTCGGTGCCGCACTGTTAAAGCGGGCCACCCAGCACGTTGAATCGGGCGTCTAGGCCGCCAGCTCGACCGGGTAGACGTGGTGGGTGCCGCTGAATCCTTTTAACTCGACTTCGCGAACGGCTCCGAACGTGAAGTCGTCACCGACGGCGTCGTGCACCGACTCGCTCACCAGGATCTCGCCGCCGTGGGCTTCGGTCGCCACGCGCGCGGCCATCGCGACGTTGCGCCCCAACAGGTCTTCACCGCGCCGCACGGACTTGCCCATGTGGATGCCAATGCGCACGCGAATGTTCCCGTTGTGCGTGCGGTTCACGCCGGCGCTGAGCGCGCGCTGGACGGCGATGCTGCAGCGCACGGCCTGATCCGGGTGCGCGAAGGCGACCATGAACCCATCACCCTGGCTCTTGACGACGTGACCGGAGTGGTCGTTGACTAGCTTCCGGATCAGTTTGTCGTGTCGCTCAATCAGCTTCACCCACGCGCGGTCCCCCATCTGCTCGTTCAGCGCGGTCGAGTCCTCGATGTCGGAGAAAAGGATTACCACGTTGCCGTCCGGGGTGAGCCGGGCCAGATCGGCGACCTTGGCCCAGTCCCAAGTGAGCCGGGCCAGATCGGGCGGCTCGACCTTGGCCCAGTCCGACGTGAGCCGGGCCAGATCGGCGACCTTGGCCCAGTCCGAGGTGAGTCGGGCCAGATCGGGCCGCTCGACCTTGGCCCAGTCCGCTAGTTCCTCGATAGAGCTGCGCACCGCGGGGCCGAATCCCTCTTTGCGGACCAGGTTCGCGGTCTGCCACGCCCTTTTGACCGCGGGAGAGCTGGCCAAAATGGTCTCCCACCCCGGGTGTGCGGTACGCACGATGTTGTAGAGGGCCGGATGGAAGGTCCAGCGCAGGTTGGCCGCCGCTTCTTGAAAACCCGCGCTGGCGATCGCCTCGTTGAATTCCTCAGCGCTACGCCAGTGCGCGATGTTGACGAACTGGAACTCGGCGGAGTCCGTGATCGCCTGGTGTAGCGCTGTGTCGAGATGGCCCGGGTATTGCTTCAGATAGTCCCGGGTTTTTTCCCACGCCCGGATGAACTCGTCCGCCTCGGAGGCCGGCACCTCAAAAACGTTGATCAATACGACCGGCCCCACCACAAACGCTCCAATCTCGACCGCTGCGCGCCGTTCGCTCGAGGTGACAGACTACGCCTCGCGGCGTGTTTCTTCGCGAACCGGCCCAGACGACCAGCACGCCCCTCTCAGGCTCGGCCTGCTGCAGCTACCCCATCCCCGACTTGGGCGTCATCGACGACGCCGGCTACGACGCGATCCTCGAGCGCATAAGGGCCGAAATGGACGCCGGGCGAATGGTGTACATCCACTGCTTGGGGGCGTCGGGCGAACCGCTGCATTTTGCGATGGTCCGCAATGATGCTCGGCCTCAAACAGCGCGCCGAGACCAACACTCAGGCCCGCTAAATCGTTGCCGAGCACTGAGATTGGCGACCAAGCGCCTTTTTCGATGCACGCGAAGGTGGTGTCGCCACGTAAGCGCGGTGACGGCGTGGTCGGGTCCGTGACTGGACACCGCGTCGGCCGCCGCCGAAGTTGCCGGGATGAGGTCGGCTTAGTACTTGTGCCCCGGCGGCCGTATGCCCACGCCGGCTGCCTTCAAGATTTCTAATACGGTCGTGCGTCCAAGCCCCAACGAGGCAGCGACTCGCCGGCCGCTCATGCCACGCCCATAGTGCTCAACTGCTTCCGCTCGCAGGTGGCTAGTGATCCTCCGTCGTTGCGGCGCCGGCGCCCATCGCTCATCGTTCACATCCGCCGCAGAAGTATTGTTCTGTTTCTCTGGCCACCATTTGTCCGACCAGACCCGTTCGAGGGCTCCGGCAGGTCTCCCGCATGCGGTCAGGCCCCGAGTTGGATGGTCTCGCCGCCTCGGCGTCTAGCTAACATGCCCGGCCCCGTCCCATCGCGGCGTCCGGGGGCGATTCTCGGCCGTACCGACCGCGTACCGAAGACGTACCGGCAATGGTCAATTTTACTGTGTTACAGGCGATTTGAGTAATCTCAGCCGATCGTTTCGCCTGGTCATCGAGGAACAGGCTAGGGACTCATAGTCCGTTGGTCGCGGGTTCGACCCCCGCCCGCCCCACAGCCCCACTTCAGCCCACTTCAGAGGCTATTTCAAGCCGAATTTGTTGGAATCAGCAACCATGCATAACCGCAATCCGACACTGTCGCAAGAGTGCGGGAGTTCCGCGTGCGGCCGCGCCAGCCGGGGTCGGCCATTAGCTCCAGAAATCGTTCATGGGTTCGGCGTACATGTCGTTGAAAGTGAGCGGCGCCAGAGCTCCCGGCGAAGGACTCAAGGTGTCTTCGAGAGTGGCCATCAGGCTGTACTCGTTGTAGTAGGTGTTGGTGGTGAAGTGGCCGGATTGCATCCCCGCCGTCACGGCGCCCTGGTTCGGGATGACGATCATCGGAACGTGATTGCCTTGGTTACCGAAGCCCAGCGACAGATTGTTGTTGTCCTCATCCCACGTGATGATGATCGCGTCCCTCTGCGTCGGGTCGGTCCACGTTGGCGAGCTTTGAATGGTGGACACCTGTTGCTGGACGAACTGGTCGCCGGCCGCGACGTTGTACTGGTGGTTCGTGAACTGAGTGGCGAAGAATTTGGCGTAGTCAGTCGGAGAACTGACAGGGCCTTCCATGTTGTTGGCCTCGTTGGCAGCGATCCACGTGAAATTCGGGAAGGTGCCCGGGGTCTGCAGATCGGTGCCCAACTGCGTGAGTGGAAGCAGGTGTGTCTGCAGGTAGGCGGGGGTGTTGTTGTAGACGTAGCTGAAGTTTGCAAAGGGTAATTGGTCGACGGCGTAGTCACCCGACGAAACGATGGCACCCGGGTAGGGCATGCTCTGCGCGTAGCCGGCCCACGTCACGCCCGTCTGATCCATTTCTTGCATGAGGCTGGGTGCGTTGATCGAGTTCGGGGGCGGGTTGTAGTCGATGCCGAAGTCCGATCCGCCCATGATCCGGAAGTAATTGGGGTCGCTGGGATGGCCCAGCGAGTAGTAGTTGTTCGCGTATCCGTACGTGTTGATGAGGGCGTTGATGTACGGCGCGTTGGGGCTGCCGAGGATGTCGCCGACGCCCTTGTTCTCCATGTAGATCAGGAACACGTGATCCAGTTCGCCGACGTGGGACGTCGGAGAGTCGACATCTGCGCCTCCCATCAAATCAACGGGGCGACTAGAGAACCGCTAACTGTATTTCACAAGACCCAGGAGTGTGAAGCCCTAGGTTCTCGGCGGTGGCCGACTCTTCACACACGCCGCTGCTCCGTGGTGGCTGGGACAACGACCTCGATGAGGCCTGTGTCCACGTCATAGACCAGGCCTGATACGAGCAGGTCGGGCGGCAGCCTATGCCGCGCTATTTCGACATCGATCCTCACGGACGCGTACGGGTCATCCACAGCCTTGCTATCGAGATCTGCCACAGGGATCTCGAAGAAAGCGGCCAACTGCTCGGGGTAGCTGGCCAGGCGACGGATCCCGCAGTCCGTGTGGTGCAGGATCGCCAGGTGGCCCCCGCTGGCCGACTGGCCAGCGCCGAGCCGGCCGAGCAGTGTCCACGAGCGCAGAGCTTCGGGGGTAACTCGGCCGCCGACGTTGCGCATGACGACTGCCTCACCGAGCTTGAGTCCTAGCACGTCGCTGGGGTCAACCCGAGAGTCGACACACCCGATCACCCGCAGTGCCGGGTTGGTCGGGAAGGGAAGACCCTTGAATGCTCCGCTGGCGGCGAACGTAGCGTTCCGTTGGACGAGCTCGGGTGTGTAGATGGTCATATCTGAGTGGCCTTTCAGGACTGCACGAAGGCCAGGAGGTCGGCGTTGATCGTGTCCGGCTGGTGTGGCGTTCCGCCGGTAATCACGGAGAGTGCCAGAACGTCCGACAGACGGGTCACTAATGCGCCGACGTCGAGGCGTTCATTTGGGTACGGGTTCTGCGGGCGCGCCATATCGCATTGTCCAAACGGGTACCTGGCCGGGCGTGTACTCATTACCTGCCCAGGGCGTACCGCAGATGTGTAAATACGCGTAGGGCGTCTTATCGAACATCACCCATGCGCCGGCATCTCGTACGGTGTTCGGGAGGCCGTCACGCGTCGCATCGTATGGCCACATGATCATCCAGTGCGGGCCGATGGGGATGGCAGGACTGGATTTGTCGAACGGATCGGTGTTGCTGTGTTGCGTTGCGCCGCAAAGCATGTAGATGATCCCGGGGGCCGTATTCGTCGGAGCCGGCTTGCCGGCCATGATATCTCTCATCCATTGCAGACCCATGGGATCCGCGCACATAGGCACGTTGCCGATTTCATTCTCGTCACCTGGGAAACACACCCACTGGTTGGTTCCCTGACGAAGCACGACAAGATTGCCTCGCGCATCCATGTCGGCAACCGTGGCGTCCCGGGTGATGTGGAAAGGTCCTGAGGACATCGCGCGCGATATCTTGGCGACCAGTATCTGTTCGTCTCTGTCGGCCGGAAGGGGTTGTCCGGCATGCAAGCTCGTAATCGCGCTGTTGCTGTAGTTTCCCGGCACACCACTTGCGTCAGCCATGCCACCTACGGACTGCTGCTGGCTAGAATCACTGTCGGCCATGGCGTGCTCCTCTCAAACGAAATTTGTGGCCCGGTCAGCTGATGGTGATCTCACCCATGTCGATGGCGATCAGCAGCGGCTCCGGGATGAGCTGGTAGTCGCCCTCCCAGCCGTAGATCCGCCGCTTGGTGGGGATGACGATCCCGTCTGCTTCGCGATAGTCGGTGGCATAGTTCAATCCGGGTGCGCCGCCGAGGATATCGACGGTGTAGTCTTGCCGGCGCAGCAGCCCGTCGGGGCCAAAGCACAAGATCTGTTCGCGGGTATGGCTTTTGATGTGATCGGGAAATGTCACCTTCAGCCGCCGCCACGTTTCACCGCCGACCTGGATCGGCATGATCTCTTCGTTGCCGAATCCGGGCCAGGTGTAGAGGAATGGTGTATTGAGATAGGTCCACAGCGCCTCCCCGCTGAAATAGGCGACGTGAATGTCGTCCCACGGGGTGTCGAACACGTGACCGTCAAACGACCTCTCGGGGTCATCGCGCGAATCGATGAGTGCGCCGTCACCGCGCTGAATCACGACGCGGGAGGGCTCGAAGATCGAACGCTTGTCCTGACCGACGAAGTCCATCGTCAGCAGCTCACGTGTGGTGTCAACCTCGAAGCGGACGTTCTTGAGCGCATCACCCTTGCCTTTGACGAACCAGGTCGCCCCGGTAATTGACGCGGCGACGTCGATCGATGTGATGCCCTTCCACCGGTCCAGGCCACCGTGCGCCACGACGGCGACCTCAAGTAGATCGCTCATTGCTGCTCCCGGCCCCTTAAGGGGTGCCTTCCCAGTGTTTGGCAAGAGGCGTACCGGCGAACCTCTCAAGCATCGCGCGGGACAGCACCAGCACAGAACTGCGCGGCCGGTGATTTACCACAAGGCGCTGGGCCTTCCCGGCGGCATTGAAGACGACCAGAACGATGACATAAAGCGGCACACCGCGAACCGATGCGGTGTAGTCCTCGAGGAAACTGCTTTCCCCGCAGGGACCGGCGTAGCGGAAGTCTTGGAACTCGTATATCTCTTTTGCGGCGACCACGACTTCATGGACGGCCGCCGCGCCTTGGATGGCACCGTCCCACGCCGGCCCCTCCCCGGTTACGTCGTCGGCAAGGTTGTCGAGCCACGCCGGATAGTAAGGCTTTCCCATATAGGTCGACGCCATATCACCCCTCCTGTGGCCCCTTACGGGGTGCCTTCCCAGTGCTTCGCGTGCGGGGTACCGGAGAATGTCTCCAGCATCACGCGGGAAAACTGCAGCATCGCGCTGCGCGGCCGATGATTCACTACGACGTGCTGGGTCTGCCCATTGGCGTTGAAGCTGACCAGCACGACAACGTAGGTAGGCATGCCGCGAACTGAGCTGGAGTAGTCCTCCAGAAAACCGCTTTCGCCGCACGGGCCGGCGTAATTGAACTCCTGGTGCTCATACTGTTCGCGGGCTTTGCCCAAGATGAAACGGACGTCTTCGGCGCCGCACGCGGTGCCGTCCATCGCCGCGGCCTCAAGGGTGACGTCGTCGGCCAGGTTGTCCAGCCACAACGGGTAGTAGGGCTTTCCCATATATGTCATCTGGCACCTGCCGCATCGTGTGTTCCCCGCGGATCAGTGCCGATATGGTCGCTCTCCTCGACGTCGGCGACGACCGGCGAAGGAGGCTGCCGCTTATGGACGTGGGCGCTGGGCGTCTCATCGATGAGCAGGCTGAGTAATTCGGGCCGACTGTAGTGTCCGCGGGAGTCCATGAAGGCTTTGCGTTTGTCGATCAGCGCGAAGTCCAAATCCGCGATCACCTCGCCTTCACCAGAGCGCAGGGCATCACCGAGCAGCTCGCCTTGCGGTGTGATGATCGCGGTGAAGCAGCCACCCGAGATCGGGCCCACCGGGCAGCCCGTGTCGGCCATGATCTGTTTCTGCTGATCGGGATCGAGCCAGGCGGTCGCAGTCACGACGAAGACGCCTGACTCGAGCGCGTGATTGCGTACCTGGACCTCGGTCTGTTGAGCGAACAAGTCGCCGAAAATGGAGCCCGGGAACATCGCCGAGTGGATTTGCTCGCCGTCGGCCATCAGCGCGTATCGGGCCAGCGGGTTGTAGTGCTCCCAACAGGCCAACTGGCCGATGCGACCCACGGCGCTGTCCACGGCTCGAAGTCCGCTGCCATCGCCCTGGCCCCAAACTATGCGTTCGTGATACGTGGGGGTGATCTTGCGGCGACGCTGGATCAACGTTCCGTCGGCATCGAAAAGCAGTTGGGTGTTGAACAGTGAGCCGCCGTCGCGTTCGTTCACGCCGATAGAGACGACCATTTCAGCGCGGCTCGCGGCGTCGGCGATCGCCTGCGTCGCCGACGATGGCACGGTGACCGCCTGCCGCATCAGCTGAGTCTGCTCGGCGAGCATCTCGTACGGGCGCTGCACAAACGAAAAATACGGGTAGTAGGGAACAACAGTCTCCGGAAAGGTCGCGAATTGCACGCCCCGGGTTGCCAATTCGTCGATCTTGGCGACAACGCACTCCACGGTGCCGTCGCGGCTGTAGAGCACGGGACGCAGTTGAACCGCTGCTGCTCGGACAGTGGTCATAGCACCGACCTCTCGTCATGGCTTGCGCGATACGAACAGTGTGATGCCTAAAGGCCGTTAGTGGCCAGCATGATGGCCAGTGGGTTTTCGGCAGCCGCCGCACGAATCGCATCGGCCAGATCGTGCACCACCCAGTAGCTCAGATCGGCCGAGCCGCCCGACCGGCGCAGCACCTCAACATCACCGACCCGAGGATCGGCGCGCAACGTCGCCATAAACAGCGAGAAAAACGGCACCGTCTGCTGATACTCGAACGCCTCACCGAACAGGTTCGCACCCCGGAGTTGCCGGCCAGCACCATCACTTCGGTCAGCAACCGACTCTTGCCAATGCCCGGTGGCCCCTCAATGACCAGCACACCCCCACAACCTTGGGCCGCCGCAGTCACCGACGCGCCGATCACACTTAGCTCGTCTGCCCGCGCCGGTTGAAGACCCCACGCGGGTGTCCTGTCTTTCCTTGACGGCCTGCTGCTGCAGTGCACGTCATTGTAGGCACCCGGCCACGTCAATCGGCCGACAATGCGGTCGGTCGCTGAGCCCCAAAGGTGGGGTGGGCAGGATCAGGCGGGATCAGCGCTGACAACTCCGCCGCGGTGGCAGCATTAGAGCTAGTAGGGCTGGGATTGGGCCGCTGATTTGAATCTTCGCTGTCAAAGGGCGGGGCCGACGCTATGCACACGGAACCGTGTGAGATCTGGATCCGATTGAAGGAGGCCAGGAAGATGACAACCATGCGCTCTGTCGTCGCCGACACGGTAGGCGAACCGTCCGACGTTCTGCACCTGCAGACCCGCCCGATTCCGGAGCCCGGTCCCGACCAGGTCCGGATCCGGGTAACAGCTGCACCGGTCGAGGCCAGCGATCTGCATACCGTCCGCGGCAGATACGGATTCACCCCGGAGTTCCCCACCGTACCCGGTATCGAATCCGTCGGTGTGATCGACGAACTCGGTTGCGGCGCAGACGGTCTGACCGTCGGGCAACGCGTCATCACCATCGGAGTCACGGGCACGTGGCAGGAGTATGTCGTTGCCGATGCCGAGCGGGTCTTGCCTGTTCCCGCCGGCATGAGCAATTCCACGGCCGCCCAGATTCTCAGCAATCCGCTCACCGCCGTGATTTTGACCGGTGATGAACTCGATGTTCGACCGGGTGAATGGCTCTTGCAGACGGCGGCCGGTTCAATCGTGGGCCAGTCGGTCATCCAACTCGGAGCGCACGTCGGCTTCAAGACCCTCAACGTGGTCCGTCGCCGATCCGCGGTCGAGGACATCCTCGCGCTGGGGGGCACGGCGGTGATCTGCACGGAGGACGAGGACCTGCGCGAACGGGTGGCCGAGATAGCCGGCCACGACGGCGTGTTCAAGGCGATCGACTGTGTCAGCGGTCAGGTGGGTGCGGACGTGTCGCGTGCGCTGGCACCGGGCGGTGAGTTGGTCGTCTACGGCGCGCTGTCCACGCACCGCCAAACAGACCCCGACAAACTCACCATCCCCATCTTCGCGCGCTCACTGATATACGAAACCAAGACCGTTCGGGGGTTCTGGCTGTTCCGCTGGTTCGCCGAGACCCCCAAGGATCGGATGGCCGCAACGATCGACCGGACACTTCAGCTCGTCGACACCGGCGCGCTGCGCGTGCCCGAGGGCCAGCCGATCCGTGTCGAAAAGTTCAGCGAAGCCGTCTATTTGGCCGAAGCCCCCGCACACGGGGGCAAACCGCTGCTGGTGTTCGAACCGTAAAGAGGCCGATGGCCCGCGCTGCCTCCACCATTCATCGGCGATTCGGCGACGGTCATTAGCCCGCGACCCAGGGAAGATTTCTGACGCCGTTGTGAGTTCATATGGTCTGAGCATCAGTCGGAAACAGGAACGAGGCACCACCCATGACCGGAGATTTGCCTGATACTGCCCTCGAGCTGCGTTCGTTGGTGACGTCTGGTGGCACGCTCGAGCTCTCGCTGCACGAGGTTCCAGTTCCAGTCCCCGGCGCCAATGAGGTGTTGGTGCGGGTGGAAGCCTCGCCGATCAACCCGTCAGACTTAGGCCTTCTCGTTGCAAGCGCGGACATGACGACTGCGACGGTCGCGGGCACGCCTGAGCGTCCCGTCGTCACCGCCTCGGTCGGAGAGGGGAGCCTGGGGGCGCTGTCGGCTCGACTCGACAGGTCGCTTCCGGTGGGTAATGAGGGCGCAGGCACCGTGGTGGCGGCGGGGGAGTCCGCAGCGGCCCAGGCCCTCATCGGAAGAACGGTGGCGATCGCGGGCGGCGCGATGTACTCGCAATACCGAGCTGTCGACGCTTCCGCGTGTCTGATCCTGCCCGAGGGAGCTACGGCAAGGGACGGGGCATCGTCCTTCGTCAATCCGATGACGGCACTCGGAATGACCGAAACCATGCGCCGCGAAGGACATTCCGGCCTCGTACACACCGCCGCGGCGTCGAACCTCGGCCAAATGCTGGTCAAGCTCTGCCAGAAAGACGGGATACCGCTGGTCAATATCGTCCGCAAGCCCGAACAAGTGGAGCTGCTGAGATCGCTCGGCGCAGCCTATGTCTGCAACTCGGCATCGCCGTCGTTTTCGACAGACCTCGTCGAGGCTCTCAAAGCGACATCCGCGACGCTTGCTTTCGACGCCACGGGTGGTGGAACGCTGGCAAGCCAGATCCTCAACGGCATGGAGGAGGCGGCCAACGCAACCGCGGGGGAGTACTCACGCTACGGGTCGAACGTCCACAAGCAGGTGTATATCTACGGCGCGCTCGATACCAGTCCGACGGTGCTCACCAGGAACTTCGGGATGGCTTGGGGCGTGGGGGGATGGCTGCTGACCCCGTTTCTTCAGGGCGCAGGGGCCGAAACGTTCGGCCGGCTGCGGGCTCGGGTGGCCGCGGAGCTCACCACGACGTTCGCGAGTAGCTACACCCGGGAGGTTTCACTCGCCGGCATGCTCAATCCCGATGCGTTCAACGAATACGTCAAGCGAGCGACCGGAGAGAAGTTCCTCGTGACTCCGCATGCCCTGCCCTAACCGCAGGTGCGGCGCTGCACCGTCGTCTGGTGGCGCGGCTCTCGCGGAGCGACTGACGGAGCGAGTGACGGGATTCGAACCCGTGTATACGGCTTTGCAGGCCGCTGCCTAGCCACTCAGCCACACCCGCACGAACGGCTACCATGCCAGCGCCGGCCGCCGCAGCCCAGTGTTTCCCTCGGCCCGATCATTTCGGTCCAGCGGCGCTGCGGCAACAGCCCGCATACTGTGAGGTGATTTTCTCGAGACTGCGCGCCCGGTCAAACTCGGTTGCGCGCCGGCGAAAACCGCTCAAGCTGCACGGGCGGCCCGTCTGCTGACGGCGGCGGAACCAGTCCAGCGACACCATCGACCACGCTAAAGACTGCCCGGTTCCCACGATCAAAGTTCAAAGTGCCGTGTTGAAAATTCTGGACGACCCACTCGGGCTCCTGGATTTCGGCGCTGGTCGGCAGCCCCAGCGCGCTGTGTTCGTAGCCGAGGGTGCCCCACGCGGTGTAGATGGCGCCGGTGACGGGCTGGGCCCCGCTGGCCGGTGACCAATAGATCGCTCCTTTCTCGAAGATGACGTAGCGCGTGGCTCCCGCCCCTTGCGATTCCGGCGACATCGGTGCGCCCAGTGCGCTGTTCATGCCGCCCATCGCCTGCCACCGGTCATAGATAGCAGTACCTTGTAGCGACTGCGCCAGATCCTGGGCGCTGGGGCGTTTGTTGAACCGCGCGGCAATGTCGCGAATCTGGTTCATCAAGGCATATCCGAGGTTGCCGGGGCAATCAGTATCGCTGACGTCGCGGTGGGCAAAAATGCACGGTAGGCCCACGGCGGCGCCTTGGGGGAAACGGGTGTAAGGGCCCCCGTCCGATGTCAACGCGACGCTGCCCTGCGGGTTGATCCCATCCATGGCCACCCGCCACCCGAGCACACGCCCGACGGTGTGCACCTGAACCGGCGTGGGGCTCACCGTGCCGAACTCGCCGATCATGCACACCGCCCACGTGTTGCGGTTGAACCCGCCAGTGTGGGTGCCCCGAACCGATCTGGTGATCCCGCCGAATCGGCCCTCGAATACCTGACCGTACTTGTCGACCAGGGCGTTATAGGCGATGTCCGACCAGCCCAGAGTGCGGGTGTGGTAGTCGTAGATCGACCGCACAATTGCCGCCGAATCCTGCGGTGCGTAATCATTTACGCCGGCGGTATGGTGCACGACGCCTGCCTTGATTCCGTCGTCGTACGTCGGTGCTCGGCCGCGAATCGACTCGTCGGCGCCCCACTGGGCTCGACTGATGATATTTGGCGCCTGCCCGGGCGTTTCGACCGCCGCAACCAAGGAGGCCGGATCCGCCCCCGCGTTCGGGGGTTGGGCCAGCCCTGATGCGGCGGTGCCCAAACCCATCATAATTGGCGCGGCCGCAACGTATTTGAGGACATTACGGCGCGAAACAGACGGTGACGTTGAGCACCCGCACCAATTAGGCACGCCAACACGGTAACCCGCGGTAACAATATTCGTAACGCGACCCGCCGCAGCCGAATACGGTTGAATACGGCGGGTTCGCAGTGCTGCCAACAGGGTTCAGCACACACCAGTGAACGCGTCTGTGGCGGGGCCGCCTGGACCGAGATGACCCGCGTCGACCCGGAATATCCCGATGGGTCCGCAACCTTCGCTTCGAACGAGGTGGTGGCACGCCCAAGCAGCGGTGCCGTCAGCCGTGTCGAACTCCGCAGAAACGCGGAGCTGCTGACCCCGAGCCGCAGATTATCCACCACCGTGCGAAAGGATTTGCCGATCAGCGACCCATGAGACCGGTCAGGTATTCCGACTGGGGGCTCGCAATATAAGTCATCTGAGAAGCGGTGCACGCCGCCGGCAAGCGTTGCCGGCGGGCAGCTCCGGGGATCTGCTTCCAGTCCCCAGAGCACCCAATAGCAGCCGCTGTCGACCATGGTCAATCAATAGTTAAACACTTTGTGCCCGAACAGATTACCCACAACTTCCGTCAACAGCCAAAAACGCGCGTTAACTACGAATACCAGGTCGAGCGCTCTCACAGAGCTACTAAACGAAGTGGCCCCCGGATGGCCTGACCTCGGTTGGTCGATCCGGGACGCATAAGAGTCTTGCGGCCCTATCCAGATCGAGGCGATGCTGGTCGCTAACCCGGCCCGCTGGCTCGCTACGTCGCGATCCGGCGTTCGGCGGCGCGTCCGTCGAATGCGTCGCGCGCGAGCTCGATCTCGGACATGTGCCCGTACGCCCAGTCCCGGATCGCGTCGATCGCGTCCGTCAGGCTCTGTCCGAGGGGCGTGAGGCGGTACTCGACCGTCACCGGCACGGTCGGGTAGACGGTCCTGGTGACGAGCCCGTCGCGCTCGAGTGCCCGCAGCGTCTGCGTGAGCATCTTCTGACTCACGCCCTCGATCCGACGGCGCAGCTCGGAGAAACGCAGTGCCTCTTCGCCCTCGAGCGCCGTGATGACGAGCATCGCCCACTTGTCGGCTATGCGCGCGATCACCTGGCGCGTCGGGCAGCGCGCCTTCATCGCGTCCCATCGGAGAGTAGTTTCCATTAGGTACCTATACCACTTTTAAGTGCTATCTTCCAGATAGAGAGCTTATCTCATACGGTTCCCGACGTGAAGGCATTCGCCGTCGCCCGAGACGACGCTCCCGCGATCGAGATGATCCCAGAGGGGACCTTCGTCTGGTTCGGACAGGCGAGCAGGACCCCATCGACCCTCGACTTCTTCGACTGGACGGGCGGCCTGAACGCGACGCTGCGCAAGTTCCACTACCTCGAGCCCGTCGACGGGATCCGGGAGGACCTGTCGACGCTCGTCGATCTCACCGCAGCGGGTCGTCTGACACCCGAGATCGGCTTCCTCGGCGACTGGACGCTCACCGAGAACGCGATCGAGCACCTGCTCGCCCGCCGCCTGCGCGGCCATGCCGTGCTCGCGCTCACCAACCGGAACTGATCGAAAACCACACAGACCTGCACAGAAAGGAACTCACATGACAATCAACGACAAGGCACTCGCGGTGCGCTGGCCCATGGCCCACGCTCCCGAATTCGCGTCGATACACGTCGCCAACCGCACTCGGACAACCGCCGACCCCGAGCTTGTCTGGGAATGGCTGACCCGCCCCGAGCAGTGGCACCGCTTCTACGCCAACGCCAAGCGCATCCGCCACCGCTCCGGCCCGTGGCCGCGACTCGGGCTCGGGAGCCGCTTCTCGTGGACCACCTTCGGGGCTCGCGTGACCACCGAGATCACCGAGTTCGAGCCCTACGAGCGCCTTGCCTGGACTGGCGCCGGTCTCGGCGCGACCGCACATCACGCGTGGCTGCTCGACGCCGGTGGGCCCGAGTGGGAGCTCGTGACCGAGGAGACCCAGCGCGGATTCCTGCCGAGGCTGCTCCGGCCTGTGATGCGGCCGGCGATGCTGCGTCAGCACCAGCGCTGGATCGACCAGCTCGCCCGGCTCGCCGAGAGCGGCGAGACGCCGCCCGATTCAACACGTCCGGCGAGTTGACGATTACCCGCGACGTCGTAGCCACAGTGCTCACGAGTGTTACTGCGCGGGGATCGTTCCTCGGTGGCGTTGGTGCCATGGCGGCGCTCTTGTTCCTTGGCTTCCTTGGCATGGGAATCGCGAGGCGGCGCGGGCGGCTCGCGCCGATCCCCCGCGAGTTGCGGATCCCGCTGCTGTATCTGCAACTGAACGTGAGCAGTCCGGCAGCGCTGGCCATCGGCCGGCGCGTGATCTCGCGGCTTCGCGGAACGGTCAGGGCCGGCATCCGAATGGAGCGGCGGACACTTGGTGCGGGGCCGGACGTGTTCATGTATGAGTCGCCCTCGCGAGTCCGGCCGAGCGGCGCGCTGTTGTGGATGCACGATGGGGGCACGGTGATGGGCGCCGCGCGTCAGGATCATGCATGGTGCGCTCGTCTGGCCGACGAGCTCGGGGCGCTGGTGATCAGTGTCGACTATCGCCTGGCGCCTGAGCATCCGTTTCCGGCCGCGCTCGACGACTGCTATGGTGCGCTGCGCTGGCTGTGCGACAGCGCGGGTGAGCTCGGGGTCGATCCGGCTCGGATCGCGGTGGCAGGCGCGAGCGCCGGCGGCGGGCTTGCGGCGGTGCTCGCCCAGCGCGCCCACGACACCGGGAGCCCGGTCTGCTTTCAGCTGTTGGCCTACCCGATGCTCGATGACCGCACCGTCCTGCGGGCCGTGCCGCAGGACCGCGCGTACACCTGGACGCCGCGCTCTAACGGCTACGCCTGGGCGGCCTATCTCGGGCGCCCGCCTCGTGAGGACGACGACCGTGCGTACATCGCGGCGGCACGACGTGAGGATCTGCGGGGGCTCCCGCCCGCGTGGATCGGTGTTGGCGACATCGATCTCTTCTACCCCGAGGACGCCGACTACGCCCGCCGGCTCGAAGCGGCAGGGGTGGCGTGCCAGGTGCACGTGGAGCCCGGGATGTATCACGCCGCCGACGTGTTCCTCGACGGCAAGGCGCCCTCGATGGCGCGCTTTCGCGGCGAGATGGTGCGCGTCCTGGCATCGGCGCTGCGATGATGGAGCCGGATCGCGGCTGGCGGCGGGTTAGATTGCCCGTATGCGCATTGTTCGCCTGTTCGGTGTAGTCCTGTCGATCCTCACAGCGGGGTTGCTGCTGACAACCCCCGCAGGCGCGCAACCGCCGTCCAAGCTCACGGATCACATCACTGACGGCAGCGGGGTGTTGACGGATTCCGGGCGGGCGGCGGTCAGCTCGGCAATCGACCGGCTTTACCGCGATCGGCACATTCAACTGTGGGTGGCCTACGTCGACAACTTCTCCAGGTTCAAACCCGAAAACTGGGCCGACCAAACCCGCAGCGCCAGCGGGATGGGCGACCACGACGCGCTGCTGGCCGTCGCCACGAACACCAGGCTGTACGCGTTCACCGTGCCGCCGAAGGTGCAGGGCCTCACAGCAGCCGAGTTCGACAGTCTGCAGAGGAACAAAATTGGACCGGCGGTGGGCGCCAAAGACTGGAGCGGTGCTGCGGTCGCTGCGGCTGACGGGTTGAACAAATCGGCAAGCTCGTCAAAGCAGAGCTGGCTGCCGATCGCTATCGGCGTCGCCGTCGTCGCGGTTCTACTCGTAGTGGTTCTCCTGCTCTTTCGCGCGCGCCGCCGGCGGCGCGCCGCGCGGCGGGTCGACGCTGGCGATGGGCAGGTGAGCATTGAAGGGCGCGATCATTCGTTGGGGCAGGCGTTGTCCATCGCGGACGCCAGATTGCGCCAAATCTCCGACTACGTCGCCAAGCATCGCGAGAGCATCGGCGCCGAGGCCCAGACGCGGCTCGAAGAGACGAAACGGCATTTGGCGGCGGCGCACGCGAGGCAAGCAAGCAACGAGCCCGAAGCAATTGCCTATGCCAACAGGGCATCGACGCTGGCCGCTCAGGCACAAACGCTGGCAAACGCCGACGTGCTCGCAGCGCACCGCACGCCACGACGTCGAGGCACCGCATCTACGCGATGATCGGTGGGATCACCATCGGTGACCGCTGAGTGGCGGACGGTTCTGACCCACACCAGGGCCGCGGTCTCGGAGGTGGGTGTCCGTTCAGCTCGCGATTGTGATCCGGCGCGCTGTCACGGGTTCAGCCTTGCCCTTCAGATCGAGCATGACGACCTCGCCCCCGTCGACGGATGCGATGCGCGCTACGGCCTCGGACATGACGATCTCTCCGCCCTTTGCGGCGCCTTGCAGCCGCGACGCGGTGTTCACGACATCGCCAATCGCGGTGAAGTCGCGGATCTCGCCTTCGCCGACGATCCCGACGTACGCCGGGCCGACGTCAAGACCGATGCCCACCTCCAGCTGCGGGCCCTCGGGGGTGCCGTAGCCCTGTGCTCGCAGTATCGCGTGAGCGTCGCTCACCATTGCATCGACATAGCGCCCGTCGGACGTGAGTGGCGCAAAGTAGAGGCCCATCACGGCATCGCCGATGAGTTTGTCGACGATTCCGTGCTGGACGATCACCTGCGTCAGTTTCGAGTAGAAGCAGTTGAGGGCCGCGACCATTTCGCCGGGTGGCAAGGTCTCCGCCAGCGCGGTCGAGTCGCGGACGTCGGCGAAGAGAACCCCGACCGGCAGCGTCACGCCGCCCGTGGGCGCCTTCTCGAAACAGGCCTGACACCAGCGCGGGTTCTTTCGCGACGGGCTTTTGCCCGCGCGTCGCATCAGCCAACCGCCGAATCCCGTGAACGGGCCGCCGCAGGCCTCACAACGGGGGGCAGACGGGAGCGTGGAGAGGACTCGTATTCCCCGACGCACCGTGGCGTGCCCGAAATAATCGAAGAAGCGCGCCCATTCCTCCGCATCGGCCTGCGCATCTTCGGGGCGGGGTGGCGTGCCCTTATGCGGCATCCCTCATTTTCGCACCGCCTGCCACGCTGCTGCCCAATTTCGAAGGGCGAGTTCAATAGCAAACAAGACACGCCTGGCACTGGAGGTCGCGGCGAACTGCGCTATGAGTTCCCCAACGGCGTCTGGGTTTTCGAACTGGCAGCGGTGACTGATCCCGGCGCGGTGGCAGCGGTGCTCGGCATCACCCAGCAGCCCGGCGAGACCGTTAGCGAGTCGGTGGCTGCTGCGTTAAGAAGGCCGACTCCGGCTGCTAGTGATCGATAACTGCGAGCATGTGCTCGATACCGCCCGATGGACGGGGCTAGTGTGGTCACACTCACTCAACGATATTGGAGTGTTGTCCGATGGACCTGCTGGACCCTTTAGACGCGGCGATGGTGACTGCGGACCCGATGAGCCAGCCGCTTCACGTGGCCGCTGTGCTCATTCTGTCGCGGCCCGATGATGCAGGTCTGGGGTATGTCGACGAGCTGTATCGGCAGGCGCTGGCCGCGACGGACTCGATCGACCCGCGGCTTCGGCGATATCCCCATCGCGGTGTGGACACCGGCGGCATCTGGGCCTGGCGTGATGTCGGCACCCTCGACATCAGCCGACATTGCCGGCGTACCACACTGCCGGACGGCGCCGGCCGAGACGAGTTTTGGCGGCTGATCGGTGAGCTGCACGCCGAGCGCCTCGACCCCTCTCGCCCGATGTGGATGTCTTATCTGATCGACGGTCTCGACGATGGCTGCTTTGCCTTCTACGTCAAGGTGCATCACGCGGTCATGGACGGTGTGGCCGGTTTCCAGATGATCGCTGACGCGCTGAGCGCCGACCCGACGCGCCGGTGCATGCCGCCGATCTACGCGGCCCGGCACGACGAACCCACCGCGCCGGCCGTGTCGGGTGGCGGGCGGTTTCCCAATCCGTTCACCATGCTGCGGTCGCTGGTGAGCGGGGCTACGTCGAGTGCCGAGGTGGTCGAGAAGGTTCTCACCGGCGAGGTATCCAACTTGGTCGCCAGCTTGACCACCGACACGACCATGCCGCCTATGGGCGCTCCCTACACCCGGTTCAACGGCCGAATCGGCCCCGAGCGCGCCGTCGCGGCGGCTAGCTTGTCGAAGGACCGTATCCGCGCGGTGCAAGACAAGGTCTCGGTGACCGGCAACGACGTTGTCGTCGCGGTGATTGCCGGGGTGTTGCGCGGCTGGCTGCTCGATCATGGGGAACTGCCCGAACAGTCGCTGGCGGCTGCCTGCCCGATCACGGTGCGCGGCCATGAGCTCGGGGCCGAAGGCGGGCACGGCAACATGTTCGGTGTGTGGTTGTGCCCGCTGGGTACCGACCTTCAGGATCCCGCCGAACGGTTGGATCTGATCCACCGGTCGATGTGGCAAGGAAAGCAGCAGGTGGCCAGCCGCGGGTCGGGTGCATCCATCTTGCTGCTCATGCCAATCGTGATACCGATGATGTTGTTACCGATGCTGCCGTTTGCGCCGAAGGTCGGCACCGGATACAACGTTTCGATCTCCAATGTTCCGGGCCCGCGGACCGAAATGTATTGGAACGGCGCCCATGTCGAGGAGATCTATCCGGTGTCGTTGGTCTTCGACGGCATGGCACTCAACGTGACGGTGTGCTCGTACGCCGACCGCATTAGTTTCGGTTATCTAGCGGGCCGGGACGCGATGCCCGACATCGAGACGGTGATATCCCTGACCGAGCGATGCCTGGCCGAACTCGAAGCGGCAGTGGGAGTAGTGGGCTGATGTAGGTCGGTCCACGACCCGCCGTTGCGCGTTATGTGACACCGCTAGCTGTTGCGCAGGAGAAACTCCCGAAGTAGGCCGGTGACGGTGTCTGACTGCTCGAGTGTGCTGCTGTGCCCGCAATTCGGAATCTGTTCCAGACGTGCGCCGGGGACGCGGTCGGCGATGGCCCGTGCGTTCTCCGGCGGAAGGGCAGCATCATCGGCGCCGACAATCACCAGCGTGGCTACGTCGATTGCCGCGATCTCGTCCTCAACCGAGGCTCGGTTGGCCACTGCGAGCACGGCTTTGCTCACTGCCGAACGCTGGCAACGGCGGAGGCGCCGCCCCCACTCGTCGATGACCGGCTTGTTTGACGGATCGGCGACGAACGAGGGACCGAACATCAGCGGCACAACCACCCGGCGCAGCGGGGAAATGCCGGTGACACGGTAAATCCGCGCCATCAGCTTGTAGCGGGCGGCCTTGTCGGGATCTTCGGGACCGGCGCTGGTGTCCAGAAGCGTCAGCGAGCGCAGCAACTCACCTCGGCGCGCTGCGATACGCAGGCCGACAAACCCCCCCATAGAGAGCCCGACGTAGTGCACGGGAGCAACCCCAAGCAAGCCAATCAATGCAACCGCATCTTCGGTCAGCGTGTCCATGTCATAGCCGTCGGTGCATGCAGGACTGCCTCCCTGCCCCCGCCAGTCGATCGCGACGCAGCGGTATCTGCTTCGCAGGGTGGCGATTTGCGGGCGAAACATCCAGCCGCTGAACAGCAGCCCGTGGCCGAAGAACACCGTCGAGGCACCAGGTCGCCCGGCAGGCGGCCCAGTGTCGGTGTAGTGGATCGTGGCACCGTCACGGGTGAAGGGCGGCATTGAGATGCTCCAATGTGCAGTCACCGCCGACGATATGACGGCGCCAACGGTATAGCGGCGGTGGGGTGTGGCCGGTCGCAGCGATGGGCCTTACCGTTGGCCGCGGGGATCGCTGATCAACCAAGCCGGATCACGCGGCGGCAAGGACGTTGGCGAGCGTCTGTGGCGCGTGGGCGCACGCATGGCCTCGAGCCCGTCCACGGCCGTCGCGGAAATCGTGGTCCGCACCATGTAACGCGGCTCCCGGGCCGGCCACGGCCGGCCGCGATGCATGGTCGCGCGGTTGTCCCACATCACCACATCGCCCTTGCGCCACGAGTGCAGATAGCTCGCACCGGGGGTGGTCGCCGCCACTATCAGCTCGGCGAGCAACTGGTGCGCCGCTTTCCGCTCCATGCCCTCGATCGCATAGGCGTGCGAGGCCATGTACAGCGCCTTGCGGTCATTGATCGGGTTCTTCCAAACAAGACGCCAGCATTGCGGCGGCAGCGCCGCCCGCTCGGCCGGGCCGGCAAGGTCGGGCGCAATCTTGCCGCGCGAATAGGCGTATTCGTGCCAGGCGAAGGAATTTTCCAGCCGCCGTTGCAACGCCGGATCGAGGCGCTCGAAGGCGAGCCGGGTGGAGACATACTCGGTCTCACCCCCCCACCCCGGAATGATCCGTGACGACAGCACCGAAGCGAGCGCCGGCACCCGCTTGAACGAACTGTCGGTATGCCAGAGCTGGTTCGCCTTATTTTCCAAGGCAAGCCGGTGATCTTCTAGCACTACGTTGCCCTTGTCGTCGAGGGTCTTAAGGATCACGAGGTTGGTGCCGTAGCCCTGCGCACCTACCTTGGTGACCTCGAGCGGGCCGAAGCGGCGCGAGAAGGCAAGCTGCGCTTCATCGGTGACGTCCTGGTCGCGAAGGACCAGAACCGAGTGCGCCTCGAACGCCGCGCGCACCGCCGCGTATGCGGCCTCGCTTGCCGCAACGTCATGGATGGTCACTCCGCGCAGTTCCGCGGCAACGCCTGGACCCAACGGCACGATCTCCATCGGCATCCTCCATCGCATTCCAGGTTTGAGCACGACTTTCCACCCAAAACGAGCCGCCGACAAGCAAGCCGGCTCACACGGGCTCGAAGCCTCGTTCATTTCGCACAACAGCAGGCGCATTCGGAGGCCATTGTCGTCGTCCCTCAAGGACGCCGTCTGGAGCCAGCTAACTTTGCTAGGGTCGCAAATCTCAACCCACCGTCACCCCAGCGCACTAGGGCCTACGCGATCCGCGCGCAAACAATACGAAATGATATGCCACACGCAGGAAACGTTATTGAAGGACCGCTGATATCGACTTCTAGCTGCTATGACAGCTTTTCGATCGCTCGCTACCGGCACGTTTGTGAGGTTTGCTGGAATCGAGGGCAAACACAGGGTATGGACTCATAATCCGTTGGTCGCGGCAGGCCCGCGCTTAGATTTCCTCGACCTCATCCGCGTAGCGGCCTGGGTTGACCAGCGACGCCAACGCGCCGGTCAACGTCATGAGTGCTGCCGCGACGAACACCACCACCAGTCCGGCGTGGAACGGCCCCGAGATAAGCGCCGGGAAGAACGACTTGCCAGTTAGCACGTTGGCGTTGACGCCAAGTTGCTGCAGTGCGTGCGATGGTGCGAGCAACTCGGCGATCGGGTTGTAGCCCAGAAACGCCGCGAACAGGCTGCCCACCGGGGGCAGGTCGGCGACATCCTGTGCCACCGTCGCTGATACGCCTTGCTCTCGCAGCCCGCTGCTCAGTGCCTGCGGCAGCGTGTTCGCAAGCCCTATGACCATCAGCGAGAAGAAGACGCCGATCGACATCGCCGAGCCGGCGTTGAAAAACGTCGACCGAACACCGGACGCGGCTCCCCGTTCCGCGGCCGGCGCGCTCGACATGATCACGGCGGTGTTGGGCGCGGCGAAGATGCCGCCGCCCAGCGCGTTGAGGAAAAGCAGCGGCGCGAAGACCCGATAGTCGAAATCCACGGGAATCATCACTAGCCCGATGAACGTGACCGCCATCAGCACCATCCCGGTGACCGCGAAGGGCCGCGCGCCGAACCGGTCCGCCTGCCACCCCGCTATCGGCGCCGCGATCAGGAACCCGAGTGTCGCCGGAAGCATGTAGATGCCCGCCCAGAGTGGCGTCGACTCGAAGCTGTATCCATGAAGCGGCAACCAGATGCCCTGTAGCCAGATGATGAGCATGAATTGCAAGCCGCCGCGGCCAATCGACGACATGAGGTTGGCCAGGTTGCCCATCCCGAAAGCCGTCGACCGAAACAGCCGGATGTTGACCATCGGCTGCGGCGCGCGCAACTCGATGACGCAGAACGCGGTAAGCAAGAACAGACCTAATGCGATCGAGCTCAGTACCCACGGGTTCATCCAGCCCGTCGCATGGCCACCGTACGGCTGAACGCCGTACGTGATACCAATCAGCACAACGGTCAACCCGATGCCGAACGTCACGGTGCCGGGCCAGTCCAACGGGCCCGGTGTACGCACGCCGATCTCGTGCAACGAGCGCACGCTCCAGATGGTGCCCAGCAAGCCGATCGGCACACCAACCCAGAAGATCGCTCGCCAGTCCCACTCCGATAGCAGCCCCCCGATCAGAAGGCCGAGGAACGAGCCGGCCACCGCCGCGACCATATTGAATCCGAGTGCCATGCCGCGCTGATTGCTCGGGAAAGCGTCGGTGAGGATCGCCGCCGACAAGGCCATCAGGATTGCGCCGCCGATGCCCTGGATCACGCGCCAGCCGATCAGCCACAGCGCGCCGCCGCCGAGGTGGAAAGGGTCGAACGACAGCGCAATCGCCGAGACGGTGAACACCGCAAAGCCCAAGTTGTACATACGCACCCGGCCGAACATGTCGCCGAGTCGTCCCACGAGCACCACTAGGACCGCAGTGACCACCAGATAGCCCATCAGCATCCACAGCAGATAGCCGATATTCGCCGGGGCCAGTGGGTTCAATTCGATTCCGCGGAAGATGGCCGGCAATGAGATCAGCACGATCGACGCGTTGATCATCGCCAGCAGCGTGCCCAGCGTGGTGTTCGACAGTGCGACCCACTTGTAGCCCGGGTGGTCGCGGTCCCATCGGAGCCGACGACGGTTCGTTTCTGTAGGGGCCAGCGTCGGGTTCGTCGCGGCGGGGCTGTCAGCCATCTATATCTCAGTCGTCATTAGTCATCGCTTGCCTATCGACCCGAAACACATACGTTAGGCATACAAACAAATGGAAGTCATGAGCATATTCACTCATCGCACGCTGTTTGACCCTGGGATCCGGCGGACGGGCATTAGCTACTTCGACCTGAAAAACGTTCGCGGGGCTGATGGTGATCAGCCGGACCTTGAGAGTTGGGATGCTCGCTCAGGTCGTGGTGCCGATTTTATGCGGCAAGGGTGCTGATCTTGACGAGATTGT
>Ga0335076_10000950_pt1 | contig 27704 bp, 22 predicted proteins | sample Lox_Sample_25_FD_206717 | JGI IMG/M metagenome (GOLD analysis project Ga0335076, IMG submission 206717) | Soil microbial communities from Loxahatchee National Wildlife Refuge, Florida, United States - Lox_Sample_2.5 | ecosystem: Environmental > Terrestrial > Soil > Wetlands | place: USA... | reverse complement strand
CAAGCTCGGCGAGACGCGCCTCTACGACACGCTGCGCTTCTTCACCATGAGCTGCGCCGACATGCTCGAGGAATACTTCGAGAGCGAGATCGTCAAGGCCCATCTCGCCGGCAGCTCCATCATCGGTACCGCCCTCGGGCCGCGCTCGCCGGGCTCGGCCTACGTGCTGCTGCATCACTACATGGGAAGCATCGACGGCGCGGTCGGCGCATGGGGGTTTGCGCGCGGCGGCATGGGCGCGATCACCCAGGCGCTCGCGGCGTCGTTGCAGGCGAGCGGCGGCACGGTGCGCGTCAGTGCGCCGGTCGCCGAGATCCGGGTGCGGCACGGCCGCGCTACCGGTGTGGTGCTCGAGAGCGGCGAGGAGCTGACCGCTCCGGTCGTGGTCTCGAACCTCGACGTGAAGCGCACCTTCCTCAAGACCGTGAAGCCCGAGCATCTGCCGAGCGAATTTCTCGACGAGGTGCGGCGCTTCAAGATCCGCGGCTCCTCCGGCAAGCTCAACATTGCCCTCGACGGGCTGCCGCATTTTCCCGCGATCCCGCAGGGCTCGCCCGCGACACGCGGCGACATGCACATCACCGACACACTCGAGATGGTGGAGCGCGCCTACGACGACTGGAAGGAGGGCCGCTGGTCGCGCGCCCCTTACGTCGACATGCTCATCCCGACACAGATCGATCCGACCATGACCCCGGACGGCAAGCACTATATGTCGGTGTTCGTGCAGTACTGCCCTTACAGGCTCGCCGACGGCGAGTGGACGGCCGCGCGGCGCCAGGCCTTCGGTGACACGGTGATCGACGCCATCGCCCGCCACAGCCCCGACTTCAAGGACCTGATCCTGCACGCTGAGATTCGCACGCCCTGGGACATCGAGAACGAGGTCGGGCTCACCGAGGGCAACATCTTCCAGGGCGAGCTCACCTTCGATCAGCTGCTCTTCAATCGCCCGCTGCCCGGCTATGCGCAGTACCGCACGCCGTTGCGCGGCATGTACCTGTGCGGCTCGAGCACTCATCCGGGCGGGGGCGTCATGGGTGCCCCGGGCGCCAACGCCGCGCGCACCATTCTCGGCGATCTGCGGCGCGTCCAATGAGCGCAGCGACGCGCACTCGGTACGACACCATCGTGGTCGGCGGCGGCCACAACGGCCTGGTATGCGCCGCCTACCTCGCCCGCGGTGGCCGCCGGGTGCTGGTGCTCGAGGCCGCCGCGCGTGTCGGCGGTGCGGCGGTCACGCGCGAGTTCGCGCCCGGGTTCCGCGCCTCCGCCTGCGCGCACCTGCTGCACCTCATGCCGGCCTCGCTCATGCGCGAGCTGCGCCTCGAGCAACACGGCCTCAAGTTCGCCGCCGAGCGGCTGCCGACCGTGGCGCTCGCGGCGGACGCGCGTCATGTGGCGCTCGGCCCCGGTGCGCCCGCACCGCTCGCGCAGCGTGCTGCTGCGGACGCAGCGGCGCTCGCGCGCTGGCAGCGGCAGATCGAGCGCTTCGCCCGTGCCCTGCATCCGGTCCTCACCGAGACACCGCCGCGGCTCGGGACGGACTCCTGGCGCGAGGCGTACGCGCTGCTCGGCGTCGGCTGGCGGCTGCGCCGCCTGGGGCGCGCCGAGCTGCGCGAGCTGCTGCGCATCGGCGGGATGCCGGTCTACGATCTGCTCGAGGAGCGCTTCAGCCTGCCGCTGCTCAAGGGCGCGCTCGGCCTCGATGCGGTCCTCGGCACCAACTACGGCCCGCGCTCGCCCGGCACCGTGCTGTCACTGCTTTACCGCGCGGCGGCGTCGGCGGGTGTGGACACCCTCGCGTTGCCGACCGGGGGCCTCGGCGCGCTCTCCGAGGCGCTCGCGCGCGCGGCGACCGCCGCCGGCGCCGAAGTGCGCACCGGCGCGGTGGTCGAGCGCATCCTGGTGCACGAGGATCATGCTGCCGGGGTCGCGCTCGCCTCGGGCGAGGAAGTGAGCGCCCGCAGCGTCGTCTCGAGCGCCGACCCCAAGAGCACCTTCCTCGGGCTCCTCGGCAGCGAGCACCTCGACGCGGGGTTCGTGCGCCGCGTCGCGCAACTGCGCTCGCGCGGCCTCACGGCGAAACTGCACCTGGCGCTCGAGCATCTGCCGCAGTTCCCGGGGCTGAGCGCGGCGGAGCTGCGCGCGCGGCTCGTCGTAGCGCCTTCGTCGGACTATATCGAGCGTGCCTACAACCACGCCAAATACGGGGAGTTCTCCAGCGAGCCCGCCCTCGAGGTCACGATTCCGACGCTCTGCGACCCAGCCCTTGCGCCGCCCGGCAGGCACGTGATGTCAGTGATCGTGCAGTACGCTCCGTACCAGCTCGCCGCCGGCTGGGACGGGCAGAGGCAGGCCTTCACCGAGCGGATCATCGCGACGCTCGAGGCATACGCGCCCGGGCTGCGAGCGGCGATCGAGGCGACGGAACTGCTGACGCCGCTCGACATCGAGCGTGAATTCCGTATCACCGGCGGTCACTGGCATCACGCCGAGCTCGCACTCGATCAGCTTCTCATGGTCCGCCCGGTACCGGGCGCCGCCCAATACCACACGCCAGTGGCCGGGCTGTATCTTTGTGGCGCCGGCGCCCACCCCGGCGGCGGCGTCATGGGGCTCGCCGGACGCAACGCTGCGCGGCAGCTCATCCGCGAGGCGGCCTAGCCATGTTGACCGAGAGCGCACCTCACTTCCGTCAGCCGCTGCTGAAGACGCCGTTCCACGAGCGCGCCCGCGCGCTCAGCCAGCTCGACAGCTTCGTGCCCTGGGCCGGCTACACGACGGTGGACGTGTTCACGAGCGTCGAGCAGGAGTACTTCGCGATACGCAACGCGAGCTCGCTCTACGACCTGACGCCGATGGTCAAGTACCGCATCGCCGGCGGCGACGCGTTGCGCTTCCTCAACCGCCTGGTGACCCGCGATCTGCGCAAGCTCGCCCCGGGCAGGGTCGCGTATGTCGTCTGGTGCGACGACGAGGGGCACCTCATCGATGACGGCACGGTGTTCTGCATCGCCGCCAACGAATACCGCCTGTGCACCGCGGAGCGGCAGCTCGACTGGTTGCGTGCTTCCGCGCTCGGCTTCGAGGTCGACATCCGCGAGATCACCGAAGAGGTGGCGGCACTCGCCGTGCAGGGACCGACCTCCGCCCGGCTGCTGCGCGCGGCGGGTGTCGCCGGCGTCGAGGTCCTCAAGCCCTTCGAGCACGGCGAATTCTCGCTGGCCGGCGGCACAGGCAGCGGCACCATCGCGCTACTGGTGTCGCGTACCGGTTTCACCGGCGATCTGGGTTACGAGCTGTGGATGCAGCCGGCGGACGCCGAAGCGGTCTGGGATGCCCTCGTGGCCGCGGGCAGCAACCGCGCCGTGCGGCCGATCGGCTCGCGCGCCCTCAACATGGCGCGCATCGAGGCCGGATTCCTCCTGCCACAGGTGGATTTCGTGTCGGCCGCGCACACCCTGTACCTCGGCACCGGGCGCTCGCCGATCGAGCTCGGGCTCGCTTGGCTGATCGATTTCAAGAAGGGCCATTTCACCGGCCGGCGCTCGCTCCTCGCGGAGCTCGCGCGCGGGCCGCAGCGCCAGCTGGTGGGACTCGACATCGAGGGCACCAAGCCCGCGCACAATGCGCTTCTCTACGGCGACGCCTCGGGCCGCAAAGAGGCGGGCAGCGTGACCTCGGCGACCTGGTCCCCGACCTGCAAGCGCAACCTCGCGCTCGCCATGGTGCGCGCGCCGTACATCGCCACCGGCACGCAGCTGTGGGCGGACATCTATCTCAACCGCGAGCTCGTTTGGGAGCGGCGCATGGTGCGCGCGCGTGTGGTGGAGCGGCCGTTCTTCGCGCCCGCGCGGCGGCGCGCGACACCGCCCGCGGACTTCTGACACGCGGCCCGGGAGCGTCTTGCAGCAGACATGATCGCGTCGCAGTCGAAACCTCCCGCCGGCAAGCCGTGGCTCGATCCGTCCGCGACGGCGCAGATCCTCATCGACAGCGTAAGCAAGTGCTACGGGGCGAGCACCGCGGTCGACAACATCACGCTCAGCATCTATCGCGGCGAAATGTTCGCCCTGGTGGGCGCCTCGGGCTGCGGCAAGACGACGCTGCTGCGCATGCTGGCGGGCTTCGCCCAGCCGACCAGCGGACGCATCAGCATCGACGGCGTCGACATGGGCGCGGTTCCGCCGCACGAGCGCCCGGTCAACATGATGTTCCAGTCGTACGCGCTCTTCCCGCACATGACGGTGGAGAACAACGTCGGTTACGGGCTGCGCCGGCTGCCGCTCGCCGCCGGCGAGCGCCGCGAGCGCATCGCCGCGGCGCTCGACATGGTGCAGCTCGCGCCCCTCGCCAAGCGCAAACCGCACCAGCTCTCCGGCGGCCAGCGCCAGCGCGTGGCGCTCGCGCGCGCGCTCATCCGCCGCCCCAAGGTGCTGCTGCTCGATGAGCCACTGTCGGCGCTCGACAAGAAGCTGCGCGAGCAGACCCAGTTCGAGCTGATGGACCTGCAGGACAAGGTCGGCATCACGTTCATCGTGGTCACGCACGATCAGGACGAGGCCATGGCGCTCGCCACGCGCATCGCGGTCATGGATCGCGGGCAGGTCCTGCAGGTGGGCACGCCGGCGGAAATCTACGAGTTCCCGCGCAGCCGTTTCGTCGCCGACTTCGTCGGCACCACCAATCTGTTCGAAGGCACGGTGAGTGCCTGCGCGGCCGGTCTCATCACGGTGCGCTGCACCGAGGTCGGCAGCGAGCTGCTGGTGGACGATGCCGGGACCTTCAGCGTCGGGCAGCGGGTGTGGGTCGCGCTGCGCCCCGAAAAGGTGCGCCTCGGTAAGCAGCCGACGAACGGGGCACGCATGAATCAGCTGCGTGGCACGGTGTGGGAGCTCGGCTACCTCGGTAACCGCTCGACCTACCAGATCAAAACCACCAGTGGAAAGTTGGTTACAGTCTTCGCGCAGAACGAGCGGCGCACCTCGGAGGCCAGCATCGACTGGAGCGACGAGGTGTTCGTGAGCTGGAGCGCGGATGCAGCGGTGGTGCTGCAGACATAAGCTACATCGGCGATGCGGGGACGCCCACACCGGGGCAGGGGAAGGATAAGCACATGAGAACAGCGACTCGCACCATCCGCGCCATGATCGGCGTGCCGCTCGCGGCAGCCGCACTGCTCACCGCCACACCCCCGCCGGCCGCCGCCGACGCAGCGGCCGCCGCCGATGCGGGTCCCCCGGCCGCCACCACGGAGAATACTCAGGCTGCGCCGCTGCTGCAGGAAGTGGTGGTGACGGCCACCCGGCACGAGGAGTCGCTCAGCAAGGTGCCGATCAGCGTCACGGCGCTCACCCAGGCCGACATGGACCAGAAGGGCATCAAGGACTTCATCGACATTGCCCGCTATACCCCCGGCGTGTCGATCGATAACTCCGCGACCAATGCCATCTCCATCCGCGGCATCTCCTCCTCGGCGGGGGCCGGGACGACCGGCATCTATATCGATGACACGCCGATTCAGATGCGCTCGGTGGGCTTCAATCCGGACGATGCGCTGCCGAAGACCTTCGACCTCGAGCGCGTCGAGATCCTGCGCGGACCGCAGGGTACGCTGTTCGGCGCCGGCGCCGAAGGCGGCGCGGTGCGCTACATCCTCACGCAGCCGAGCGTCAGCAGCGAGAGCTCCTACCTGCGCAGCGAGGTGTCCTATACGCAATACGGACAACCCAACTACGAGCTGGGTATCGCGCGCGGGCAGCCGATCGTCGACGGCACGTTCGGCGTGCGCGCCAGTGTCTGGTACCGCTGGGACGGCGGCTGGATCGACCGGGTCGACCCGACGACGCGTGAGGAGGTCGAGTCCAACATCAACCATTCCGGCACGCTGCTGGCGCGGCTCGCGGCGACCTGGCAGCCGTCGGCCAGCGTCACGGTGACGCCGAGCATTCTGTACCAGAATCTCCAGCGGCACGATGACTCGACCTACTGGCCGGCGTACTCCAACGCGGGCGCGGGCGACTTCAACACGGCAACCCCCGAGCGCATCCCCAACGACGATCAGTACTACCTGCCGTCTCTGAAACTGCAGTGGGACCTCGGCAAGAGCTCGATCATCGGTAATGCCTCCTACTTCCATCGTAACCAGACCACCGCTTACCAGGGCACGGTCTACGACCTCGGCTACTACCAGACCGCGGGCGCCTACTTCGGCGCTCCGTGCGCGGCGTCGCCGGCCGAGCCGAACGGCGCGACTTGCCCCAGTCCGGTCCCGCTGCTCGATGGCAGCGGCATTCACCTGCCGGCGCAGTTCGCCAACTACCAGACACCGAATGTGATGACGAACTCGCAGGAAAACTACGCCGCCGAGCTGCGCTGGCAGTCGAGCGATGAGTCCGCGAAGCTGCATTGGACGGCGGGGTTGTTCTGGCAGCTGGCGAAGGAGGGGAGTATCGAGGAGCTCAAGGACACGCAGATCAATGCGCTCTACCAGTATCTGTACGGCACCGGCACCGGTGCCAATCCAGCCTCGAACGCCGCGATCAATCTGTACTGTCCGCCGGGGACCAACCCGGCGCTCTGTCCCGGGCCTCCTGACTTCCTCAACGCATCGGCATACCCGGACTACTCCTGTCCGACGAACGCCAGCTACACGGCAATCCCGGCCTGCGACATCTACTACAACAACAACACGACCTTCGATCGCCAGATCGCCATCTACGGCGAGCTGAGCTACGCCTTCACCGACTGGTTTCGCCTGACGGTGGGTGAGCGCATCGCGCGTACCGAGTTCTCGCTGACGCATTACGCCGACGGCCTGGAGAACTTCGGTCCTTACACCTATATCCCGGCGCAACCCTCCACGGTGCGTGCGAGCGAGAAGGAGACGCCCAACACGCCGAAGGTCGTCGCCGCCTTCCAGGTCGATCCGAAGAACCTCTTCTATGCCTCTTACGCCAAGGGCTTCCGCGTGGGTGGCGGCAACGCCCCGCTGCCGTCCTATTGCGATGCGGATCTGACGGCAGCCGGCTATCCGAACGGTGCGCCCCTCACCTACAAGTCCGACTCGACGCAGAACTTTGAGATCGGCTCGAAGAACACCATCGGGCAAAACCTGCGCATCGCGACCAGCCTCTACTACATCAAGTGGAACGACATTCAGCAGAACATCTATGTGGCCGGCTACTGCGGCCTGCAGTTCACGGACAACCTGGGCGAGGCGGTGGCCTGGGGCGGCGACCTGCAGGCGGAGCTCGCACTCGGTCAGCTGCACATCGATTTCGCGACCGGCTACACCAGCGCGCGCTTCAGCAAGAACGCGCCGGCGGACTGCGCTCCCTACCTGACCCCGTCGACGACGCCGCCGGGAGTTCCCTGCAAGGCGAGCGACGGCAATGCCATCTCCGGGCAGGCCGCGATCGACTATGCGCCGGGCACCAATCCGCCGTTTACCGTGGCGTTGGGTGCGGAATACGGCTTCCAGCTCGCGCAGCACGATGCCTTCGCCCGCGCCGACTGGACCTATCAGAGTCGCAATCCATGGCCGTCGTATCTGCAGGACCCGCGCAACGCCGCGACCTACAACCCCTTCACCTACACGTTGCCGTCGACCAGCTTCACCACAGTGCGCGCCGGCATTTACCTGGGTGAATGGCAGATATCGCTGTTCGTCGACAACCTCTTTGGCTCGGCGCGGGTGACGAACTATGCGCTCGGCCAGCCGTCGGGAGCGCCCACGGTGCAGGAGAACGACTACACCTACCGCCCGCGCACCTTCGGCATCAACGCAAACTGGAAGGTTGGGCGCTAGCTCCGACCTCGGGCTTCGGTGTACCGTGGCGGCCGCATGCCACAGGGCGACACAGCGGCCGCCGCGGCCGGGGGCGAATCCCGCGCTGAGAAGCTGAACACCCGCGCCGCCGGTGTCGTAGCGCTGGCGGTGCTCTGCAGCCGCGTGCTCGGGCTCGCGCGCGAGCAGATCTTCGCCGCGCTCTTTGGCGGCGGGCGCGTCATGGACGCGTTCACCATCGCCTTCCGCATCCCGAATCTGCTGCGCGACCTGTTCGCCGAGGGGGCGCTCTCGACCGCGTTCGTCACGGTGTTCACCCGCACCGCCACCCTCGAGAGCGATGCCGCGGCCTGGCGGCTGGCCAACAAGGTGGCGACGCTCCTCGCCGTCACCTTGAGCGCCATCACCGTGCTCGGCATCCTCTCCGCCCCCTGGCTGGTCGCGGCGCTCGCGCCCGGGTTCGATCCGGGCAAGGCGGCGCTCACCGTGACCCTAACCCGCATCATGTATCCCTTCATCCTGCTCGTGTCGCTCGCGGCACTCGTCATGGGGATGCTCAACGCGCGCAACGTGTTCGGCATTCCGGCGATGGCCTCGAGCTTCTTCAACCTCGGCTCGATCATCGCCGGAGCGCTGCTCGGCTACCTCATCGATCCACACTTCGGGCCGCGCGCCATCCTCGGTCTCGCCGTCGGCACGCTGATCGGCGGGGCGCTGCAGCTCCTCATCCAGCTGCCGGCGCTCAAGCACGCCGGTTACGCGTTTCACGCGGACTTCCTCTGGCGCGACGCCGGCGTGAGGGCGATCCTGCGCCTCATGGGGCCGTCGGTGATCGCCGCGAGCACCACGCAGGTCAACGTGCTGGTGAACTCGGTGTTCGCCTCCGAGCTCGGCGACGGACCCACCTTCTGGCTGAGCGCCGCGTTTCGGGTCATGCAGCTGCCGCTCGGGGTGTTCGGCGTGGCGCTCGGCACGGTGGCGTTGCCGCTGCTCGCGCGCATGGCAGCCGCCGGCAACACGGGAGCGTTCCGCAGCGAGCTGGCGCGCGGCATGCGCCTCGCCTTTCTCATGACCATTCCGGCGAGCGTCGGCCTCATGGTGCTCGCCGAGCCGATCATGTCGGTGCTCTACCACCACGGCCGCTTCGGCACGTACGAGACCGTCGAGTCTGCGGCGGCGCTGCGCCTCTACGCCATCGGCCTGTGCGGCTACGCAGCGCTCAAGGTGCTCGTGAATGCCTTCTACGCGATCGGGCGCCGCAAAACGCCGATGGTCGTGAGCTTCGTTGCCGTGGCGGTCAATCTGCTGCTCAACTGGACGTTCACCCGCGAGCTCGGCTGGGGCCACCGCGGCCTCGCGTTCTCCACCTCGTGCGTGGCCACCAGCAACTTTCTGCTCCTGTATCTGCTGATGCGCTCACACCTGGGGCGTCTCGAGTCGCGCGCCATGCTGGTACTGCTTGCGAAAGTGGCGCTCGCCACGGCGGTGCTGTTCGCGGTGGCGTGGGCGGGCGCGCATCTGCTGCTCGCCGAGTGGGCGGTGCAGTCGTTCTGGCCCACCTGCGGCTCGCTGTTGCTGGTCATCGCCGTCGCCGGCGGCGCGTTCTTCCTCTGTGCCAACGCGCTGCGGATCGGCGAGGTTCATGAGATCGTGAGCGCCGTGCGCCGCAGGCTCGAGCGCGCGCGCTAACGAACTGCAGCAGTTGGTTTGCGCGGCGCGCCGCGCCCGCAGCCGGGTCCGCCGGTCGGGTTGCGAGTTGCCGACCTCGCCGGCTATTCTTCCTTCCGTATGTCAACACTGGTCGAATGTGTTCCAAATTTCTCCGAAGGTCGCGATCGAGCCAGGGTGGACGCCATTGTCGCGGCCATGAAGATGGACGGCGTGTACCTGCTCGATCGCGAGATGGACGCCGACCATAACCGTTGCGTAATCACGCTGGTGGGTGAGCGCGAGCCGATTCAGGAGGCGGCGATTCGCGGCGTGGGCAAGGCGGCCGAGCTGATCGATCTGAACGTTCACCAGGGCGCGCACCTGCGCATGGGCGCGGCGGACGTGGTTCCCTTTATTCCCATCGACGGCGTGAGCATCGAGGACTGTGTTGCCATGGCGCGGCATGTCGGCGCCGAGATCTGGCAGCGTTACCAGATTCCGGTTTATCTCTACGAGGCCGCCGCAACCGCTCCGGAGCGGCAGAGCCTGGAAAATATTCGCCGCGGGCAGTTCGAAGGCATCCGTGCCGAGATGGCGACGAATCCAGCAAGGAAGCCGGACTTCGGCGCCCCACGAGTACATCCGACGGCTGGCGTCACGGCGGTCGGCGCGCGAAAAGCGCTCATCGCCTATAACGTCTTCCTCGGTACGCCGGATGTCCAGATTGCGAAAAACATTGCCAAGGCGATTCGCTTCTCGAACGGCGGGTTGCGTTTCGTGAAGGGCGCAGGATTCCTGGTGCGCGGCATGGCCCAGGTCTCCATGAACCTCACCGATTTTGAGCAGACGCCCATCCATCGAGTGTTCGAGATGGTGAAGCGCGAAGCGGCGCGCTACGGCGTGTCGCCCGTCAGCAGCGAAATCGTCGGCTTGATCCCGAAAAGAGCTTTGGAAACGGCAGCGGAATGGTTTCTGCAGGTCGAGAACTTCGATTCGTCATTGATTCTGGAAAACCGCCTGGCTGCGGTGATGGGCGGCAAAGCGGCGATCGGCGGGTTGCGCGCCGGAGTCGAGCCGTTTGTCGAGCAACTCGCAGCGCCAACGGCGACACCCGGGGGTGGCAGCGCCGCGGCCGCCAGTGCGGCCATGGCCGCGGCGTTGGCAACGATGGTGGCTTCCATGTCGCGGGGCAAGAAAGCGTACCTTCCCTACGAGGGTGAGCTCAGTGACGCTATCGCGCGCCTCGGCCAGTTGCGCGAGCAATTGCAGGCTGCCATCGATGCCGACGCCGAGTCTTTTAACGTCGTGATGCGGGCTTACAAGCAGGCGAAAGGATCGCCCAACGCCGACAGCATGATCGATGCCGCGCTGAAGCAGGCCACCAGCGTGCCGTTGGCGGTCGCCGAGAGTGGCCGCGAAATCGCGGCGATAGTCGAGAAACTGAGGCCCATCACCAATCCGAACATGAAGTCCGATCTGACGACGGCTTCGGCCCTGGCGCACGCCGCTATCGAGGGCGCAGCGGCCAACGTCGAGATCAATCTGGAATCGATCAAGGACGCCGCCTTCGCAGCGGATGTCCGTAAGCGTGCCGCAGTGCTACGACGGTAGGCCTGCCCGTTTCGTCTCCGTCCCGTTCGCTTCTTTCACTCGCGCCGCCAATTTGCCGCACGTCCCACGGGGTGCGATCCTCGTAGCGTTGCCTGACACGACGAGTACGGGGAACAACATATGAAGAAGATCTCCGGCGTGCTGCTCGCGGTGGTCGCGGCGTTCGCCATGGGCGGACTTGCGCTGCACCGCCACGAGCCGATCAACGCGTTATGGATCGTCACGGCGGCCGTGTGCATCTACCTCCTCGGCTACCGTTTCTACGCGGCCTGGATCGCGACCCGGGTGCTGCGGATCGACCCCTCGCGCGCCACTCCGGCCGAGCGGCTCAGCAACGGCCGCGACTTCGTGCCCACGCACCGGGCGATCGTCTTCGGCCATCACTTCGCGGCGATCGCAGGGCCCGGGCCGCTGGTCGGCCCGACACTCGCCGCGCAGTTCGGCTACCTGCCCGGCACGCTGTGGATCCTCGTCGGCGCGGTGCTCGGCGGCTGCGTGCAGGACATGACCATCCTGCTGCTCTCCGTACGCCGTGACGGCCGCAGCCTCGGACAGATGGCGCGCGACGAGCTCGGGCCGCTCGGCGGCTTCGCCGCACTGATCGGCACGCTGCTCATCCTCATCGTGCTCGCGGCAGTGCTCGGCCTCGTGGTCGTCAACGCCATGAAGCACAGCCCCTGGGCGACCTCCACCGTGGCCGCCACCATTCCGGTGGCGATCCTCGTGGGCCTTTACCTGCGACTGTGGCGGCCGGGCCGGGTGCTGGAGGGGTCGGTCATCGGTGTAGTGCTGGTGTTGCTCGCAGTGCTGGTGGGCGGCTGGCTCGACCAGCAGCCGACCGTGCGCGCCTGGTTCGACTACGGCCCGCTGCCGCTTGCGGCCTGCGTGGTCGTATACGCCTGGGTGGCGGCCATCCTGCCGGTGTGGCTGCTGCTCGCGCCGCGCGACTACCTCTCGACGTTCCTCAAGCTCGGCACGGTGGCATTGCTCGCCGTCGCAATCGTGCTCACCCATCCGCAGATCAAGATGCCCGCGGTGACGCAGTTCATCGACGGCAGCGGACCGCTGTTCGGCGGCAAGCTCTTCCCGTTCGTGTTCATAACGATCGCCTGCGGAGCCATCTCCGGCTTCCACGCGCTGGTCTCGAGCGGCACGACACCGAAGCTCATCGGCAACGAGGCGGACGTGCGCCTGGTCGGCTACGGCAGCATGGCGCTGGAATCGTTCGTCGCCATCATGGCGATCATCGCCGCGACGCTGCTCGACCCGGGCGTCTACTTCGCCATCAACTCCGGCGCCGGCGTGGTCGGCAGCACCCCCGAGCTCGCCGTGAGCACCATCAGCAGCTGGGGCTTCCCGGTGAGCGTGCAGCAGATGCACGATCTCGCCCGCGCCATGGGCGAGCAGACGCTGTTCGCCCGCACCGGCGGCGCACCCTCGCTCGCGGTCGGCATGGCGAGCATCTTCGGCAGCAGCTTCGGCAGGGGACTGCTGGCGCCGTGGTATCACTTCGCCATCATGTTCGAGGTCGTGTTCATACTCACCACGCTCGATGCCGGCACGCGCGTCGGCCGCTTCATCCTCCAGGATCTGCTCGGCCACGCGTGGGCGCCGCTCGGGCGCACCTCGTGGTATCCCTCGGTGCTGTTCGCCAGCACGCTGCTGGTCGGTGCGTGGGGCTACTTCCTCTACGTCGGCGTGATCGACCCGAACGGTGGGGTGAATATCCTCTGGCCGCTGTTCGGTATAGCCAACCAGATGCTCGCGGCCATCGCGCTGTCGGTGGCCACCGGGATCATCATCAAGTCGGGCCGGGCGCGCTACGCGCTGGTGACCCTCGGGCCGCTCGCCTGGCTCGCCGTCATCACCAGCACCGCCGCCTGGCAGAAGATCGTGAGTCCCGACCCGCACATCGGCTTCCTGGCGGCCGCCGCCGACCTGGCGGCGAAGCTCGCCGCCGGTACGCTGAGCGCCGAGCGGGCTGCGGTGGCGCCGCAGCTGATATTCAATCAGCGCCTCGACGCCGCGCTCACCGTGCTCGTCACGGCGATCCTCTGGCTCGTGATCCTCGACATGGTGCGGGTGTGCATGCGGCGGCTGCGCGGCCTGCCGCTGCGCTCGAGCTCGGAGGCGCCGTACCGCGAGCGCCGCCTGCCGGCGGCAGTGGCGGCGGGGCGCTGATGGAGCGCGCGAGCCGCATCGGGCGCGCGCTGCGCGCGTGTGGCGCGGCGCTGTGGCGCGCTCTGCGGGCGCTGAGCGGCGATGACGCCTACGAGCGCTACCGCGCTCACCACGCCGCACATCATCCCGGTGAGCCAGCTCTCAGCCGGCGCGCATTCTGCGCACAGGCTACGCAGCGGAAATGGGGCGGCGTCAGCCGCTGCTGCTGAGGCGCGACCGCGGGCAGCGAACGGCGCACCAACGGCGGAAGATGCTAACATTGTAGGTTTAAACGGGGCGTGCCCCGGGGTCAGCGTCCCAGGTCGGCGGCAGGTGGCGATATGGCACTGAAGATCATGATTCTCGGGGCGAACGGCTTCATCGGCAGCGCGCTCACCGACGCGATCCTGCGCGAGCGGGATTGGGAGGTCTATGGCATCGACCTCGCGGATAACAAGCTCGGCGCTCTGCCGGAGAACGAGCGTTTTCATTTCGTCGAGGGCGACATCACCATCAACAAGGAGTGGGTCGAGTATCACGTGAAGAAATGCGACGTGGTGGTGCCGCTGGTGGCTATCGCCAACCCGGCGCAGTACGTGACGCATCCGTTGCGGGTCTTCGAGCTCGACTTCGAAGCCAACATCGACGTGGTGCGCCATTGCGTCAAGTACGGCAAGCGGCTGATCTTCCCTTCGACCTCCGAGATCTACGGCATGTCGCCGGACGCGGTGCTGGACGAGGAGACGAGCGCGCTGGTGTACGGCCCGATCAACAAGCAGCGCTGGATCTACGCGGCCTGCAAGCAGCTGCTCGACCGCGTCATCTACGCCTATGGCGTGCGCGACAACCTCGACTACACGCTGTTCCGGCCCTTCAACTTCATCGGCCCGAATCTCGACAACGTCGAGGAGCCCAAGGAAGGCAGCTCGCGCGTGTTCACACAGTTCCTCTCCAACGTGCTCTACCGGCGCCCGATCAAGCTGGTCGACGGCGGCAGCCAGAAGCGCTCGTTCACCTACATCGACGATGCCATCGGGTGCCTGCTCACCATCCTCGAGAACCGTGACGGCTGTGCCAGCCGGCAGATCTTCAACATCGGCAACCCCGACAACTGCATCTCGATCCGCGACCTGGCGCAACGCACCATCCGCATCGCCCAGGAGTTCCCGGTGCTGCGCGATAGTGCGCGCGGCACCGAGATCGTGGACATCTCCGCCACCGAGTACTACGGCAAGTACTACCAGGACATCCAGGTGCGCGTCCCCAACATCGAGGCCGCGAGGCGCGCGCTCGGCTGGTCGCCCACCACCGACATGGACACCGCCATCCGGCGCACCATCGAGTTCTACGTGAGGCAGGAAGGCTTCGGCACGCTCGCGGCGGCGATGGCGGCTATCTAGCTGCGGCGCGCTTATCAAGGCACGATGGGCCCGGGTTCGGAGCAGGGGTTGCGCGCCGCCGCACCCGCCTGGCTCTTATGGCTGTTGCTGGCGCTCGCCTGGGGTGCGAGCCTGCAGGTGCGCCCGATGCTCGACCCGGACGAGGGCCGCTATGCGGAGATCCCGCGCGAGATGCTCGCGAGCGGCGACTGGGTTACACCTCGCTTCAACGACCTGAAGTATTTCGAGAAACCGCCGCTGCAGTACTGGGCGACCGCAGCGATCTACGCCGTCTTCGGGCTCGACGAGTGGAGCTCGCGGCTGTGGTCGGTGGGGCTCGCGTTCGCCTGCCTGGCGCTGGTGTTCGCGTGGACCGGGCGGCTGTTCGGACCCGACAGCGCACTCGGCGCGCTCACGGCTCTCGGCGTGAGCCCCTACTTTCTCGTGGTCGGCCATCTCAACCTCCTCGACGGCGCATTCACCTTCTGGCTGACCGCGGCGGTGCTCGCCTTCACCCTGGCGCAGGGCGCGCCGCCGCGCTCGAGCACCGAACGCAACTGGATGCTCGCCGCCTGGGTGCTCGCCGCGCTCGCGGTGCTCTCGAAGGGAATCGTCGTCCTGGTGCTGGCCGGCGGGACGCTCATTCTCTACACGCTCCTGCAACGTGACCTCATCACCTGGCGGCGCTTGCACGTACTGCCGGGGCTCGCCCTGTTCCTGCTCGTCGCCGCGCCGTGGTTCGTCGCGGTCTCGCTGCGCAACCCGAGCTTTCCAGGATTCTTCTTCGTGCACGAGCACTTCGCGCGCTTCCTCACCACGGTGCACCAGCGCGTCGAACCGTGGTGGTTCTTCCTTCCGTTGCTGCTCGCCGCGGTGATGCCGTGGCTGGCGCCGCTCGCCCGCGGCGCGCGCGGCGCATGGGAGGAGGGTGCTCCCGGCGCGCCCGCCGGGCCCTTCCGGCCGCGCCGCTTCCTGCTCCTCTACGCCACGCTCACCCTGGTGTTCTTCTCCGTCTCGGGCTCGAAACTCGCCCCCTACATCCTGCCGATGGTGCCGGTGCTTGCCGCGCTTGCCGGGGCGGCCACGCGCGACCCCGAGCGGCTCGCCCGTCACGCCGCGCGCGTCGGCGCGGGCTTCGTCCTTTTGGTCGCGGCAGGTCTCCTCGTCTACAGTGCGCGCCGCAACAGTTTCGTGCCGCGTGAGGCGCTCAGCTGGGCGTTCGCGGCGAGCCTGGTGAGCCTCGCGGCGCTCGCGGCGCGCCCGCTGCTGCGCGGACGGCGGCTCCCCACGGTCGTGGTGACGGTCGCGGCGGCGAGCCTCGCCTGGCAGTTCCTGTTATGTGAGTACACCGTCATCCCGCCGTCGCGTTCTGCCCGGAACCTGGTCGATGCCGTGCGGCCCTTCATCGACACGCACACGGCGCTGTACAGTGTCGGCCAGTACCGTGAGACGATCTCGCCCTATCTCGGCCGCACACTGCAGCTGGCCGGTTACGAGGGGGAGCTGCGCTTCGGGCTGGACGAAGAGCCCGCGCGCAGACTGTCGACGGCGCAGTTCGCCGCGCGCTGGAGCGCCGGCGGCCCCGCCGTGGCATTCTTCGATCCCGGGGTCTGGGACACCTGGCGGCGGCGGGGTCTTCCCGGGCGCGTGATTGCCGCCGACAACTACACGGTCGCCGTGAGCCGCCTGTGAGACTGACCGACTTTGGGATCCTCTTCTGCGGCGTGCTGCTCAATGCACTGGCCCAGCTCGGACTCAAGGCTGCAACGCGCGCCTCGGGCCCGCTGGTTGCCGGGGATGCGCGCTTGTGGCAGCGGGCGCTCGACGTGCTGGTCGTGCCCTCGCTATGGTATGCACTGTGTGCCTACGGCCTGTCGGTCATCGTCTGGCTGGTCGGACTGTCGCGCGTGCCGGTGAGCCAGGCGTACCCGTTGCTGTCGCTCGGCTATGTCATCAACATCGGCCTCGCCTGGTGGCTGCTCGGTGAGGTGCCCAACGCACAGCGCGTCGCGGGCATCGGCGTCATCGTGCTGGGTGTGGTCCTGGTTGCGCGCTCATGAACGATTCCACTAAATCCGCCCTGCCGGTGCTGCCTTTTACCCGCCCGAGCATCGACGAGGAGACGATCGCCGCGGTGGCGGAGGTGCTGCGCTCGGGGTGGCTGGCGAGCGGCCCGAAGGTCGCGCAACTCGAGGCGGAGCTGTCGGCCTATCTCGGCGGCCGACCGGTGCGCACGCAGACCTCGGCGACCGCCGGCCTCGAGATGGCGCTGCTCGCCTGCGGCATCGGCCCGGGCGATGAGGTCATCACGCCCGCGTTGAGCTTCGTCGCCACGGCCAACGTGATTCTGCGCGTCGGCGCCCGCCCGGTCTTCGTCGACGTCGGGCTCGACTCGCGCAACATCGACCTCGAGCAGGCGGAGGCGGCGATCACCCCGCGCACCCGCGCCATCCTGCCGGTGCACTTCGCCGGGCTGCCGGTGGACATGGAGCGGCTGTACGCGATCGCCGGGCGGCACGGGTTGCGCGTGATCGAGGACGCGGCTCACGCCATCGGCTCGGCGTGGCAGGGGCGTCGCATCGGCAGCTTCGGCGACCTGGTGTGCTTCAGCTTTCACCCCAACAAGAACATGACGACGATCGAAGGCGGCGCGATCTCCGGCGGCTCACCCGAGGAGGTGAAGGCAATCGAGCTGCATCGCTGGCACGGCCAGGTGAAGTCGGGGCCCGACGGGTTCGATACGCTGCTTCCCGGAGGCAAGTACAACCTCTCCGATGTCGCCGCTGCGGTCGGCCTCGGGCAGCTGCGAAGCCTCGAGCGCTTCAACGCACGGCGCCGCGAGCTGGTGGCCCGCTACTATGAGCTGTGGGGTCGGGATGCGCCGCTGCGGCTGCCTGAGCGTGGGGACGACGGCCACAGCTGGCACGTGTTCACACCGCTCCTGCCGCTCCCCAAGCTCACGATTTCACGCGCGCAGTTCATGGAGGCGATGAAGGCGCGCGGGATCGGCGTCGGCGTCCATTACCCGGCCATTCATCTCTTCAGCGCTTACCGGGCGCTCGGATTTCGCCCGGGGCAGTTCCCCAATGCCGAGCGCATCGGGCGCGAGACCGTCACGCTGCCGCTCTTCCCGGCGATGGAGCTGCGCGACGTCGAGCGCGTGGTCGCGACCGCGAATGCCGTCCTCGCGGAGGCGCGCCAGTGAGCCCCGACGTTTCGGTCGTCATCCCCGTATACAACGAGGAGGAGGGGCTGCCGCTGCTGTTCGCGCGGCTCTATCCGGCGCTCGACGCGCTCGGCCGCCCGTACGAGGTCGTGTTCGTCGACGACGGCAGCTCCGATGGCTCCGTCGCCGAGCTGCGCGAGCAGTTCCAGCGCCGCCCGGACGTGACGCGGGTGGTGATGCTCGCGCGCAACGCCGGCCAGCACCTGGCGATCCTCGCCGCGTTCGCACAGACGCGTGGCACCTACGTGATCACCCTCGACGCCGACCTGCAGAATCCGCCCGAGGAGATCGCGCGGCTGGTCGCCGCCATGGACGCGGGCGCCGACTACGTGGGCACCATCCGCGTCAGCCGTCAGGACGTACTGTGGCGCAAGGCGGCGTCACGGCTGCTCAACCGGGTGCGCGAGGGGACGACCTCCATCCATATCAGCGACCAGGGCTGCATGCTGCGCGGCTATCACCGCAACGTGGTCGATGCGGTCAACCGCTGCACCGAGGTCAGTACCTACGTGCCGGCGCTGGCCTACACCTTTGCGCGCCATCCGGTGGAGATCGAGGTGGCGCACGCCGAGCGCACCGTCGGGCAATCGAAGTACTCGCTGTTCCGGCTCATCCGCCTGAACTTCGACCTGATGACCGGCTTCTCGGTGGCGCCGCTGCAGTTCTTCTCGATGAGCGGCATCGTCATCGCGCTCCTCTCGCTCGGCTTTGTGCTCTATCTCGCCATCCGCCGCCTGATCGTCGGTCCCGAGGCCGAGGGCCTCTTCACGCTGTTCGGCATCGCGTTCTTCCTCATCGGCGTGGCGCTCATCGGACTTGGCGTGGTGGGCGAGTACGTCGGCCGAATCTACGAGCAGGTGCGCCAGCGGCCGCGCTACACGGTGGCCGCGGTGCTCGAGGATAGCGACGCCGCGCCGCCGGCACGCCTCGCGCGCACGACGTCCGCAACGCTGCCGGCACCGCTGTCGACGCCCGAGCGCGTGGGAGGAGCGGCGGAGTGAGCCAGGCGCGGGCGGTGGTCTTCGCCTATCACGACGTCGGAGTGAGGTGCCTCAAGACGCTGCTGTCGGCGGGAGTGGAAATCCCGCTCGTGGTGACAGCGCCCGACGATCCGCACGAGACTCGCTGGTACGCAAGTGTCGCGGCCACCGCCGCCGACTACGGGCTGCCGCTGATCGCCACTGCCGAGGCCAGCGCGGCGGAGTTGCTGCGCACGGTGTGCGCGCTGCGGCCGGACTTCGTGTTCTCCTTTTACTACCGCTCGCTGCTGCCCGCGCCGCTCCTGGCGGCGGCGCGCCGCGGCGCCCTCAACATGCACGGCTCGCTGCTGCCGAAGTACCGCGGCCGCGCCCCGGTGAACTGGGCGATACTGCGCGGTGAGCACCAAAGCGGCGCGACCCTGCACTACATGGTTGAGCGTGCCGATGCCGGCGACATCGTCGACAGCGAGAGCGTCCCGATCCTGCTCGACGATGATGCCCGCGAGGTGTTCGCCAAGGTGACCGTGGCCGCGGAGATGGTGCTGGCGCGCTCGCTGGCGGCACTCGTTGCCGGCACCGCCCCGCGCCGCCCGCAGCCGCTGCTGCCCGGCGAGTACTTCGGGCGGCGCAGGCCCGAAGACGGGCGCATCGACTGGACGCGTCCGGCGCTCGAGATCCATAACCTGGTACGCGCCGTCGCGCCTCCGTTTCCCGGCGCGTTCGGCACGGTGGCCGGGGAGCGTTGGGAGATCCACCGCACCCGCGTGACGGCGCGCGCGGCGCCGCGCGGCGGGGTGCAGCTGTTCGGCGCAGACGGTGGCTGCTTCATCGCCTGCGGCGACGGCGCGGTGCTCAGGCTCCTAGCGGCCGTGCGCGAGCAAGGGCCCATCGACCTCGCGGCCCTCGCAGTGCGCCTGGCGCAGCAGCCGCTGCCGCTCGGCTGAGCCGTGGCGCTCGTTGCGCTCAAGATCGACGTCGACACCTACCGCGGCACGCGCGAGGGCGCGCTGCGCCTCGCGGACCTCCTCGAGCGGCTCGGCGTGCACGCCACCTTTCTCTTCAGCCTCGGTCCCGACCATACCGGCCGTGCCATCAAGCGGGCGTTCCGGCGGGGTTTTCTCGGCAAGGTCAAGCGCACCTCGGTAATCGAGCACTACGGCGTGCGCACGCTTCTCTACGGCGTGTTGCTGCCAGGTCCACACATCGGGCGACGCTGCCGCACACCGATGCAGGATATCGACCGTCGCGGCTTCGAAGTGGGCGTGCACACCTACGATCACGTGCGCTGGCAGGATGGTGTCGCCGGGGCGAGCGAGCCGTGGACGCGGCGCGAGCTCACCCTCGCGCGCGATCAGTTCATGGAGGTGTTCGGACGCGCACCGAAGGTGCACGGTGCCGCCGGCTGGCAGATGAACCGCTACGTGCCCGCGCTCGAGCAGGCGCTCGGCTTCCGCTACGCCTCCGACACCCGTGGCAGCGGACCGTTCCTGCCGATGCTCGACCACGCGGCGGGGACGGTGCCGCAGCTGCCCACCACGCTGCCGACGCTCGATGAGCTGATCGGACGGTCGGATCTGCACGGCACAGATCCGGTGGACCATCTGCTCGCGCTCACCGCGGCAAGCGCCGGGAGCGACCACGTCTTCACCCTGCACGCCGAGCTCGAAGGCGGCCGCTACCTCGCCGCGCTCGAACGGCTGCTGCGCGAGTGGCAGCGGCGGGGCACGCATCTTACGGACCTCGCCGGCTACGTGGCGACGCTGGATGTCCACGGCCTGCCTCACTGCAGCATCGTCGCCGGCACCGTGGAGGGACGCTCCGGGACGCTGGCGTTGCAATCGCAGTGGCGGCGGCCTTGAGCCTGCTCAGCGCCCCCTGACATACCCGGCGCGGCCGGCTACGCGCGCCGTGCAATATTCCGGCGCCTCGCGCGTCTAGATAGACACATGGAAGCTGCGCCCGCCCGCCAAATCACGCCCTTGCAGCAGGACCGTGAGCTTGCGCGCGCGGTGCGACGCGAGCGTGGCCGGCTGCTGGCCTTCATTCGCGGCTGGGTCGCCGACACGGCGGACGCAGAGGACATCCTCCAGGACACCTTCCATGAGCTGTTGCTCGCCTATCGGATGATGCGGCCGATCGAGCAGGTGGGTGCGTGGCTCATGCGCGTGGCACGCAACCGCATCATTGACCGCTTCCGCCGCGACGCGGTGCGCGGTGCGCCGCAGGCGCGCCCCGCGCAGGCCGACGGCGTCGGTGCTCTCGCGGCCGACGGCGCCGGTGCTCTCGCGGACCTGCTGCCCGCGCCCGCGGACCCCGAGGCCGAAGCGATGCGCGAGGCGCTGCTCGAGCAGGTCGAGGCCGCGCTCGAGGAGCTGCCCCGCGAGCAGCGCGAGGTGTTCATCGCGCACGAACTCGAGGGCCTGAGCTTCCGCGAGCTCGCGGCGCGCTCGGGGGTGAGTATCAACACGCTGCTGGCGCGCAAGCACTACGCCACGCGTTTCCTGCGGGCACGCCTGCAGGCTGCGTGGGATGACTGGCTGACGACATGAGGAGAGAGGCGTGAGAAGAAGTCCGGTTCGATGGGTGCTGATGGGGCTGGCGGCGTTTGCCGCCGTGATTGCCATCGTGGCGCTGCTGGGACTCGCGGTGATGCTGCTGTGGAACACCCTGGTTCCGGCACTGTTTCGCGGCCCGCAGCTTCAGTACTGGCAGGCCGTGGGGCTGCTGATTCTCTGCCGGCTGCTGTTCGGCGGACTGCGCCGCGGCGGCTGGCATGGCCACTGGCGGCAGCGTATGTGGCGCGAGCGCTGGGAGCGCCTGACGCCGGAGGAGCGTCAACGACTGCGCGAGCGGTTCATGAGCCGCTGCGGGTCCGGCGGCGGCTCCGCTGAGGGCATCACGGCGCCGCCGGCTTCCTGAGGCAGTTCTGCCGCGGTTGACTCTATGCGCGCGCCAACCTCAACATGCGCGCCGTGAATGTCGCGACCATGACGGCGGTCGAGATCCGCGAGCCGGGCCCGCCGCAGGTGTTGCGCGCCGTAGAGCGCCCGGTCCCCGCGCCGGGCGCGGGCGAGGTGTTGATTCACGTCGCGGCCGCCGGCGTCAACCGCCCGGATGTCCTGCAGCGCAAGGGATTCTATCCGCCGCCCCCCGGCATCACCGATATTCCCGGGCTCGAGGTCGCCGGGGAGGTGGTGCGACTCGGTGAGGGAGTGCGCGAGCCCGCACTCGGTGCCAAGGTGTGTGCGCTGGTCGCAGGCGGCGGTTACGCGCAGTACGTGAATGCGCCGGCGCTGCAGTGCCTGCCGGTACCGCCGCCGCTGACGCTCGAGGAGGCGGCGGCGCTCCCCGAGACCTTCTTCACGGTGTGGCTCAACGTGTTCGAGCGCGCGCGGCTCAAGCAGGGCGAGACGCTGCTGGTGCACGGCGGCTCGAGCGGCATCGGTACGACGGCGATCCTGCTCGCCAGGGCATTCGGCGCGCGCGTGATCGTCACCGCCGGCAGCGCGCAGAAGTGTGCCGCCTGCCGCGACCTCGGCGCCGAGCTCGCCATCAACTACCACGAGAGCGACTTCGTCGAGGCGACGCTGCGCGCGACCGACGGCCGCGGCGCCGACGTCATTCTCGACATGGTGGGCGGAGACTATCTGCCCCGCAACATCGCCGCGGCGGCCGTCGAAGGCAGAATCGCGCTGATTGCGACCCAGGGCGGAGCCAAGTCCGAGCTCGATCTGCGGGCGCTGCTGGTGAAACGCCTGACGATCACGGCCTCGGCGCTGCGGCCGCAGCCGATCGCGAACAAGGGACGCATCGCCGCGGCGCTGCGGCAGAACGTGTGGCCGCTCTTCGCCTCGACCGGACTCAAACCCGTCATCCAGGCGCGCTTCCCGCTTGCCGATGCGGCCGCTGCGCACGAGCTGATGGAGTCGGGCGCGCACATCGGCAAGATCGTGCTGCTCGTGTGAGGGCGGGCGCGGGTCGCGGAATTCCGCACGGGCGTCACCGAATTGCCGTACCCTTGCGCCCGGGTCGACACAACAGGCGACGGAAGACCTCCGCATGAGTCTCAACCCCTATGGCCTGCTGCCGCTGCCGGGATGGGGCTATTTCCTGGTGACCTTCCTCACCATCCAGACGATGTTTCTCGGCGTCACGCTCTACCTGCACCGCGACCAGTCGCACGGCGGGCTGATCCTGCATCCGCTGCTGCGGCACGTGTTCCGCTTCTGGCTTTGGTTCAGCTCCGGGGTCATCACCCGCGAGTGGGTGGCCGTCCACCGCTGCCACCATGCACACGCCGACCGCCCCGGCGATCCCCACAGTCCGCTCATCTTCGGTCTGCGTCGGGTGGTGTTCGAGGGAGCGGAGCTCTACCGCGCCGCCGCGCGCGAGCCGCAGCTGCTCGAGCGCTACGGGCGCGGCACGCCGCACGATTGGCTCGAGCGTCGGCTCTACAGCGCGCGTCCCTACGCCGGGATCGCGCTCTTCACGCTCGCGCATCTCGCGCTCTTCGGCGTGGCCGGCATCATCATGATCGCCGTGCACCTCGCCGCCATGCCCTTCTTCGCCGCCGGGGTGATCAACGGCCTCGCCCACGCGGTGGGCTACCGCAGCTTCGAGATGCCGTCCACCGCCACCAACCTGCTGCCGTGGGGGCTGCTGCTCGGCGGGGAGGAGCTGCACAACAATCACCATGCCTTCCCGCGCTCGGCCTGCTTCGCGGTGCAGCGGTGGGAGCTCGACGTCGGCTGGCTGTGGATCCGCTTGTTCAGTGCGCTCGGCCTCGCGCGGGTGCGCTGGTTGGCGCCACGGCCGCGTCTTGCGCTCTGCCACCACGAGCTCGATGCCGAGACCGTGAAGGCGCTGTTCACCAACCGCATGCACGTGCTGCGTGCCTACGGACGATGCGTGGTGGGTCCGGTATGCCGTGAGCTCGCGCGGCGTGAGCCGCGGGGTGCGCTGCCGGCGGGTGCCCGCGAGCTCCTCATCCGCCACCCGGCGCTGCTCGCGGAAGAGGCGCGGCGCAAGCTCCGCGAGCTGCTCGAGCGCTACGAGGTGCTGCGCGGCGTGGTCGAGTACCGCGAGGGTCTGCAGCAGCTGTGGAACGAGACTTCGGCTAATCCGGCACGCGCGCTCGCGCAGCTGCGTGACTGGTGCAGCCGCGCCGAGAGCAGCGGCATCGGCGCGCTGCGCGAGTTCGCGCAGGGTCTCACCGCCTACGCGCGCGCCTGAGCCGTCTTCAGCGCGCGGGGAGGCTCGCCGCGCGTGTCACGGTACGCATGGCGAAGCTCGAATGCACCCGCGCGACGCTCGGCAGTCGCGTCAGATGCTGGTTGTGCACGCGCTCGAAATCCGCCATATCGGTCACCACGAGGCGCAGCAGATAGTCGTGCTCACCGGTCATGAGATAACACTCCATGACCTCGGGCACTTTGCGCACCGCGCTCTCGAACGCTTCGAGCCCCGCCTGGCTCTGCCGGTCGAGGGTGATGCTCACGAACACGTTCACGGGAAAGCCCGCCTTGTGCTGATCGATGACGGCGGTGTAGCCCTCGATGAGCCCCGACTCCTCGAGCGCGCGAACGCGGCGCAGACACGCCGATTCCGACAGGCTCACCTTCTCGGCAAGCAGCGTGTTGGTGATGCGGGCGTCCTGCTGAAGGATCCTCAGGATGGCGCGATCGTAGCGGTCTAGCTCCATTGGCGCAATAATCCGTCTGTAGATAGGCCTCAGACGGCAGATTCTGCCACACAGATGGCCGGCGGTCTCCTGTTTCGCAAGCCGCCGCCGCGGCCGTGCCCCTAATCTTGCGGACAGAACAAGTCAGGGAGTCACCTGCCATGCGTATCGGCGTACCACGCGAGATCAAGGTTCATGAGTACCGCGTCGGCCTCGTGCCGGCGGGCGTGCGGGAATTGAGTGCCGCGGGACACGAAGTCCTCATCGAGAGCGGCGCCGGCAACGGCATCGGAGTCGACGATGCGCAGTTTCACGCCGCCGGGGCAGCGATCGCCGCGCGCGCGTCCGAGGTGTTCGAGCGCGCCGACATGATCATCAAGGTGAAGGAGCCGCAACCGGTCGAGTGCGAGATGCTGCGCCGGGGCCAGGTGCTCTTCACCTATCTGCACCTCGCCGCCGATCCGGCGCAGGCGAAGGCCCTCATGCGCTCGGGCGCCACCGCGATAGCCTACGAGACCGTAACCGGGCGAAACGGCTCGCTGCCGCTGCTCACGCCGATGAGCGAAGTTGCGGGACGCATGTCGATACAGGTCGGCGCGGCGAGTCTGCAGAAGGCCAACGGCGGCTTCGGGGTGCTGCTCGGCGGGGTGCCGGGTGTGCCGCCGGCGAAGGTCGTCATTCTCGGCGGCGGAGTCTCCGGCACGCACGCGGCGGAGATGGCCGTGGGGATGCGTGCCGATGTCACCGTGGTCGACCGCTCGGTCGATCGGCTGCGTGAGCTCTCGGCGCTGTTCGGCTCGACGCTGCTCACCGCCTACTCGACGACCGAGACGATCGAGCGGTTGGTGCGCGATGCGGATCTCGTGATCGGCGCGGTGCTGGTGACCGGAGCGGCCGCCCCGAAGCTGGTGACGCGTGCGATGGTGAAGACCATGAAGCCCGGCGCGGTGCTGGTCGACATCTCGATCGACCAGGGCGGTTGCTTCGAGACCAGTCATCCGACCACGCACGCTGAGCCGACCTTCACGGTCGATGGTGTCATTCACTATTGCGTGGCCAACATGCCCGGCGCCGTTCCCCGCACTTCCACGCTCGCGCTCACCAACGCAACGCTGCCGTATGCGCGCGCGCTCGCCGACCTCGGCTGGCAGGCAGCCTTCAAGCGCGATCCCGGCCTCGCCGGGGGCCTCAACGTGTACAACGGCGAGATCACGCACGACGCCGTGGCCCGGGCGCTCGGACTCACGACCCACCCGTACGGCTGAGCCACCGCGCGGCGGCCGGCACGGGTCTCCACAAAGGGAGGTGGCCACGCCGGGCACGTGCCGCTACGCTACGCGCGCACCGCTGCACGTTTGGAGGTTTCCGTGACGAAGATTGCGCTGCCGGCGCTGCTGGCACTCGCGGCAGGCTCGGTCCTCGCTGCCCCCGTGACCTACCAGGTCGATCCCTCCCATACCTACCCGAGCTTCGAAGCCGACCATTTCGGTGGCGTGTCCACCTGGCGTGGCAAGTTCACGCGCACCTCGGGCACGATCGTGCTCGACCGCGAGAAGGGCACCGGGACGGTGGAAATCACCGTCGACCCCGCCTCGATCGACTTCGGCAACCCGAAGCTCGACGAGCACGTCAAGTCCGCCGAGATGCTCGACGTCACGAAGTACCCCACCGCGACCTACAAGGGCAAACTCATCGACTTCAAGAACGGCGTACCGACCAAGGTCGAAGGCGAGTTCACGCTGCATGGTGTGACGCGGCCGCTGCAGCTCACCATCAACTCGTTCAAGTGCATGACCTACCCCTTCGACAAGAAAGAACACTGCGGGGCGGATCTCTCGGGGACCATCAACCGCGCCGACTACGGCGTCAGCTACGGCGACAAGTACGGCTTCAAGATGGATACCAAGCTCGCCATCCAGGTCGAGGGGGTACGCGCGAGCTAACTCCCGATCCGCCGGAGGGCCTCGCCGGCGAGCGCCAGCGAGGCCGTGAGTCCCGGTGAGTCGATGCCAAAGAGGTTGAGCACGCAGCCGACCCCGTGCGTGGCCTCGCCGTCGATGCGAAAGTCGGCGGCGTCCTCGCCGGGTCCTGCGATCTTCGGGCGTATGCCGGCGTAGCCGGGCTCGAGCGTGCCAGCAGGGAGCCCCGGCCAGTAGCGGCGGATCGCCGCGTAGAATCGTCCGCCACGCCGTGGATCGACCCCGTAGTCACACCTCTCCACCCACTCGAGGTCGGGCCCGAAGCGCGCTCTCCCGGCGAGATCGAGCGTCAGGTGGATGCCGAGCGCACCGGCGTGCTCGGGCAGCGGATAGATGAGGCGCGTGAAGGGCGCGCGCACGCTCAGGGTGAAGTAGCTGCCCTTGGCGAGGTAGGCACGCGGGATGTGCTGTGCCGGGAAACCCTCGATGAGGTGGGCGAGCGCGGGCGCCTCAACGCCGGCGCAGTTGATGAGCAGCCGTGCGCGCAGCGCCGGCTCGGCGCCGTTCACGCCGATCAGGACGCTGCGATCCTCCAGCACCACGCGGGTGACGCGCTGGTGGCAGGCGAGCGTCGCTCCGTGTCCCTCGGCCTCGGCGAGCAGCGCCAGCATGCAGGCGTGCGCGTCGATGATGCCGGTCGAGGGCGAATCGAGCGCCGCGGCACAGGAAAGCTCGGGTTCGAGCGACAGCGCCGCTGCGCGCTCGAGCAGCTCGACCTCGACGCCGTTGGCCCGTGCCGTGGCCGCGATGGTCGAGAGCTGCGCCACCTCGGCTTCATCGGCCGCCACGACCAGCTTGCCGCAGCGACGATGTGCGATGCCGCGGCTGCGGCAGAAGTCGTAGAGCTGCTCGCGGCCCGCGACGCACAGCCGCGCTTTGAGCGAGCCTGGTGGGTAGTAGAGTCCCGCGTGGATCACCTCGCTGTTGCGCGAGCTGGCGCCGGTGCCGAAGCGCGTCGCCGACTCGAGAAGCAGCGTTTCGCGACCGCGCGTGGCGAGCGCGCGTGCGATGGCGAGTCCCACCACGCCGGCGCCGACCACCACCACGTCCACGTCGTCCATCGCCGCGAGTGTAGCTGCGAAGACGCGGCCGGGGCGGCGCTGTGCGGCCGCGCCTGGCGGTCGCTCGGGCGGCGCCATCGAGCGCGCGCCGCACCGCGACACCGTACAATGCCCGCACCCCACGTCCCGGCTGCCAGCGCTGAGGAGAGGCCGTGTCCGCCGTCAACTACACGCTCGAAGGCGAGG
>Ga0335076_10000949_pt1 | contig 27706 bp, 23 predicted proteins | sample Lox_Sample_25_FD_206717 | JGI IMG/M metagenome (GOLD analysis project Ga0335076, IMG submission 206717) | Soil microbial communities from Loxahatchee National Wildlife Refuge, Florida, United States - Lox_Sample_2.5 | ecosystem: Environmental > Terrestrial > Soil > Wetlands | place: USA... | reverse complement strand
TAGGCCCAGCATGTTGTGGCTGGGAATCTGTCCTCACCGCAACATCTGGTAGTTGGTCCGCCAAGCTGTACACCCCAGAGCCACGAAACGAGCCGCCCGCGCGGCGTGGCGCCGGGCACCCACCGAGCCTGGAACGCCCGCACGCGAGTCGGCCCTGGCGAACCGCGGAGATGCAGACGCAGCTCCCGCTTGTAGTCCGGTTAACTGCATACCCCAGAGCCGGCTAACGCGCGCGGAGCCCGGTCACCCGCTGGCCGGGCTTCCGGCTCGGTCATGCCGTCCATTCCCGACCTTGGACAACTCTCGGTACGGCAGGATGACGCCCATGACCGCAAGCCGCGCTGACGATCCTGCCCGTGCCCATGACCTCGCACGGCTCCGCGAGTTGACCGAGCCGCACCTGCCCCACCCGGGTGCGCCGATCCAGCGGGCGCTCCCGCACATGACCCCGGACGACTTCGCCGAGACTATCGCGATCCTCGGCCGCATCGGCGAACCGGACGAGAGCATCTGCGACTGATCTTCGCCATGACTAGCGGCGCAGAACCATCCAGACCATCACGTGCCAACGGCAGCGGTGCCGATCAGCGCGGAGCCGAACTAGACACGCGACGGGGATACGCCCTGCTCAGGGACGGGCGCGTCCAAGGCCTGATCGGTGGCGGCGTGGTAGCGGGCTTCGCGGTCGGGTTGCTGGTCTCCGGCAGGCCGTGGCACCTGCCGCCCGCGTGGGGCGATATTCCCACGTGGATCAGCGCCGTCGCCACCATCAGGCTGCTCATCGGCGCCATCGTGACCGCCAAGTACGCGATCAAGGCCTTCCGTAAGCAGGCCGAGGAAGTCGCCGCCCTTGTGGCGGAGAACAACCGCCAGGCGGCGGAGCGCCGAAGGCCCAGGCCTCAAGCGTGTTCATCGGCCTGCCGATCCGCGGCATCCACCTCGTCCAACCCTCCGCGCAGAACGCGAGCAGCTTCCCCGTCCACGACGCCCAATTCTGGTACTACGGCCCGGACGGCCTGTCTGACCCCGATGACCTCGGCATGATCATGCCCGGGCCCGTAGGCCTCAACGGCAAGCAGATGCGCTATGAGGAAGCCGTCGAACGCACCATCCTTACGTTTCGCGATGCCGAAGGCATCCGCTGGATTCGGAGGGCGGACGGCACCCTCCAAGAGCAAACCCGCCCGACGGCACGCGAGAGCATCCTCGCCGCCCCCGGTAGATCGCTGCCCGTGCCAACAGAACCCGCGTCCACGGCCGGGCCCGCTGGGCGGGCTGAAGAGCCCGAGGCGCCCGGAGCGCAGTGACACTACGATCCCGGCCATGGCCGGGCGGCGCAACCTCCCCGGTGCCTACGACCGCCTGAACGGCCAGATGACCGGCCGCGTGGTGCGAATCGTCCAGTGTGGCGGATCCTACAGCACTGACCACCAGGAGGCCGTGACCTGCGATACCGCCGGGCTCACCGTGACTCCGCGATGCGCTGCAGCAGCCGTCGTACCCGGCCGAGATCTCGTCGTGGCGGGCGTGGTCGAGACAGCGGCCCGAGTCGCGCCGGGCACAGGCCTCGCATCCTGCCCCCTCCGCTCGCCACGCCCGCCATGCTGACGTGTCGGCGAGTGCCTGGCGGATGAGCCCGATGTCGGCGGGAGAAAGCGATCGCCCGGCCGGGACCGTCCACCCCACCATGGGCTCATGCCCGGCGTCATACAGCTCTACCGGGCTCGCCGCGGTTCCCTCGCCGCGGAAGTGCCGCCAGCCCTCGATGCCGTGGAACATGTGGACCCACTGGCCGCAGGTGAGGCAGTAGGGCTCGGCGGCGTCGTCATCCACGCCCTCCGTCCCGGCGGCCAGGATTACCGAGACACCCGCCAGCTCGGCGGCCACGCAGCCGAGGACCTCTGCCCGGTCCTGCCGCTCGTCGCCGAGTGCGCGGCCGACATACTCGCGAAGGGCGATGATCTTGCCAGACAGGAGCGCGGCGGCCATGGCGTCGATCTCCCCAGTGCCGACGTCCTCATCCGGCAGGCGCGGGGCGTCGCCGCTGTCCCACACGATCGCGGCGAGGGGCAATCCCGATACCGGGTGCCCTGCCAGGGCAAGGCGCCCGGCGTGATAACCGCGCACCGGTCCCGCCGGGCCGGACGTGTAGACGCATTCTTCGCCCCTCAGGGCCGCGCACTGGCCGCAGTCAACCCAAGCCGCAGCGCGAGCTGTGGAGGGTTCCATGGGTACGGTCATGTCAAATCTCCGATCGTTCGGCCGATTGGGGAGCAGAGCCGCCGCGGCCGTGCGAGGGCATGCGGCGGCCCGCTGTGTGATGGAAAGTCGTCACCAATGGTGACGTGATCGGGCGGCATGAAGCCGGGCGCGCGGAATCGATCCTGGGCCGTCTCTGGGCCGTGAAATGACCGTCGTCGGCCAACGCTGGCCAACGCAAGCAAACGCAGTTTCGGCAGGCAGGAAGGGGGGGTTCAGGACCCGCGAGCAGGCGGGGGAGAGGGGATGTCTAAATCTTGGTGAAGTGCTGGAAGCACTCGTAGTAGGGGTCGGTGGACGTGGCGAAGTGGGCCGCTTCGGAGCGCTTCACCGCCAGGTAGGCGGTGCTGCGCAGCGGTCCGAGCAGGCTCATTATCATCTCGTCGGCGGCCAGCGCCTGCAGCGCCGCGTTGAGCGAGGCCGGCAGCCGGTGGGTGTTGCCCGCGGCCCGTTCGGCGTCGCTGAGGGTGGCCGGGTCGACGTTCACCGCCTCACCCGGGTCGAGCTTGCCGCGGATGCCGTCCAGGCCCGCGTAGATGAACGCGCCGAGCGCCAGGTACGGGTTGGCGCTGGAGTCCGACGGCTTCAGCTCCAGGTTGACCGAACTGCCCGGGTCGCCGCGCAGGGGCGAGCAGATCCTGATCGCCGCCTCGCGGTTGTCCATCCCGTAGCAGGTGTACGCGCTGGCCCACATCTGCGGCGCGAGCCGCCGGTAGCTGTTCACGCTGCCGCAGGTCAGCGCGACCAGGGCGGGCAGGTGGGCCAGCAGGCCGCCGATGAAGTGGTAACCCACCCGGGACAGGCCGTTGCGGTCCGCGGGGTCGGCGAACGCGTTGCGCCCGCCCGGCGTGCCGTCGGCCGCCAGCTCGGTCAGCGAGGCGTGCAGGTGGGTGCCGTTGCCGGGCTGGTCCGGGATGGGCTTGGGCGCCAGGCTGGCCCACAGGCCGTGCCTGAACGCCACGCCCCGGACCGTCTCCCGGTACAGCACGTGGTTGTCGGCTGCGCGCAGCGCGCTGGCGTGCCGGACGGAAAGCTCGTGCTGGCCGTGCCCCAGTTCGGGGTAGTAGTGCTCGACCTCCAGGCCCTGCGCCTCCATCGCCCCGACCAGCTCCATGGCGAAGTCGTGTCCCTGATGGAAGCCGGTGGCGGAGTAGCACAGGCTGTCGTCGATGGGGACGAGCCGGTCCGGGATGGCGGGCGTGGTGGGCGAGGACTCGCGGTGCCCGACGGTGAACTCGGGCTCGAACGCGGCCTGCATCGCGTAGCCCGCTCTGGCCAGCTCGGCGATGGCCTGCTTGAGGAACGTCCGCGGGCACGCCTCCCACGGCGACCCGCCGGGTTTGACCAGGTCCGCCAGCATCGCGCCCGCCCCCGGAGCGTAGGGGAGCACGACGAAGGTATCCGGGTCCGGCACGATTCGGACCTCGCCGACCGGGCCCATCCCGGCCACCGGCTGCAGCTGGTCCAGCATGGACATGGCCATCATGGCCACCGTGTGCCCGATGCCGCTGGCCATGCGTTCCCGCAGCCGCGTGGTGCCCGCGGCCTTCCCGCGGACGATCCCGCCGTGGTCCGCGTACAGAAAGCGGACCAGGCGAATCTCGTCCTGGCTTGTCCGGTCGAGCACCGATTCGATCGCTCCGTCTGTCATGCCCCATGGGTAGCACGTCCCAGCCCGGCCCGTACAGCCGACGCCGGCCCGCACAGCCGATGCCGGCATGCCGCACCGGCCAGCACACGATAAGTTCGGGTCCATGAGCCCACGGTCGTCGCCCCGCGACTTGCGCGCGTCCGACGCGGACCGCGACCGCGTGGTAGCGATGCTCGGCGACGCGATGAGCGACGGGCGGCTCACCGCGGACGAGCATGCCGAACGGGTCCAGCGGGCCTTCTCCGCCCGGACGCTCGGCGAGCTCGCCGAGCTGACCGTGGACCTGGCCGTCCCGTCCGCGCAGCCGGTGCGGCTGGACGGCGGCCGGGTGATCACCGGGATCTTCGGGCCGGCCCGCCGGGACGGCCGCTGGGTGGTCCCGGAGAACCTCACCGTGACCGCGATGTTCGGCGAGGTCGAGGTCGACTTCACCCAGGCGATACTGCAGGCCGCCCGGATACAGGTGTACGCGACCGTGTTCGGCGGCCGGCTGCGGCTGATCGTGCCCGACGGGGTGTCCGTGATCGTCAGCGGGCACATGGTCCTGGGCCGCAAGCGCGGCAGTACGCCGCCGGCCGGGCCCGGCACGCCGGTGATCGAGGTCAAGGCGCTGGTGCTCGGCGGTGAGCTGGCCGTCCGCACGCCGCCGAAGGGCCGCCGGTTCCGCCTCTTCAGCCGGGGCTTAGACCGGTTCAGCCGGGGCTTAGACCGGGCGTCAGTCGAACTTGACCGCGGAATACGCGCGCAGCTTCCACAGCTGGTGCTCGCTCTGGATGCTCCGGATGGTCCCCGATCGGGAGCGCATGACCAGGGAGTGAGTGGTCGCGTGGTCGCGCCGGTAGCGCACGCCGTCGACCAGTTCGCCGTCGGTGATGCCGGTGGCCGCGAAGAACACGTCATCCGACGTGACCAGGTCGTCGGTGGTGAGCACGCGATCCAGGTCATGACCGGCGTCGAGCGCGCGGCGGCGCTCGGCGTCGTCCCTGGGCGCGAGCTTGCCGAGGATGACCCCGCCGAGGCATTTCAGCGCGCAGGCGGCGATGATGCCCTCCGGGGTCCCGCCGATACCGAGCATCAGGTCGATCCCGGTACCCTCGCGCGCGGCCATGATGGCGCCGGCCACGTCGCCGTCGGTGATCAGGTGGATCCGCGCGCCGCTGGCACGGACCTCGGTGATCAGCTCGGCGTGCCGGGGGCGGTCCAGGATGACCACGGTAACGTCCTGCGGCGAGCAGCCCTTGCCCTTGGCCACGGCCCGGACGTTGGCGGCCGGCGGCGCCTCGATGTCCACCATGCCGGCTGCCTCCGGGCCGGTGGCCAGCTTGTCCATGTAGAACACGGCGGACGGGTCGTACATCGAGCGGCGGTCGGCCACCGCCAGGACCGACAGCGCGTTCGGCATGCCGTTGGCGGTCAGCCGGGTGCCGTCGATCGGGTCGACCGCCACGTCGCAGGCCGGCCCGGTGCCGTCGCCGACGTCCTCGCCGTTGAACAGCATCGGCGCGTCGTCCTTCTCGCCTTCGCCGATGACCACCACGCCGCGCATGGACACCGAGTTGATCAGCATACGCATGGCGTTCACGGCGGCCCCGTCGGCCCCGTTCTTGTCGCCGCGGCCCACCCACCGGGCGGCGGCCATCGCTGCGGCCTCGGTCACCCGCGCCAGCTCCAGGGCCAGGTTACGGTCGGGGGCGTGGACGGCCGGCGCGTGGGCTTGCTGCTCCGCGGTCATAGCTTTCGTGATCCTTCCGCTGGGCGTGTGTTGATCCTATGCAGCTACGCCGGAGCCCTCCTTGTCCACCCCGGCAGCCGGGTTAACCTGAGCTGTTGTGAACAGGATGCTGCACGGCGGCCTCGCCGCGCTGGGCTGCCTGGTAGCCGCGGCGATCCTCATCGTCGCGATCCCGGCGCCGCACGCCGCCGTGCCCGTCCCGGTCAGCTACCGCGCTGACCTGGCCAAACTGGCCCGGCTGGCGCCGTACCCGGCGGTGGCGCCCGCGGGCCTGCCCGCCTCGTGGCAGCCGGTCAGTTCCAGCCTGGCCGTCGGCGGCGCCAACGGCGCGGGCACGGTCACCTGGCATCTCGGCTACGCCACCCCGGACGGCTCGCTGGCCTCACTCGAGGAGACCAACGCGAGCGCCGGGCCGTTCGTCAGGCGGATGACCAACGACGGGGCGCCGCTCGCTCCGGCCCGCCTGGACGGGCAGGCCTGGAACCGCAGTGCGACCCCGGCCCGGGGGCAGCGGTCGATGTACATGACCGGCCCGGCGGGGTTCACCGTCGTGGTCACCGGCAACGCGACCTGGGCCGGACTGCGCGAGCTTGCCGCCTCACTGCGCCCGGTCGCCGCTGGCGGCTGAGTCGGCCTGGCGGCTGGCGGCTGAGTCGGCCTCGCCGCGCGGCCCGGGCACGCCGAGGTCGGCCGGCGGAGCCACGTCGTCCGGCGTGCGCGGCGTCTGGGCCGGTTCGGCCGCGCCGGGCTCCCGGTCGTGGAAGGTCACCTCGATGCGCTGCTCGGGACGCCGCTGGTTCTGCAGCGCCTGCAGCGCCATGCTGGCCCGGTCCGCCTCGGTGAGCGGCGGCTGCACGATCGACCGCGGCCACAGCCGCCGGGCCAGCACCACATTGGTCTCGGCCGCGTACACGGTGACCTCCACTGCGAGATAGATCCAGGCCAGCAGGCCGAGCACGGTGGCGAACACGCCGTAGAGCGAGTCGCTGTGCAGGAAGTGATGCACCAGCCAGGTGCCGAGGACCTGCAGCACCGTCCACAGGACCCCGCCGGTGATCGCCCCGGGCAGCAGGTTGCTGGTCGGCACGCCCTTCGCGGTGAGGGCGCGGAAGGCGCCCAGGTACATGCCCGCGTTGAAGGCCGCGGTCGCCACCTCGATGAGGATCACCGCCCAGAAGCCCTTGACAGCGTAGGTGTTGAGGCTGGCCAGGCCGGTGGTGACGATGACGCCGCCGCCGAGCAGGCACAGGAACAGCATCGCCCGCCCGAGCCGTTGCACGTACCCGGGCCGTGCGGGTCCCGGCAGGTTCCACACCTGGGCCATGGTGAACAAGCCCGCCTGCGCCAGCCCGGTCACGCCCCAGAGCAGGAACAGGAGGCCCACGATCAGGCCGATGACGCTTGCCCGGTGCAGCTGTTGCACACCGCTACTGCCGGTCAGCGTCTGGCCGATCAGCGGGATCTGGTTCGCCACCGCGCTCTTCACGGTGCTTTCCCGGAACGACTTGTCGGCCGAGGCGATGAGGCCGAGGACCGTCAGCAGGATCAGCAGCAGCGGGAACAGCGACACGAACGCGGAGTACGCCAGGTTGGAGACCAAGACGCCGCCGTTGTCGTCCCCGTACTTCTTCACCACCCCGAAGACGAAGGCCGTGGGCGTGTGCCGCTGCTGTGTGGCGTCCACCCGCCGGATCGTGCGCTCGACTGGGTTCATCGCGCCCACCTCGCTGTCGCCTGATGGCAAGCTGCCCAGTCAGGAAGCGGGCAAACCGGTCAGAAGGGGGCGTCGTCCCCGGCTTCGGCCTTGGCGTCGTCGTCGCCCCTGGCCATGGCCGCGGCCAGCCTGGCCCGCGCGCCGTCCAGCCACTCGCCGCAGACCGCGGCGAGCCGCTCACCGCGTTCCCACAGCTCGAGTGACTGCTCCAGGGTCAGGCCGCCGGCTTCGAGGCGCTTGACGACCGCGGCCAGCTTGTCCCTGGCCTGCTCGTAGCTGAGGGTCTCCCGGGGCCCGCCCGCCCCGCCGGCCGCCGCGTCCGTCCCGCCTGTCACGAACCCAACCTTATCCGCCGCCGCCGTCATCGCTCGCCCGCACGGTGAGCTGATCCGCCGCGAACCGGACGGTCAGCGTCTCGCCCGGCCTGACCTCGGCCGCGGCGCGGACGACGCCGTCGCCGCGCCGCTGCACGATCGCGTAGCCGCGGGCCAGCGTGGACGCGGGCGACAGGGCCAGCAGCCGGGCGCGGGTGTGCGCCACGTCGTCGCCGGCCCGGGTCAGGCTGGCGGCCACCGACATCCGGGCCCGCTGCAGCAGTGCGTCCACCCGTTCGGCCTGGCGCTCGATTTCCCGTACCGGGTCGGCCAGCGCCGGCCTGGACCCGATCGCCGCCAGCCACGCCGTCTCGCGGTCGAGCCAGCCGGTCACGCACCGGCGGGCCCGGTCCCGGAGCTGGGCGACGAGGGCGGACTGTTCGGCGACGTCGGGTACCACCCGCTTGGCCGCGTCCGTCGGGGTGGACGCGCGCAGGTCGGCCACGTAGTCGAGCAGCGGCGTGTCCTGCTCGTGCCCGATCGCGCTCACCACCGGCGTGCGGCACGCCGCCACCGCCCGGATCAGCGCCTCGTCGGAGAACGGGAGCAGGTCCTCGAGTGAGCCGCCGCCGCGGGCGATCACGATCACGTCCACCTCGGGGTCCTCGTCCAAGCGGCCCAGCGCGTCGGTGATCTCCTCGACCGCGTACGACCCCTGCACCGCGGTCTGCTCCACCCGGAACCGGACGGCCGGCCAGCGCCGCCCGGCGTTCTGCTGCACATCGCGCTGAGCCGCGGAATCGCGCCCGCAGATGAGGCCGATGACACCGGGCAGGAACGGCAGCGGCCGTTTCCGTTCGGGAGAAAACAGCCCTTCCGCGGCGAGCTGGCGGCGCAGCCGGTCCAGCTGGGCCAGCAGCTCGCCCACGCCGACGGCCCGGATCTCCAGCGCGGCCAGGGAGAACGAGCCCCGGTTGGCGTTGAAATCCGGCCGGACCAAGACGACCACCCGCGCCCCGTCCGCGGGCGGCGGCTCGGCCGCGTCGAACACCTGCCGCGGGCAGATGACCCGCACCGACACGGCCGCGACCGGGTCGCGCAAGGTCAGGAAGACCGCGCCGCCGCGCACCGCGAGCTCGGCGATCTGCCCCTCGACCCAGACCCGGCCGAGACGGCTGATCCACCCGCCCACCAGCTGCAGCACGGTGCGGACCGGGACCGGTGAATCGGCTGACGTGTCGAGCGGCACGCTACGACTGCGCCTCCAGCTTGGCGATCCGGCGCTCGAACATGAGCAGCACATCGGCCCGGGCCGCGTGTGCCCGCTCGTAGTCCGCAAGCTGCCTGACCTGCGCGACGTCGAGGTTGCGCAGCCGCGCCCTGAGCGACGGCAGGGACAGCTCGCCGTAGTTGGGCAGCGGCGGCGCGTCGTCCGCCGGGGCGGGGACGCCGTCCCGCTCACCGAGCAGCCGGACGTTGCCCGTCTTCTCGAAGTCCCTGGTACTCTGCCGCTTCGGCGGCGCCGTAACGGCCGCCGGAGCGGCCGCGGCATCCGGCGCCGCAACGGCCGCATCCGGCGCCGGAGCGGCCGCGGCATCCGGTGCCGCAGCGGGTGCCGCAACAGCCGCCGCAGGCGGCGCCGCAACAGGCGGCGCCGCAACAGCCGGCGCCACCGCAGCCGACTCTGCGGCTGGCGCCGCAGCCGACTCCGCGGCTGGCGCCGCAGCAGCGGCCGGCGCCGCAGCGGCCGCCATGTCCCGGACCGTCGTCGGCCGGCGGGCCCGCGGCGCCTGGTGATCCGCCGGAGCCTTGTTCCTGAGCTTGTCGGTTGCCAGCAGCAACTGGCCGATTCCGGCGAAGACGCCGCGCAGGGCCTGGGCCGGGGCTTCCTTGATGCGCTCGCTGACCTGCGGAACGCGCATTGCGCACTCTCCCTCGTGTTCCCTGAAGGGGATATCTTTGCGCTTCCGGCTTGCATGCCGCAATTCCCGCACCGTAACGGGGGTAGGCCGGTGCCGGACATGCTCGCCTACCATGGAGTCATGTCTTCGAGCCAGCGACGGGTCCTGCTCGCCAAGCCTCGCGGCTACTGCGCCGGCGTCGACCGGGCGGTGCAAGCGGTCGAGATGGCCCTGGAGAAGTTCGGGCCCCCGGTGTATGTGCGCAGGCAGATCGTGCACAACACGTACGTCGTCGCGGAGCTGGAGAAGCGCGGCGCGGTCTTCGTGCCCGAGGTCGACGAGGTGCCGCCGGGCGCGGTCGCGGTGTTCTCCGCGCACGGCATCGCCCCCGAGGTCCGCCTCGCCGCCGAACGTCGCGGGCTGCACGCCATCGACGCGACCTGCCCGCTGGTGACCAAGGTGCACAACGAGGCCCGGCGGTTCGCGGCCAGGGACTACGACATCCTGTTGGTCGGTCACGCGGGCCACGAAGAGGTGGTGGGGACCGCGGGCGAGGCCCCGGCACGGGTCCGCCTGGTGGACGGCGCCGAGGGCGCAGCCGCCGTCGAGGTCACGGATCCGTCGAAGGTGGTCTGGCTGTCGCAGACCACGCTGTCGGTGGACGAGACCGCCGAGACGGTCAGCGCGCTGCGCGAGCGTTTCCCGGCCCTGCTCGACCCGCCCAGCGACGACATCTGCTACGCCACCCAGAACCGGCAGGCCGCGGTCAAGGTCATCGCCGGGCAGGCGGACCTGGTGATCGTGGTGGGCTCGCCGAACTCCTCGAACTCCGTCCGGCTGGTCGAGGTGGCCAGGGACTACGGCGCCCCGGCGGCCTACCTCGTCGACGCCGCCGCCGAGGTCGACGAGCGCTGGCTGGACGGCGTGACGACGGTCGGCGTGACCAGCGGAGCCTCGGTGCCGGAGGAACTGGTGAGCGCGGTGCTCGGTACGCTGGCCGGCCACGGGTTCGGCACCGTGGAGGAGGTGGAGGCGATCGAGGAGAACATGACGTTCGCCTTGCCGCGCGAGCTGCGTCCCGCCGGATCCCGCCGGGACGGCTAGCGCCGGCTGGTCCACCGGTCCGCGCGCGGGCGGGTGTCCTGCAGCGCCGCGCGCAGGCTGCCGAGCACGCCGAGCGCCGCCGCGCCCCGCGGCCGCCAGCCGCGGCCCAGCGCGATCGCCACGGTCAGGCCGGTGCCCGTGAACAGCCACGGCGCCGAACTTCCCAAGGTGATCACCATCCCCTCCAGGGCCGAGAAGCTGTCCGGGGCGGTGAGCACCTGGGTCAGCACGCACCCGGTGAAGAAGGCCAGCGGCGGGCACACCACCAGGCCGCGCAGCCCGCTGACCCGCGTGTAGCACGCGACGACGCCGCAGGTCATCACGAACATCGCGTCGGCCAGCGCGGTCCAGCCGGTCCACGCCGCGATCAGCAGGCCGAGGAAGCAGGACGCGAACAGCGCGACGACCGCGCCGCGGCCGGTGAGCGTGATGGGCCGGCGCGGCGGCCGGGTCGTCGGCCGGGCCTGGGTCTGCGTCATCGGGCCGCACGCATCAGGCTGACCTCGGCCGGCCCTGGCTCGCCGGGCTCGCCCGCGACGAGCTCGGGGGCGGACAGCGCCCGGGGCGCCTCCTCCACCAGCGCGGGCGCGGTGAGCTGCCCGTCGACGACGCCGAGTTCGTTCAGCCGCCTGGCGCTCGGCAGCACCCGGCTCTCCAGCGACCCGACGGCCTGGTTGTAGGCCGACACCGCCTTGGCCAGCGAGTGGCCCAGCCGGTCCACGTGCCCGCCCAGGCCCGCGATCCGCTCGTAGAGCTGGCGGCCCAGGTCGAAGACGGCCCGGGCGTTCTCGGCCAGCGCCGCCTGCTGCCAGGCGTACTGCGCGGTGCGCAGCATGGTGACCAGCGTGGTGGGCGTGGCGATGTGCACCCGGCGGCTGAGCGCGTACTCCAGCAGGCCCGGGTCCCGTTCCAGCGCCGGGGCCAGGAACGCCTCGCCCGGGATGAACAGGATCACGAACTCCGGCGACGGGCTCAGTGCCGTCCAGTAGGCCTTGCCCGCCAGCCGGTCCACGTGCTGCCTGACGTGCCGCGCGTGCGCGTCCATCCGCGCCGCCCGCACGTCCCCGGAATCGGCCTCGGCGGCCTCCAGGTACGCGGCCAGCGAGACCTTGGCGTCCACCACGATGTTCTTGCCCCCGGCCAGGTGCACCACCATGTCCGGGCGCAGCGGCCCGTCCGGCGTGGCCACGGCGACCTGCTCGTCGAAGTCGCAGCGGGCGCTCATCCCGGCCAGCTCGACCACCCGGCGCAGCTGCAGCTCGCCCCAGCGGCCCCGGGCCTCCGGCCGGCGCAGCGCGGTGACCAGCGCCTGCGTCTGCGCGCGCAGCTGCTCGGAGCTCTGCTGGACGAACCGGACCTGCTCGGCCAGCGCGGCGTGCGACCGGTTCCTGGCCGCGTCCGATTCGCGCAGCTGCTCCTCCACCCGGGCCAGGGTCTCCCGCAGCGGCCCGACGAGCTGCTCGACCGCGAAGCGCTCAGCGAGCTGGCCTTCCACCAGCGCGGCCCGGTCCGCCGCGGCGCGCTCGATCATCCTGGCTCGTTCCTCGGCGGCGCGGGTCCGGCCCGTCTCCTCCGCCGCCGCGGCGGCGGACCGGCCGCGCGCGAACAGGTATCCGGTCGCTGCCCCGATGACGATCCCGAGCAGCAGTCCGACCAGCAACAAGACTGCACCCATATGCACCGATGATGTCACCGTCGGTCCCGAACCCCGCGGCGACACGCCCGCCCGCCGCCGGAATACGGGTGCGGCCCGCGCCGCTCAACTCGACGTCGCCGGGCGCACTAAACTCGCCCGGGTGAGTCTGTCTATCGGCATTGTCGGCCTGCCCAACGTCGGCAAGTCCACCTTGTTCAACGCGCTGACCCGGGCCGGCGCGCTGGCGTCGAATTACCCGTTCGCCACGATCGAGCCGAACGTCGGCGTCGTCGGCGTCCCCGATCCGCGGCTGGCCGAGCTGGCCAGGCTGTACCACTCGGCCCGGATAGTGCCGGCCAGCGTGCGGTTCACCGACATCGCCGGGCTGGTCCGCGGCGCCTCGAAGGGGCAGGGCCTGGGCAACCAGTTCCTCGCCCACATCCGCGAGACCGACGCCATCTGCCAGGTGGTGCGCGTGTTCGCCGACCCGGACGTGACGCACGTGGACGGGGACGTGTCGCCGGGACGCGACATCGAGACCGTCGTCACCGAACTCATCCTGGCCGACCTGCAGACCCTGGAGAAGGCGCTGCCGCGGCTGGCCAAGGAGGCCAAGTTCGCCAAGGATCCCGGACGGGTCCAGGCGGCCCAGGCTGCGGCGGCCGCGCAGCAGCTGCTCGACATCGGTACCCCGTTGTCGGCCGGCGCCGCGGCCGTCGGCACTCTGCTAGACAGGGCTGGCCTGGCCGCGCTGCGCGAGCTGCAGCTGCTGACCGCCAAGCCGTTCCTGTACGTGTTCAACATGGATGTCTCCGAGCTCGCCGACGAGAACCTGCGCAAGCGGCTGTCGGAGCTGGTGGCCCCGGCCGAGGCGGTCTTCCTGGACGCCAAGACCGAAGCCGACCTGGCCGAGCTGCCCGAGGACGAGGCCGCCGAGCTGCTCGCCGAGGCCGGCCTGGGCGAGCCGGGCCTGGCGCAGCTGGCCCGGGCCGGGTTCCGCGCGCTGGGCCTGCAGACCTTCCTCACCGCGGGCCCGAAGGAGACCCGGGCCTGGGAGATCAAGGCCGGCGCGACCGCGCCCGAGGCGGCCGGCGTCATCCACAGCGACTTCCAGCGCGGCTTCATCAAGGCCGAGGTGGTCTCCTACGACGACCTGATCGCGGTCGGCTCGCTGCCCGCGGCCCGCGCCGCCGGCAAGGCCCGTATCGAAGGCAAGGACTACGTGATGCGCGACGGCGACGTCGTCGAGTTCCGGCACAGTTGAACCCCGGCTGTCGGCGCCTCCATCGAGGACCGGTGCGTGGAGCGATGATCGCTGGCGGACGCCGGCCGCCGGTAACACCGACACCGGCCGCCGGTAACGTTGCCGGCCGCCACCCGCGGTAACACTACGGTGAGCTCCGAGTTCCGCGCTGGTGTCACCGGCCAGGTGCCGGTGCCGGGACGCCGCGTTCGTCAAGCTATACGTGGAACAGCGCGGGGCCTGTTGACAGTAATCGTACAAATGTTCGATACTATGACCGACGGCCCGGGGGCGTAGCCCGGCCCGTGGCACCGGTCGTAACCGGCCGGTAAGGTCTCAACCGCGACCAACGACGACCAATGGCGAGTTTTCACAGTTCAAGTGCTGATCATTGGGCCGCGACCGGGATACTGTCGGTCCCGGCCAAGGCTGGGTGCACTCCGCTTCTACGTGGTGCCCTTCGGGGCCATATCCCGTATCCAAGAGCTGCCGCAAACGTTGTGAGCTGTGGTAATGTCGATATTAGTCCATATTTTCGATACCAAGAGCGTGCTGCCGGATCTCCTGGTGACATTAAGTATCCAGTTGAACCCGCTGCGTCTCCGCCACGTGTAACGGTTGCTGACCGTTTTGTCCAACCGGATGTTTCAGTGATCCCTTCTATCCGGTTTCGGTCTCACGCCGGGGCTTCTTGGCGCACAATGGACCGCGAGGTCGGCACGAAAAGGACGGCCGCGCCGGGTTCCGCCGGCGCGGAAGCGTGCGGAGGTGCGATGGTTCGCGGGCCAAAGTCCGGTGACGGAGCGTGGTCGTATGTGCACTATCTCGACTCGGCCGGGCTGGTTCCGCCTCGTGCCCTGTACAGCGACACGGACCCGCTGGCCGCTGGCACCCTGGCGGGCGGCTCGCTGGTGGCCGCCGAGCCGGGGAGCGGCTGGTCGGGCGCTGGTGGCCGGTGGCTGCGGTGGCCGCCTCGAGTGCTGCTGTGGACGGCCCTGCTCGTGGTCGCCTTTCGCGGGATCACCGCGATCGTGGTCGGCCAGGGTGCGGCCTCGCCCGGCGGCGGAACGGGGTCGGCCAGCACGGCGAGCGGCCGGTTCCCTGCCGCGACGGCTGAGGCGTACGCAGCGGAGTTCGGCCGGGTGTATCTGGGGCTCAGCCCCCAGGATCAGGCTCAGCGGGAACAGGCGCTCGCGGCTTTCGTGCCCGCCAGCGTCCTGGCGGCCGACCCGGACCTGGGCTGGAACGGCGCCGGCCAGCTCAACGTGCAGTCCGAGCAAGTCGCGGGCATCACCGTGCAGGATCCACGGCACGCCGTGGTAACCCTGCTCGCCCTGGTCAATGGCCAGCTCATGGAGCTGGGCGTGCCGGTCGCCGTCTCCGGTGGCGGCGTGCTGGTCTCGGGCGAGCCCGCCTGGCTGCCCGCGCCGCCGCAGGCTCCGCTGCCGGCCACCGCCCCGGGTGGTTCGGACCCGGTGGCCCGCGGCCAGCTCATGAATGAGCTGCCGGCCTTTTTCCACGCTTATGCCAGCGGCGATAGCGCGGCGCTGAGCAAGTTCGAAGTCCGTGGCGTGTCGCTGACCGGGCTCGGCGGTGCCGTGACATTCGACTCGGTCAGCGCGCTGCACGTGCCGCCCGGTGGCGCGAGCAGGCAGATAACGGTGACCGTGATATGGCAGCTGCCTGAACAGGCAGGGGCGGCGGCCGGAAATCTAGGGATGGCGTCGCAACTTCAGATGACGTATGGTATGTCGGTTGTCGATCTGCACACCGGCAAATGGTATGTAAAGGAGATTGGAGCGTCGACCGAGGCGGTGGGAGCTCGATGACCAGGACAGGGCCTGCTAAAGTCGGCGTGCCCTCTCGCCGTCACCCCGCGGGCGGACCCGTTCTCGCCCGGGCTTGCTCCCGCGTGTCGTTCCCCCCTTGGCGTGCCCGCCGCCAGCCGACCCATGCCCGGCCTGTCTTCCCCTGGGCTTCGTCCTTTAAACCTGCTTCTGGCCGGCTTGCCGGTCAGCCTGGCCGGCCCCGGTCGGCCTGCCCGCCGCCGCGGCGCCGACGCGTCAGCGAGCGGTACCTGCCGGACCCGCGGTGCCAGCCGCGGTCGGCCCTGGCGCATCCGCTTTACTTGTACCTGCTTAAGCGGCATGCCGCAGCACTCGATGGATGTTTGTTCGATCCCGGAAGGGACATGTTATGCTTACTCAGCTCACCACCGCCATGGCTCCAGTGGCCTTGAGTACGCAGGGCCTGGTCACCTACTTGCAAGGTCTGTTCGGGCCATTGTTCCTCGGCATCGTCGGGATCGTAGCGATCTTCTTCCTGTTTACCCGTGAGATCACCCGGTTCGTGCAATTCATGGTGCTTGCCGTGGCCATCGCGGTCGTCTTCTACACGCCCAGTATCGTGCAGACACTCGCCACCGGCATAGCGAACGCGCTCGGAGTCCACTGATCCCCCAGTCAGGAATAAGGAGCGGCGCCACTAGTGGATCTCCCCACTTACACGAATATCTGGCGAATCGAGAAGCGTCTGTACAAGCTGTACGACTTTCGGCTGCCAGCGCCTTTGCCGATCACCTGGATCGGAGTATTCGTCGGGATCACGGTTCCATATGTGGTATTTCTTATTGCTGTCGGATTGCCGTTCAATCACAATTTGGTGTGGCTTTACATACTTCCTCCCGGGGTGCTCACCTGGCTGACCACCAGGCCGGTCATTGAAAGCAAGCGGCTGCCCGAGCTGGTGAGTTCTCAGGTCCGGTATATCGCCGAGCCGCGGACCTGGTGCCGGATGGCGCCGTTCGCGGAGAAGGACGACATTCTCGTGTCCGCACGGGTGTGGCACCGGCGTCCGCCGAAGGCCCGGCCCAAGAAGGCCACGCGATCCCTGGCCAGGTCCGGGTCGCGTGCGCCCGCGCTGGCGCTGGCCGACAAGGCGTCCCAGGTCGGGGCGCGTCCGGTGAAGGCCCGGCGGGTCACCGCGAAGGCCCTGGTCCCGTCGGCGAAGGCCCTGGTCCCGTCGGCGAAGGCGCTGGTCCCGTCGGCGAAGGCGCTGGTCCCGGCCACGAAGGCGCTGGTCCCGGCCACGAAGGCGCTGGTCCTGTCGGCGAAGGCGCTGGTCCTGTCGGCGAAGGCGCTGGTCCCGGCGCGCCGGACGGTGCCGGCGGCGTCCCCGGTGCCGTCGGCCGGTCCTGGAGTGCCGGCGGCCGGTCCTGGAGTGCCGGCGGCCGGTCCTGGAGTGCCGGCGGCCGGTCCTGCGCCGCCGTCGCCGGCGCAGGTTCCGGTGGCCGAACGGGTACCGGCGCGCCGAACGCCGAAAAGGGCCCAGTCGCCATCCGGGGCCGGGTCGGCCTGGTCCTCGTGGCCCCGGGGACCCGAGCCGGGCATCACGGCGACGGGTTCGGCGGCCGGGCAGACGGCCGAGCCCGGCCAGCACCCGGTGTGGATCTCGGCCCCCCCAGCGCGGGCGCGGGACGCCAGGGCGCTCGAGGTCTCGCACGATTCCGATCCCGGCACCGGTGTGCTGGGCGAGCCGCGCGGGCCATTCGCCACGGCCGGCTGGCCGCCGCCCGAGGCCAATCTGCTCCCGCTGATCCGCCCGGTCCCGCGGCCGGAACCGTTTCCCGAGGCCGGCCCGTTTCCCGAGGCTGGCCCGCTCCCGGAGGCGGATCCCTGGCCGGGGCCTGGCGTCGGCCACGAACCGGGTCTCGAGGCCGACGCCGGGCCGGATGCCGCCCCGTCACGCCCCGGACCCGCCGTCGGCCCGGTGCGCTGGCGCCGCCATGGGCTGAGGTCTGGCCTGGGCCGTAAGTTCGATCGCGGCTCCGTCGGCCAGGCCCCGCCGTCGGCGGAGCCGCCGCTGGCGGAGCCGTTGCCTGCGGGGGCTGCACCGCAAGCCACGCCCGCCTGGCCACAGGCGCCCGCGCTGTCGCCCAAGCCCCGGGCCCGCTGGATGCTTCGTGTTCAGCCCCGCCCGGGCGCCGCTCCGCCCGCTGAGCCCGCACCGCGGGTACCGGAGCCTTCGCTGTCCGGGCCGTCCGCCGCAGCCGAATCTGCCACCGCTGCACCCGCCGCCACGCCCGCCGTAGCCGCACCCGCCGCGCTCAGCGCGGAACCCGCCGAACCCGCCGCGCCCAGCGCGGAACCCGCCGCACCCGCCGAACCCGCCGCGCCCAGCGCGGAACCCGCCGCACCCGCCGTGTCGGCGCGGGCGGCGGCCAGATTCGTCAGCATCAAGCGGGAGCGGCCGCTGCCGTCGATCGAGCGGGCGCTCAGCGGCCCGGGCAGCCGCGCCGACGCGAGCTGGCGGCGCCAGGTGAAAGTGGTCGCAGGCGGTCAGGGACCGGGCAAGCGCGATCACGAAACGCTGGATCGTGACCGCGCCAGGCTGCCGCTGGCCGGCCCGCGGCGGATTGCCGTGCTCGGCTGCACCAGGGGTGCCGGACAGACCGTGACCTCCCTGATGACCAGCCACATCCTGGCCACGGTGCGCGGAACCCCGGTCGCGGCGGTCGACCTGAATCCCGGTCCCACCTCGCTGGCCGCGCGGCGCCCGCCCGCCGCCTCGGTGCGCGGGCTGCTGGCCGGCCAGGAGCCGGACCAGCACGCTGGCCGGCTGGCCGGGGACGGTTCGGCGGGCAGGTTCGACGTGATCGCGGACCCGCCGGCAACCGGCCCCGGGCCAGCCTTCGACGCCGACGAGTACCAGCGGCTGATCGCCCGGCTGGCCGACCGGTACCAGCTGACCATGATCGACCCGGCGCCGGCCGGCCTGACCCGGGTGCTTGCCACCGCGGATCAGCTGGTGCTGGTCGCACCGGCCAGCCCGGACGCGGCGACCTCGCTCGCCAACACCCAGCAGTGGCTGGGCGCGCACGGCCACGGCGAGCTGGCCGTGCGGGCCGTGACGGTCGTCAACGGGGTGAGCAGGCGGACGGTGGAGGACGTACGCCGGGCCGAATCCGTGGCCAGGGGGCGCTGCCGGGCCATCGTCCGGGTGCCGTGGGATGATCTGCTGGCCGCGCGTCCCGCCTCGTCCTCCACCTTGCAGCCGCAGACCAGGCTGGCCTACACCGCGCTGGCCGGCGTGCTCGTCGCGGGCCTGGCCAAAGCCCCGGCCACCTCCGTTCCCGGAAGGAATCCTGGTGAGCACTCGGACTAAGGGGTCTAAGGGTTCCCGGGGACGCACCCGGCTGGCCATCCGGTACTTCGACGACCGGATCCTGCTCACCGACGGCCACGCGTGGGCGTACTACCGGCTTCCCTCGGTGTCGTACGAGTTCACCACTCCAGAGGAACGGGAGGCGCTGGCCACCAACATCACCGTCGCGCTGGCCGCGATCCGGATGCAGGACGCCGAGGTGCACCTGCGCATCGCGCACCGGTCCTACCCGGCGCACACGTGGGCGACCGGGCTCGACGCGACCTCGGACGGCGGCCCGGGCTGGCGGGAGTACCTGGAGCAGACCTACCAGCACGTCTGGGCGAAGGACTTCTGGAGCAAGGAGATCTACCTCGGGGTCAGGCTCGGCCAGCGCGGCGTCCGCGCGCAGCTGTCCGGAGGCATGTTCTCCCAGTTCCGCGGCGTATACACGCGCGGCGAGAATGCGCTCGGGCTGGCCGACGAGGCCGTCGGCCCGCCGGAGATCGCCAAGTGGACAGACAACGCCGAGCGGCTCGGCCGGGCGCTGAACGCCAGCGCCCTCGCCGCCAGGCACGCGACCTCCGGTGAGATCGCCTGGCTGGTTCAGCACACGCTCATGCAGACGGCCGGGGAGCCGCTGCCGTCGGCCACCAGGCGCAGGCGGTGGGGTATAGGCGAGATCGACTCCCTTTTCGAGGGGCAGATCCACAACGGGCGCACCTTGCTCTGCCTGGAGCACATGTCGGGAGAGTCGTACACCGCCTTCGTGTCGTTTGCCCGGTTTCCCGATGTGATGTCCTTTCCCGACGGGGAACCCTGGCTGCACTTCGCCGATTCGCTGCCGTTCCCGGTCGAGATCAGCTCCCGGATGAAGCTCATCCCGCCGGCCAAGGCGAGCAAGGACGTCAGCCGCCGGCTCGCGCACGCGCGCGACATGGACGCGCATATCCGGGAGGCGGGCGCGGAGGCGCCCATCGCCCTAGCCGAGCAGATCGCCGCGGCCAGAATGCTCGAGCACGGCATCACCAAGGAACGGCTGCCGTTTGTCTACGGCTGGCACCGGCTGATCGTCGCGGCGCCGACCAGGGATCTATGCGTCCGCCGGACCGAAGCGGTCATCGAGCATTACCGCGATATCGGTATCGACGTGGTCAGCTCCACCGGGGATCAGTTCTCGCTACTGTGCGAGGCGCTGCCCGGCGAGCGGATCCGGCTGAATTCTTACGTGCAGCGGCAGCCGCTTTACACGATCGCAGGCGGAATGCCGACCGCGACGGTGGAACTCGGCGACCGGGTGGACACCAGCCACGGCGGCTGGATCGGGCCCTACATCGGCGAGACGCTGGGCCGGGCCCGTTCCATCGTGCACTTCGACCCGCTGCTGGCGGCCGCGCGGAACCGGCCGACGGCGGTGGCCATCACCGGCGAACCGGGCGGGGGCAAGACCACGCTGGCCATGCTGCTGATCTACCAGCTGGCGCTGCGCGGCGCGACGGTCGCGGTGATCGACCCGAAGGGCGACGCGGAGTCCCTGGTCGAGTACCTCACCAGGCAGGGGCGCAGGGCCCGCGTCCTGCCGCTGGGCTCGGCGGCGCCGGGACTGCTTGACCCGTTCTCGTTCGGCCTGGACCTGTCGGAAAAGCGGACGATGGCGACCGAGACGCTGCGGCTGCTCCTGCCGCGGATGAGCGAGGAGCGCGAATCCGCGATGATCCAGGCGGTCGGCGCGGTGGCCGGGACCGACCAGCCCAGCCTGGGCAAGGTCATCAGGCACCTGGAGCAGGCCGCCGACCCGGCGTGGAAGAACACGGGCGCGGTGATGCGGTCGATCTCCGAGATGCGGCTGGCCCGGCTGTGCTTCGCCCCGTCGGTGGGCCAGCAGATCGACGCGGAAGGCTGGACCACGGTGTTCACGCTGGCCGGGCTGACGCTGCCGGACACCACGACCAGCCGGGACGACTACTCCTACGAGCAGCGGCTTTCTGTGGCGCTGCTGTACCTGGTGTCCCAGTTCGCCCGCAAGCTGCTCAACGGCATCGACCGGGCCGCGCCCAAGGCGATCTTCCTGGATGAGGCGTGGGCGATCACGTCCACGCCCGAGGGCGCCAAACTGGTACCCGAGGTGTCACGGATGGGCCGGTCGCGGAACACCGCGCTGGTCCTGGTCTCGCAGAACGCCGGTGACCTGCTGAACGAGCAGGTCACGAACTGCCTGTCTGGGGTCTTCGCGTTCCGCTCGACCGAACGCGGCGAGGTGGCCAACGTCATGTCGCTGCTCGGGGTCGCGCCGTCCGACGAGCACAAGGCCGTGCTCCGGTCGCTCGGCAACGGCGAGTGCATCTTCCGGGATCTGGACGACCGGGCCGGGCGGATCGGGATCGACTTGATCTCCGAAGAGCTGCGGGACTGGATCGACACCAATCCCACCCGGGCCAGGCGCAGCCAGCCTGGTCCGGTTACGCGCAGGGAATCCAGCGCGGACGGGCCCTTGCCGGGCGAACTCCCGGCATCCGGCCCGCCCGCGGCCAGCACGCGAGGGACGGAAGCATCCTCGTAGACGCAGAACCAGGAGCTCCCTTAGATGGCTATCTCGCTCGCCTCGCCCGAACCCGCCGGGCCCGAGCGCGCTGACACTCAGTCACATGGCCGCCGCGCAGCGCGCTGGGTTGTCCAAGTGCTCGTGCTCGCCGTGGCGTTGCTCGCGATCTCCACCCCTGCGCTGGCGGCCACCCACCAGCCCCGCGCCACCCACCAGCCCCGCGCCACCCACCAGCCCCGCGCCACCCACCAGGCCCGCGCCACCCGTGCCACCGACCAGGCCCGCGCCACCCGCGCCGCCGCGTCGTCGGCCCGGCTGACCGCCAGCCTCCTCCCGGCCGCGCCCGGCGGGGTCTGCCAGGTGCCGGGCATCGGCGACATCGGCGGCCTCGTCGGGCTCTGCAACCAGGGCTCGAGCGGGATCGTCGGCGACCTGAACAACATCTGCGAGCCGTCGCTGCCGCAGCCCGAGCAGGCGACCGGCGGCATCGACGCGATGATCGAACCGCCGGCCGCGGCGGCGGGCGGTGAGACGCTGTACGACAACTACGGGATGGCCGGCCAGTTCTGGGCCGCGCATGGCCTGCAGTGCTCCGATATGACGTCGCTGATCGGCAACAACGTGGCCGGGATGGTCTTCGACGCGGCGAAGTCGGTGGACCGGGTGACGATCACCGTCTACCAGTCGGCGGCCGGGAACAACATCCTGACCTGGTTGCAGGACGCGGTGGACCGGCTGATCAGCGCGCTGGGCAACGCGATCTACTTCCCCTACCTGGCGCCGGTGGTCATCCTCGGCGCGATCTGGCTGGCCTGGCAGGGGCTGATCCGCAAGCGGGCCACCCGGACCATCGAGGGCACGCTGTGGATGGTGGTGGCGTGCGTGGCCGCGATCGCGCTGATCGGCAAGCCGGCCATGTTCACCGGGGTGGGGACCACGGTCTCCAACGGCACCACCGAGGTGCTCAACACCGCGTTCGCCAAGTTGCCCGCGCCGACCAACAGCAACTGCCTGCCGGTGCAGGCGGGTGACCCGCAGAGCGCGGCCGGCGACTACGCCTACACCTCGGGCAACGCCCTGGTGGACGAGAATGCCAACGAGCTGTGGTCGGTGCTGGTGTGCAAGCCGTGGCTGTACGGTGAGCTGGGCACCACCGCCTACAACGCGCCCGGCCAGCCGCCGACGGTGGTGAACACCTACGGCCGGCAGTTGCTGTGGGCGCAGGCGATCGCGGCCAACGAGACGCCGAGCACTACGCTGTTCCAGGCCAAGCAGGCCACCTACGCTGGCATCGCGACCTCGATGCAGCAGAACGACCCGGCCATCTACCCCCTGTTCCAGGGCAACCAGTGGACCACCCGGCTGGAGATCGCGTTCGCGTCCATATTCGCGGCGCTGGTAGCCGGCCTGCTCATCCTGCTGATCGCGCTGACCCTGATCGTGCTCAAGCTCGGCTTCCTGCTGCTGCTCGTGGCCGGGCCGTTCTTCCTGATCATCGGGACCCATCCCGGGTTCGGCCGGGTCATCGCGATCCGCTGGTTCGAGATGCTGGTCGGCGTGCTGCTGAAACAGGTGGCGATCGCGATCGTGCTGAGCGTGCTGCTCTACTGTTACTCGCTGATCATGGGCACGGCCGACGCGGTGCTGCCGTGGGCGCTGAAGATCCTGATGATTGCGCTGGTCACGGTCGCGGTGTTCATCTTCCGCAAGCCGTTCCAGCACCTGTTCTCCGCGGTCGGCTACGGCACGATCGGCTCGACCGAGCGGGCCGAGTACAGCCTGCGCGAGGCGGGCGCCACGTTCCGCCGGTCCACGCTCGACGCGGCCACCGCCGCCGTCCCCGGGATGGCGGGCTACCGGGCCGCCCGGTGGGCGCGCCGGAACCCGGGCCAGGCGGCCGCGGTCGCGGGGGGCGCGGCGGCCGGCGTGGCCGCGGGCACCGCAGTGGCCGCCGGCGCGGCGGCGGGGGCCGCGGGGGACGCCGATCCGACCGGCGATGCCTACGCGTCGCGGCTCCGGCCGGACGCGCCGCCCCCGGCGGACGGCGACGGCGAGGCCAGCCCGGGCTCCCGCCGGGTTCCCAGCGGGGTCAACGCCGGGGTCGGCGGCGCCGGCTCGGCGCGGGCCAGGAACGTGACCGCGGCCGACAGCGGCGGCCGGGTCGCGCCGCCGCTCGACCTGCCCCCCCGGCCGGGCGGCGCCCGGGCGGGCGCCCCGGGCAGGCGGGCCACGTCGGGCACCCCCGGCACGGGGAGCACCCCGGGCACGCCGGTCCCGGCCCGCCGCGCCACCGGGGCGAACGGGTCCGCCGCAAGGCCGGCAAGCCCCGCGAGCTCCGCAAGGCCGGCAAGCCCGGCGAGCTCCGCAAGCCCCGCGAGCTCCGCAAGCCCCGCGAGCTCCGCAAGCCCCGCGAGCTCCGCAAGCCCCGCGAGCACCGCAAGCGCGGGAATCGCCGGGTCCGCCTCCGGCTGGTCGCGCGGTGCCGGCCACTCGGGTGGCACCGGCGTACGGGCCCGGGCCGCATCGGCCGGCGGGCCGGCTCCGGGCGGCGGCCCGGCGGCGGGCGGCGGCCCGGCTCCGGGCGGTTCCGGGGGCGGGTCCGCTCCGCCGGCCGGGGGCCCGGCGCGCTCGGGCCACCGGGGGTCCGCGCCCCCCATCGGCGGCGGGCCGGGCCCGGCCTGGCCGTCCAGCGGATGGCCGGCCGCCGGCGCCAGGCAGCGGTCGGGCGCCGGGCCGAAGCCGAACTCGAGTGCCCCGCTGCCCGCCGAACCCGCCGACCAGGGTGCCAAGCCGCCCACCGGGGCCGGCCCGGACGAACCGCGAGCCATGCCGTTCTGGCTGCGCCCGATACGGCGGGACAAGTAGCGGGCGGGCTCCGTGAATCTCAGCCCCGGCCAGCAGAAGGCCGTCTTCGTCCTGGTCGTCGTGGTGCTGGCCGCACTCGGCTACTGGCTCATCCTGCCCAAGGTGACCCACTCCTCCGGGTCGCCCCGGGCGGCCGCCTCGCCCACACCGTCGGCGCCCGTATCCCAGCCGGCCACAACCCCGCCGTCCCCGGTGACCGCCAGCCCGGCCGCGACCGGGAGCGTGAACATCTACTCCTGGCTGCCGTTCACCGAACAGGACCTGGCCGCCGCGGCGGCGGTGACGGTGAAGTTCGGCGCCGATTACAACACCTATTCCTACACCGAGAGCGCGGCCGATTACGTCGCCACGATGAACGGGCTGATCACCCAGCAGCTGGCCGCCACCCTGCAGGGCGTCTACTCGGCTCCTGGCGTGGCCAAGGTCAGGACCAGCCAGGAAGAGGTGTCCACCGGGACCGCCGCGATTGACTCGCTGCGCGCCTTCGGCCCGTCCAGCCTGACGTTCGTGGTGACCGGGACCCAGCATCTGGTCACCGCGAAGGGCACCAGCAACGGCAGCACCCAGTACGCGATCACGGTCACCGGATCGGGCACCACCTGGCAGGTGGACGACATCCAGCTCGCGACGGTGGGCCAGTCATGACGAACAGGCTGCTGACCCGGACCGAAACCACCATCGCCACCCGCGAGCAGCGGGCCCCGCGGATCCTGGTGATCGGCATCATCGGGCTGGCCGGCGTGGTCGGCCTGGGCCTGCTGGCCGTGCCCGTCCTGATCGGCATGAACGCGTTCTTCGCCGCGGACGCGGGCTGCTCGGGCCAGCAGACAGGCGCGGTGGGCCAGCCGGCCGGCAGCGCCAAGGCGACCAAGGGCATCCCGGCCAACTACCTCTACTGGTACAAGCGGGTCGGGCAGCAGTACGGCGTGCCGTGGACGATCCTGGCCGGCATCGGTACGGTGGAAAGCGATAACGGCCAGAGCACCCTGCCCGGCGTGCACAGCGGGCAGAACGGATTCGGCGCGGCCGGGCCGATGCAGATCGGCATCGGCGGCGCGTCCACCAACACCTGGGGTGGCGCGCCGATCCACCCGGCCAGCGAGGTGGTCAGCGGCGTGGCCACCGACGAGGACGGAGATGGGATCGCGAACGTGTACGACCCCGCCGACGCGATCGCGGGCGCGGCCAAGTACCTGCTGGCGGCCGGCGTGCAGACCGATCCCTCAGGGGCCATCTTCGCCTACAACCACCTGCAGTCCTACGTGCAGAGCGTGCTGTTGTACGCGTCCCAGTACTCCGGCGGCAACTATGCCGTGGTGTCTGCGCAGCTGCCGCAGTCCAGCACCACGGCGGGCTGCGTCCAGGCGACCGGGGGGGCGCCCGCCGTCCGGGCGCCGACCCAGGCGGTGGCCACCGCGATCTCCTATGCCGAGCAGCAACTCGGCAAGCCCTACCTGTGGGGCGGCACCGGGCCGGACGCCTTCGACTGCTCCGGCCTGGTGATGATGGCCTACCGGGCGGCCGGTATCGACATCGCGCGGACCTCGCAGGAGCAGTGGGCGACCGAGCAGCGGGTGCCGGCTTCCCAGGTGCAGCCGGGGGACCTGGTGTTCTTCGCCGGCTCCGACGGCACCCCCACCTCGCCGGGGCACGTCGGCCTGGTCATCGGCAACGGCAAGATGATCGAGGCGTACGCGACCGGCTTCCCGATCCGCGTCGCCACCTACGGGACATCAACCTCGGCCCCGGGGGACGGGGATCCGATCGGCTTCACCCAGCCCTGGGCCAACGCGTCCGGCGGCTCGGCCAGCCCGGTATCCACGGCCGGCGGCGTGCCCGCCCCGGGCGTCACGGCATCTCCTTCCTCGTGAGCCTCTCGCTGACCGTTCTGGCGGGTTCTCGGCCTGGATGCGCCGTTGCTGATGTACCGTTCGCAAGGAACGACTTACCCGGGGTAGCCCCGTGTGGGAGGGAGTCCTCGGATGCGGCTGGGCTTCAGGATGGGCTCGCGGCGGCTGGGCTCGCGGCGGCTGGGCTCGCGGCGGCTGGGCTCGCGGCGGCTGGGCTCAGGGCGGCTCGGCCTCACGGGCGCGGCCGCCTCGATCGTCGCGGCATCGCTGGCGGTGGCCATCCCGGCCACGGCCCTGGGCGGCGCGCAGCGAACGGCCGCCGGGCCGTCACACGGGCCGTTCGTGGCACTCGGCGACTCCTTCGCCGCCGGGGACCTGATCCCGGCCAGTCCGGCGGGCACCCCGGGCGGGTGCCTGCGGTCCAGTCACGATTACGGCGCCGACGCCGCCGCCGCGCTCGGCGCCAGGTACATCGACGTCACCTGCACCAGTGCCACCACCAGCAGCATGACCCAGCCGGAAACCGTGGCCCTCGGCGGCGTCAATCCGCCGCAGTTCGGCGCGCTGGCACCGGACGACTCGGTGGTCACGCTGACCATCGGCGGCGCCGACGTGGGGTACACCGGCATCCTCGAGACCTGCGCCGCGCTGAGCCTGACCGACCTGTTCGGCGACCCGTGCCGGCGGCACTACACGGCGGGCGGCACCGACCGCCTCGCCGCCGCGATCGCCGCGACGGCGCCGAAGGTGGCCGCGGTGCTGCGCGGCATTCACGCCCGGGCGCCGCGGGCCCGGGTGCTGCTCGTCGGCTACCCGGACATCCTGCCGAGCACCGGCGACGGCTGCTGGCCCGAGGTGCCGTTCGCCTTCGGCGACGTGCCGTACCTGCGTGGCGTCGAGATCGCGCTCAACCAGATGCTGGCGCGCGCCGCAGCCGCGAACGGCGCCACGTTCGTCGGCACGTACGCGCCGACCGTCGGTCATGACGCCTGCCAGAGCCCGGCCGTCAAGGACGTCGAAGGGCTGATCCCGGCATCCCGCGCCTATCCCTTCCACCCGAACCGCCGCGGCGAACTCGTCATGGCCGACCAGGTGCTGGCCGCGCTCCGTTCGTAGCCAGCAGCCGGCTTACCGCACCGACAGGTAGATGGCGCAGCCCAGGCCCGCGATCAGGCAGTAGATCGCGAACGGCGTCAGCGTGCGCCGCGGGTCGCTGAAGTAGCGCATCAGGAACCGCAGCGAGAAGAAGGCGGCGATAAAGGACAGCAGGCTGCCGAACAGGATCGGCCCGTGGATGCCGGCGCCGAGCGGCCCGGTAAGGTCCGGGATCTTCAGCACGCCGGCTGCCAGGATGACCGGCGCCGACAGCAGGAACGAGAACCGCGCCGCGTCCTGCCGGGACAGCCCGCGGAACATGCCCGCTACCATCACGACGCCGTCCCGGCTGATGCCCGGCAGCAGGGCCAGGATCTGCACCACCCCGAGACCGAACGCACCCAGCCAGCCAGCGCGGCGGACGATGCGCCGGTCGGACTCCACCGCGAGGTTCGCGTGCTGCTGCTTCAGCGCCCGCTGCCCGGACAAGTGCCGCCCCCCGGCGCCGCCGCCGGCGCCGGCCGCCACCGCGGCCTTCTGCCGCTCGCTGATCGCCTGCAGGTCGGCGGCGATCTCCTGGGCCTCCATGTCCGCGCCGCGGCGCCGCGCCAGCTCCCCGGCCAGCAGGATAAGCCCGTTCACGAACAGGAAGCACGAG
>Ga0335076_10000948_pt1 | contig 27743 bp, 28 predicted proteins | sample Lox_Sample_25_FD_206717 | JGI IMG/M metagenome (GOLD analysis project Ga0335076, IMG submission 206717) | Soil microbial communities from Loxahatchee National Wildlife Refuge, Florida, United States - Lox_Sample_2.5 | ecosystem: Environmental > Terrestrial > Soil > Wetlands | place: USA... | reverse complement strand
GCCGCGCCCCCGACCCGAGCGAGCGCCTTCGAGCGGTGCGATCTCTTCCGCGCGACGTCAGCTCCTGCACGCCGCTGCTCGACGCGGTCGGAGATGTCTCGCTCGACGTCGCTCGCGCCGCCCTCGCCCGGCTTCTCCCGCTCGCTGGGCAGGCCGAGATGACCGCGCTGCGAGAACGGATGCTCTCACTCGACATCGGCATCGTCGGCGACGTGGCAGCCGCTCTGCGAACGCTCGGCGACAGGCGCGCCACCGACATCGCCGTGGCGGGGCTCGAGCGCGCCTCCCCGTACGAACGACACAAGGCTGCGATCGCGCTGCGCTCGCTCTGCGATCCCGCGGCACGGGCCGCGCTCCTCCGCGCGCTCGACGACCCGGAGACGCCGGTGCGCCGAGTCGCGATCGAGGCGCTCGCCCGCCTGCCGGGCGATCGACGTACGGTGGACGTCTGCCGGCAGCAGCTTTCAGATCGCGATCCGTCGGTGCGTGCCGCTGCGGTCTCCGCGCTCGCGGTACTCGACGACGCTGCAGGAACGACCCTCCGCCCGATCCTCACCGACCCGCATCCGACCGTTCGGCTCGCGGTCGCAGCCGCCGTGGAGACCCTCGACGGCGAGGAGGTGCGCGTGCTGGTCGGAGACGACGACGCCGCAGTTCGCGCAGCGGTCCTCGACGCTCTCTCGCTTCACCCGAGACCCGCACTGCTTCCCGTCGTCGCAGCTGCGCTCGGCGATCCGAGCTGGCACGTCCGTCGCGCCGCCTGCGACGCGCTCGGCGCGAGCGGCCGCCCCGAGTCGAGCGCAGCGCTCCTGCGCCTCCTCGTCGACGAGCATGCGACCGTCCGAGGGCGGGCGCTGCTCGCGCTCGAGCGCCTACTCGGCGACGAGCTCTGGCAAGCGCTCGAGCAGGCACTCGACTCGGCTCCCGCCCGGTTGCGGCAAACGATCGTGGAGCTGCTCGGCACTCTCGGACACACGGACTCGCTACCCCGCCTCTCGGGCGACCCTGATCCTGACGTCCGGATCGCGGTGGTTCGTTCGCTTGCGCGGACCACGTCGCCCGAGGCGCGGGCCGCGCTCGGGTATCTCGCCGGCGATGCGGACGCCGGCGTACGGAACGCCGTCGCGACCGTCCTGGAGGATGCCCGTGTCGGATGAGCCCGCACTCTTCTCCGACGCGCATCGGCGTTCGATCGGTGTCTGCATCGCCCAGCTCTCGGAGCTCACCCGCTCGATCCGCGCATACGGCGTCGGGTCGGAGCAGATCCCTCGCATCGAGCAGACGCTCACCTCGCTCGCGGAGGCGACGAACGCTCATCGACCGGTCCGGCCGCAGAACCAGCTCAACGCCGCACTCGCACAGATGCGCGTTCTCGAGGAAGAGCTGCGGCCGAAACGGCTGAGAGCGTACGGGGCGCTCGTTCCCGAGGCGGCGGACATCCTCGACCGCCACGTCCAACAGCTCGTAGACCTCACCAACGACCTCATCGACGACATCCAGGAACCAGACCGTTGAGGTCGTTCGAGCGGATCGTCGTCGCGATCGACGGGGAGCCGGAGGGCCAGCAGGCACTCCAGCAGGCGATCGCGCTCGCCGCTCTTCTCCACGCCCGCTTCCCGGCCTATCCCGCAACGGGCGAAGTCGAGGATGCGAAGCGCGAGAAGGACGAGTACTTCGAGACCGTCGCCCGTCTCGCACGCGACGAGGCTGCCGAGGGCGGCGTCGAGCTCGACACCGAGCTCGAGAGCCCGGCCGTCGGCGCCTCCATCGGCCATGAAATCCGGTGGTCCGACGGCCGAGCATCGTCTGGGCAAGGTTCTCCGTAGATGGTTCAGCGCGTCGAGATCCCCGGCCGTGAGCCGATCGAGCTCGAGCACCTGCTACTCGACGTGAACGGGACGCTGAGCGAGCGCGGCGAGCTCATCGACGGGGTCGCCGAGCGACTCGAGAGACTGGGCCGGACGCTCGCCGTCCACCTTCTCTCCGCCGATACGTTCGGCACCGTCGAAGCGATCGCCGCGCGCCTGGGAGTCGAAGCGAAGATCGTCGCGGACGGTCAGGAGAAGCTGCGCATTCTCGACGAGCTGGGCCGACATCGTTGTGCGGCAGTCGGCAACGGCGCCAACGACCGTTTCATGGTTCGCGACGCAGCCCTCGGGATCGCCGTCGTCGGTCCGGAAGGGGCGAGCGGGGCGACGATCACCGCCGCCGACGTCGTCTGCCGCTCGGTGCTCGAAGCTCTCGACCTGCTGGCGGAACCAGAGCTGCTGGCCGCGACGCTTCGCCTCTGATCGCGGTTCTTCTTTGACCAGCCGAAGGCCGCCTCCTAGGATGTCGGCAGGTCAGCATTACGCGATGAAGCTCGCGTACCGCCTTCGCCGGAGGCAGTCCGGCGCGGCTGATGGCTTCTACCCCGCTCCACGGAGGGAGGCCAGTGTCCACAGCCGACGGACTGCAGATTCTCCAGATCGCCGCCGTCCTCGTCTTCGCGCCGCTCTACGCCGGCGTTCTCGCACGCGCAGAGGCGATCGTCCAGTCGAAGCGCGGCCCGAGCATCTTCCAGCCCTACCGTGACCTCGCGAAGCTGCTGCGCAAGGGAAGCGCCGTCTCCGATCAGGCTTCGTGGATCTTCCGGGGCGCGCCGTTCGTCGCCTTCGCCTGCTACCTGACGGTCGCCGCGATCGTCCCGATCATCACCGACGAGCCGCTGCCGCTCGCGTTCCTCGGCGATCTCATCGGCGGCGCATTCGTGCTCGCGCTCGCGAGCTTCGCGATCTCGCTCGCGGCTCTCGACACCGCAAGCCCGCTCGGAGGACTCGGCTCGAGCCGCACGACCTGGATCGGCAGCCTCGCCGAGCCGGCGCTGATCCTCGTCTTCTTCACCGTCGGCGCCCTCTCGCGCTCGGACAATCCGTACCTCGAGAACCACGCGATCGCCCACTCCGGCGCCGCCTACGTCCTGCCGACCCACGTGCTCGGCGCCGTCGCGTTCTTCATGCTCGTGCTCGCGGAGAACGGGCGCATCCCGATCGACAACCCGGCCGGGACGATCGAGATCTCGATGATCGAGGAGAGCCGCGTGCTCGAGTACTCGGGCCGCGAGTACGCGCTCGTCAAGTGGGGAAGCTGGATGAAGTTCTTCCTCCTCTCGTCGATCTTCATGAACGTCTTCGTGATCCCCTGGGGTCTCGGGAACGCGACCTCGATCGTCGGCGGCCTGGTCGGGCTCGCGGCACTGCTCGGCAAGCTCGCCGTCTGCGGGCTCGCGATCGTGGTCATCGACAGCTCGTTCGCGAAGTTGCGCTTCTTCCGCATCGCCGAGTTTCTCGGCGCGTCGTTTCTGCTCGCGCTGATCGGGATTGCCACCTCATACGTGATCGGGAAATGACCCCCGTCCTCGCGCAGATCGAAAGTCTTTCCGCCGCGTCCACATCAGGGGTGCTGCTCGACCTGAGCGCGGTCCTGATGCTGCTCTGCGCGTTCGCGTGCCTCGGCTCGAAGCTGTTCGACCGCTACGTCACCTACTACGCACTCCAGTCGATCGTGCTCGCGTTCGCGGCAGCGGTGGTCGGCCACGCGCTCAACCAGCCGGATCTCTGGGTGCTGGCGGTGGCGACACTGTTGATCAAGGGAATCGCGATCCCGCTCGCCACGCGGCGCTTCCTGCTCGACCGGCTCGATCTGCGCCGCGACGTCGCGATCTCGACCGGCCTCTCGACCTCGCTCATCATCGGCGCAGCGCTGACGGCGTTCGCCTACCTCGCGATCCGGCCGGGGACGCTTCCGCATGCACTCGTCGCTTCGGCAGTGGTGCCGATCTCCACGGCCATCATCCTGCTCGGCGGCCTGTGCATGGTCGTCCGCCGGCACACGATCGCGCAGCTGATCGGCTGGCTGATCCTCGAGAACGGCGTCTTCCTCGGCGCGATCACGCTCACCGCGACCTTCCCGTTCATCGTCGAGGCCGGGATCTTCCTCGACCTCGTCGCCGCCGTGCTGATCATGATCACCTTCGTCTCCGGTCTCGCGAACCGGCTCGCGACCGCGTCGGCGCCCGAGCTGAGAGGGCTGCGGCATTGACCGCGCTCGTCCTGCTCGTGCCGGTGCTGCCGCTGCTGGCGGCGCTCGCGCCGCTCACCGGCGTCCGAGCTCCCGGTCTCGGCATCGCGGTCTCGGCCGGCGGAATCGGCGCGCTCGCCTGTGCGATCGCCGTCACGGTCGATGTCGGCAGTCACGGGGCGTACTCCGCGTTTTCGGGCTTTCTCTACGTCGACGCGCTCAGCACGTTCTTCACGATCACGGTCGCCATCGTCGTCACGCTCGCGGGCATCGGCTCGATCGCCTATCTCAAGACCGAGGAGCGGCGCGCAGAGCTCGACCTGCTCCAGCTACGTCTGTACGCGATTTTCTTCGCACTCTTCGCCGGGCTGATGCTGGCCTCGCTCGAGACCGGCAACCTCGGCCTGCTGTGGGTGCTGATCGAGGCGTCGACGCTCGCCAGCGCAGTTCTCGTCGGGCTCGAGGCGAAAGCCCGATCGCTCGAGGCGGCGTGGAAGTACATCATCATCAGCTCGTTCGGCGTGACGATGGCGCTCGTCGCGACGTTGTTCCTCTACTACTCGGCGACCTCGCTCGCGCTCAGCCCGAACCAGCGGCTTACCTGGCCCGCGCTGTTCGCGCACGCACATCTTCTGCACACGGACAGCCTCCGTCTCGCCTTCCTGCTCGCGGTGATCGGCTACGGGACGAAGGTCGGCCTGGCTCCCATGCATACCTGGCTCCCGGACGCACACTCGGAGGCTCCGAGTCCGGCGAGCGCGATGCTCTCGGCCGCGCTCCTCAACACGGGCATGTACGCGATCATCCGCTTCCAGGCGGTCGCGCTTCCCGAGCTCGGCCGCTACACGAATCGCGTTCTGCTCGTCTTCGGCTTCGCGTCGATCGTGATCGGAGCGCTGTTCATGGTCCGACGCGGCAACTTCAAGCGGCTGTTCGCCTACTCCTCGGTCGAGCACATGGGGATCATCTCCGTCGCGCTCGGCTTCGGCGGCGTGCTCGGCGTCTACGGCGCGCTGTTGCACACGCTCAACCACGCGATCGGGAAGTGCGTGCTCTTCCTGACGAGCAGCGAGCTCGTCCAGCGCTGGAGAACCCGCGAGACCGGCGAGGTGCACGGCGCGCTCAGGGCGGCGCCACTCGTGGGCGGTGTGCTGCTGCTCGGATCGCTCGCCATCGTCGGCTCGCCTCCGTTCGGTCTCTTCCTCAGTGAGTTCACGATCGTCCGCGCCGGCTTTCACGGGTCGAGCCTGCTGACGTTCATCCTGCTCGCGCTGCTCGTGCTCGCCTTCATCGCGTTCGTCCGCTCGACTGCGGGAATGGCAACCGGCGAGCCACAGCCCGTCGACAGCGAGACGACTGCCGCGACGTCCGCCGCGTCGGCGATCCCACTCGTCGCAGGGATCGCAGGGCTGCTCGTGCTCGGCCTGTGGATTCCCGGCGGCCTGAACGACCTGATCCTGCACTCGATCGGAGCGATCCGGTGAGCGTCACACGGAGACACGTAGCCGAGGCCGAGCTCACCAGCGCCGTCGCCGTGCTCGCTGCGGACGAGAACGCGCGCTTCGCCGATCTTTTCGGCGCGCACGAAGCCGGCGTCGCCGTCGCACGCGTCGTCTACGCGCTGGACCGCGAGCAGCGCTACGAGATCGTCGAAGCCCCGCTCACCGACCAGGGGCACACGCCGATCTCCGACGTCGAGCCCGCGGCCTACGTCGAGGAGTGCGAGCTGTTCGAGCAGCTCGGCATCAGGCCCGCAGGCGACAAGCCGCTCAACCGCGTACTCATGCCGCCTCACGCAGAGCACACGTTCCCGCTCCTGGACGCCGGGAGCCGCGCCGCAGTGCCGCGGGAGCTACGCGCTCCGCATCACGTCCGCGGCGAAGCGTTCGAGTTCCCGTTCGGGCCGGTACGTGTAGCGGGCTGGGAGTCGCTGTACATGGGACTCGTCACGACCGGCGAGGAGGTACTCGACCTCTATCTCTTCCACTGGCACAAGCACCGAGGCATCGAGCGACGCCTCCACGGCCTCGCTCCCGACCAGGGTCTCTTCCTCGTCGAGAGGACGGAAGGGCTCTCGGCAGTAGCCACGGCGTGCGCCTACTGCCGGGCCGTCGAGGCCGCCGGCGGCGGCAAGGCCATGCTTCCCGTCGCCGCGGCCTCGACCAGAGCGATCGCGCTCGAGCTCGAGAGGATCTACAACCACGCCCAGGCGATCGCGATCCTCTGCCAGACGACCGGGCTCTCCGTCGGGCAGGCGCAGGCCGAGATCGCGCTCGAACAGCTGCTCCGCGTGAACCTTGCCGCCTTCGGGCACCGGTACCTCTTCGGAGTCGTGTCGGTCGGCGGCGTCCGGCGCGGTCCCGACCCCGAGGCGATCACGAGCCTGCTGTCACCCGCGGTCGGCGAGCTCGAGCGCGCGGTCGAGGCGCTCCTGAAGACGAACTCGCACGTCGACCGGCTCGAGACCTGCGGCATCGTCACCGAGGAGGCTGCGCGGAGGCTCGCGCTCGTCGGCCCGGTCGCCCGCGCCTCGGGCGTCGACGTCGACTCCCGCCGCGATCAGCCGTACCCGCCGTACAGCACGGCGACTCCTTCGGTGCCGGTGCGCACGGCGGGCGATGTACTCGCGCGCATGGAGGTGTTCGTCGCCGAGATCCAAGAGGCACGGCGGCTCGTGGTCGAGCTCCTGCCCGACGCCGGCACCGGCTCGTCCGGCATCGATCCAGGTCGTGGCAGTGGGCTCGGCTGGGCGGAGTCGCCGCGCGGCGAAACACTCGCATTCGTGGCGCTCGACGAGGCCGGACGAATCGAGCGGGCCCGGCTGCGGCCGGGATCGGTACGAAACTGGCGCGCGTTCGACGATGCCGTCCGCGCCCGGAACGTCTTCACCGACGTTCCGATCATCGAGGCGAGCTTCTGGCAGACCGTTGCGGGGTTCGCCCGCTGATGTTCTGGTTCCTGCGCGGCATCCGCAGAGGTGTGGTCACGACCCGCTACCCGTCGCGCGCGGAGCCGGCGGCCGCGCAGCTGCCGACACCGCCCGCGTTCCGCGCCGAGCGGCTCTCGGTCGAGCTTGTCGAGCGCCTGGCGGCCGCCTGCCCCGCCGGTGCGCTTCGGCGCGACGGCCCCGACCTCGTTCTCGACCTCGCCGGCTGCACCGCCTGCGGCCGCTGCAGGGACGTCGGGGGCGAGGCGGTGGCCGCAAGCGGCGAGTTCGAGCTCGCGACACGCGAGCGCGCGGCCCTCGTGAAGCGGATCCCGATCGGAGGCGGGCGATGACCGAGGAGCAGCGGCTCGCGGCACGGCTCCAGGAGCGGGCGCTCGCGCTCTTCCGGCGAAGCCTGCACATCCGCACGTTCGACAGCGGCTCCTGCGCGGTCTGCGAGTCCGAGATTCGCCTGTTGTCGTCGCCGTACTACGACCTTCACCGCCTCGGCTTCTTCTTCACGCCGGCGCCGCGCCATGCCGACCTCCTCCTCGTCAGCGGCCCCGCGGTCCGCGCCGCCGAGCCTGCGTTGCTGAAGACGCTCGAGGCGATACCGGAGCCCCGCATCGTCGTCGCCGTCGGCGCCTGCGCGCTCGGCACGATCTTCACCGAGGACGAGCTGGTGCACGGCAGCGTCGACGCGGTGATCCCGGTGGACGTCTACATCCCCGGTTGCCCGCCCAGCCCGCTCGCGCTGCTACACGGTCTGCTCGTCGCCGTCGGCAGACTCGAGGAGAAGGTGCAGTCGCTCCGCTTCGACCTCCGCGAGGAGCTGCCGGCGTGATCACGGCCGCCTCGATCGCACTCGTCGCCGCCGCGGCGCTGTGGCTCGGCGCCGCCGCAGTCGGGACGCTCGCCGAGCGCGCGGCCGGCCTGCGTGCCGTCACGACCGTCTCGGCACTCGGCGGGGTGGCGGCGGTCGCGGGCGGCACGCTCACCGCGATCCACGAGACGCACGCCACCCGAACGATCGGCAGCGCCAACCTCGTCGGCGCAGTCACGCTGCGCCTCGACCCGCTCGCCGCCGTCTTCATCGCCCTGCTCGGGCTGATCGCGATCGCGATCGGCCTCTACGCCCCCCGCTACCACCACCCGAGCCGCGGCACCGCCTGGTACCTGCCCGTCTACAACCTCGCGCTCCTCGCCTCGCTCGGCGTGCTCGTCGCCGGCAACGCGACGTTCTTCCTCGTCGCCTGGGAGTCGATGACGGTCTTCTCCTACCTCGTCATCCTCCGCCACCATCGGCGGGAGGGCGTCGCCCGCGCGGCCTTCCTGTTCCTCGCGCTCGGCGAGGCCGGATTCGTTCTGATCGTCGCCGCGTTCGCGATCTTCGCCGCCCACACCGGAACCCTCGACCTCGGCCTCATGGCTGCCCGCTCGCATACGCTCTCCTCCGGGTGGCGGGCCGGCATCTTCGTCCTCGCCCTCCTCGGGTTCGGATTCAAGGCCGGCCTTGTCCCCTTCCACGTCTGGCTCCCGGAAGCCCATCCCGCCGCTCCCGCAGACGGCTCCGCCTTCCTCTCCGGTCTCGTGATCGCGCTCGGCGTGTTCGGCATCTCGCTCTTCGCCTTCGAGCTCCTCCCAGGAGGCCCCGCCTGGTGGGGATTGCTCACGCTCGGTCTCGGCGCCCTCTCGGCCGTGGTCGGCGTCCTCTACGCGCTGATGGAGAACGACCTGAAACGCTTCCTCGCCTACTCGAGCATCGAGAACATCGGCATCGTCCTGACGGCGCTCGGCGCGGCGATGGTTTTCGGCGCATACCACCACCCGGAGCTCGAGGCCTTCCTCCTGATCGCCGGCCTCTACCAGCTCGTGAATCACGGCGTCTACAAGACGCTGCTCTTCCTCGAGACCGGCGTCGTCGAGCACACGACGGGCACGCGGGAGATGAACGCGCTCGGAGGACTCATCCACCGCCTCCCCGCAACCGCCGTGATCACACTCGTCGGCACGCTCGGCATCGCCGCGCTCCCACCGCTGAACGGCTTCGTCAGCGAGTGGTTGATCTTCCAGGGCCTCTTCCAGGGCTTCCGGATCGGGAACGACCTGATCGGCATCCTGATCGTCATCGCCGGCGCAAGCCTCGCGCTGACCGCCGGGCTCGCGGTCATGGCGTTCGCCCGCGGCTTCGGAATCCCCTTCCTCGGCATGCCGAGGTCGCGCGGCGCCGCCCACGCATCTGAGCGCGGCCAGCCGATCGCAGGGCCGGGACTCCTCGCCGCCTCGTGCGTCGCCCTCGGGATCGGCGCCCCTCTCGTCCTGACCGTGCTCGACCGCGTCGCCCACGCCACGACCGGCACCGACATCAAGGCTCACCTGCTCGTCCCGAACCTGACGGTGATCCCCGCGCACACGGGGTTCTCCGGCTTCTCGCCGACGTACCTCGCCGTCTACCTCGTGTGCATCGGCATCGTCCCGCTGTTGATCTACCTCGCCGGGAGGCCTCGCGCCGCGTCCAGGACCGTTCCGGTCTGGGACGGGGGAATCCTCTCCTTCAACGCGCGAATGCAGTACACCGCGACGACGTACGCGAATCCGATCCGTGTCACCTTCGACGAGTTCTACCGGCCCGAGTTCCATGTCGAACGCGCGTCCGACGACCCTGCCGGACGCTCCGGTCCGGTGCACTACCGCTTCCGCGTGATGCCCATCTTCCAGCGGTTCCTCTACGCGCCGCTCGTGCGCGCCGTCGAGTGGTGCGCCGACTTCGTCCGACCGATCCAGTCGGGCGACGTCAACCTCTACCTGCTCTACATCTTCATCTGCGTGATCATCGCCTACCTGATCTACCCGTACTGATGTTCCAGCGCATCCTCCTCGCGTGGCACGCCGACCGACCGCCCCGTGAGGCACTCGACGTCGCCAGCTCGCTCGCCGACGCCTACGAGGCTGAGCTGGCCGTCTGCTGCATCGGCGACGGCGCGGTCGAAGCACAGGCGGCCGTCGGCACCGACGCCACTGTCACGTCCGTCCCGATCGCGCACGCAGACCGCGAGCTGCTGCGCTATGCCCATGCACACGGATTCGACCTGCTGGTCGTCGGACGCACGGACGAGAACGAGCCCCTGCCGCGCCGGCTGATCGAGTGGGCCTCGATGCCGGTGCTCGTCGTCGCAGAGGAGGCAAGGCCGTGAGAGTCGAGGTGCGCGCGGTGATCTTCATCGACGGCCGCCTCGTCGTCACCAACGAGACCCGCCAGGGAAAGCCGCACACCGCGCTCCCCGGCGGCGGAGTCGAGCGCTGGGAAAGCCTCCACGAAGCGCTCGTCCGCGAGGTCCGCGAGGAGACCGGCCTCGTGGTCGAGCCGGGCCGCCTCGTCTACGTGGCGGAAGTCGTCGAGCGATACAAGCTCCACGACGTCGAGTTCGTCTTCCTGGCTGAGACCGAATCGCGGATCGACGGGCGGCGGGTCAGCCTCGTCGATCCCGCAGATGCCAAGGGTGTCCTGCCGCCGATCCTCGACGAGATCGGCCACGACGCCGCTGCAGGGTGGCCGGAGCAGCCGCGCTGGCTCGGCAACCTGTGGGACCGGTCACTGTGAACCGCTGCCGGGCGTGTGTCCGGGCAGGAGAGGTCCGAGAGAGGCGAACACCGACACGATCATCCAGCCCGCCGCGTACGCAAACCCGACAGTCGGCGAGACCGCAGCCCACAGCAGGCCGACGACGGCCGACGAGGCGAAGTCGCCGAGCGACTGGACCGCGCCGAGCAGGCCGAAGCCGCTGCCGCGGAGGTGGTCCGGCACGAGCCGCGCCATCAGCGTCGATTCCGCCGTCTCGGCAAGACCGATGCCGCCGCCGGCGAGCAAGAAGGCGACGACGAGAACCGGCCAGGAATGCAGCGGCAATGCGAACAGCGAGTACGCGGCGACGTAGACAGCGGCGCCGCTGGCGAAGACGACACGCGGCCCGGAGCGGTCGAGCCAGTGCCCGCCGCCGATCGCGACGAACGAGCCGCACAGGTTGTGGGCGGCGTAGATCAGCACCGCCAGCGACGTCGCCGTTGCCACCGAGCGGCCGCCGTGATGGAGGAGCGTCGTCGCCCGCAAGATCAGGAGCGTCGTCGCCATGTTGCCGAGCTCGAACGCCCCGATCGGGACGAGAGGGCGCAGCGCACCAGCCGCGTGGAGGCCTCGCAGCTCGAGCCGTGCGCGAGCCGGCTGCGCGTCCAGACTGCGCACCTTCCGAGCCTCGACCGCGGCGAAAGTGATCGCGAGTGCCGCGAACATCCCCGGCACCGCAGAGAGGTACAGCGTGTGCCGAACTCCGATGGCGGAGACGAGTCCGGCCGCGAGCAGAGGGCCGACGACGGCGCCGAGGTTGTCGCCGGCACGCTCGAACCCGTACGCCCGCCCGTACGTCTCGGGCGTCGCGAGCGTCGCGAGCATCGCGTCTCGCGCAGGCGTGCGCACACCGCGTGCGAGCCAGGCGATGGCGCGCGCAAGCCCCGCTTGCCACACCGTCGCCGCCAGCCCGATCGCACCGGTCGCCGCGGCCGTCACGATGTACCCACCCGAGGCCATCCGCAGTCGACGCTCCGGGTCGTTCGCCAACGGACCCGTCACGAGCTTGGCCACTCCGGTGAGGGCGTCGCTCACTCCTTCGATCAGCCCGAGCGCGCCCGCCGTCGAGCGCAGCGTGTGCGTCACGAACGTCGGCAGAACCGACGTCGCGATCTCATGGCCCGAGTCGCTGAAGAAGCTCGCGAGACCAACGCCGAGAACGCCGCGACTCAGCCAGCCGCGTTTCGGCGCTTCCGGTGCAGTGCCCGCGTGAGACTCCGCGGCGGCCTCCGATCGTCGTCATCGTCGTAGAGGCCATCAGCCCGAAGGCGGTTAGGCGCGGAGCCTCATCGCGTAGCTGCCTTTCTATCGAATCGCGACCTGCCCGTAGCGCGTGTACGGGCTCAGGCCCGCGTACTCGGCTGCGTCGCCGAGCTGCCGCTCGATCCGCAGCAACTGGTTGTACTTCGCGATCCGCTCGCTGCGACAAGGCGCGCCGGTCTTGAGCTGCCCGATCCGGGTCGCGACCGCGAGGTCCGCGATCGTCGTGTCCTCGGTCTCGCCCGAGCGGTGCGAGAGAACCGTCTGGTAGCCGGCCGACCGGGCGAGCTCGATCGCATCGAGCGTTTCGGTCAGCGTCCCGATCTGATTCGGCTTGATCAACACGGCGTTCCCGACATGCTCGTCGATTCCGCGCTGGATGCGCTCCACATTGGTGACGAAGATGTCGTCGCCGACGAGCTGCACTCGCGCGCCGAGCCGCTCGGTCAGCTGCGCCCATCCGGCCCACTCGTCCTCGGCGAGACCATCCTCGAGCGAGACGATCGGGAACCGGGAGACGAGATCCTCGTACATCTCGACCATCGCCTCGGTGTTCAGCTCGCGTCCCTCGCCGCTGAGGTGGTAGATGTCGTCGGAGAAGAGTCCGGACGGGGCTGGGTCGAGCGCCAGGACGACGCGGCCGGTGTGTCCGGCGCGGTCGATTGCCTCGAGGATGGTGACGATCGCCGCCTCGCTCGACGGGAGGTCGGGCGCGAACCCGCCCTCGTCCCCGACTCCGGTGGAGAGCCCCCGCTCGTGGAGGAGCGACTTGAGCGTCTGGTTGGTCTCGGCCGCGAGGCGCATCGCCTCGGCCAACGTCTCCGCCCCGGCCGGCACGATCATGAACTCCTGGAGGTCGATCGAGTTCTGTGCGTGCGCGCCGCCGTTGATGACGTTCAGCATGGGCACCGGCAGCAGCGTCGCCTGGTCGCCGCCGAGCCAGCGATACAACGGCACTCCCGCGTCCGATGCCGCTGCGCGCGCCGCAGCGAGCGACGTGCCGAGAATCGCGTTGGCGCCCAGCCTGCTCTTGTTCGCCGTCCCGTCGAGCTCGATCAGACGCTTGTCGAGCCCCGGTTGGTCCTCCGGATCCTGACCGAGCACAGCCGCACGGATCTCCGTCTCGACGGCCTCGACAGCCGTGAGAACCCCCTTGCCGCCGTAGCGCCGCGCGTCTCCGTCCCGCAGCTCGACCGCCTCGAAGATCCCGGTCGAGGCGCCGGAAGGAACAGCCGCGCGGCCGAGCGAGCCGGAATCGAGCTCGACCTCGACCTCGAGCGTCGGATTGCCACGCGAGTCGAGAATCTCCTGCGCACGCACGTCACGGATCGTCATCTCAGCTCCCTTCGACATTCACTCTTCTGTACGGATGAGAGCTCGTCTCTGCCATCGCCGCATCGGGGCGGCTACGGTTCATCACTGCGGAGAATGTCCCTCACAGGCAGAGGTTGAGGCCGGCCGGGCTGTTAACGGCGGTTCCAGTCGGGGTTGCCGGCCGCGTTGGGTGCGCACTGCGAGACACGCTTCGTCTGCGGCTAGCATCCAGGCTCGGGCGCCCGACGGATAGTTTGCGGATGAGACAACGCCTCATCCCGCGCTGATCCCGCAGGAGGGCCTCGGAAGCTCCCGGCGGCTCCCGGCAATCCCCACAACGCCACAGTTGGAAAGCCCTGCTCACGGCGGCAATCCCTGCCGATCCCCGCTCAGCCCGCAGGCACCATGACCGGCCTGTCACGCCGGAGGTCGCTCATGAGGGCGCCTGACGTGGGAAGATGGTGCCGTGGTGGGTCGTCGGGCTGTTGTGTGGCTTCTGTCGTTGCCGTTGATGGTGGCGGGGTCGCAGGCCGCGCACGTGCTGGCATACCGGCTGGTGTACCCGCAGGCGCAGGTCCGGCTGCGCGATCTGCTGGCGACAGGGCACGGCTACATGCTCGGCCACGCTGCGTGGGTGCCGCTGGCGGCGGGAGTGCTGGGCGGCGCGGAGTTGCTCGCGCTCGGATGGGCGGCGGTGGGGGCGATTCGGCGCGGCCCGGCGCGGCCGCTGCCGGCGTGGGCGTTCGCGCTGCTGCCGCTGGTCGGTTTCACGCTGCAGGAGTTTCTCGAGCGCTGGCTGGCGGGCTCGACGTTCCCGTGGTGGTTCGTGCTGCAGCCGACGTTCCGGGTCGGGCTGCTGCTCCAGCTGCCGTTCGGGCTTGCGGTCTACCTCGTCGCGCGGCTGCTGCTGCGCGCGGTCGAACGCGCCGCGGAGGTCTTCGCCGGTTCGGCGCCTCCGCCGGTCGCCGTCGCCGCGTCGCCGACCTGGGGCGTCGTCGAGTCGTCGGCGGTTCGCTCAGCGTTGCTGGCCGTCGGCCGTTTCGGTCGCGGCCCTCCGGCGGTGCCCATCGGCACCGCACTCGTCTGACCGGCTGAGCTGGTAGCTCCCGTTCCGGGGGCGGTGCCTGTACGACCCTGCATTGCACCGCATCGGAAAGGACAGATCGTCGATGGACGAAGCACTTGCCTTGCCGCCGGCGCGGCGGGCGTCCAGTGCCGTGCTCTCGGGCGCGATCGTCGGGCTGCTCGGATTCCTGACCGTCGCCCCGTTCTACCTGTGGATCCATGACCTGCAGGCGCAGGACAAGAGTGCGGCGGCGCTCGCCATGTCGAGCATGCACATGAGCCAGATGGACAAGTACTGGTCGTTCCCGATCCTCCAGGCCACCGGGATCGCCGGGCTGATCTGGGCGTACGTCGGCGTCACGCTCGGGCTGCTCGAGTCGAGCCGGACGATCGCGTGGATCCCGCTCGGCCGTCCGCAGCTCGATCGTCTGCACCGGCAGATCTCGCTACTCGTGATCTCGTTGATGGCGATTCACGTCGCCGCGACGGCGCTCGACGCGATGGGCGACAGCTGGAAGACGATCACGATCCCCTGGCAATGGTCGAACCAGGGGTGGCCGCAGGCGGTCACCGGCTACACGACCGGGATCGTCGCCTTCTACCTCGCGCTCGCGCTCGGACCGACGTACTACGCGCGGAGGACGATCGGCGTCGGGCGGTGGCGGTTCCTGCACCGCTTCACCGTCGTCGTCTACGTCCTCTCGTTCTGGCACACGATGATCCTCGGGCTCGACGTCTCCCACTACGGCTGGGTGCGGCCGTTCATGTGGCTGATGCAGATCCCGCTGCTCGTCCTGTTCGCACGCCGCCTGACGCAGCCGGCCGCCGCAAGGCGCAGCTCGTCCCGCGCGCTCGCTGCACGGGCGGCGGCGAGCCACGGCCTCGCGCTCGCAAGCTGGATCGCGATCGCCGTGATCCCGGCGATCGTCCTGACCGGCCATTCCGACTTCATCAACACCGTCTAGGAGGAGCTCCCGATGACCGGATCCATACGGAAGGGCCCGCGCGGCCGACGCATCGCGCTCGTCGCGCTGACGGTGGCCGCACTCGCCGTCGGCGTCGCGGTCGCCCGCGATCTCTACAGCGACACGACCACGCCCGCCGCCGCGGCGACCTCGACGATGCCGATGAAGACGGGCACGTCGTCGTCGGGCATGTCGATGCCGATGCCGGTGCCGATGCAGACGCTCGGAACGGCGACGTGGCAGGGGATGAAGATCGTCGCGCAGGCATCGACGCCGCTCCCGTTCGTCGTCTTCTCGGGGACGAGCGAGCGCACGGTGAAGCCGTCCACGAAGGACTCGATGCACCTGATGGTCAAGCTGATGGACGCGCAGACCGGAATGGCGATTCCCTACGCGTCGGTGTGGGCGACGATCCGCAAGGGAAGCACGGTCGTCTACGACGCGCGGCAGTGGCCGATGATCTCGCGCTACATGGGGTCGCACTACGGCAACGACGTCGCGTTGCCGGGCAAGGGCAGCTATCAGCTGAGCCTGCTGATCAGCCCGCCGCAGTCGGCCAGACACATGGAGTACGCAAAGGTGTGGCTGAAGCCGCACCGGGTGACGATGACGTTCACCTGGAAGGGCAAGGGCTAGACGGCGACATGCTCGACCGCCGCCGGTTCCTCGTCGGAGCGGCCGCCGCCGCCGGGCTTGCGCTCGGCGGCGGCGCGCTCGCGCTCGAGCGGCTGCTCGGCGGCTCGACCGGGCTGGCGCAGCCGCTCGGGGAAGAGCCCGCCGGGCTCCCGCCGCGCCAGCACGCCTGGAATGCCGCGCTCGCGCGGGACGAGCACGGCAATCCGGTCGCTCCGCGGTTCCACCGGCTGCTCTTCGCCGACCTCGAGGGTCGGCCGGGCGCCGGCGACGTGCGCCGGCTCGAAGCCGTCCTCCGGACGCTGGAGCGAACGCACCCGTGGGAGCCCGGGGGTCTCCTGTTCGTCGTGGGCTGGGGGCCGCGCTACTTCGAACGCACGCTCGGCGTCCGTTCGCCGGTCGAGCGCCCGAAGCCGCTCTCGGCCTTCGAGCTGCCGGCGCTCGACGACTACGACCTCTGCATCCACCTCGCCTGCGACGACGAGCCACGTGTCGTCGCGGCCGAGCAGGCGCTCCGCGGCGCGGGCGGAATTCTCGGCTGGCGGGAGACGCGGACGGGGTTCGTGGGCGCGCGGCTGCCTGCCGCGCACCAGAACGTGAGCGGAGTCCCGTCCGGCCGTCCGGTGCCGGCGAGCGCCCCGCTCTACATGGGCTTCAAGTCGGGCTACCGCCACAACCAGGCCTCCGAGGACGCGGTCACGATCCCGGAAGGGGCGCTTGCAGGCGGAACGACGATGCATGTGAGCCGCATGCGGCTGAGTCTCGACGGCTGGTACCACCTCCTCGACGAGCGCGATCGCGTCGCCCGGATGTTCGCGCCGCAGGTCACGCCCGCTCAGGTGGCGCGCTTCGCGACCGACGCGCCGAGCCACCCGAACCTGCTCGACGCCGCCGCCCGCCGGTACGGCGTCGTCGGCCACGCACAGGCCGCTGCTCGCGCACGGCGCAACGGTAAGCCGCGGATCCTGCGCCGTGACTTCGACACCACCGACGACGGTGTCGCCGGCCTGCATTTCGTCTCGCTCCAGCGGACGATCGAGGACTTCGTCGCCACGCGAACCGCGATGAACGCCGCCCGCAGCTCCTACCTCAACCCGGCGATCACCGACACCGTCAACAACGGCATCAACGAGTTCATCTTCGTCACCCACCGCGCGAACTACGCCGTCCCGACGCGCGCACAACGCGCGTTTCCACTGCTACCCGGAAGGGAGAGAGCACTTGCCTAGCATCGACGCACACGTATCGGACGCGGAGGACACGTCGACCGACGACGTCCTCGAGAAGGGCATCAGCACCCAGGAAGCCCTCTACGCCCACTGGGAGCGTCACCAGTGGTCGGCGCTCGACCTCGACTTCGCCACCGATGCCGCCACGTTCCGCGCGCTCACCCCGGCCGAGCAGGACGGATTCGTGTGGATGTTCGCGAACCGCTTCCACGCCGAGTTCAACGTCGCGAGGCTGCTCGCACCGTTCCTCGACGCGGCGCCCGACTACACCATGCGTACGCTCCTCGCCACGCAGGTCGCGGACGAGCACCGCCACTGCCAGGTCGTGCTCCGCATCTACGACGAGGTGTTCGGGATCGCCGGCCTCGACGCCGCACAGGAGCGCGCCGACCGCGACCTCGACCCGGTCTCGAAGACGCTGCTCTACGACAAGCTCGAGCAGTGGGTGCTGCCGCTGAGGGAGCGCAAGGATCCGGACACGTTCCTCCAAGCCGTGCTCGTCTACCACGTACTCGGCGAGGGCGTGATCGCCCGGACCGGCCAGAACCTCGCAGCGGCACGGTACGAACAGCTCGAGGGATTCCCGGGACTCGTGGACGGCCAGCGCCACGTCTCACGCGACGAGGCACGCCACATCGGGATCGGCGTCTCGTACATCCGCGAGCGCATGCACGTGGATCCCGACCATACGCGCGCCGTCGTCGGCGAGGTGATCGACGACATGATGGTGGTCGCCGCCGAGATGCTCGAGACCGCCCAGAGCGCCATGTCGGATCTCGTCGCCAACGGCTACGGCGTCGATCCCGACGGCTTCTACGCCGAGGTGATGCGCCTCGTCGACCTCCGCCTCCGCTCGATCGGGTACATCACCGGATGAAGGTCGGAATCGTCGTCCCCTACAGCTTCTCCTTCTGGGGCGGCGTCGTCGACCACGCGCAGGAGCAGGCGCTCGCCCTGATCGAGTGCGGCGTCGACGCGCGGCTGCTGATCGGCCACGATCCACCCGGACGGCTCTCGCGCCTGCTGCACCCGACCGCGGGCCGATTCGAGCGGCCGCCGCCTCATGTGCTCCCGCTCGGCCGGTCGGTGATCGTTCCCGCGAACGGCTCGCTCGCGAACATCGTCCTCAGCCCGTCCGCGGTGCTTGCCACGCGGCAGACGCTCGAGCGCGAGCGCTTCGACCTGCTCCACATCCACGAACCGCTCACACCGGCGCTCGGCGTCGCCGCACTCGCCTCCGCGACCGAGCCCGTCGTCGCCACCTTCCACGCCGCCGGGCCTTCTCGCTGGCGCCGGACGGCGATGTCGTTGTGGGGGTTCCTGCTCGACCGCATCGACGTCAGGATCGCCGTCTCCGAGGCGGCGGCGGCAACCGCCCACGACTATTCGCCCGGCGAGTACCGCCTGATCCCCAACGGCGTCCGGCTCCCGGAGCGCTTCGAACTCGACGGGCGGCGTCCGCATGTCGTCTTCGTGGGACGCCACGAGCCCCGCAAGGGGCTCGTCGTCCTCCTCCGCGCCTGGCCGACGATCCGCTACCGCACCGGCGCACGCCTGCGCGTCGTCGGCGCCGACCCGCTCGCCGTCCGGCACCTGCTCCACCGCGAGCGCGTCGCCGACGACGGCATCGACCTGCTCGGAGTCCTCTCGACCGAGGATCTCGACCGGGAGCTCGCCGGAGCGAAGATGCTCGTCGCGCCCTCGCTCGGCAGCGAGAGCTTCGGCATGGTTCTGACGCGCGCATTCGCCGCCGCCACACCCGTCGTCGCCTCCGATATCGACGGCTACCGCGATCTCGTCGGCGCGAGCAACGGGATCCTCGTCCCGCCCGGCGACGAGGCAAGCCTCGCCGAGGCCATGTGCACGCTGCTCACCGACGAGCCGACGCGCCGCGCGTGCGCGGCGTCGGCGCGCGCCGAGGCCGAGCGCGGATACGCATGGCCGAAGCTCGCCGCGACCCTTCTCGGCATCTACGAAGACTTGCTGTGCTCCGCGGTCGCCGCCTCACCGTGAGCGTCGTCCGCCTGGTTGTCGTCGCCGCGATCGTCTGTGCGCTCTGCACGCCGGCCGCGCGGGCCGACGGCGACCCGGCGAGCGACGTCCTCTACGGCCAGCGCATGTTCGTCCCCGCGGACGCGTCGTTCCCGCGCCCGGCCCGGCAGCGGCTGCTCTCCGTGCTGGCCGCGAGCCTACGAGCCGGCTATCCGATCAAGGTCGCCGTCATCCCCTCGGCGTACGACCTCGGCTCGGTCGGCGTCCTCTGGGGCAAGCCGCGCCTCTATGCGCGGTTCCTCGGGATCGAGCTGTCGCTTTCCTTCCGCGGCCGGCTGCTCGTCGTCATGCCGGCGGGTCTCGGCGTCTACCACGCCGGCAAGGCGGTCGTCGAGGAGCGACGGGCGATCGCAGACGTGACCGTCGGCAAAGGCGCGGGCGCGCTCGCATCGACCGCGATCGACGCCGTCCGGCGGCTCGCCGCAGCCGGTGGCCATCCGTTGACGTCGGCGGAGGAGCCGCGAGCAGGCAGTCGGGGCCCGTCGTCCCATCTGACGCAGGATGCGATACGCGGCGGCCTGATCACCCTGGCTCTGTGCCTGCTCGCGTCGCTGCTCTGGCTGCTCCGCCGCCGACTGCCACGGCTCGGCCCGGCGAGGTCGGTCGAACGGCCGCGCACGAGGCGAATCCCGACCCGTCGCCTGCTCTGGAGCGCCGTCGCTCTCGTCGGCGTCTGCGCGTTCTCCGCGGACGCGATGCTGCTTCGAGCAAAGAGCAGCACGACCGCAGGTCCGACGGCGGCTCCTTCCACGGCGCCCGACACCACCTGGGCACCCGGCCAGCGGCGCGCACCACGACTCGGCCTCGCCGACACCCACGGCAGATCGCTCTCGCGGAGGATTGGTAACGGGCAGATCACGATCGTCACCTTCATCGACCCGCTCTGCCGGAACCTCTGCCCGCTCGAAGCGCAGGTCATCGACCGCGTGGCCGCGTCGCTGCCGCCCGCCCGGCGGCCGCAGATCCTCGCAGTCAGCGTCAACCCTGCGGCGGACACGAGGGCGAACTTCCGGCTGGACAGCCGCAGATGGCACCTCGTTCCCGAGTGGACCTGGGCCATCGGCAACCGCGCACAACTCGCGGCCGCATGGCGCCGCTACCTGATCGACGTCCAGACCATCGTGCAACACGCTGCCGGGATCACCGTCCGAAAGATCATCCACACCGAGGCCGCCTACGTCGTCGATGCCCGAGGGTTCCTACGCGCACTTTTCCTCTGGCCGTACAACGCGAAGACGGTGACCGACACGATCGACACGCTCATGCGCGAGGATCGGAACGCATGATCAAGACGTGAGTGCGCGTTCCACGCCGCCCACGACGGGTTCTGATCGCGGCTCACCCGAGGTCAGCTCCCGGGGACGGGTTCGGGGCACCTCAGGTCAGTTCAATGCCGCTGCTGCACAAGCTCAAACCGGGCGGGAATGGCCAATCTGCGGCGCAATCGTGCGATGGAGAGGCTCTCCGGGAACCCTCGGTCTCCATGGTAAAGAGAGGGTCGACATCGCACCCGCTGCGGCTCCTGCTCGATTCACAGGAAGACCGACAGGATCCCGCGCACATCCCGCCCTTTCGCTACCCGGGCAACAGCGCATCCCGCACTGATCCCGCAGGAGGCTCCCGAAGATGCCCGCCGGCACCCGTCGATCCCCGCACCGGCAAGTTCGGAAAGCCCTGCTCACGGAGGCAATCCCCGCTTACTCCCGCTCAGCCCGCAAGCACCATGACCGGCCTGTCACGCCGGAGGTCGCAGGTTCGAGTCCCGTCGCTCCCGTCACCGGATAGTTTGCGAAGTCGGGTCAGCTGTCGGCCTCGGCGAGTCGCGAGAATCGTCCCGCCGGCGGTCATCGAAATGGGCCGTGCCTCATACGACTCGGCGATGGCTCGGACCCACCCCTGAAGGACAACCGACAGGGTCCGGCAAATCGCCGGCCCGATCGCCTACCTCGAGCGGCTCCTCGCGGCTCAGATGCCCGGTCGCGCGCTGCAGCGGTCACGTCCGCTGCCGGCGGGTACCTACCCAACCCGGTGCGCAGACACAGCACGCTCGAGAAAGGCGCCGATCTCCGTCGTCGAGGCGCCCGGGCCGAACACGCCGGCGACGCCCTGCTTCTTCAGCTCCTCCGCGTCGTCGGTGGGGATCGTCCCGCCGACGACGACGAGGACATCCTCCGCCCCGTTCTCGCGCAGGAGCTCGAGGATCCGCGGGACGAGCGTCATGTGCGCCCCCGAGAGGATGGAGATGCCGACCGCGTCCGCATCCTCTTGGATGGCCGTCACGACGATCTGCTCCGGGGTCTGGTGCAGCCCGGTGTAGATCACCTCCATGCCGGCGTCCCGGAGCGCGCGAGCGATGATCTTCGCGCCGCGGTCGTGCCCGTCGAGACCTACCTTGGCAACGACGATCCGACGGACGACGGGGCTCGGCACGGTGACGCGGGCCGAAGTGGTCGGATGGGCCCCTACCCTTCCACCCGCGTCACCCTGCCGAACGTTCATCAAAAGACGGGTGTCTCGCGCCAGACGCCCCAGACTTCGCGGAGCGCGTCGCACATCTCGCCCATCGTCGCGTACGCGCGGGAGGCGGCGAGGATGGGCGGCATCAGGTTGCGGTCGTCGTGTGCGGCGTCTTCCTTCAGCCGCGCGAGCGCGCTCTCGACCGCGGCGCTGTCGCGGCGCGCGCGCAGCGCCTGCACGCGCGCGACCTGCTTGCGCTCGAGCGCGGGGTCGATGCGCAGGATCTCGACGGGCTGCTCGTCGGCCTGCACGTAGCGGTTGACGCCGACGACGATCCGCTGCTCGCGCTCGACCTCGGACTGGTAGCGAAACGACGCCTCGGCGATCTCGCGCTGGAAGAAGTTGTCCTTGATCGCCGCGACAACGCCGCCCAGCTTCGCGATCCGCTCGAAGTAGTCGTAGGCCTGACGCTCGAGCTCGTTCGTGAGCTGCTCGAGGTAGTAGGAGCCGCCGAGCGGATCGATCGTGTTGACGACACCGGTCTCGTGCGCGATCACCTGCTGCGTACGCAGCGCCAACCGGACCGCGTGCTCGCTCGGCAACGCCAGCGCCTCATCGAAGCTGTTCGTGTGCAACGACTGCGTCCCACCCAGAACCGCCGCCAGCGCCTCGATCGCCGTGCGAACCAGGTTCAGCTCCGGCTGCTGCGCGGTCAACGACACACCCGCCGTCTGCGCATGAAAGCGCATCAGCCACGAACGCGGATCCTTCGCCCCATACCGGCCGCGCAGCTCGCGCGCCCAGATCCGCCGCGCCGCCCGATACTTCGCGATCTCCTCGAAGAAATCGAGATGCGCATTGAAGAAAAACGACAACCGCGGCGCAAACTCGTCCACCCCGAGCCCACGCTCCACACACGCATCAACATACGCGAACCCATCCGCAAGCGTGAACGCAAGCTCCTGCACCGCCGTCGACCCCGCCTCACGAATGTGATACCCCGAAATCGAGACCGGATGCATCAACGGCATCTCACGCACACACCACTCGATCATGTCCACAACCAAACGCAACGACGGCTCCGGCGGAAAGATCCACTCCTTCTGCGCGATGTACTCCTTGAGAATGTCCGTCTGCACCGTCCCCCGCAGCCGCGCAACCGACACACCCTGCCCCTCACCCACACACGCATAGAACCCAAGCAGCATCGCCGCCGCCGAGTTGATCGTCATCGACGTCGACACCCCACCCAACGGGATCCCCTCGAACAACGTCTCCATATCGGCCAGCGAATCGACCGCAACCCCCTCACGCCCAACCTCACCCAGCGCACGCGGATGATCCGAGTCGTACCCCATCAACGTCGGCATATCAAACGCCGCCGACAAACCCGTCTGCCCATGCCCCAGCAGATAACGAAACCGCTCATTCGTCTCCTCCGCCGTCCCGAACCCCGCAAACTGCCGCATCGTCCACAACCGCCCCCGATACATCGACGCATACACCCCGCGCGTAAACGGAAACGCACCCGGATACCCGAGATCACGCCCGTACTCGACCTCCACGCTCTCCGGCGAATACACCGGCTCGTTCTCAACCCCCGAAATCGTCGAGAACAACACACCGGTCCGCTGCGCCCCTGCTCCGGTCGTTTCGACAATCTGGTTATGTGAACTCATATAAATAGCCCCTAATCTCTCTCCGGTCCCCGCGCTGCGCCTAAAAATACAGGAATATCGGCTCCTTCGGAAGGGTTGGCCTTGTCTTGTATTGAAGTCATATCAGGTTGCCAAACGGGGCTCGCGCTGGCATGCTCTCGCTATGGCGACCGAGCAGCCGCTCTGGCTCCAGCTGATCCTGCGCTTCGAGCGCGCGATCGGCGTGCCGATCGAGTCTGCCGTGCGCAGCGACACGTACTTCGATCTCCTGACCCACGCGAACCGGACGCGCGCGCGGCTGACCGAGCTGACGGAAGGCCTGACGCAGGAGTGGCTGCACCTGTTCAACGTGCCGGCGAGCAGCGACGTCAAGCGCCTGCGCGAGCAGCTCGCCCGGGTCGAGCGCGAGCTTGGGCGGCTGGCGAAAGAGATGGAGGAGCGCAACGGGTACAGGGAGGACGCCTCTCGCAGCGAGGAGGCGTGACGCCTGGTGCCGCCGCAGCCCGATTCGGATCTCGTCTCGCGCCTACACACGGAGGTGCGGCGCTCCGTCCTCCGGGCCCGGAACGGAATCCGCGTCGTGACCGGCGTGAGCAGGCCTCGAGTCGGCGCCACTCCCAAGGACGTCGTCTGGAGCCGCGACCGGGCGGAGCTGTGGCGCTATCGCAGCGGCATGCCGATCCGCTACGACCCGCCGGTCGTCTTCGTCCACAGCCTCGTCAGCCGCAGCTACATCATGGATCTCCGGCCCGGAAACAGCACAGTCGAATTCCTGCTCGGCGAGGGGTTCGACGTCTACATGCTCGACTGGGGGATCCCGGACGAGCGCGACGCGGACAACACGATCGAGACGTACGTCGACGAGTACCTCACGCGCGCGATCGAGGCGGTGAGGCGCGAGAGCGGCTGCGACGAGGTGACGCTCATCGGCTACTGCCTCGGTGGGACGTTCGCCGTCCTGTACGCGGCGGGCGCCGAGGACGCGCCCGTGCGCAATCTCGTGCTGCTCGCGAGCCCGGTGGACTACAGCGAGATGGGCGTGATGGTCGCCGCCCTGCTCGACGGACGGCTCGATCCCGAGGAGCTCGTCGACGAGACCGGCAACGTTCCGGCGGACGCGCTCTACCGGGCGTTTCTGATGCAGGCGCCGACGACGGAGATCGCTCGGCACGCGACGCTGCTCCAGAACCTCTGGAACGACGAGTTCGTCGAGGCGTGGCAGGCGATGGCGCAGTGGTCGCGCGAGCAAGTGCCCTTCCCCGGCGCGACGCTGCGGCAGGTCGTCGAGGGGTTCGTCCGACGAAACGTGCTCATGACCGGGCGGATGCGGCTCAACGGCCGCGACGTCGACTTCTCCAATGTCCGGGGGGACGTGCTGGTTGCGGTCGCCGAGAAGGACCAAGTCGTGCCGTTGCCGGCGGCCGAGCCGGCCAGCCGCCTCGTCGGCGATCCCGCCCGGCGCGACGAGCTTCGGCTCACCGGCGGCCACGTCACCTTCTTCGCCGGACGGCATGCGCTGCAGCGCACACTCCCCTCCCTCACGACGTGGCTCGTGGCGCACAGCGACGAGCTCGACCCGCCGAAAGAGCGCTGATGGAGATCCGGCAGATCGAACCGCGTGACCACGACGCGGTGGAGCAATTCGTGGCGCGGATTCCCGAAGGTGACCGGACGTTCTTCAAGGAGGACGTCAGCGGCCCCGACGTGGTGGCCGACTGGACGAGGCTCGGCGCGGCGCGCTCGATCGCGGTCGACGGCGGCCTCGTTGTCGGCTACGTCGCGGTCATTCCGCTGCAGGCGTGGTCGAGCCACGTCGGAGAGGTGCGCGTGATCGTCGATCCCGACCGCCGCGGGCACGGGATCGGCCGGGCGCTCGCCCAATACGCCGTCCTCGAGGCGCTGACCCTCGGGCTGCGGAAGATGGTCGTGGAGGTCGTCGCCGACCAGGAGGCGACGATCGCGATGTTCCGTTCCCTGGGGTTCGAGCCCGAGGCGCTGCTCAAGGACCACGTCCGCGACCACGCCGGCGGAATGCGCGACCTGATGGTGCTCGCGCATTCGGTCGACGACTCGTTTGCGTCGATGGCGGCGGTGGGTCTCGGCGACGCGATCGGGGAGCAGTGAAGCTCGGCGACGGTCTCCGCGTGGCCGACGTCGTACGGGAGTACGCGGTGGCGCGGCCTGACCGCGTCGCGATCCGCCATGGCGACCGCGAGCTCACCTACGCCGAACTGGACGAGCGATCGAACCGGCTCGCGCAGGCTCTCCTCGACTCCGGCGTCGGAGCCGGATCACGGGTTGCCTACCTGGACCGGACGGCGCCGGAGATCGTCGAGCTGCTGTTTGCCACGAGCAAGATCGGCGCCGTCACCGTGCCGTTGAACTGGAGGCTGGCGCCGCGCGAACTGGCTGCCGTCCTCGCCGACGCGCGCCCGCCGATCCTCATCGCGGGCGAGGCGTACGCGCCCCTCGCGGAGGAGATCCGCGAGTCGGCAACCGAGCTGATCGTCGTCGGACAACCCTACGAGACGCGAATCGCCGCCTACGATGCCGTCGATCCTGGCGCCCCCGCGGAATCGGGGGACACTGTGCTCCAGCTCTACACCTCGGGCACGACGGGCGTGCCCAAGGGCGTGCTCACGACGCATCGGAATCTCGCCGCAGCCGCCGAGACGTCCCGGTGCTGGGAGTTCGATGCCGACTCCGTGAGCCTCACCGCTCTGCCGATGTTCCATATCGGCGGGATCGGCTGGGCGTTCCTCGGATTGTGGAACGGCGCGACGACCGTCCTCGTCCGCGAGTTCGTTCCCGAGGATGTCCTCGAGGTGATCGAGTGGCAGCGCGTCACGAACGCTGTGCTCGTCCCGACGATGATCCAGATGCTCGTCGACACGCCGGGCTCTGCCGATCACGACTACAGCGCGCTGCGCTCGATCGCCTACGGCGCCTCTCCGATCACCACGCCGGTGCTGAAGGCGGCGCTCCGTACGTTCGGCTGCTCGTTCTACGGCATCTACGGCTTGACGGAGTCGACCGGCGGGGTGATCCAGCTCGACCCGGCCGATCACGACCCCAGTGGCCCGCGCGAGCACCTGCTCCGCAGCGCGGGGCGGCCATTCCCGTGGGTCGAGCTGCGAATCGCCGACCCGCTCACCGGCGCAGAACAGGCCGCCGGCGAGACCGGCGAGGTCTGGTTGCGAGCGCCGAACGTGACGCCCGGATACTTCGACCGGCCGACCGAGACAGCGGCGGCGATCACCTCGGAGGGGTGGCTGCGAACCGGTGACGGTGGCTTCGTCGACGCCGAGGGCTACCTGTTCCTCACCGACCGGATCAAAGACATGATCGTCAGCGGCGGAGAGAACGTCTATCCGGTGGAGGTCGAGGAGGCGCTTGCGCACCATCTGGACGTCGCCGAGGTCGCCGTGATCGGCGTCCCGGACGACCGCTGGGGCGAGACGGTCAAGGCACTCGTGGTGGCACGACCCGGTGCGGCCGTGACCGCGGACGAGCTGATCGCGTTCACGCGCACGCGGCTCGCCGGCTACAAGCTTCCCCGCTCGATCGATTTCGTCGACGAGCTTCCGCGCACACCGAGCGGCAAGGTGCTGAAGCGCGAACTGCGAGAGCGATACTCGAAGGGGCCAGGGGACGGACCCTCTCTCGTGCTCTACTCGCATCCAGGCTGACCGATCTGCGGACTGACCAAGGAGTTCCTTGGTGCGCACAACGTGGAATACGAGTCCGTCGTGATCAGCGAGCAGCGCGGGCGGTGGCTCGCGGACGGGTCGCCGCCGGTGCCGACGCTCGTGATCGACGGCATCCCGCACGTCCTGCAGCACCCGAGCCAGGCCGGCACGCTGCTCGGGCTCGTTACGCCCCCGGCGCTCCGCGACGCGTTGCAGGTTGCCTGGGACATCGACTCGATCGCCCAAGCGTTCCTCGAACTCGCGCGCACGACGCCGTGGGAGGCGCTCACCACGCCTCTGCTCATTCTCGAGCGAACGCCGCTCGCGCTCGCCGTCGACGCCTCGGTCGGGATCAAGGCGCTGCTCGAGCCGTTCACGACGGGGTGGTTCCACTGGCCGGGGAACCCGGTCACGGGAGAGACCGGAGACCAGGCGGTCGTCGCGTATGAGGCCTCGATCGTCGCCACCATCCACGATCCCGGTGCACTGGTGTCTTTCGTGGGTTCGGTCGCCGAGTCCTGGCGTGCGTTCGTGCTCGAGAGCGAGGACGAGATTCGCGCCGAGCCCTGGAGACCGGTGCGAACACCGCGAGGCGAGCTCACCTGGGTCGGGCTGCTCGAGGCGCAGCGACTCCACGCAGCACAGCACTACCGGCAGGCCACCACGCAGGTCGCCACGCTCGGTCATCCGGTGCCCGACCTCGACCTCGCGCTCCTGTACGGGTTGCGGTTGCCGAAGTCGATCTACTGAGCCGGCGAGCCGGCGCTACAGCCGCTCGATCAGCGTCGCGGTGCCGAGGCCGCCGCCGCAGCAC
>Ga0335076_10000946_pt1 | contig 27752 bp, 26 predicted proteins | sample Lox_Sample_25_FD_206717 | JGI IMG/M metagenome (GOLD analysis project Ga0335076, IMG submission 206717) | Soil microbial communities from Loxahatchee National Wildlife Refuge, Florida, United States - Lox_Sample_2.5 | ecosystem: Environmental > Terrestrial > Soil > Wetlands | place: USA... | reverse complement strand
CTCGCTCCTCGAGGCATGCTCGACGTCGTCGAACGACTCGAGCGTCGCGGCCACGCCCGCCGCGCCCGCGGCCGTCAACCCGGCGACCGGCCTCTCCTCCAACGCGTGGAAGTTCGCGGTGATGGCCGACACCCAGTGGCTCTCGACGGACGACGGGTACAACCCGAACACGAGCGCCATCGCGATCATCCAGGCCCTTCAGCAGCGGTTCATCGGCCATGGCGTCAAGTTCGTGGTGCAGGTCGGCGATCTGGCCGATCGCGCCGACACGGCCTCGAGTTCCGAGGCCGGCTACGCCACGACCCCTGTCGTGTGCGAGGACACGCGCGCCCTGTTCGCACAGCCGCTCTACAACGCCGGCATCGGGTTCTTCCCGGTGCGCGGAAACCACGACAACCTCGCCGCGGACGAGTTCGTGTCGATCTTCCCCCAGACGAAGGGCGGGAACATGAACGCGACGCCGGCGGCGGCCCTCGCGGTCGCGAACCCGGACACGGCGAACCAGCCCTCGCCGGTGGCGGCCGGGGCGGCGTTCCAGCTGGGGAAGAACTTCAGCAGCCCCGGCACGGCGAACGGCCTCGCGAACAACAACCTCGCCGGGCTGTCGTACGCCTTCGACTTCGCGAACGCCCGCCTCGTCTTCATCGACCAGTTCCAGCCCGGCGCCAGCACCGACGGCAACGGCCCCGACGGGAACCCGTACAGCCTCAAGACCACAGCGAAGCTCCAGCAGCCCTGGATCTCGCAGGTGCTCTCGGGCAAGCCCGCGGGCGTCGCGCACGCCTTCGTCTTCGCGCACAAGGGGCTCATCACCCAGCAGCACCAGGACGTGCTCTTCGGGGATCAGCCTGGCGACGCGGACTACCAGTACACGAACTCCGGCGGGACGCTCGTGACCATGAAGGCCGCCGCCGGGATGAACGACTTCATCCGCAGCATGGCGAGCAACGGCGCCCGGCTGTACTTCTGCGGCCACGACCACATCTACAACCGGAGCCTCGTGTACACGACCGACGACGCGGGCCTCTCGCACGTCACCCACGTCCTCTGCAGCTCCAACAGCTCGAAGTTCTACACGCCGAACGAGCAGAACGACATCGGGAACACGCCGGTCACGAAGCTCACGTCGAACAACGCCTTCTACTGCGCCGGGAAGCGGCAGGTCCAGCTCAGCCAGGAGCTCTACACCGTCGGCTACTACGTTGTGACGGTCGACGGCGACAACGTGACGGTCGACTACTACTCGGCCCCGGTCTACCCGACGTACAGCGCCTCCACCGAGAACCTCATCACCTCCACGCCGACGCTGAACTTCAGCCTGCGCGAGAGCTTCGGGTACGGCGTCGGCGGGAACGAGTACGTCGTCGACCAGGGGGGCGCCTTCACCGTCGTGAACGAGACCTCGCCCGGCGGCACGACGGCGAAGATCCTGGCGGGGACCAATGGTTCTCTGGTCCGCGACCTGAGCGGCACCAAGTACAAGGTGGCCGTGAACACCGGGTGGGCCCCCAAGGTGCAGGGAGGCCACTCGGACGTGCTCGTGCTCCGCGGCATGGACTACGACCTCGGCAGCACCGAGACGGACGCGTTCGCGCTCGCGATGAGCTACGACGGCACGGGGCTCACCGACGCCGAGATCGTGGACGGGAACTTCTGCCTGGCGGCGCTCGACGCCACGGGCAAGTGGTCGAACGCGGTGGACGCGAACGTCGGCGGGACGAAGAAGTTCGTGAAGGGGCCCTGGACCTCCGGGGCGGCCCTCGGCAGCTACGGCGTCGACACGGCCACCAAGACCGTCTGGGCCGTGATCAACCACAACAGCGAGTACGTCGCCGGCTACGTGGCCTGAGTCGAGCGCGATCGAACCGGACGCTGGCGGATCCCCGGAGCACGCCGGGGCCGCCAGCGTCCTCTTTCCAGGGAGCGAACATGCTGGGTCTCAGGGCACCGGAGCTGCTCATCATCGGGATCATCTGCCTCGTGCTGTTCGGGGGGAAGAAGCTACCCGAGCTGGGGGCGGGGCTGGGCAAGAGCATCCGGGACTTCAAGAAGGCCATGAGCGGAGAGGACGACCCCGTCGTGCCGGAGGCGAAGCCGGAGGAAACCGCGGGGACGCGCGAGCGGCTTCCCTCGCCCGAGCCGAAGGTCGACGCCCGGGCATAGATGAGCAACGAACGGCTTTTCGGGCGCTTGTCGCCTGTGAGGCCGAATGCATGTCCACTATGCGTGCTGGACGTGCAACAAAGCGCCGCAGACTGCTGCGGCCCCTTCCCCTCCCGAAACCTTGCCGCCACGAACACGTGGCCCGGTTGTCGCTCGAGAGCTGCGAGCGATCGGGTCACATCGCGCGGCAAACGGGGCGAACTCCGGCACGGCCGGCCCGGAGCCAGGCAGTGCGCCCCACTGGCCACCACTTGGAGCGAACCGCGATGAATCGAACCCGCCTGTTGAGCTCGGTGATCCTGACGATCGTCCTGGCCGCGTGCACCACCTCGAGCCCTTCGAATTCCCAGCCCACGGCGACCGGAGGAAAGGTCGCGCTCAGCGGCGATGTCTCGGCGCTCACGCACGCGGCGGACGTCACGGGCGTCTGGGTCCAGCTGACGCCGACCGGCGGTGGCAGCGCCCTCTCGGCCTGGGCGACGTTCGCCTCCGCCAGGTGGACGGTCTCCTTCGCGGCGGTCCCCGCCGGAAGCTACGACGTGTACGCCAAGGCGGTGGACGCGTCCAACAAGACGCTCTACGAGACGCCGACGCCGTATCCCGGCGGTCCCATCACCGTCTCCGTGGGGGCGACGACGACCGTCGCGCTCGTCCTGCAGGAGCCGCCGACGACCACCGGGAACCACGCGCCGGTCATCGGCAGCCTGTACGCCAACCAGACGCAGATCGACGCGAACGCGACGGTGCAGCTGAGCGCGTCCGCGAGCGATCCGGACGCCGCCGACACGATCGCGTTCGCGTGGGCCGCGAGCGGCGGTGGCTTCAGCGCGGTCACGAGCGACGCGACGACGAGCCGCGCGACCTGGACGCCGCCGGGAACGGGGACGTTCTCGATCACGCTCGCGGTCACCGACAACCACGGTGTGTCGGCGCAGCAGTCCATCGACGTCGTGGTGACGGCCGTCTCGACCACCGGCGGGGTTGCGATCTCGATCACGCTGAACGACGCGCCGGTCGTCCTGAGCCTCACCTCGACGAACGCCCAGGCGGGGGCCGGCAAGGCGCTGCCGCTCTCCGTGGTCGCCAGTGATCCCGACGGCGACCCGCTGACCTTCAGGTGGTCGGCGAGCTGCGACGGCACGTTCGTGGACGGCGGGACCACCCCCGATCCCCTCGGGACGAGGGCCTCGACCGTCTTCACCCCCTCCGACGTCCCCGCGAGCGGCGCGTGTGTCCTCTCCGTCGAGGTCGATGACGGCCGCGGCGGGTCCACCATCGCGCAGCTCGGCGTCTCGTTCGCGACGCCGGTGGTGGGCTCCGGGCCCGCCTTCCTCGTCCAGGCGTCGCCTTCCGCGTTCGCGCCGGGGCAGCGTCCCGAGCTCCGCGTCCTCCCGAACGACGGCCTGCCGCACGCGGGCTGGTCGTACGCCTGGAGCGATGGCCTCATCGCGCCCCAGGCGGGGGCGTTCGTCGCGCAGGGCGGGGACCCGTCCGACGTCCGCTACGCTTCCGCGTTCTGCGCGGATCTCGGCGGCGGACCGGTCGGCCTCTCGATCTCGGTGACGGTCACCGACGCCGTCTCGGGCCTCTCGAACTCGGCCTCGGTGCCGCTGACGCTGCAGTGCCCGCCGCTCCAGAACCTCACGACCGAGACGCTCTACCAGCCCCAGCAGCCCCTCTCCACGTACGAGCCGCCTCCGGCGGGCTTCGCCCCCGTGTACACCGAGCTCGTCGCGCGCCACGGCGCGCGCGGCATGTCGAGCGAGGGCGACGACCTGGCCGTCTACGCGATGTGGCTCCAGGCCCAGGCGGACGGCGCCCTGACGCCGCTCGGGCAGCAGCTCGGCCCGGATCTGCTCGCGTTCATCCAGGCGAACACCACGCTCGGCGCGGGCGTCTCCGGCATCACCGCCCCCGGGTACGGCAACCTGTCGGCGCTCGGGGCCGCCGAGCACCAGCAGCTCGCCGCGCGTCTCCTCCAGCGGCTCCCCGACCACTTCGCGCAGGTCGCGGCGAGCAGCCGGCAAATCGTCGTGCAGACGTCGGGGGTGAACCGGGCCTACGACAGCTCCGGGTTCTTCACGAGAGCCCTCGCCGCGGCCAGCCCCGCGCTGTCGGCGCTCGTCACGTATCCGCCCGCGATCACCGGGTACGGCACGAAGCCGAAGGCGCAGCTCCCGGGGACGAACCGGTTCCTCCTCTACTTCCACAAGCTCACCTCCGCCCAGGACCAAGTTACGAGCTCCAGCGACTCGAACTACGCGACCTATCAGGCCAGCCTCGCCTACCAGACCTTCAAGTCGAGCGACCCGATCCAGAAGGCGAAGGTGTCCGCGATCTCGGCCATCCCGGACTTCGACGCCGCGGCCCACGCCGTGCTCGAGCGGCTCTTCACGCCGGAGTTCGTGGCCAAGCTCGGGACCGCCGGTTACGTCTTCAAGGACACGGGGACCTTCACCTACACCGGCGCGGACGGGAAGCAGTACACGACGACCGGCGCCGGCGGCACGACGCTAGACAGCGCGCTCGCCGCTGCCAACTCGCTCTACGGCATCTTCATCATCGCGCCCGCCCTCCAGACCGAGCTCGGGGGCATCGACTTCGGCAAGTACTTCCCCGCCCCGCAGGCCGAGGTCTTCGCCTACCTCGCGGACGCGACCGACTTCTACCAGATGGGTCCCGGAGCGACGGAGGACGGTAACGCGACCTACGCCATGGCGCGGGGGCTGCTCGACGACTTCTTCATGGAGGTGGACGCGATCGCGGGCGGAAACATGACGAACGGCGCGAAGCTCCGCTTCACCCACGCCGAGATCGTCGTCCCCTTCACGTCCATCCTGAACGTGCCCGGCATCTTCGCCCACCTCCCGCAGGCGCAGACGTACACCTACCTGGCGGGCAGCGCCTGGAACGCCGATCTGACCGCGCCGACTCCGATCGCGTGGCGCGACGACCTCGTGGCACCGATGGCCGGCAACGTGCAGTGGGACGTCGTCCGCGACGCGAGCGGCCGCCTCCTCGTGAAGATGCTGCTCGACGAGCAGGAGGTCGACTTCAGCAGCGCCTGCGATGCCGCCCGGTTCGCGCCGGGTAGCCGCTACTACGACTACGCGGGCCTCGCCGCCTGCTACGGGCACGTCGCGCAGTAGCCGTCCGGCCGCCTCGAGGGCGCACGGTGCCTTCGAGGCGGCGTCGGCGGGCTAAGACTTCTGCTGTCTGACGCACCGTGGATTCTTGCAGTCGTTTTGCAGTCACGGGCGGCAACGTCCGTACGCTGCGTGCGAGCGATGCCATGAGGCGCCGTCACCCAAGCACCAGAAATCAACGGCTTGGCGCCGCATGCGAGCGCTGAGGAGGCGTGGATTCGCCCGCCGCCAAATTCGGGACCAAGGGGTCGCAGGTTCAAATCCTGTCTCCCCGACTCTGCAACTGCCCGCCACCGCAAGCTAAAAGCGGTGGCGGGCGTTTCGTTTCCAGGCTGCGGGGTGCGTTTCGGGGTGCGTTTTGGCGCGAGGTCGTCATGCCAGACGATCCGTTCGATCGGTTCATTCTCGAAATTCCTGGCGCAGCTGCCGTCCGAGCAGTTCCGCGTGGCGGCAGACATCACGAAGCGCGCCGACAACAGCGCCGCACACCAGCGCCGGTGGGTTCAGGAGCTAGTCATCGCGGTGGACGCGTTCGTGCGGTTCGGCTCGCGCGCGCCCTGGCCCATGTTTCGCGTGTTTTGACTGGGGCTGAGCGGGGCTCTCCGCGAGCTGCTTGACACGCACCGGATCCTGCACGACGTCGGCAAGCTCGAGCCGCGGATCGGGGGATGCGGCCGAAGACGAGGCCGTCCGGCCGCATGGTCATCGCGCCCAGGAATCCCGTCGCCGCACGGGAGAGCTCCGCCGAGCGCAGCCGGCGGCCCTTGTTGTGACCGCGCGCGTTCGAGCTCACCACCCAGTGCCGTCGCTCTACGAGGTCGACGTCCTCCCAGCGCAGGCGCGCGAACAGCCCGGTCTCGTTCGCGAGCGCGAAGAGCCGACTCCGGGGGAAGCGGACCTGGGGCTCGGCCTCCACGATGTCGAGGATCTGCTCGACCTTCTCCCTCGCCGGAGCGGCCCCTCGGGCTTGCGATCGTAGCCCGGGCTTGCCTCCGCGCGCGCTTCAACCGGCGGAGGCAGTTGGCGTGCCCCTCCACGTAGCCAGCCAGCAGGCCCATCTCCTTGGCGAGCTTCACCAGCGCAGCGAGGGGCGGATCGGCAGCCTCGCACAGGTGGCCGAACCGGTACGCCAGAGTCGCGGCGTTGGAGCGCGTCCGGTCCAACTCCCGCCGGAACAGTGCGCGGCGCCGCGGGAGGGAAAGGATCTCGGGGTCGCCGGGGTCGCGGGTCATGACGCCCTCCGCGCGGTCGGCACCGGCGGCCGCAGAACGCGCGCCGGCGTCTCCCGCGGCTTGGGTTTCGTCCAGCCCTGCGCGCGTGCGTAGGCGAGCACGTCGCGCGCCATGGCGACGGAAGCTGGCGAACCGGAAGCGCGTGCGCCTTGGGCTGCGGCCGCTCTACAGCCTGCGCCAAGAGGCGTGCACACCCGCGTGCCGCGAGGCGCGGCTCGCTCGGCGCTACGCTGCGCGCCGGGCGCAGTCGCTCCGCCAAGGGCCAGACGATGAGGCCGATGTTGCCAGGGGAGCCCGACAGTCACGCGGGCGCTCTCAAGGAAGATGGCGAGGATGTCGAGCACGAAGTCGCTCGTGGCGGCTTCGCCGATGCCCAATGCTCCCTAGCAACGCCTGGCGCTGCGGGCGTGGCAATCAAGCTGATACACCACGACTGATCGACCTTGCGTTGGTCCACAGGCATGACAGCCGCTGCATGCTCTGGAGCTTCTTCGATCGCCTGACGGGCTCCTCGTCGAGGGCCATGAGCAGGGCGAGGCGGCGGGGCACATCTTCTCTCCCTCGTCGACGCCTCGGCCGGGCTGCACCGCCTCGCCCCCGCGGGCAACCTGCGCGACCTCTCTGCGTGCCTGCCCACTTGTACTCTGCGAGCGCATTGACTCGCAGTGACCATCGGGTGTTTCGGCGTTCAGCGCGTCAGCGCACCGCGCTCGTGACCTCGCGGTCGACGCGGCGAGCAGCGCGCCGTAGACGAAATCCCAGCCCGACAACCGGCTCGATCCCGAGGCTGCGCGCCACCTCACATCTGCACCTCGGATCTGCCCCGGCGCGCGTAGGATGTCCAGTCTGAAGGTGTCATGTCTGGCCCTCCTCGCGGAAGACCACGCCCCCTCCAAGCCGCCGGGGCTCGAGCGGCCGAGCCCTCCCGCGTGGCTGATCGACTCGACCCGCGGGCGCCTGCGGCCCAGGCCATGGATGCTAGCCGGTCCGCTGGCACCGCCCCGAGAGGCTGTGGCGCCGCCTTCGCGCCGAGCACACGTCAGGCGTTGCTCAGCCACGCTTGCGCGCTGAAGTTTCGCATCTTGGCTGAGCGAGCTATCGACTCCGGGCGCCAGTTCTTCCGGCGCCTGTATGTCTGATGGCTGGGCTGCTCAGCCGCCGAGGCGACATGGATCTACGCCAGGAGCGATGTCGGGCGCCCCGCGAAGGCTTCGTCTTGGCGCGTGACATCACGAACCGTGACGTCGCTCGTTCTGCCGCCTTCCATCTTGACGTGCTTGAAAGAATCGCCATCAGCCCCGGAGCGGAGCACCGCCATCACGAGGACGCGGCGCCTGGAGTGCCCGCAGTCACGCGCGCGCACCCGCGGTCGACGCAACATCGCGGCGGAGGGGCGCGGTCATGGGGTGCGGCACACCCTTCGATGGGGGGACGGGAGATGGATTGGAGACAGGTGATCCGGTTTGCCCTGCTGGGGAGCAATGACGCGCAGCAATACGGCATCCTGCTGGTGCGTGCGTCGGTCGGGCTGTTCTTCGCCATCTCCGGGGCGAACAAGCTGTGGAGCCCCGGCAACGCGAACGCTGTCTACGAGACGCTCGTCAAGGCCAAGATCCCATTTCCCCGCCAGATGGCCTATTTCGCGTCGGGTGTCGAGTTCGTTGGTGGATCGCTGCTGGCCGTCGGCCTTCTTTCGAGCCCGGCCTGTGCGGCTCTGCTCATCGACATGAGTGTCGCCATCGTGACCAATTCGCTGTCCACCCTTCCCAAAGGGCTGTCGCCTCTCAGCTGGTTCGATGATTTCCTCTACCTTCCAGAGGTCCTGTATGTGCTGTTCTTCGTCTGGCTGATCTGCTCCGGTCCGGGAACGTTCAGTGTCGATCACTGGCTCGCCGGCAAGGTCCTGGTAGCGCCAGGCACCTGACCGATGGGGATGCGAGCCAGCAAGGCCGGGCCAAGCGCAAAGTCCTGTTAAAGGCTGCGTAAGCACGGACCGTCAAGAGTGTGGGTGAACCTCGCAGCAGGAATCGTGCGAGGCCAACGACCGCAAGGCCGGCAACTCGGGACACCGAATTTGAAATGAGCACCGTATCGAAAGGAGCCGTCAATGAGCGCCGTACAAGTCGAACAGAAGAGCTATGAGATGCCCCCGCGCGAGGGAATCACCATCGCGCATTTCCTCACCGTCGTGGATGTCGAACGATCGGCTCGCTACTACGAAAAGGTCTTCGGCGCTCGCATTCTGACCATGGGTGACGGCAACGCGCCTCCGTATCTTCAGCTTGCGAATATCTGGATGATTCTGAACGTAGGGGGCGGGCCGACCCCGGACAAGCCCACGGTAACGCTCAGCGTGCCCGACCCGAATCATATCAACAGCTTTATGAATTTCCGCGTTGCCGATATTCAAGCGTGCTACGAATTGTGGAAAAGCCGGGGAGCCGAGTTCCTCACGCCGCCGATTCCCAAGTACGGCGAGATCCGCTGCTACATCCGCGACCCTGACGGCTATATCATCGAGGTCGGACAGAGCACTGAGCTCAAGTACGGTTAGTGCTCGGTCCGAATGGGATTCGGATTCACAACTGCGAACGTTCTCACGAGGCCTTACGGGCCTGCAGTGTCGAGCTATTACTTTGGTACTGTTCGCGCGGGGACCGCGGCCCCGGCGGCGATCGGCGATCGCCGGCGAACGATGGGGGTCGTACGCGGCGGAGCGCGCATAGGAGTCGGTCGTCCCCTGCGAGAGAGGCCAGCAGCGCTCCGCAGGCAGGCCGGGCACCAGACCAAGCGTGACCTGCCTTCGACGTCCCGCCGGAACGGCCTGCAACCGTTTTCGAGCGGCGCGCCTGTCCCAGCTCTTCCACGCCGTTCTCCGACTCTGCCCCGCGCTCCGTCGGAGGTTACCCAATTTGTGTTCAAATCTCTTTCTTCCGACCGAGTGTGAAGGCGGCGAGATCGTCTCCTCGGATGTACCGCATGCCACCGAAGAGGATGGCGTGACGGGAACGAGCCGTTGATCCATCCTCCACATTCGAGCCGACTCGTGGGCTGAAATGGGCTCCCGCGAGTTCTTCACCAAGCTTTCCAGCCGGGTCTGGGCTGTCTTCGAGTCGGAGCTGGATGGGTTGCTCCCACCGGACCCGTAGCTTGAGGTGATCGCGGACGAACTGCTCGAGGAGCGGTCTTGGGCCCGTCAGTTCTTGCGGCTTCGAGCTAAGTTGACGACCGCTTGGCCCTGGATGTACCGCACGCCACCGAAAACCTTGAACGGCACAACACCTCGTTCGAGCAGGCGGTACGCCTGCGAGCGGCTCACCTCCGCCGCTCGCATCAGATCTCCGACGGTGCGCCAGTCTTCACCGGCCGGCGGAAACTCACCTGAGCGCGCCAGGGCGTAGGCGTCGAGGTCCTCTGGCCGCACTCGGCGGGCCGTGCCGAAGAGGTGGCATGGCAGTTTGCCTGCGTTGATCGCGTTGTGGAGCGTGGCGACGCTGACGCCCAGGAACTGCGCAGCGACGGTTACCGGCAGGAGGTCCTCGGGCCGCAAGAACTCGCGCTCCGTCCGCCGCAAATCCGCCGCAACTTGTCCCGGGAACGGCTCTCCACCTGCTCCACTGGGTGCATCCCGTGGCAGATCGTCGACGGAGCCCGCCTGGACGACTCCAGTCGCGTCGAGCGGTTGCGAAGACGTGCCACCCCATGCCATGGCGGGGACTGCGTCGCGGGCAGGTTCGGGACCAAGGGGTCGCAGGTTCAAATCCTGTCTCCCCGACTCAACAACCGCCCGTCATCGCAAGCAAAAAGCGGTGACGGGCGTTTCGTTTCTGGGCTGTGCGGTGCGCTGTGCGGTGCGTTTTTCGGGGGTCGGCTTTCGGTCTGTGCCGTTTCGAAGCGGCGCGGGAAGGAACCCGAAGGTCGGTCCGCCTTCAGCGTCCCCGCGAAGGCCGCCGGCATGGAGTTCTGGAGCTCGGCGGTGGTCAAGGACGCGATACAGCGTGGTTCGCCGTCCTAGGATTCGAGGTCCACGTCCTCGTCTACGCGAATGCGGGCGTCGACGCGGCCCTCCGGCGAACCACCGATCTCGACCGGGAGGCGTCGTCGCCGATCACCGCGACCCAGCACGACGTGCGCCAAGCACTCCCGTTCCCGGACGCATCGTTCGACGCCTGCTACTCGCACATGCTGTTCTGAATGGCCTTCACCGCGGCCGAGCTGGGCGCGCTCTCGCGCGAGGTCTTCCGCATCCTCCGGCCCAGCGGAACGTGCATCTACACCGTCTGAAACACGAGCGCCCCCGACTTCGGGCGCGGCGTCCCCCGAGGCGAGGGCCTATACGAGAACGAGGGGCTTCATCGTGCACTTCTTCGACCGCGCCAAGGTGCAGCAGCTCGCCCGCGGCTTGGAGCTCGTCCCGATCGACGAGTTCGAAGAGGCCAAGCTGCCGCGCCGGCTGTTCCGCGTGACGCTGAGAATACCGTAGGCCGGGCTTTGCCCACGGCAGGGCAGGAACCGTGGTGCCCTCCACGCTCCGGAGGTCGGGTTGCGCGCAGAGAGAGCAGGGCGCCCCCTCAGCCTCGAAGCACGTCCATGACCCCCTCTGGCGTGAGGACGTTCCCCGCAACCCGCACCTTGCCGTCGACGACCAGGGCGGGCGTCGTCATTACACCAAACTTCATGATCTCGCGAACGTCCTCGACCTTCTCGACCGTCGCCTGAATGCCGAGCGCCGCCACTGCCTTCTCGGCGTTGGTCGTGAGCTGCTTGCACTTCGCGCAGCCCGTCCCGAGCACCTGGATCTTCATGCCGTTCTCCTCACAGCACTGCGTTGAAGAGCCACCCGACGACGAGGATCCCGCTCGCGACGATACCGACGAAGGCCCCGATGAGCTGGGGCCGGAGCACCTTGCGGAGGATCACCATCTCGGGGAGCGAGAGGCCGATCACGGCCATCATGAACGCGAGCACGGTCCCGAGCGCGGCGCCCTTCCCGAGCAGGGCCTCGACGATGGGGATGATGCCCGCAGCGTTCGAGTACATCGGGACGCCGATGGCGACGGCAGCGGGGACCGACCACCACGCGGACTTCCCCATGAACCCCGCGAGCAGTCCCTCCGGCACGTAGCCGTGGATACCGGCGCCGACCGCGATGCCGGCGAGGACCCATGGCCAGACCTTCCCGACCACGTCGCGAACGGCGTCGACGCCCTTCTGGACACGGTCGGCGAACCCGAGGTGCTCGCTCACGTACGCCGCGCTCGCCTTCATCGACTCGTACACCCACGGCTCGACGTACCGCTCGAGCTTCATACGCCCGAGGACGAAGCCCGAGGCGACGGCGATGATGAGACCCGTCACCAGGTAGAGCGCAGCGACCCTCCACCCGAAGAGGCCAAACAGGAGCACGAGGGCGATCTCGTTCACCATCGGTGCCGAGATGAGGAACGAGAGCGTCGCGCCGAGCGGGATGCCGACCTCCACGAACCCGAGGAAGAGCGGTACAGCCGAGCACGAGCAGAATGGCGTGACGACTCCGAGCAGCGCCGCGAGGACGTTTCCAACGGACTCGCGCCTTCCGTCGAGCAGCGCACGTGTGCGCTCCGCCGTGAAGAACGAGCGGACGATGCCGACGCCGAAGACGATCAAGGCGAGCAGCAGCAGAACCTTCGGCGCGTCGTAGAGGAAGAATGCGACGCTCTGCCCGAGTTGGGATTCCGGGGCGAGGCCGAGAAGTCGGAAGGTCAGCCATCCCGAGAGCGGCTGGATAGCCGCGTAAGCCGCAACCCACGCGGCGAGGGCCGCGATCAAGCCGAGCGCCAGACGGACCGTCCCGCGGGCCGAAGCAGTGGAAGGCTTGAAGGCGATAGGCGGCGCGGAGCAGCAGGACTTCGTGGCGGGCTGGCTAGCGGGAACGGTCATCTTGATCTCTCGAGCGCTCGCTTATCGCACTATGGCGATGAAGGTTCAACCTGCGCCGGTGCGCCGAGTTGTCGCGATGTCGTCACACGAAAGGAGCGTTATCCCGGGGCTCCGGGTTGCGCCCGCGGCTGTTCCATCGTAGAACCACGAATCGTGACCATGGCCCTCAAGAGAGAATCCTGTCCCCCGGCCGTCGTCCACCCCGATCGAGAGGCGCCGGACGCGCGCCCGGTCGAGGGACCGAAGGCAGACGAGGAGCTCGCGGTCCTCGCGAAGGCCCTCGGTCACCCCGCCCGCGTCCAGATCGTGCGGCTCCTCGTCCGCCGCGAGGCCTGCATCTGCGGGGACATCGTGGACGAGCTGCCGCTCGCGCAGTCGACGGTGTCGCAGCACCTGAAGGTGCTCAAGGACGCCGGCCTCATCCGCGGCGACATCGACGGTCCCCGGGTCTGCTACTGCGTCGAGCCCCGCACGCTGCGGCGCCTGAAGGCGCTCGTCGGAAGCCTGTAGGAGCCGAACCATGTCCCAGGCCGTTCTAGCCGCCCCGGCGCACGCGAGCGTCGCCCGCAACCTCTCGTTCCTCGACCGCTACCTGACCCTCTGGATCTTCCTCGCCATGGGCGCGGGCATCGCGCTCGGCTGGGCGGTCCCGGGCGTCGTGCCGGCGCTCGACCGGCTGAGCGTGGGCACGACGTCGCTGCCGATCGCGGTCGGGCTCATCCTGATGATGTACCCGCCGCTCGCGAAGGTGCGCTACGAGGAGCTGCCACGGGTCTTCCGGAACGGGAAGGTGCTCGGGCTCTCACTCGTCCAGAACTGGATCGTCGGGCCGCTCCTCATGTTCACGCTGGCGGTCGTCTTCCTGCGCGACAGGCCCGAGTACATGGTCGGGCTCATCCTGATCGGTCTCGCCCGTTGCATCGCGATGGTCATCGTCTGGAACGATCTCGCGAAGGGCGACACCGAGTACTGCGCCGGGCTCGTGGCGTTCAACTCGATCTTCCAGGTGCTGTTCTTCTCGGTCTACGCCTGGGTCTTCATCACGGTGCTGCCGGGGTGGCTCGGACTGCGCGGCGCCGAGGTCCACATCACGATCGGCGAGATCGCGAAGAGCGTCTTCGTCTACCTCGGGATCCCGTTCCTCGCCGGGATGGCGAGCCGGTTCGGGCTGCGGGCGCTGAAGGGCGAGGAGTGGTACCGCAAGGTGTTCATCCCGCGGATCTCGCCCGTCACGCTCGTCGCGCTGCTGTTCACCATCGTCGTGATGTTCTCGCTCAAGGGCGAGACCATCGTGCAGGTGCCGCTCGACGTGGTGCGGATCGCGATCCCGCTCCTCGTCTACTTCCTCGTCATGTTCTTCGTGTCATTCTGGATGAGCCGGAAGGTGGGTGCGACCTACGGCCAGACGGCCACCCTCTCGTTCACCGCCGCGTCGAACAACTTCGAGCTCGCCATCGCGGTGGCGGTCGCCACGTTCGGCATGGCCCACGGCGCGGCGTTCGCGGCCGTGATCGGGCCGCTCGTCGAGGTGCCCGTCCTCATCGGGCTCGTGAACGTCGCCCTGAAGCTCCGCGACCGCTGGTTCCCCGGCGAGACCGGCGAGATCGCGAAGGTGGCGAACTGCGCCGTGGCGGTGCAGGGCCCGGCCGCCGGGACGGTGAGGTGAGCACCGGGTGGCAGAAGGACGCTGAGCAGCTCCGGGAGGCTCGCCCCGGCCACGTGCTCTTCCTCTGCGTCGCGAACTCGGCCCGGAGCCAGATGGCCGAGGGGATCGCCCGTACGCTCGCACCGGCGTCCGTGAAGATCTCGTCTGCTGGCTCGCAGCCCTCGCGTCTGAACCCCCCAGCTGTGCGGGCGCTCGCCGAGATCGGGATCGACATCTCGGGTCAAGTCTCGAAGAGCGTGAACGACATCCCACCGGACCAAGTGGACACGGTTATCACCCTCTGCGCCGAGGAGGTGTGTCCAGCGTGGCTCGGCAAGGCGACGCGGCTACACTGGGGCCTCCCTGACCCTGCGCACGCCGGGACGACGGACGCCGAGCGGCTCCAGGCGTTCCGCGACGTGCGGGACGAGCTGCGACGTCGCCTCGCCGAGGTCTTTCCGGGAACGCGATGAGAGGAGCCCCCCATGACCGACCCCGCGTACAACGTCCTCTTCCTTTGCACCGGCAACTCGGCTCGGAGCATCATGGCAGAGTCGGTGCTGCAGCGACTCGGGCGTGAGCGGTTCCGGGCCTTCTCCGCAGGCAGCCACCCCACTGGGGCCGTGAACCCGCTCGCCCTGGAGGTGCTTGGGCGGATGAACCTCCCGACCGTGGGGTTCCGAAGCAAGAGGTGGGATGAGTTCGCCGCGCCGGGCGCGCCCCCCTCCACTTCGTGTTCACGGTCTGCGACAAGGCGGCCGGCGAGGTCTGTCCGGTCTGGCCGGGCCAGCCCATCACTGCGCACTGGGGGGTCGAGGATCCTGCCGCCGTGCAGGGCTCCGACGAGGTGCGTCTCGCCGCATTCAAGAACGCGCTCGTGATCCTCACCCGCCGCATCGAACTCTTCCTCAACCTGCCGCTGGAGAAGATCGACCGGTTCGCGCTCAGGGAGCGCCTTGCCGGTATCGGCAAGTCGTAGGAATGCTCGCGGCGCAGCTGCCCTCCTGACACTGCCGAACCGATCACAGCGCGAGGGCCGCTGCCGCTCCGCTGGCGAGAACCACCCAGACGACGTCGACCCCGGCGCGCAGCGCGACGAACGAGAGCGCGGCGAGCACTCCCGAGCCGACGCTCCACTGCACCGCCCCGGCGAATTGGCCCGTCACGAACACGAGCAGCCCCACGAACGACAGCATCGCCCCATGAAGCGCCCGGACGAACCAGGCGCGCGCCCGGAGTCCGCCAAACCACGGCGCTGCCCCCACGACGAGTGCGAACGAGGGGAGGAAGATGCCGAGGGTCGCAACGAGCGCGCCCGCGAGGACGGCACGGTGACTGAGTGGACTCCACGTTCGCCGCGGTCACCCTCGACCTCGGCGTCGGCGTCGAGGTCTGCTGGCCGGCCCGCGGCAACCAGAAGGGCTCGGTCGAGAACCTCGTCGGCTGGGTGAAGGGGTCCCTCTTCAAGCAGCGCCCCTTCCTCGACGAGGCCGATTTCCTCGCGCAGCTGGCCGAGTGGCGCGACGAGGTGAACACGAAGGTCCCGAGCCGCGCAACGGGGGTCACGCCCGCAGCTCGGATGGCCGAGGAGCGCGCTCGTCTACGGCCGCTGAAGGTCGCGCCGGCGGAGCTCGCGTTGCGGATCCCGATCTCGGTCGGGCCGACCGGGTATGTCCTCCACCACACGCACCTCTACTCGATGCCGCCGGACGCCATCGGGATCCCTGGCACGCTTTTCCTCTTCCAGGACCGCGTGAAGATCACGGCAGGGCGCTTCTCCGCGCTCCACCGGCGGCTGTTCGAGCGCGGCGCCAAGTCGACGCTGCCAGAGCACCGGCTCGACGCCGTCGCGAAGGTCTCGGGCAAGCGCGGCAAGCGGTACCTGATGCGCGAGCACCTCCTCGAGATCGGCGGCGGCACGCTCGACTACCTCACGGAGATCACTCACCGCCGGCCCGGCGCCTGGCTCGGCGAGGTCGAACAGCTCCACGCGCTCTTGCAGCAGCACGGCGCCGACTCGCTCCGCGCGGCCATCGGCCGCGCCGTCGCGGGCCGGACCTTCGGCGCCGAGTAAGTCCGCCACTACCTGCGGGACCCGCGGCCGGCGAGCCGGCAGGAGGTCCTGCCGCTGTGAAGACCGAGATCCCCATCGACACGCTGCTCAAGCGGCTCCACCTCGCCAACGCTCGCCGGGTCTGGCGCGATCTCTGCGCCCGCGCCGAGAAGGAGGAGTGGGCCTACGAGCACCTCCTCGGCGTGCTCTTCGCGGAGGAGGTCGCTCACCGCCAACAGACGCGGTTCCAGAAGGTCTCGCGGGCCGCCGGCTTCCCGTTCCTCAAGACCGTCGACGACTTCAACTTCATCTACCAGTCCACGGTCCGGCTGCCGCTCATCGGCTCGTACCCCTCCGCCGACTTCGTCACCGAGGGGCGCTCGCGGATCCTCTTCGGCAAGCCGGGCCGCGGGAAGACGCACCTCGCCGTCGCCCTCGCGTACCGCGCGATCCAGAACGGCTTCGACGCGCTCTTCGTCACCGCCGCGGCGCTCATCGAGGAGCTCTCCTTCGCGAGCCGCCACGGCCGCCTGCGCGAGGCCGTGGCCGAGTACACACACCCGCACGTGCTCGTGATCGACGAGGTCGGCTACCTCGCGTACGGCAACGACGCCGCCAACGTGCTCTACCAGGTCGTCGACGAGCGCCACCTCAAGCGTCGCTCGATGATCTTCACGACCAACAAGTCGCTCGACGCCTGGGGGCAGGTCCTCCACGACAAGGACCTCGCCGACGCCATCGTCGACCGCATCCTCGAGCGCGGTCGGCTGCTCAAGCTCGACGGCCCGTCCATCCGGACCAAGCACCTCGGCCTTGACGATCCGACCGAGGAGGCATCAACTCAACCGGCCAGAATGTCCGGAATCCGCCGGCCGGAGTTTCCGGAACCCACAGCACTCTTCTGGATCCGTCTCTACGGTTCCCTAACCGAGCTCCGCGACGACATCGCCGGGAAGGAAGAGACGCTCGCGGCGGTGCTCACGGAAGCCCGTCCACACGCAACGGAGACAGGTGAGGCCCGGCGCGTAGACGGCTCCAGCCGTACGCGTACACTATGGGGCATGCGCCTCTTGCCGTTCGAGCGGCTTACGCTCCGTACCGACAGTTCGCCCGAGGCCGTCGAGGCGAAGCTCGCGAGCCTGGTCGCGACGACGTGGTATTCGCCCTCGCCGCCACCGGAGCCGTTTCGCGGCTCGGTCCAGGGCCGACACTTCAAGGTGGTCCGGGTACTCGAGACAGTCCGCGGCCTCCCGACCTATAACGCCTGGCAACCGCTCATTATCGGGGACATCGCCCCGGTCGCAGGAGGGACGAGGGTCCGGGTCCGGATGCGGCTGCGCGCGCCCGTGGGCGCCTTCATGGCGTTCTGGTTCGGTGGTCTCCTCTGGGGCGCCGCGATGCTTCTGCGAGCGGGCCTGCTGGAGGGCTTCGGACCATCGGGCCACGCCGCTGGCGCCGGCGTGGGCCTCGCGTTCGTCGGAGCGCTGATGCTGGCGGGGCATGCTCTGATGAGCGTGTCCTTCTGGGCCGAGGTCAAGAGGGCGCTCCGGGCATTGTCCGAGGGGCTCGGGTGCCCAGAAGCGGAACCAGTGAACCGGCTCGTACGTCGATGACGGGCCTGGCGCCTGCCCTGAAGCGCGGCTGTCAAGGCTCGCCCTCACTGATCGCGCCTGGTTCGGCAAACTGATCGCGACCTCGGCGTCATCGGCGTGGGCGAGTTGAGCACAGTCGGCGTGGAGAGCCTGGTTCGGCCAAACTGATCGGGTCGGGCGTTACGCGGCGGCGGCCGCCTGCGCTTTCTTCTTTCGGTTCGGCGGCGGGTTCCGGAACGAGTCGCCCTCGATGACCAGGACATGCGCGTGGTGGAGGAGGCGGTCCATTGCTGCGCTCGCGAGGAGAGGATGTCCGAACATCGGCGTGCGGCTCGCCACTACACTGTCCGTCCGTGGTGGCGCGAGTTCAGGGCGGCCGGAGCGCTTGCCGCGCCTGGACAGCCAGTTCCAGTAGATGCGGAAGCCGGGGCGGTGCCAGCGCACGACCGTGTCGGGCCGGACGATGGCGAGGCTCTCGGACCAGCCGCTCCAGAGTCGGAGCAGCAGGATCCAAAAGACCCGATCGGCGGGTCGAATGTCTGGGCGCCGTCGGCCCACCAGGGTGACGAGCTGCTGGCGAAGGGCCAGGTTCTCGACCACGAGGTTGCGGCGGGAGAGCATGGCTGAGCGGAGCGTCGGCAGGAGGGCTACGAGGAGGCGAAGCATCGAGCCGGGGAGAATCCTGGTCCTTGGCCGAATCGTCAACGATTCTGGTCCGGACGGAGTTCTGGCGAACGACAGCTACGGCGCGCGCGCGATCACGCCCCGGAGCTGCTCGACCGTCGGAGGCTTCGCGACGTGCGCGTCGAACCCGGCCTCGGTGGCGCGCCGCTGGTCCTCGATGCTCGCATACCCCGTCAGGGCGACGAGGAACGCGCCGCGAAGCGCCGGGTCGGTGCGAACCGCCCGCGCGACCTCGTACCCGCTCATCCCGGGGAGCCCGATGTCGCACAGGAGCAGGTCGGGTCGGAACGCGCGAACCTTCTCGATCCCCTCGGGACCGTCGTGCGCGACCTCGACCGCGTGCCCATCCAGCTCGAGCACCGCGCGAAGGCTCTCGGCTCTGGATCGAGGTGCTGCACGAGGACGAACGCGAGCCCGCTCGCCGGCGGCACTCGCCGCAGGAAGCGCTCGAACGCCTCGAGGCCTCCCGCCGACGCGCCGACGCCGACGATGAGCAACCGGTGCCCCTCGGCGGCGCGCCAGGCTGCCTCCTCGGCGTTTCTCGCAGGCGCTCCGGGGTCGGATTCGGCCATCGAGTATCCACCGCCGGTGGTGAACCTAGTCGGGAGATCGACGCACGTCCGGAGCGATGGTGCCGTGGGCACGCCCGAAAAGCGAGCGCCTGATCGCACCCTCGCAAGCCCCATGAAAGGCCTCTCCGTGCGAGCGCCCCCGAAGGGGCATGCGAGGCATCGCTGTTCGACAGGGGCGGGAGGGGCGCCGCGGGCGCTCACCGCGAACGGCCGTGCCCGCGAGTCTTGGCGCCGCGCCGCGGCGCTCCGGGCAAGAGGTGACGACCTGCGCCTCCTCGCCGGGCGGCGTGAAGGGTGAGCCTCGGGCGCCGCGGTCGTCTTCAGCTTCCCGACGTACCGCTTCACGCTCGCGTACCGCGCGGCGAAGCCGTGGTCGTCGACGAGGTCCTGCCAGATCGCCATCGCGTTGCGGCCGGACGCGAGCGCGATCTCGATGAAGTTCCGGTAGGGCTCGCAGGCGCTCGCCGCCGGCGCCCGGCCCGGCCGCGGCGGCCAGGCGAGGTCGGTGGACACCTCGTTGGTCGGTCTTGAATCGGGGTCGGTGGACGGGGCGTTGGCCGGATTTCGACCGGCGCCCGGGTCGGGACGTCCCGTTGGCCGGTCTTGCCGGCGGCCGCCGGCCCCAGCCTCGCGGCGGGCGCCAACGAACCTTCGTCACGTTGGTCCCCGACGGCCGGCCCGGCTTGGAGCGGATAGGGTCGACGGGTTCAGCTGGCATGCTGCTCTGCTGCGATCACGGCCTTCGCTGGGTCAATCAGGGCACGGCGCCCGTCGGGCGTCCTCTCGGCGGTCTTCGCGATGATGTCGATGACTTGCGGAGGCGACAGCCTGGGATTCACTGCGAGGATCTTCGCGGCTAGGTTGGCCACCTCCGGGGAGGCCATCGACGTGCCCGAGAGCGCCACCTTCTGCCCCCCGGGGAGGCGGCTCTCCACTTGATAGCCGTTCGCGTCGACCTTCACCGTTGGACCGTAACTGGTGAACGAGGTCTCGTCCCCCGCCTGGTCGACGGCCCCGACGGTGAGGAGGTTGGGCAGCACGATGCCCGCGGGGATGTCCTCGACGAAGCTCGCGTTCTCGTTGGAGTTGCCGGCCGCCGTGACGAAGAGAATGCCCGGCGCGCTCGCCATCGCATCGGTGAGGCCCTTCTTGTCGATCTCGAAGTACTCGCGTGCGATCTTCTTCCGTTCGTCGGGCGTCTTTCCGATGTTGCAGAGCTCGAGCTGGTGCTCCTCGTCCTGCAGGCTGCCCCCCCAGCTCATGTTGGCCACACGGACGCCTTCCCGCTTCATGAAGTCCACCGTCGCACGGTAGGCCGCCGCGTCCTTCTCGGCGAGCTCCCGGCTCGGGCACGGATCGGGCAAGAGGTGGTAATCGTACTCGATCCGCGCGATGACGAGCCGCGCGTACGGGTTGCCGGCCATCGCGATCCCTGCCACGTGAGTGCCGTGCACGTAGTTCCCCGCAAGGTCGAGCTCCTCAATCACCCGCTTGTAGTCGTCGGGCTTGAGCGTCGAGAGCAGTTCCTTCACCTGGCTCGCCTCGGGGCTCTCGACGTTCGACTGCAGGTCGGAAAGCCCCTTGATGCGCGCCACCATGGTGTGGAGCCTGCTCTCGAGGTCCGCCGGGATGGGCGTGAGCTCGCCCTTGGCCGGGTTGTCGTAGCGATCGAACGCGATGTACGCATCCTTCCCGCCTTCCTGTACGACCTGTCCCTTGAACAGCGAGGGGTCCACGCCGCTATCCCACACGGCGATCCGCACCGGCGTGTAGTCCTTCCCGGGCGGCAGGTTCACGGAGCGCGCCGCCCAGATGTCCGGCTTCTGCTTCCTGTGGGCCGCGAGGTAGGCGGTGTAAGCGTCGACGAGGGTTTGCTTCAGCGGCAGGCGGGTCACGAGCGCGTATCGAGCGCTCACGATCGCGGGTGCAAGCTCGGAGCTGATGGTGCCGGCCTTGTCCACGACCGGCTGCAGCACGTCTCGTACCCGGCCGAGCACCAGCGACTCCCCCATCAGCTCGGCGCCGGTCTTGGCCTGCTCGATGTCGTGCTCAATCACCGGGTAGGGCAGCTTCGCGAGCTCGGCGGTGACCCGCCGGCCCACGTCGGAACGGTACTCAGGCGAATCGAGATTGCCGACCTCGAGGCGCGCGGCCACCATGGAACGCAGCAGCATGCCGGAAAGCAATTTGTCGGCTGGCTTTTCTTCCAAGGAGCGGATCTCGATGGCGCGCTCGTCGGCTGCTCGGTACCGGCCGTCCAGGAAATCGAGCTGCGCGAGCACGGAAAGGATCTGCCGTCGGGCTGCCTTGTCCGCTATCTCGTAGTTGGCGAGCACCAACTCGTCGTCGCGCCGCACCTGCGCGGCAAACGTGCGGAAGCGCGCGTCAGCGCGCACGAGGTCCTCGAGCTTGCCGTCGATGTGATAGCTGAAGCGCGGCAGGTCAGCCGCTCTTTCGATGCGCTTCTTCTCCGCCGCGGGAACGTGCGTCGCGAGCGACAGCATCACCAGCGCCGAGGTAAGTTGCTTGAGCATGAACGGGGCTCCCGAAGTGGGCAGGTCGAACACCGGGATCCCTGATGTAGTCGGTGCGGCTCGCTCTTGCCGGACCTGCCTGTTGCTTCGCTGGGCGGCCTTGGGCGAAGTACACGCCGCGGCGCCGTAAGCCGCCCTCGCCGACGTGGCGGGCGTTCCTGGAGAACCACCTGAAGGACTTGGTGGCGCTCGACTTCTTCGTCGTACCGACCGCCACCCTCGAAGTCCTGTTCGGGCTCGCCGTTCTGGCGCATCACCGTCGACGGGTTGTGCACTTCAACGTGACGGCGCACCCGACGGCAGAGTGGACGGCTCGGCAGGTGATCCAGGCCTTCCCCGAGGAGACACGGGCTCGGCCCGCGGTCGCGCTTGCATAATGCCTGCATGAGCACCATAATGGCGGCATGCCGATCTCCGTCACGATCAGGGATGTACCGGACCGCACCCGCGACGAGCTTGCATCGCGCGCGGCGGCGTCGGGCCGTTCGCTTCAGGAGTACCTGAGAGGCAAGCTCATCGAGCTCGCGAGCCGTCCGGATACCGAGGCGATACTCGCGAGGATTGGCGAGCGGAAGGAACGCACCGGGACGCGCCTCTCCGCCGCCACGATCCTCGCTCATCGGGACGCGGACCGCCGGTAAATGCTCGTCATCGATGCATCTGCCGCGGTGGCGCTCCTCGTCGACGGGGGACCTGACGGGACGTGGGCCGAGCAGGTCCTCGCCCGGGAGCAACTCGTCGCGCCGCACCTCATGCCGGTGGAGGCCGCGAACATCCTGCGACGGGCAGCGGCGAGACGCGAGATCTCCGCGGATGCTGCTGCGCTCGCACACGCCGACCTCCTCGCCCTGCGCGTCGACCTCTTCCCGTACGAGCCCTTCGCGCCCCGCGTCTGGGAGCTCCGCGAGAACCTCACGGCCTACGACGGGTGGTACGTCGCGCTCGCCGAGGCGCTCGGCGCCAAGCTCGCCACGCTGGACAACGCCCTCTGCCGCGCCTCGGGACCGCGCTGCGGATTCCTAACGCCGGGGAGCGGCACGTCGTGATCGGGAAAGAGCGACCAGCCGAGCCGAGGCAGAGGAGGCACTCCCTGCCCGAGAGAAAGAGACCTGGACTCTTGAAACGCCGTCGGTACGGCACGGGGCGATTTCATGGAGGAAGTGCTCCAAGTCCCTCCTCCTGATGTAGCGAGTCCCGCCGAACCCGGCGAACGGAACGGCTCCGCGCTCGAGGAGCCGGTACGCGTGCGCACGGCTGCATCCGGAGGCCCGGATCAGGTCCGCGACCGTGAACCAGTCTTCGCCGGCCGGCGGCCGGCATGCGCTCAGCCACCGCTCGTACGCCTCCAGGTCCTCCGGACGGACGCGGCGCACGGACCCGAACAGGACGCTGCGGAGCTTGCCCGCGTTGATCGCGTCGTGGACCGTGGCCGCGCTCACGCCGAGCCGCTTCGCGACCGCGGCGACCGGCAGGAGCCCTTCGGGCCGGAGGAACTCCGTCCGCCGCAAATCCGCCGCAACTTGCTCCGCGGAGGCGTTTCCATCCGTTCCATTGGGTGGATCCGGTGGCAAGCCTTTGACGGCCTCGCCCGGGTCGACCCCAGAGGATTTGAACCTGCGACCCCTTGGTCCCGAACCTGCGACCGAATCTGTCCACGCCGTGGGAGGGGACGGCAAGCCTTGGCAAACCCTCGACGACACTGTCTCCCCGACTCAGAAGGCCGCGATTCGAATCGGGAAACCGACGGATCGCGGCCTTCGTCGTTTACTGTACGTGATTCGGCTGCAGTCGTGTGGCTCGTTCGACGTGAGGCGTCTTCTGGATGGCGCCAGGCGTGCGCTGGTGGGCTGAAGTGGCCAGGGTCCCGGGCAGGCGCGTCAGCACGCTTACGCCCCGAGGGGGCGGTCACCCGGTTTTGGCAGGCCGGGACGCTGGCACAGGCAAACGAAGGTGCCGTACGGGCTGAGATCCGCTGCTTGGAGTCATGACGTCCAGTCATCAGGGACAAGCCCCGGCGGCCAACCTGGATGCGCTCGACGGGCTCCTGGAGGCGCTGACGGAAGTTCTCGATCTGCGCCAGGTGATCGACCGCGTATCCGAGGTGACGAAGCAGCTCATCCCCCACGACGTGATGGGCGTCGTGGAGATCTCCGAGGAAGGCACGCGGTTGCGGCTGCACGCATCGGCAGGGCTGCCCGACACGGTCTCGCGCGAGATGGACGTGCCGATTCCGGATCGCGACCTCCTGCTCCGGCCATGGGACGCCGCCGTCGTCGACGATGTCCGGCAGCATCCGTTCCTGCGCCTCGGGCCTGCCGCTCGGGCGGGCATGAAGTGCGCCGTGAGCGTCCCGGTCCGCTACGGGGGCCGGCTCCGCGCAACCGTGACGTTCTTCTCCCGATCACATGGGGCCTTCTCGGCCGCACACGTGCCCGTGGCGAAGCGCATAGCGAGCCATGTCGCGCTGGCCCTCTCGCACTTCAGGCTTGCGGAGGAAGCGAGCGCGAGGAAAGCCATGGAGGTCCAGGCGCAGGAGGCGGCCGATCGCGCGGCGCGACTGCAGGACCGGGTCCGCGCGCTCACCGACGAGCTGGACCAGAGGTCGGGACATCGAAGGCTCCTGGGCGAATCGCCCGCCTGGCGGCAGGTGTTGACCCAGGCAACCCAGGTCGCGCGCGCCGAGACGACGGTGCTGCTCCTCGGTGAGTCCGGGACGGGGAAAGAGGTCGTGGCGCGGTTCCTACACCGCGCCTCCCGCCGACGGGACGGACCCTTCGTCGCCCTGAACTGCGCAGCCCTTCCCGACCACCTCCTGGAAGCGGAGCTCTTCGGGTTCGAGCGTGGCGCCTTCACCGGCGCGACGTTCAGCAAGGCCGGGCAGGTGGAGCAGGCGGCCGGGGGCACGCTCTTCCTGGACGAGGTCGGCGAGTTGACGCCGCAGGCGCAGCCGAAGCTTCTCCGGCTCCTGCAGGAGCGCGAGTTCCAGCGCTTGGGCGGGAAAGGAGTGCGGCAGGCCGACGTTCGCGTCATCGCCGCGACGAATCGGGACCTCACGAAGGCCATCGCGCAGGCGACCTTCCGCGAAGATCTCTACTACCGCCTGGCCGTGTTCGCGATCCAGCTGCCGCCGCTTCGGGAGAGGTCCGACGACATCCTGCCCCTCAGCGAGGCATTTCTTGGGGAGCTGGGCCCGAGCATCGGCCGGCCCCCTGCCGGGCTGTCCCCGGGCGCCCGCGAAGCGCTCATCCACTACCGCTGGCCGGGAAACGTGCGCGAGCTCCGCAACGTGCTGGAGCGAGCGGCGATCCTCGCGGATGGCGGCCTGATCGAGCGGGAGCACCTCGCCATCACCGCGCTCGTTCCGCAGAAGCCGGCGCCCTCGGTGAGTGACGCCCCCGCGCGCGTCGAGGCCCCGCCCGAATCGGAGCGTGCCACCATCGAGAAGGCGCTCGTGGCCGCGCGGTTCAACAAGACGAGGGCGGCCCAGGCGCTCGGGTTGTCGAGGGCGCAGCTGTACGTCCGCCTGAGGCGACACGGGCTCGAGTAGGCCGATCGACAAGTCGTCGACGTGATCGACAGCTTGTCGATCCCCATCGACGGACTGGCGATGGTGCCACGCTCGGCCTGTCGCGGAACTCCCGAGAACATCGACTGTTCGAGTCGCGCGCGTCTTCCGGCCGCCATCTTCAGCGCTGGCGTGCCGCTTGCGATGTGCGCCCGCTCGAACGGCGCGGACCGCGCCACCAACCGACACGAGGAGCAGTCATGGCCATCGAGACGTCCGTTTCCGGAGTTCAGACCAGGCAGCCGGCCCGACAGGGCACGGGCCGCTTCTTCGCCAACCAGACCTACCACTACGAGACCTTGCGCGCGCTGGGATACGGGCTGCGGGGAGGCGCTGACGTCAACGAGGTGCTCGAGACGACGAAGCTGGTCACCGAAGGCGACGCGCAGAGCTGGTACGCGGCCTGGGCCGCGACGGCCGAACGCGCGCTGGCCACCGCGGAGCGGACCCGGGACGCCGCGAGCCGGGGTGCCGCGTTCCTGCGGGCCCACAACTACCAGCGGACCGCGGAGTTCCTGCTCCCGCCCGATGATCCCAAGCGGCCTCGCTCGTGGGAGAAGAGCATCTCCAGCTTCTATCGGGGCCTGGACGCTCTCGCGGTCCCGTACCAGCGGCTCACGATTCCGTACCAGGGCGCCAGCCTGCGCGCGCTCCATCTCTCCGGCCCGGCTGGTTCCGAGCGGCGGCCCCTCGTGGTCCTGGTGGGTGGATTCGACTCCATCCTGGAGGAGCTCTACCTGGCGCTTGGCGCGTCGGCGCTACAGCACGGCCATTCGGTGCTGATGTACGAGGGGCCTGGGCAGGGAGAGGCGCTTCGGGAGCACGGCCTCCACTTCACGCCGGAGTGGGAGAAGCCGACCGCCGCGGTCCTCGACGAGTGCCTTCGGGCACACCCGCGCCCGGCGCGCATCGTGCTCGTGGGGATGAGCATGGGCGGCTTCTTCGCCCCGCGTGCCGCCGCGTTCGAGGAGCGCATCGATGGCGTGGTCGCCTGGGACACGTGCTTCGATGTGGCCGAGCTGTCCCGGCCGCTCCTCGCGGCAGCCGCCGACCCGGTTGCGGCTGCGAACCCGGACGTCCAGTGGGGGGTCTCGAACGCCTGCTGGACGCTGGGCACGCGTGATGCCCGCGAGACGATGGCCGCGATGGAGTCGTACCGGCTCGCTCCCGTGGCCCAGCGCATCCGCCAGGACGTGCTGATCCTGGCCGGAACGGACGACCACTTCATCCCCTTCCACCAGCTCGCGGACTTCGAGAAGGCGCTCGTCAACGCGAACAGCGTGACCACCCGGATCTTCGATCGCGCGTCGGGCGGCGCTCAACACTGCCAGGCCGGTGCTCTCGGCCTGGTCGACGCAGTCGTCTTCGACTGGATGCAGGAGACCTTCCCGGAGGCGCAGCACTGACCCCAACCACCACGCCACATCGTACCCGGAGAAAGACCATGAACCGCGATTGCCTGGCAGTCCTCTCGATGTTGCTCGCCATGTCCCAGTCGGGCGCTTCAGCCCGGGCCGAGACCCCGTTCCCCGTGTCATCCGACTTCGTCATCCGCGGCGCGCGCGTGTTCGACGGTGCGCGAGTCGTGGATGGCGCCGATGTCTGGGTGCGCCACGGCCACGTTCAGGCCGTGGGACGGCACCTCCACCCACCTGGCGCAGTGCCGATCGTCGATGGCACAGGCAAGACGCTTCTGCCGGGGCTCATCGACTCGCACGTGCACACCATGGGAGAGACGGACTTCCTCAGGTCGGCCCTTGCGCTGGGCATCACCACCGAGCTCGACATGGGGTCCGCGCCCGAGTTCGCGGACCGCATCGAGCGGGAGCAGGCCGCCGGGAAGGACCTGGACATGGCCGACCTCAGGAGCTCTCGGACGCAGCCGACCGCTCCCGACGGTCACGGCACCGAGTACGGCATCCCGATCCCGACCCTCTCCAGCCCTGAAGAGGCGCAAGGGCTCGTGGACGCCCTCATCGCCGAGGGCGCCGACTTCATCGGCGAGATCGTCTACGACGACGGCAGCGAGTTCGGTCTCCGGCTGCCGACCCTCACGCGCGAGACGCTCCGCGCCGTGATCGACGCCGCGCATCGGCGCGGCAAGGTGGCGGTGGTTCACGTCCTCTCGCTGCAGGGCGCCAAGGACGCAGTGGACGCGGGGGCCGATGGGCTCGCCCACCTGTTCGCCGACGCCCCTCCCGACGACGAGCTCGTCGCGCTCGTGAAGCAGCACGGGACGTTCGTCATCCCGACGCTCTCCCTGTTTGCATCCATGACCGGGAGCTCGATGGGGCCGGGCTTGGCATCGGACTCGCGCCTCGAGCCGTATCTCGGTCCGCAGGCGATCGCGGACCTCCGGACGGCCCTGCCCGCCAGCCGCGGCAGCCTGGCCAACACACAGGAGGCGGTCAGGCGTCTGAACGAAGCCGGCACCCGGATCCTCGCCGGCACAGACGCGCACAATCCGGGTACGACCCATGGCGCGACGCTCTTGGACGAGGTTCGGCTCCTGGTCGACTCGGGTCTCACCCCCGTCCAGGCGCTCGCCGCCGCCACGAGCGTCAATGCCGCCGCCTTCCACCTGGACGATCGGGGCGCGATCACGCCCGGCAAGCGCGCCGACCTCGTGCTGGTCGACGGTGATCCC